>Ga0207702_10000326_pt1 | contig 54674 bp, 50 predicted proteins | sample KBSCornC62_FD_184302 | JGI IMG/M metagenome (GOLD analysis project Ga0207702, IMG submission 184302) | Corn rhizosphere microbial communities from Kellogg Biological Station, Michigan, USA - KBS Corn C6-2 (SPAdes) (version 2) | ecosystem: Host-associated > Plants > Roots > Rhizosphere > Soil ...
TGTTGCCTTTGGCGTCGACGGTAAGCGCCTGAGGCCCTGAGAACTGGCCGTTGTTCGGCCCGGAGGAGCCGAACTGGGCGAGATAGGTGCCTTCCGGGGTGAAGTGCTGCATCCGATTGTTGCCCGTGTCGGCGACCCAGAGATCCCCTTCGCCTTCGAAGGCAAGGCCCTGCGGCGCTTTCAGCTGGCCGTTGCCCGATCCTTCGGAGCCGAACTTGCGGACGAATTCGCCGCTGGGTTTGAACTCCTCGACGCGGTTGTTGGCGGTGTCGGCGACCCAGACGTTGCCGGCGGGATCGATCGCGATGCCGTGGGCTTCCTTGAGCTGGCCGTTTTCGGAGCCGTAGCTGCCGAACTGGCGGATGAAGGAGCCGGTGGAGCTGAACTCCTGCACGCGGTTATTGCCTTTGGCGTTGCCCTCGACGGTCCAGACGTGACCTTCGCCGTCGATCGCCAGGTCCTGCAGGTTGCGGAACTGGCCGGCGGCTTCGCCGAGGCTGCCGAAGGTGCGGATGAGTTCGCCCGAGGGCTTGAACTCCTGGACGCGGTTGTTGCCGGTGTCGGCGACCCAGAGGTTGCCCTGGCCGTCCAGGGCGATGCCCCGGGGAGAGGAGAGCTGACCCGGGCCGGTGCCTCCGGCGCCGAACTGGCTGATGAATTCGCCTGCGCCGTTGAACTCCTGGATGCGGTCGTGGCCGGTGTCGGCGACCCAGAGGTTGCCTTCTTTGTCGGTGGCGGCGCCCGCCGGGGCCGAGAGGTGGCCGGGACCCGAGCCCGAGCCGCCGAAGTCGGTGGTGTGGGTCATTGGCAGCGCGACGACAGGGCTTGCCGTAGTGCTCGCCGTCGCCCCGCCTGCCCCGTTTGCAGCCGTGACCCGCGCCCGCAACGTCGAGCCCAGGTCATCGGCGACGGGCGTGTAGGACTGGTGGGTGGCACCCGGGATAGGTGCGCAGCCTTCGCCTAGGCGGTTGCATCTTTCCCACTGATAGCTGTAGGTCGCCGGTTCGCTGCTCCAGGCCCCGTTCCAGACGTAGTAGGGCCTCCGCAGCAAGGGACGGGCACCCGAAAAGTTGGGGGCACTGTTGTTCGCAGGCGCCGCGGCGATGCCAAGGGGACCTGAGGCCGGCGGTCGGCTCACCGACAGAAGCCAGTCGCCGTGGCTGTCCCCAGGTATCGCTCCGTAGTGAAAAATCCACGGCTCCTGCCCAGGCGGTTCCAAGGCGGTAACGCGCCCTTCGGAGTCATAGATGTAAACCGTCTTGAGCGCAGGCGAGATCCGCGGATCCCACTCAGCCCGTAAGCGACCCTGGGCGTCATAGGAGTAGTCGGCTACGGGGATCGCCGTCATCGTTTCGGATTGGGGGTCCCATGCGTGCAGTTCGATGCTGCCCAGGCGCCCTTCGTAGGATCCCCATTCGCTCGGTTCGCTCCCGCTTGAAGTGGTGGAGCTGTCGTACTCGAAGGTAAGCGCCCGGCAGCCGCGGACCAGGGTCGCGCAGGAGATTCCTGCCGGGATCGGACCCAGCGCCTGGCTCGGCCTGGTTTCCCCGCTGCCAGTTTCTTCGAAGCTGAAGGTGGTCGCCTGCGTCCCGCTCGGCCCCGTGAAGCTCACCGGCAGGTACAGGGACCCCGACCCGCCAGGTCGCCTGAAGCTAGTGACGTCGCCGCTCGCGTCGATCAACGTGTAGGTAGCAGGCACTCCTTCGCTGAAGGTCAGCGCCCAGCCGGGATAGTTTTCCGGGGCCTTATAGGTGCCATTGGCGAGGCGTTCGAACACCATCTGATGCCCCTTGGCACCGGTGAAAAGGACACTGCCGTCGGAGAGCTGCGTCACCCCCTGCCATCCGCCGAGACTGAGCTGCCACTGGGGGCCGAACGGGCCGGTCTGATTCGGCTGGTGCAACGACTCGTAGGAGCGCGTCACCGAGAGTCCGGCGCCGGCCATTTCTGGTGAGACGTCCTGCTGGGTCAACAGGTAGTCGCCGTTTGCCGCATTGAGCTGCCCCGGTCCAAGGTTGACCAAGGGGCCGCTTTCGGCTACCACCGCGATAGGAAATTCCCTCGAGACAAGGTTCCCAGCCTTATCGGCCGCTTCAACTACAACCGTGTGTTCACCGAGTCCGAGGTCGCGACCGATGAATGGGTAGCTGCGCGTGACCTGACAAGGGCCGGGTGAGCAACCCCCACCACCGGTCAGCACCGCTTCTCCGTCGATCGACACCTTGACCGAGGACCCTTCAATGCCAGAGCTCGGCACTGCGCCGGAGCCGTCCGTCAGCGTCAGCCTCAGTTCTTCGTTGCCGAGACCGGCGACATGGCCGCTTTCAAGGCCGGCGAGGGACACAGTCGGGGCCGCCTCGTCGACCTTCACCGTCGCCGTCGTTCGTGCGGTCGCACCGGTCGCGTTTTCCACCTTCGCTTCGACGGTGCTTTCCCCTTCGGGCAGCCCGCTGACTGCCGTGCGCAGCGGCAACGTCTCTTCGCATTGGATCCCTAGACAACCAGGCGCCGAGCCGTAGTAGAGGCCGTACCAGTTGTGGTCGCTGGGGCTGCTGATGCCGCGTTTGTAGATGCCGATCCCGGGGTCGGTCGCCGTGGCGGCGATCGTTGCCTGGCTCGGAGCGGTTACCCATCGGCCTGGATACAGCGCATTGGTTTGGCCTTCGACCGTGCTGTCGGTGGTGTCGAAGCCCACCGAGGGGCCGCTGTTCTGGGCGATCCTCACCGCATAGTTCTGGGCCTGACCGTCGGTGAAGGAGCCACTGTTGATTGCGATCTTCTCGTAGACCGCCGTATTTTCGGCTGAACCGCTCGCTTCCGAGCAGTTGCCGCCCGGGCACTCGAGCGTAGTCGTCTGCGGATAGACGTAGGTCCCCAGCCAGTGTTCAGCTTCCCACCCTCCTGAGCCGATGATCCCCACGAGATTGTCCATCTGGTCTTCGCTGTAGCCGGACCAGACGGAAGGTTCGTATTGATAGATCCGCGACTGGCCCTGGGTGGTGTAGTTCCAAGCTCCATACTGGCCGTAGACGTATGGGACTTCGGTATATACCGTCGGAAATTCGGGGTGGCCGGCGGTGAACGGGCTGTTGAAGCCGGCCGGATCGTTGGTGCGGAAGTACCAAGGACCCTGTTCGAAGTACCCGTAGTTGTGTTCGCTGACGGTTGGGTCGACTGCTATCGGGTACGCGAATTCTTCGGGACCGTGGTTTACCCCGACGACCAGTTCGTCCCCGGAGACTTCGACTTCGACCGGAACCAGCGTCCCGGTCGCATCAACCGCGGTCACGGGGGCGATCGTGGCCACCACAGCACCCTTTGCTTCTACTGCCACAGACCCATCTGCTCCTTTCTGCAGAACGGAATTCGGAGAGGCGGCGACAGCGAATCGGAGTTTCTGTGGGCTTGCCGGCGAGCGCAGCAACGTTTGGGTCTCAAAGCCATTCGGCGTCGGCTTGGCGAGCATGTCTGCGTCGGTCTGCGTGTTCGCATAGAAGGCGGCTGCGCCTTCTACTTCGCCCCTTCCGCTCAACGCCTGTCCGTTGCTGTCGAGCGGCGTCAGGCTGATGCCGCTACCTGGCAGGCTGAATCCATGTTCGAGCTGGGTGGGCAAGACCGACGGCACCAACGGGTGCAACGGCACAATCTCGCCCCCTTCTTCATGCACGGAAAGATCGATTGGCACCTTCTCACCGTTCCCTGCCTTGGTGAGAAATGGCAGCTGGGATTCCACCACGGCGTGTCCGCCGCCCGCAAGGTGCAATTGAGCGATATGGGGAGTCAGGTAGGCGCTGATGTGTTCGTCTTGAGCGAGCTTCGGAGCGAGGTCGACCGGCGTGCTGAAGAGGCTGTGGAAGCTTTCGCTGTCGGCCTTAGCGGCCTGTGCGGCGCCGAGATCGCGGAAATCATGCGCAGAGGCTTCGCGAGCCGTACTCGCCTCACCGGATTCGAGCTTTTCCCCCGACTGCAACTCGACTTCCGTTTGCTCGTGCAGACCCGGCGGGGATTCAAGCGCTTCCCGCAACCCGCGCGGCTCGCTGGGATCCGCTTCGGCTCCCCCGTCCGCCGAGGCGAAGGCAGCAACCGTGGAAGCGCATAGCAAAGCGATCGCGAGAAAGATGAGCACACGAGGGATCGCGCGCCCGCGCCTAGCTCCTACACCTTGCCTTTGAGCCCGCAGCACCTTCGTAGCGGTCCCCGGCCCCTGCTGTCGCATTCCCTGCCCCTCGCCATCGTTTCGAGACGCCCTCTAGCGGCTCCTTGGTGCTGCGGCATCTTCCGAAAGGAGTTCAGCAAAATCAATCCCGAATAATTAGGTCTGTGCACTACTAGACGGTTAAAGCACTATTTCTGGACTCATTGACAAGAAAGATGCCTGATCAAGATCACCAGCAACTTGGGCAATGATTGATGGCCGTTGGACTGTCTGTATAGATTGGAGGGCATTGATGTGAACTCACATGAGACAAGCGTCGCGGGTGACAAAATTCAAAATACGCCGATATCGACGGACCAAGAGCAGGGCGGCTTTCGACCAAGTCGCCCGCGTCGGACGCCGCTCCTTCCTTCTCTTGCAGGCCCGGCTTGCCTCGGGATATGCCACCGGGCGCTCGGCCCCTTCGGGGGGTCAGCCAGCCGCCGAATGGAGAAGCTCAAGTCCTGTCTTGATGGCCCGGCGTCCCGCGGGCACCCGAGTGAATGGAGCGAACTCTTGAGCCGACGGCAACCTTCTTGAACTTCGAGGCTCTCAGTCGCTAACCAGCACGCGCTCGTAAACACGGTACTTCTTGACGATCTCGGCGCTCATCGCTTCCAGGCCGCGGTTCATCGCCTCGTTGGTCTCGAGGATCCAACCCGCCTCGGCATGGTCCTGCCGAGCCCGTTCGGCGGTGTTGAAGTGCTCGACGTAGAGCGAGGCGGCCACGCCCGTGTGCTGGTGCTCGGGCTTGACCCCGAGGAAGCCGACCCGCACCTGGTCGCAGATCTGGCTGCGCCGGAGGAAGTGCCACCAGCCGAGCGGCAGCAGCCGCCCCTTCATCTTCTTCAGCACCTGGTTTAAGTCCGGCAGGGTGATCGCCACCGCGATCGTCTCGCCGTCCTTCTCGGCGGCCATGAACCAGTCCCGCGAGAATGCCAGGTGCATGTCCATCGTGTAGGCGTCGAGGTCCTCCTTCGAGTAGGGGACGAAGCCCCAGTTCTCTGACCAAGCGGAGTTGTAGATCTCGGCGAAGCGGTCCATCTCCTTGCGCAGGTGCCGCCGCGACATCCGCCGGATCTTCACCCCGTGCTCGTTTTTGGCCCGCTCGTCGAGCTCGAAGAGGATCGGCAGCATGTCCTCGCGGTCGCTGATGTCGAGGAACCAGGAGTAGAGGTCCATCGCCTTCTCCAGCCCGGCCCTCTCACAGAGGCGCTGGTAGTAGGGCGGTTGCCAGGGCTGGCGGATCAACGGCTCGAGCTCGTGGCCCTCGATCAGCACCCCGCTCTCCTCGTTCATCGAGAAGTCCATCGGCCCGACCATGCGCTCGCAGCCGCGCTGCGACAGCCAGTCCGCGGCGACGTCCAGCAGGGCCGAGGCCACCTCGGGATCGTCCTCCAGCTCGAAGAAGCCGAACATCCCCCAGCGGTTGTCGTGGAACTCGTTGAAGGCGTGGTCGAGCTGGGCGCTGACGCGGCCGACCACCCGCTCGCCGCGCAAGGCGAGGAAGTATTCGGCCTCCCCGTGCTTGAAATAGGGGTTGAGCCGGCGGTTGAGGAAGAGCCGCCGCTCCAGTTTCAGCGGCGGGATCCAGGGGGTGCCGGCGTGGAGCCGGTATGGCAGGTCGACGAACCGCTTCAGGTCGCGCCCGTTGCGCACCGGCCGGATCGTCAGGCTTGCCCCGTTCAGGGGGTCACGCTCCGCTTCGCTCCGCGTCCACGGGACGGCAACCTACACTCTCATCCGATGAGCGAGACCGCCAAGGCTCCCGTCGACGTCTTCGAGAAGGCGCGCCGCCACGACCGCCTCGAGCAGCTCGAAGCCGCCAAGGAGCACGACCTCCTCCCCTACTTCCGCCTGCTGACCTCGCAGGCCGGCCCCGTCGTCGAGATGGAGGGCCGGGAGACGATCATGCTCGGCTCCAACAACTACCTCGGCCTGACCGGCGACCAGCGGGTCAAGGCGGGGGCGCGGGAGGCGCTGGAGACCTACGGCACCGGCGTCACCGGCTCGCGCCTGCTGAACGGGACGACGCCGCTGCATCTGGAACTGGAGCGCGAGCTGGCGGAGTGGATGCGAACCGAGGACGCGATCGTCTACACGACCGGCTACCAGTCGAACGTCGGCTGCATCGGCACGATCCTCGGCCCCGCCGACACCGTGATCTGCGACTCCGGCGACCACGCCTCGATCCTCGACGGCTGCCGCCTCTCCGGCGCCAAGCTGCGCCCGTTCCGGCACAACCGCATGGACAAGCTGGAGAAGATGCTGCAGCGGGCGGCTGCCGACGGCGGGGGCGTCCTCGTCGTCGTCGACGGGGTCTTCTCGATGGAGGGCGACGTCTGCGACCTGCCGCGGATCGTCGAGCTCTGTCAGGGCTACGGCGCCCGCCTGATGGTCGACGAGGCCCACGGCGCCGGCGTCCTCGGCGCCCGCGGCGCCGGCGCCGCCGAGCTGTTCGGGCTCGAGGACGAGGTCGACCTGCGGATGGGGACCTTCTCCAAGAGCCTCGCCTCCTGCGGCGGCTTCATCGCCGGCCCGGCTGACGTGATCGAGTACCTGCGGGTCTCCTCGCGCTCCTTCGTCTTCAGCGCCTCGGCGGTGCCGGCGGCGGTCGGCGCCGCGCTGGCCGCCCTGCGGGTGATCCGCAGCGACGGCCCCGAGCTCTTCGAGCGCCTGCTCGCCAACGCCGAGTACCTGCGCGAGGGCCTGCGCCACCTCGGCCTCAAGGTGGTCGAGCCGGGCACCCTGCCGGACGGCAGCGTCGCCACTACCCCGGTTGTGCCGGTGATGGTCGGCGACGACTGGCAGGCGGTGCTGCTCTGGAAGGCCCTCTTCGACAACGGCGTCTACACCAACGTCGCCATCCACCCGGCGGTGCCGCCGGGTGGAGCGCTGCTGCGAACCAGCCTGATGGCGACGCACGAGCGCCAGCACCTTGACGGCGCCCTGGGGACGATCGCGAGGGTGATCGAGAATTTCCCCGATCTTCCGAGAGCCTGATTATTGGTCACAGATTCTTGACATCCCCCGCTTGGGGGAGTTTCGGGCCTGTGTCTTTTCGGATAACGCTGCCGATGACCCGAAATTGTTGCTCTTAGCGAATGGGTCGGACGGAAAAAACGCAAGGCCGGGTTGACGGCAACTACCCCGAAGCCATAGCTTGGCCCCCTCGCCGAATGACCCGGGCGGGACGTTCGGAAAGACGAAGGCGGTCCGGTAGGGCCACAGGGCCTCGGGAGGCTCGGTCCTCAGCCGGATACGACATACCCCAGTTATTCGATTCCTTGAAGGGAGGAGTCCCAGTGGAAGCTGCCTCAACGGCACCACCATCGAACATCGCCTCAGGTGAGGCTCCGCAGCACATGAGGGCGCTCGAGAGGGCCAACATGGTGCGGCTGGCAAGAGCCGAGCTGAAGCGCGCGATCGCGCGAGGCGACATGGATGCCGCGGAGGTTGTGCGCGACTGCCCGTGGGAGACCGAGAGCATGACCATCGCCGAGCTGCTGACCAGCCAGCGGCGGTGGGGCCGCACCCGCGCCCGCAAGTTCCTGGTGCCGCTGTCGCTGAACGAGAACAAGCAGCTCGGGACGCTGACCGAGCGGCAGCGGCGGATGCTGGCGCAGGAGCTGGCGACCCGCTCCTCGGCCCGCGAGGTGGTTGCCGCTTAGGACTTTGGTGGGGGCGGGGAGGAGGTACCTGCGCTGGATGCTCGGTACCTCCTCCCCGCGAGCCCACACCACCCGCGCAAAACCCTTAAACGCGGGAGCCGATTCTGTAGCTGAGGCCGCCCGAGGCTCGCTGGAAGGCTCGCCGAGCTAGGTAAAAGGTGAGAGCGAAAGCTACGGCGCCGATCGCCAGGGCCACCGCCAGGATCGTGTGGGCGAGGTAGAAGACGAGGCCGGTGACGAGGACGAAGGCCGCGCCGGCCAGCAGGGTGGTGTGGGAGCGGTAGCCGGCGAAGTGCTCGCGGATCGCCACCTCCATGCCGCCGAGACCGGCCAGCGCCACGCCGACCCCGATCGCGGTCGGGTGGCCGCCGATCGCCCCGATCGCCAGCGCCACGATCCCGACGAGAATCACCAGCTCGGCCAGGGGGACGTCGCCCCAGGGGGCGGGCGGCCGCTCGTCAGGCGCCGAGACCCGCTTCGCCGGCTTCGCTTCGGCCCGCTTCCCCTTCCGGGGCTTCGACTTCGTCGTCAACGGCCGCGAGCCGCCCGGCTAAGGGACATCCGGAGGAAACCTTGACGCGCCACCAGCCCATCAGCATCCCGATCGGGCCGAGGCGCGGGCGCGAGTGCCAGTGCCCGCAGCCCGGGAGCCCGAGGTCCTGACGGGAGACCCGGGCCCACTTGAATTCCTGGGGAGCGGCGAGCATCCGCTCGACCAGCTCGCGGTTCTCGTCCTCGACCTGCCGCCGCTCGACCAGCGCCTCTCGCGCCTCACCGATCCGTTCGGCCAGCCGGTCGCGGATCGCCTCCAGCTCGCCGAGGTCGAGCACCCGCGGCGTCGCGGCGACGGCATCGACCCGATGGGCGACCTCCGTGTGGCCGAAGGCCTCGCCGAAGAGGCCCGCCAGCTCCGCCTCGAGGCGGCCGATCTGGCGGCGCAGCTCGAGCCGCGCCTGGCGCTCGTCGATCCCGGCGCCGAGCCCGGCGAGCTCCTCGCGTTTCAGCAGAGCGGGCATCAACGAAAAGTGTAGGTCAGGCGGACTCCAAGGTCGAGGCGGCCATCCAGAGAGCCTCCTCGACGGCGATCTGCGGCACCCCCTTGACCTGCACCGAAGCGACAACGACGCGCCGCGTCCCCCGCTCGACCCCGAAGCCCTCGCCGGTGGCGCCGAAGAGCAGGGCCACGGGCCGCTCGTCGTCGGCGATCGTCAGCGTCCCGCCCGGAAGCTCGCCGGGAGCCCCCGGCAGCGACTCTCCCGGCGCCGAATCGCGAATGCAGAGCGCCCCGGCGAGCCGGTCGGCGTCGAAGGCGCGGAGCGCCACCCCGGTCTCGACGACCGCGATGTTGAGGGCGTCGGTGGGCATGCCGTGGCTGCGGAAGCCCCCGTCGTGGAGGCGGTCGAGCGTCAGCTGCTCGACCGGGGTCCGGGTGCGGTCGGGGTCGAGCCCGATCTGCCGGAAGAAGACGCGGTAGGCCCAGGGGATCGGCCGTTCGCGCAGGCGGATCGCCTGGGCGCCGTAGGTGCGGTCGGAGAGGTCCCGCAGGCACCGCTGGACGGCCTCCGGGCTGCGGCCCGGCTTGGCATCGACTTCGACCCAGGCGATCCCGAGGCCGGGGAACTCGGAGGCGATGTGGGGAGCGACCCAGCCCTGCCGCGGCGCCGGCTCCCAGCCCATCCGCTGTGCGGCCGCGCCGGCCATCTCAGCCCCGCTCCGCCGCCTTGGTCGCAGCGAGCAGGCGGTCGATCCTGTCGCTCAACTGGGCGGCGGTGAGGTCACCGATGCTCGCGCTCTGCAGGGTGCCGCCCGGATACACGTAGGCGAACGTGGGGCAGCCGCCGACGCCGTAGAGGGTGGCGACGGCGCCGTCGCGGTCGTAGCCGACCGACATCGTCCACCCGTGCCGGCGGATCACGTCGCGCAGGGTGTCGCGGTCGTCGCGGATGTCCAACGAGAGGAACCCCACCCGCCCACGGTAGCGCTCGTAGGCGCTTTGGACCACGTCTTGCTGATCGACGCAGCCGTCCCCTTTGGTGAACCAGAACGAGATCACCAGGGGCCGGTCGAAGAGATCGCAGACGCGGATCGCGCCCGGGGTCGCGATCCGGCAGGCGGGGGCGCGCCGGGCGTCTTCGGGACAGGGAAGCACCGCCGATTCGCAGTCGTCCTGAACGATGTTGACGTCCCCTTCGAGCTGGCCGGCGGCGGCGGGCACCGCGAACTCCGGCAGCGGCCAGCGCGACGGGAACCGGTCGAGCCCGAGCGTCTCACCGCCCCCCCCGCCCCCGAGCGTGTGGTAACTGGCGATCGCGATCACGACCAGGAAGAGCAGGCCGACGACGATCGAGTAACGGTCCCTCATTCCCGCTCCAGCCAGAGCAAGATCGCCGGCAGGACGAGCAGGACCCCTGCGAGGGCGGCGGCGAGGTCGACCACGGTGACGAGGCCGAAGTCCCGCAACATCCGCACGTCGCCGGCGATCAGGACCGCGAAGCCGGCGATCGCGGTGATGCCGGAGGCGAGGACGGCGGCGCCGGTGCGGGAGTAGGCGCGGCGGAGCGCTTCCTCGACCGCCGCCCCCTTCCCCCGCTCCTCGTGGAAGCGGCCGGCCAGCAGCACCCCGAACTCGGTCGCGATCGCGATCGTCAGAGCCCCCAGCGCCGCCGACATCGGGTTGAGCGGGATGCCGGTGATCCAGAGCAGCAGCGAGGCCCAGCCGGTGGCGAGCACGGTCGGGGCCAGGGGGACCAGGGCGCGGCGCCAGGAGCGGTAGACGAGCAGCAGCGCCAGGGCAACCGCCGCCAGCCCCGCCAGCGTCAGCCAGTACCTGCTGGTCGAGAGGTCAGACGCCGACTGCGCCGCGATCACCGGCAGCCCGGTCAGCTGCACTTCCACCCCCTGCGGCGGCTCGCCGATCTCGCCCCGCACCCTTTCGATCAACGCCTGCTGGTCTTCCAGCGACTGCGCCCGGATCCCGAACGAGATCAGCGCTTCATGACCGACCTTCCCGGTTTGCGGATCGACCGGCGCTACCTGCCGCAGCGCGTAGGGCGAGAGCGCCGACAAGGTCGCTTCGATCCGCTTCCGCGTCGGCTTTTCGCCGCCGCGGACGAGGAAGTCGGAGAGCGCCGGGCCCGGGCAGATTTCCGCGGTCAGGCAGCTCGGGTCTTCTCCCTTGAACCCGTTGCCTTCCAGCACCCGCTGCTTGAAGGCAGCCATCCACTCGACCGCGGCCGGATCGCCGAGGTCGCGGGCGTGGATGCTCACGTCCAGCTCGCCCGAAACCCCGGTCGTGTCCTGCAGCTCGTTCAGCCCTTCCACCGCCTTGATGTTCTGCGGCGCCAGGGAGCGGATGTCAGAGACGGTTTCGACCTGGGTCCCGGCAACCCACCCGACCACGGCCAGGGCGACCCCGACGCTCAGAACCATCTCCGGGTACGCCCGAGCCAGGAACAGGAGACGCTCCCCGGGCGGGTGGGGGGACCATCCCCGAGGTGTCCTCGGGGATGGTGGGTCCCCTGCGGCGGCAGGACCGGCCCGCCGCAGCCCCAGCGTCCCTAAGCCGACCGTCAGCGCCAGCGCAAAGGCAACGGCAACGCCGACGATCAGGAGCCATCCGAACCCCCGCACCATCGGGATCGGCGAGAGCTGCAGCGCCAGGAACCCGGCCGCCGTCGCCAGGCAGGCCGTGGCGATCGTCGGCCCGCCCGCCGTCGCGGCCTCGCGGACGGAGCCGAGCTCGTCGAAGCGCGCCTGGAACTGGATCGCGTAATCAACCGCGAGCCCGATCAGGATCGGCAGCGCCGCGATCGAGGCCATCGTCAGCGAACCTCCGACGAGCGCCAGCAACCCGAAGGTGATCGCCACCGCCATCAGCGCGACCGCCAGCGGCAGCAGCGGCCAGCGCGAGCGGAAGACGAGGAAGAGGACACCGGCCATGACGACGATCGCGATCGCGAAGAGAACGAGCAGGGAGTCCTTCAGCGCCTGCGCGACGCCTTCGATCACTACCGGCGCCCCGGAGACGACGTAGCTGCCGCGGTCAAGCGTGAAGCAGGGTGCCGCCTTGCCGTCTTCGCCGCAGGTCTTGCGCGGCTGCGTTTCCGCAACCGCGGCTTCGATCAGCCTGATCGCCCGGCGCCGTTCCGCCTGGCTCAGGTCAGGCCTCAGCCGGATCACGATCTGGGCCGACCGCGCGTTGGGGAAGAGGTAGGAGAGGCGCGCCTTCGGCGTCCCCCGCGGCCGGGCGAGGTCGAAGACCACGGTGGCGACGAATTCTTCGTTGTCGATGCTGGGAGCGCTGGTGATCCCGTATTTCGTCGCCACCGCGAGCAGGTATTCGCGGAACTTCTCCGCCGGCACATGTTCGGCCAGCCGCCGCAACTGGTCTTCGATCTGCACCACCGACTCGTTGAGGAAGGTCCCTGGTCCGGTGAGGAACTCGACCGCGCCGGATTCGGCGAGTTCGGCGCACGGCCCCGGGATCGGGGCCGCCCCCTTCGGCACCTTGCCGGAGAGGCAGCCTTCCAGCCGCAGTAGCTTGAATATGTTCGGGGTCAGCAGCAGCTGCGGCAGTTCGCCCTTGACGAGGACGACCACCGGTTCTTCGCCGAACTCCTGGCGGACCCGCTGCGTCGCCTTATAGGTGGAGGAGCCCGAATCGGCGAGGGTGTCGACCCCGGCATCGGTCGGGATCTGCGTCGTCGCCACCGCGGCGCCGGCGGCGATCAGGACCGTGACCGCGAGCAGCGGCTTGGCGTGCTCGGCCGCCCACGCCCCGACGCGCCCGAACCAGGATCCGGCGCGCAACCTCTAATCCATCGAGAGCGGCCCGCTGACGTCAGCGTTGAGGAACTGGCTGACGAACGGGTTGCTCGAATCGAACAGCTCCTCTTTGGGGCCGGACTCGACGATCTTGCCGCTCCAGAGCACGGCGATGAAGTCGGCGATCCGCCGCGCGGTGCCGAGGTCGTGGCTGATCACCAGGTAGCAGCCGCCGTTCTCGGCATGGACCTCGCGGATCAGCTCGCAGAGCAGCGCCGTGCGCACCGGGTCGAGGCCGGAGTCGGGCTCGTCGAACATCACGATCGCCGGTTCCAGCACCAGCGCCCGGGCGAAGCCGGCGCGCTTGCGCATTCCGCCGGAAAGCTCGTTCGGCATCTTGTAAGTCGCCTCGGTGAGGCCGACCTCTTTGAGGCGGCGGTTGACGATCTCGCCGATCTCCTCCTCGCCTTTGTCGGTGTGCTGCCGCAGCGGGAAGGCGACGTTGTCGTAGATGTTCATCGAGCCAAAGAGCGCCCCGTCCTGGAACAGCAGGCCGAACTTTTTCCGCACCTCGAAGAGTTCGTCGTCGGTCATGTTCGGGATCGACTCGCCGTGCACGAGCACGTCGCCGGAGTCGGGATAGAGCAGGCCGACGATGTGCTTGATCAGCACGCTCTTGCCGGTGCCCGACGGGCCGAGCACCATCGAGACCTGGTCCTCGGGGAGGCCGAGGTTGAGGCCGTTGAGGATGCGGGCGCGGCCGAACTGCTTGACCAGGTCGATGATCTCGATCGCGTCCTCACCGCCGTGGTCGCGCTTGACGCCGGTGTGGAATTTGTACGGGTCGTGGTCGCGCGGGTTGACCCCGGGGATGACGAAATCGCGCCCCATGGTGGCGCCGTCCTCGCTGACGTAGGGGCCGTCGGCCGTCGCGCTACGGGGATGGTCGTGGATCGCCTCCGGTTCACTCGCGATCTCCGGCTGTGCTTCCGCGCTCGAGGTCGCTTCGTCCTGCAGCGTTTCTTCTTCTCTGCGAGCTTCCTCGCGATTCTGCTCTGTCTCGAAGCGGTTCTCTCCCTCGATCGACACGTCAGCCTCCTATCGGCGCACGGGGATTTGCTCCCCAAAAGACAAGGGTTCCAAGCATCCCGATGATGTGGACTAAGACGATGTTGAGGACCATCGACTTCGCCGTCGCGGTCCCCACTCCGACCGGGCCGCCGCCGGCGGTGTAGCCGTAGTAGCAACCCACCAGCACGATCGCGGTCGCCATGAACATCCCCTTGATCAGGCTGAAGATCAGGTCGGGCGGGTTCTGGAACTGCCAGAAGATCAGGAAGTAGCCGCCCGAGGAGACGTCGCCGATCTGTTTGACGACCGCGAGGTAGCTGGCCAGGTACATGATCCCGATCCCGACCAGGTACATGAACGGGAAGGCGATCCAGGCGGCGAGCAGGCGGGTCGCGCAGAGGAAGGTGACCGGCGGCACGCCCATCACCTCGAGCGCGTCGATCTCGTCGGAGATCCGCATCGCCCCGAGCTCGGCGACGATCCCGGTCCCGACCTTGGCCGCCAGCATGTAGCCGAAGGCGTAGGGAAGGATCTCGCGCAGGTCGCACCAGGCGGAGAAGAGGCCGGCGTAGGCGGGCGCGCCCTGCGCCCGCAGCAGGTAGGCCCCCTCGATCCCGCACTGCAGGCCGAGGACGAAGACGAGGCCCCAGATGATCAGCGCCGAGCCGAGGATGAGGATGCCGGCCTGCCGCAGGCTCTCGCCGAAGAAGCGCAGGACCCGGCCCGAGTAGACGAGGCCGGCGATCCGGGCGCTGAAGCGGGCGATCTCGCCGACCGAGTCGAGCCACATCCGCGGAACCTCGAACCAAGCGTTCACGCGCTCACCGGATCGTCTGCAGTTCGGGGTTGGTCGCCAGCAGCGTCTGGGTGAAGACGTAGTTGAAGGCGAATACGGTCATGAAGGAGATGACCACGGCCTCGTTGACGGCGCGGCCGACGCCGGCGGCGCCGCCGGAGGCGGTCATCCCCTTGTAAGAGCAGACGACGGCGATGATCGCGCCGAACAGGGTGCACTTGATCACCGAGCCCCAGAGGTCGGTGATCGAGGCCTGCGAGAAGAGGGTGGCGAAGAAGCCGCCGAGCGACTGGTGGTAGAGCAGCTCGGTGAGGATGCCGCCGCTGAGGCCGAAGACCAGCGCGTAGATGTCGAGCAGGCCGGTGATCAACATCAGCGCCAGGAAGCGCGGGACGACCAGGTTCTTGATCGGGTCGACGCCCAACACCTGCAGGGCGTCGAGCTCCTCGCGGATCTTCCGGGCTCCCAAATCGGCGGTGATCGCCGTGCCGGCGACACCGGCGACGACGACGGCGGTGACGAAGGGGCCGATTTCTCGGATCGCCGCGAGGACGAAGAAGCCGCCGAGCCGGTCGAGGGTGCCGAAGAGGGTGAGCGCGTTAGCGCCCTGTAGACCCGGGGCCCCGAGGCAGATCGCGACCGTGGAGACCAGGAGCGGGAACCAGCAGAGGCGCAGGGCGAAGAGGAACTGGCCGATGAACTCCTCGCCGTAGGGGTAGGGCGGCCTGACCGCGGACGCGATCGTACGCGCGGTGAGGATCATCAGCTCCCCCACCTGTTCGAACAGGGACTTGGCGGGCAGAAATGCCCTGTTGACCGCGGATCCGACCATCTGCTCCTCCATCCGAGCCGGCGCCGCACGCGCGCGGAGCCCCGCTCGTCAGGCCGGAGTCTAGGGGATCGCACGGGCCTCTCTGTTGGCGGCATGTTGAGATCGCGCTAACCGCCCTGCCCGGCATGAAATGCCTGCGAAAGCGGCCAAACCCCGTGCTATGTTCGGGCCGCTTTGCGGGGGACCGGACGACATTCCCGGCACGCCCGCCTCCAGGCCATCGCGACCGGGTTCGCCGCGCTGGCGGCGGCGGCGCTGCTCAGCGCCTGCGGCGGTGGCGCATCTTCAGACAATGAAGCGACCGGGACCTTCCACGTCAAGGTGACCGAAGCGAGCTTCCCGACTGCGCAGAACCTCGGCCAGACGGCGCTGCTGAAACTGTCGGTTCGCAATACCGGCAAGCGGGCCGTGCCCGCGCTCATCGTCACCTTCACGATCGCCGGCAAGCAGGGGGTCGACTCGTCGTTGCCGTTCGGCGTCCGCGATCCTCAGCCCGAACTGGCGCAGCCCGAACGGCCGGTCTGGGTGCTGGCGCAGACCTACCCGCGCCTGCACGGCTCCTCGAAGCCCGGCGGCGCCTCGACCTCGAGCCCGAAGACCTTCTCACTCGGCGAACTGAAGCCCGGCGCCACTACCGACGCCGTCTGGAAGTTGAGCGCGGTGCGCTCCGGCAAGTACACGCTGCTCTACAACATCGACGCCGGCCTCAGCGGCAACGCCAAGGCGAAGACCGTCAACGGCGTCCGCCCCGGCGGCTCCTTCGCGACTGAGATCAGCGAACGCCTGCCGGAAACCGAAGTCACCGACAACGGCGAAATCGTCGAAGTCAAGAAGGGCAAGTAGGCACCTGCCCTTTTAGGGCACAGAAGATTTGCATTTGTTGCAGAATTGCATGAGGTTTTCTGTCTACACTTGCAACCATGGCGGTCATGGCAAGAGAAGCTTGGACGGACGAGCGCCTCGACGACCTCAAGGATCACATGGACGAGGGCTTCCGCGAGGTAAAAGCCGAGATCAGGTCGCTGCGCACCGAGATCAAGGGAGAGGTGCGGTCGCTGCGCTCGGAGGTCAAAGGTGAAGTGCAGTCGCTGCGCTCGGAGGTGAAGGGAGAGATGCAGTCGCTGCGCATCGAGCTGAAGGAGGAGATCGGGTCGGTTCGCACCGAGCTGAAGGGAGATATCTCGAAGCTCGACGCCAAGTTCGACCGGCTGACCTACACCCTCATCGCTGCGCTGATCGGTCTTCTTGCCACTCATTACCTCGGCTGAGGGTTGCTTCAGCGCTTCGCCCGGGTAGATTTGGCTGACCAGCCAAATCGGCGACGAAAGGGAGCATCGGGTGGAGAGCGCAACTGCTGTGAGGACGGAGGAGTCGATCGAGGTGCGCAACCCGGCCACCGGATCGGTGATCGAGAACGTCCCCGTCGATTCGCCCGAGCGGGTCGCCGAGACCGTGCGGCGGGTTCGCGCCAACCAGCCCGAGTGGGAGGCGATCGGGATCGAGGGCCGCTACCGCTGGCTCGGCAAGCTGCGCGATTGGCTGCTCGACAACCGCGAGCGGGTGCTGGAGACGATGCAGCGGGAGACCGGCAAGGTCCGCGCCGACGCCGAGAACGAGCCTACCTACCTCGCCGACCTGATCAACTTCTACGGCAGCCGCGCCGCGCAGTTCATCGGCGAGGAGAGCGTCCGCCCTCACTCGCCGCTGCTGGCGGCGAAGAAGCTGCGGATTCAGTACCGGCCCCACCCGGTCGTCGGGATCATCAGCCCCTGGAACTTCCCGCTGATCCTCTCGCTGGGCGACGCCGTCCCCGCCCTGCAGGCCGGCTGCGCGGTTGTCGTCAAGCCCTCGGAGTTCACCCCGCTCGGGATCGCCGAGGTGGTCGAAGCCTGGAAGCAGGAGATCGGCGGGCCCGACGTCTTCGACTGCGTGCAGGGGATCGGGGAGACCGGCGGCGCCCTGGTCGACGCGGTCGACTTCATCCAGTTCACCGGCTCCGACGCGACCGGGCGCAAGGTGATGGCCCGGGCGGCGCAGACGCTGACGCCGGTCAGCCTCGAGCTCGGCGGGAAGGACCCGATGATCGTCCTCGCCGACGCCGACCTCGATCGCGCCGCCAACGCCGCGGCCTGGGGAGGGATGATGAACTCCGGTCAGATCTGCATGTCGGTTGAGCGGATCTACGTCGAGGAGCCGGCCTACGACCAGTTCGTAAACAAGCTGACGGCCGAGGTCGGGCGCCTGCGCCAGGGAGCCGACGGCGCCGGCGACCCGAGGGACGTCGGCGCGATGACCTCACCGCGCCAGACCGCGATCGTCGAGGACCACGTCGAGGACGCTCTAGCCTCGGGCGCCCGCGCCCTGACCGGCGGCAAGCGCGTCGAGGGCCCTGGCGATTACTTCGAGCCGACGGTCCTCGTCGACGTCGACCACTCGATGAAGGTGATGCGCGACGAGACCTTCGGCCCAGTGGTCGGGGTGATGAAGGTGCGCGACGCCGACGAGGCGGTGCGGCTTGCCAACGACAGCCGCTACGGCCTCTCCGGCGCGGTCTTCGGCGAGCGCGAGCGGGCCGAGCAGGTCGCCCGCCGGGTCGAGTGCGGCGCGATCAACGTCAACGACGTCCTCGTCAACTACTTCGCCACCGAGGTCCCGATGGGCGGCTGGAAGCAGTCCGGGATCGGCACCCGCCACGGAGAAGGTGGGATCAAGAAGTACTGCCGCAGCGAGTCGCTGGTGATCACCCGCTTCGGCGGCAAACGGGAGCCGAGCTGGTACCCCTACACCAGATCCCGCCGCCGCCTGATCGCCCCGCTGGTCCGCTTCTTCAACGCCCGGGACTGGCGTCGGCGGCTCGGGCTCAAGCGCTAGGGACTGAGGTCTTACTTGTAGGGAGGGGTGGGTGTCCCTCTCGCTCCCTGGGTTCCTCGCCTCTAAGCAGCCGTCTCTCGCCGAGTGGTCTGTGCGAGGAACAGGACGCCGGTCCCGAGAGGGACACCCACCCCTCCTGGCAACAGTATTCGGCAGACGCTCAAGGGCGGAAGCTGTCTTGAAGAAAGCCCTGTCCTCAGGCGTCCTGCAGCTACGTATCGGAGAGGGGGTCGGCACCCCTCCGCAGGAATGTTCGGCGACATGCAATCTGATTTCTGCGGCGAAGCCGCAGCAAGTTCTCCCCGTAGCGAAGCGGAGGGGAGGTCAATTCCGGAGGAGGGGTGCCGACCCCCTGTACAGGAGCGGTCGAGATCGACCCCGGTACCCTCGTAGGTTCATGCCGGAGCGGGATTACATAGCTGCGACCAAGGAGCGTGTCATCGTCTTTGACGGCGGCATGGGGGCGACGCTGGAGCAGTTCGAGCTGTCGGCTGAGGACTACGGCGGACTGGCCGGGAAGTGCCATGAGGTGTTGGTGCTCAATCGGCCGGACGTGATTGAGGGCGTCCATGAGTCGATGCTGGAGGCCGGCGCCGAGGTGGTCGAGACCGACTCCTTCCAGGGCTCGCGGCTGAAGCTCGAAGAGTGGGGCCTCGGCGAGCAGACGCTGGAGATCAACCGCAAGGCGGCTGAGATCGCGCGGCGGGCCGCTGGTGAGCAGCGCTTTGTCGCCGGCTCGATCGGGCCGACCGGCTTCCTCCCCGCTTCCACCGATCCGACCCTCGGGAACATCAGCTTCGTCCGCCTGGTCGAGGTCTTCGCCGAGCAGGCCCGGGGACTGGTCGAAGGCGGCGCCGACCTGATCATGATCGAGACCGCCCAGGACATCCTCGAGGTGAAGGCGGCGATCTTCGGCGCCCGCGAGGCCTTCGAGCAGACCGGCCGCGCGCTGCCGATCCAGTGCAGCGTCTCGCTGCTGCCGAACGGCGGCAAGATGCTGCTCGGGACCGACATCCGGTCGGTGCTGACGACGCTGACCGCGCTGGAGATCGACGTGATCGGGCTCAACTGCTCGACCGGGCCCGAAGACATGCGCGACGCGATCCGCTTCCTCGGCGAGGCCTCCCCCCTGCCAGTTCACTGCATTCCCAACGCCGGGTTGCCGTTCCAGGGTCCCGACGGGGAGACGATCTTCCCCGAAAAGCCGGAGCCACTGGCGGCGACGCTCGGCGAGTTCGTCGAGCGCTTCGGCGTCGGCATCGTCGGCGGCTGCTGCGGCACCACGCCTGAGCACATCGCCGCGATCCGCGAACGGGTCGACGGCCGAACCCCCGGGGAGCGCCCGGAGCCGGGCGCGATTGAAGTCTCCTCGATGATGACCTCGACGCCGCTGGTGCAGGAGCCGCGCCCGACCCTGGTCGGCGAGCGGGTCAACTCGCAGGGCTCGAAAAAAGCCAAGGAACTGCTGCTGGCCGACGACTACGACGGCCTCGTCCAGGTCGCCGAAGACCAGGTCGAAGGCGGCGCCCATGTGCTCGACACCTGCGTCGCTCTGACCGAGCGCCAGGACGAGGACGAGCAGATGAAGGCGGTGGTGAAGCGGGTCTCGCTGACCCAGCCGGCGCCGATCCAGGTCGACTCGACCGAACCCGAGGTGATCAAGGCCGCCCTGGAGCAGATCCCCGGCCGCGCGATCGTCAACTCGATCAACCTCGAGGCCGGGCGCGATAAGGCGGACACGGTGATCCCGCTGGCGAAGGAACACGGCGCAGCGCTGATCGCCTTGACGATCGACGAGGAGGGAATGGCGAAGACGGCGCAGCGCAAGGTCGAGATCGCCGAGCGCATCCGCGACATCGCCTGCGGCGAGCATGGCCTCGACCCCGAGGCGCTGATCTTCGACGCCCTCACCTTCACCCTCACCACCGGCGACGAGGAGTGGCGGCCCTCGGCGGTGGAGACGATCGAGGGCATCCGCCGGATCAAGGCCGAGATCCCCGGCGTCAAGACCTCGCTCGGCGTCTCCAACGTCTCCTTCGGCGTCTCGCCGCGCCCCCGCGCCGTCCTCAACTCGGTCTTCCTCCACCACTGCGTCGAGGCCGGGCTCGACCTGGCGATGGTCAATCCCAACCACATCACCCCCTACTCGGAGATTCCCGACGAGGAGCGGGAGCTGACCGACGACCTCGTCTTCAACCGCCGCGACGACGCGCTCGAGCGCTTCATCTCCCACTTCGAGTCCCAGGGCGAGGAGGCGGAGGCCGAGGTCGCCGACCCGACCGCGGGGATGGAGCCCGAGGACGCCCTGCACTGGCACATCCTCCGCCGGAAGAAGGACGGGGTCGAGGACCAGATCGAGCGCTCGGTCGAGAAGATCGGCGCCGTCCCGACCCTTAACGAGGTGCTGCTGCCGGCGATGAAGGAGGTCGGCGACAAATTCGGCGCCGGCGAACTGATCCTGCCCTTCGTCCTGCAGTCGGCCGAAGTGATGAAGCGCGCGGTCGCCCAGCTGGAGAACCACCTCGACCGGATCGAGGGCCACACCAAGGGAAAGGTCGTGATCGCGACCGTCTTCGGCGACGTCCACGACATCGGCAAGTCGCTCGTCAACACGATCCTTACCAACAACGGCTACACGGTGATCGACCTCGGCAAGCAGGTGCCCGTCGACGCGATCATCGACGCCGCGGTGGAGAACGAGGCCGACGCGATCGGCCTCTCCGCCCTGCTCGTCTCGACCTCGAAGCAGATGCCGACCTGCGTCGCCGAGCTGCACCAGCGCGGCCTCGAGTTCCCGGTGCTGATCGGCGGCGCCGCGATCAACCGCGACTTCGGCCGCCGCACCCTCTACCCGAAGGGCAAAGAGTCCGACGAGGTCTACGAGGCCGGGGTCTTCTACTGCAAGGACGCCTTCCAGGGGCTCGACACGATGGACGCGCTGGTCGACGCCGAGGCGCGCGCCGCGCTCGTGGGCCGGATCAAGGCCGAGGCCAAGCAGCTGCGCGAGAAGCCGGTGGTCATCGACGACGCGCCGCCCACCACCGACGCCAGCGTCCGCTCGGGCGCCAGCACCGACGTGCCGATCCCGCAGCCGCCGCAGTGGGGGGTCCGCGAGGTGCCGATCGACCTCGACGACGTCTTCCCCTACCTCGACCGCCACGTCCTTTTCAAGCTGCACTGGGGCGGTCGCGGGGTCAAGGGCGAAGCCTGGCGCCAGCTGGTCGAGGGCCACGACGGCGAGGAGGGCTTCGCGCCGCGCCTAGAGCGGATGTGGCGGGAGCAGGACTACCTCCGGCCGCGGGCGCGGCTCGGCTACTTCCCCTGCAATGCCGACGGCAACGAGCTCGTGGTCTTCGATCCCGAGGACCCCGAGCGCGAGCTCGAGCGGCTGGTCTTCCCGCGCCAGCCGCGGCACGACCGCATCTGCCTCGCCGACTTCTTCCGGCCGCTCGACTCCGGCGAACGCGACGTCGTCGCCCTGCAAGGGGTGACCGCCGGCCCGGAGGTGACCGAGCTGATCGAGCGCCTGGAGCGCGAAGGCGAGTTCGCCGAACAGCTCTACGTCCACGGCCTCGGGGTCCAGTCGGCCGAGGGCCTGGCCGAGTGGCTGCACTCGCAGATCCGCGCGCAGCTCGAGATCGAGCCCGACCAGGGTCGCCGCTACTCCTGGGGCTATCCGGCCTGCCCGGACCAGTCCGAGCACGAGAAGGTCTGGCGCCTGCTCGACCTCGAAAAGATCGGGATGACCCTCTCCGGCGGCTACGCGGTGATGCCGGAGCAGTCGACGGTGGCGATCGTCGCCCACCACCCCCAGGCGGTCTACTTCGGGATGAAGTCCGGCTTCATACCCGAAGACAAGGCACCGGACGAGCTGATCGCCGGCACCGAACGCGGCGGCGAGCTGCCGCCTGAGTCTGAGCCCGAAGCGGCAGCCGAGGGCGAGGGCTCCGAGGGAGCCGCCGCCGCCGAGCTCAGCCGCTGAAGCGCTCCGGCATCTCCGCCGGGTGCAGCGCCGGGCGCTGCCAGTTGCGCCCTTCGTAGGCCTCCTCGAAGCCGGCCCGCTGCAGGTTGCGCGTGACAGCCGACCAGGAGGCAAGATCGCATTCGCCGACTTCGACGAAAACGGTGTGACATCCCGCCAGGTGAGCATCGAGCAGGCGCCGGTGCAGGAGCGCGGCGTTGCAGCCACGCCCGCGGGCCTGCGCCAGCGTCTGACCTGCCCCGAGCTGCGCCACCCCGTCGGTGATCAGCATCGAGCCGGTCGCGACCGGGATCTCTTCGGGGCCCAGAGCCGCGGTGTAGCAGTGCCAGCCATCCTGCTGGGGCAGCGAGAAGAACAGCGTTCCCGCCACCAGTGGCATCTCCAGGGCTTCGGCGGCGATCGTGCTCAGGCCTTCGCCTTCGGCTTCGTCCTCTCCCAGCCGGTAGATGACGATGCCGGGATCGATGTCGAAGGCCGGCGCCGAGCCGTCGCGGATCAGCTTCACCCACCCCGTTCCCTGCTCGTAACCGCGCTCGTCCAGCCAGGCCTCTGCCACTGCCGCGCCCGGCCGACCGGAAGCCACCGGGATCCGGTAGTCGACTTCGCGAGCCCGCATCCATTCCACCGCCGCCGCCAGGTGCCCCTCGGCGGCCGCGCCGGGCTCCGCCGCACCCTGGATCTGCTGCAGCAGATGGATTTCGGGCAGATCACCGAAGGCAGTGGCCTGCACCGGCCCGAACCTCTCTACTTCAACCCCCGATTCGGATACTGCTTCCGGAACCACCGAGTCCCACATGTCGCGCCGGAAGCGCTGCGCGACCCTCTCCAAAACTGCCGAGTCGTATCTCACGGCTCCCCTTCCCAAGTTCGCGTGAGTGATTTGGCCGATTGCTCGACTCTATGCACACCACTGCAGATTCGTCAAGGAACCTTGTCGATCTGGCTATGAATGTCACGCGAGCCCGTGCCTGAGCGGCCTGGAAGGCGGGCCGGCGGCTCGGTCAGAAGGGACCGGCGCCGGCCGCTCGCCTCCCGGTCGGCGTTACCTGGCCTGGGTTCGGTGGCGGCACGCCTTGAGGCAATCCTAAATCATTACGCCGGAGTTTTTGAGTTTTTCGAGGGCGCTAGGCGACACCGCTGCGTTTCGCCTCAGAGCGCGCGCGCGGATGCGGTTCGAGCCGCACCGGAGCGGTCTGGACCGCCTGAACCCGCAGGTCGCTCCAGGTGAGCCCCTCGCGGACGAGTGCCGGAAGGCCGAGCCCGACCGCGGTGGCGATCTCGACCGCCTGCAGGATCACCCCGTAGGCGAGGGCGTCAGCGGTGCTGACCCCGAAGCCGGTGTGCAGGACGCTGATAACAGCAAGCTGGAAGACACCGATGTTGGAGGGCGTCGCCGGCACCACGGCGGTGACGTTGACCGCGAAGAGGACCGCGGCGGCGGCACCGATCCCTGCCTGCCCGTTGAGCCCGAGCGCGTAGAGCAGCGCCCAGCAGGCGCAGAGCTGGATCGCCCAGGCCCCGAGCTGGGCCGCGGCGGCAAACGAGCCGTGGCGGGGGTCGCGGAAGACGGTGAGCCCGACCCGGACCTGGACCAGTGCCCTGTGCATAGCCGCTCCGATCCGGGCCAGACGGCCGTTGCCGTTGCGGCGCATCAGAAGCGGCGCCAGGAGGACGATCAGGAGCACGAGCAGCGGCAGCAGGCTGAAGGCGAATATCTGCTTCGTCCCCGAGTGGAAGAGCGGCGTGGTCGAGACGATTATCACCCCGAGCAGGACCAAGGCGACCAGGTTCAGCAGCGTCTGCGAGACCAGGGTGCCGAGCAGGACCGGGAACGTTTCCCGCATCCGCCCGCTCCGCCGCGCCAGGGTCAGCGCTCGCGCCGGCTCGCCGAGGCGGGCCGGCAGCGTCGCCGACATCAGCACCCCGATCATCGTCGCCGAGGTGACGTCGCGGCGCCGGATCGGGCGGTTGGGCAGGGCCGCCCGGGCGATCCAGTACCAGGAGGCGGCGCGGAAGAAGAGCGAGCCAGCCATCAGCGCGCAGGCGATCAGGACCCAGGTCAAATTCGAGCGGACGATGCTTTCGACCACGTTGTCGATGCCGATCTTCTGGGCCGCGAGCGCGGTCAGGCCGACTCCGAGCAGGCCGGCGACGCCGAGCCCGACCCGCCGGGCGACGGCGCGGCCCCGCTTCCCCGCCTGCGCGGGCGGAGGGTCGAGCGAGGGCAGCCGCTCGGCCGGTCGCTTCGGGTTGCCGTCCGCGGGCCTGATCCCGGCCCAGTGGGCGAACCTTTCCCCGGCGGAGACCGGCTTCGGGGCCTCGATCGCCCGCTCGTAGACCTCCGTCACCTGGTCGGCGACGTGCGACCAGGCGTAGCGCTGGGCGCTGCGACGGGCGGCCGCTCCCATCTCCAGCAGCCGCTCGGGCTCGTGGTGGGCCCGCTGCAGCTCCTCGGCGAGGCGCTGCGGGTCTCCCGGGGGGACCAGCAACCCGTCCACCCCGTCGCTGACCACGTCGCTGTAGCCGGCGATCGCGGAAGCGATGACCGGGGTGCCGGCCGCGAAGGCCTCGGTCAGGACCATCCCGAAGCTCTCCCCCGACAGCGAGGGCGCGCAGAGGACGTCGGCGCGGTGCAGTTCCTGCCAGAGGTTTGGTCCCGAGATCCGGCCGCGGATATCCATGAAACGCAGCAGCTCGGGATCGGCGACGTAGCGGAGCACGTCCTCCCGTTCGGCGCCGATCACGGTGAGCTTGCAGGGCACATGCTCGACCAGGGCGTTGAAGGCGGTGAGGAGGATCGGCAGCCCCTTGCGCTCCTCGGGCCGGCCGACGAAGAGGATGCGCAGCTCCTCGGAGGGCGGCACCGGGTCGCTCGGCGCCGCTTCGACGTCGACGCCGTTGGGGATGATCGTGTACTCGCCGCCGAACCAGCGCCGGCCCGTCCAGGCGGCCGCCTCGGAGACGGCGATCCGGGCCGCGAGGCGGTTGAAGAGACGGCGGGCGCCGACGGCGTTGGCGATGTAGTTCGGCAGCGGCTTGGTCGCATAGGCGTGAAAGGTGCCGACCACCGGATCGTCGGCGCCGAGGGTGGCGTTCCAGCCGACCAGCGGCACCAGCGGCTCGTGGACGTGGATGACGTCGAATTCGCCGGCGCGGACGGCGCGGCGCGGCGCGACAACGCCCCCCGCCGGGAACGGTGCCAGGTTGGAGACCGATCCGTTGGCCCCGAACCCGGCCGTCCGGCCGAGCGGGATCAGGTATTCCGGCAGTTCCACCCGTTCCGCCTGCGCCCGGTGGAGGACGCGGCTGACCCGCCCGGGCGGGTCGACGGGAGCGAGTACGCGGACATCGTGGCCACGCCCGAGGAACTCCTCGGCCAGAGCCTCAACGTGCCGGTTCACGCCCCCCTGGTAGGACCAGGAATATGGCGAGACGAGACCTATGCGCACGGATGATCAAGAGTAGATCATCAGTCGGCAGGCGCCGCTGGGCAGTCAGCGCCAGGCCAGCGCCAACACGGTGCCGACGAGGCCGAGCATGCCCACGGTGACAGTCCCCGCGAGACCCCAGCCGATCTGGATGAGGATTCGCTTCAGGGCCGCCATTTCGCCACGAAGTTCTCTGACGTCATCGCGAATCTCGATGACGCGACCGTTCAGATCGTCGAGCCGGGAATCCGTCCAGGTGGATCTCATTGCCTCCATGCCTCCAGCCTAGGGAGAAAAAGCTCAAATTTGGGTCACAGAAGTGTAACTTTTCGTCTGATCATCTGCTTTCTCGGTTTTTCCGCCGCTTTCAGCCCAGGCGAGGGCGGTGAAGACGAGCAGGTAGGCGGCGCCGATCTCGAGCAGGAGGGCGCCCGAGTCGTTGGCGAGGGTGCCGATCGCGGTCGCGGCCACTGCGCCTAGGAGGCCCGCGCGCATCGCCGCCTTGCCGTCGAGCCAGGCTCGCAGGGTGTCCCGCTTCAGGTAGGCGAGGACGGCGACAGCCAGGACCACCGGCAGGAAGGCCAACAGGACCGGGCGGCCGAAGCTGTGGGCGGAGAGCTGGAGGCGGCGCTGGGCGACGTCGCCGAGGTCGTTCAAGCCACCCGCGTCGAGGACCGAGCGGGTCAGATGGGCATTGGCTCCGCTGAGTAGATCGATCAGCGCCAGCAGGGCGAGGACCGCGACGGGCGCCGCGACCACGGCCAGGACCGCGGTTCGCCTGCCGCGGCCGGCGATCGCCACTGCGGCGACCACAGCCCCGACCGGGAAGACGATCGCGGCACCGACGTCGGCGCCGAAGCGCCCCGCCGCGAAGACGAAGGCGACGAGCAGACCGACCGCCACGAATACGGTCGCGCACGCCCGCGCCGACGCGTCCCTGGCGAACCCGGCCAGCCCAGCGCCGGTGCCTGCCACCACCAGCACCGCCAGCAGCGCCTCGAGCTCGTTCCCGATCCCGTAGAAGCGGACCCCGAGGCCGGGATTCGGCCCCAGCAGCGAGAGCGAGGTGAGCGGTGAGCCGGCGATCGCGTCGATCGCGTAGGCGCCGACCGTGAGCGCCGAAGCAACGGCGAGAGCGCGGTAGCCACGCAATATCAGGAGCGTGAGCGCCGCCAGCAGCGGCGAGAGGAGGAGCACCAGGAGCTGTTCCGCGCTCTCCCCCGGTTCCAGCGCCGCCCCCAGCAGGAGGACGAGTGGCAGGTAGACGATCGCCAGCCCCACGACCCGCACGGCAGACCGTGCGAAACGGCCGCGGCTGAGAGCTGCGATGAGCAGCAGGGCAACCAACCAGATGACGACGCTGAGCCCGATCACCGGCCCCCGCCGCGAGGAGATCACGTCCATCCGCGCGACCAGCGATTCGATCGCCGCCGGGTCGACGGAGCCCTCGGAGCGGATCGGCTGCCCCGACATCGCGCTCGGCACCGGTATCCCGAACCGCCGCAGGATCGTCGGCGCCACGTCGGTCGAGAGCACGTAGCCGTTCGTGCGGGTGCTGTCCGAGGTGAGGTTGCCGTGGAAGCCGCCGCCGGCGATCCCGATCGGGACCGGTTCGTCGGACTCGCCAGTCGGCCGCGCGATCGCGATCAGGAGCCGGTGCCTTCCCGGACGAGGCAGTTTCTCGAGCGAGGTGCGGGCGACTTCCTCGAACTGAGAGCGGGCGTTGTCTTCGCGAAGCGTCTTCTGCAGGAGAAAGGGCTCGATTTCGGCGGGGGCCGATTCGGCCCGTTCCGTCACTTCCCGCAGCCAGTCCGCGCCTTTTTCATGTTCGGGCAGGGGACGGTCGTAGAGGGAGTCGAAGACCCTGTTTCCCTGGCTGAGGTCGAGGTAGGTCTGCATCGGCGGGACCGTCCCCAGCCCGGCGCTCATCACCCCCGGCGAAAAACCTGCGTCTGCCAGATCGGCAACGGTCGTGGTGCTCGGCAGCCAGGCCAGCACCATCTGCTTCTCCTTCGCCGCTGCCGTCGAAGGCACGATCAGGAGCAGGGCGAGCGCTATCGTCACCCCGATGGCCGACCGCACTTTCGCCAAGTTCAGCTTCTTCAAGATCGATCCCGCCTGGCGCCGTCGCGACGCCGAGCTCCGCGCGGCGGACAAGCGGGAGTTCCTCGCCGCCTGCGAGGACTTCGCCGTCGACCGCTCGCTGCGCGCCTACTCAACCATAGGTACGAGGGGCGACGTCGACCTGGTGCTGCTGACCCAGAGCCCGAACCTGAACGACATCCACACCTTCCACGTCGTCCTCGGCCAGAGCGGCCTGGCGAAATGGACCACGACCCCGCACTCGTTCCTCTCGATGACCAAACGCTCGCCCTACTCGGCCGAGGGCGCCCGGCCGGAGATCTGCACCAGCGAACGCAAGTACCTCTTCGTCTACCCGATGGTCAAGCAGCGCCGCTGGTACGGGCTGCCGCCGGAGGAGCGCGGGCGGATCATGAAAAGCCACATCGAGGTCGGCCGCCGCTACCCCGAGATCACGATCAACACCACCTACTCCTACGGGATCGACGACCAGGAGTTCGTCGTCTGCTTCGAGGGCGACGACCCCGGTGAGTTCCTCGACTTGGTCAACGAGCTGCGGCCGACCGAGTCGAGCGAGTACACCGAGCGGGAGACGCCGATCTTCACCTGCGTGGCGATGTCGGTCGCAAAGGCGCTCGACGCCCTCGACGGGACCCCCAGCGCGGTCGGCTCCGCTTCCCCGGCGCTCGGCTGACGGTCGTCTTTCCCTATTCTTTCGCGCTCTGATGAGCAAGATCGGAACCGAAGAGAGCCCCCTGCGCGTCGCCATCGTCGGCGCCGGCCCCAGCGGCTTCTACGCCGCCGAGCACATCCTCAAAGACGGCGCCCTGCACGCCCAGGTCGACCTCTTCGACCGCCTCCCCAGCCCCTTCGGGCTGGTCCGCGGCGGCGTCGCCCCGGACCATCCGAAGATCAAGTCGGTGATCCGGGTGTACGAAAAAACCGCCGCCCGCGAGGGCTTCCGCTTCTTCGGCAACGTCAAGATCGGCCACGACATCGAGGTCGAAGAGCTGGAGCGGCTCTACCACGCGATCGTCTTCACGGTCGGCTGCGAGACCGACCGCCAGCTCGGGATCCCGGGCGAGCACCTGCCGGGCAGTCACGCCGCCACCGCCTTCGTCGGCTGGTACAACGCCCACCCCGACTACGCCGACCACGAGTGGGACCTCTCCTGCGAACGCGCCGTGGTGATCGGCAACGGCAACGTGGCGATGGACGTCGCCCGGATGCTGGCGCTGACCGACCACGAGCTGCGCCAGACCGACACCGCCGACCACGCGATCGAGACGCTCGACCGCAAGCAGATCCGCGAGATCGTCGTCCTCGGGCGCCGCGGGCCGGCCCAGGCCGCCTTCACCAACCCGGAGATCAAGGAGCTCGGGGAGATGGAGGATGCCGACGTCATCGTCGACCCGCAGGAGGTCGAGCTCGACCCGGCCAGCCAGGCCTTCCTCGAGTCCGATGAGGTCGACAAGACGACCCGGGTCAACGTCGAGACCCTGAAGGAGTTCTCCGAACGGGAGCCCGAGGGCAAGAAGCAGCGGATCGTCCTCCGCTTCCTTGCCTCGCCGGTCGAGATCAATGGAGACGGCAAGGTCGAATCGATCGTGATCGGCCACAACGAGCTGGTCTCCGAAGGCGGGGCGCTGCGCGCCAAGGACACCGGCGAGCGCGAAGAGCTCGAGTGCGGACTCGTCCTGCGCTCGGTAGGCTACACCGGCGTCCCGATCGAGGGCGTCCCCTTCGACGAGAGCCGCGGGCTGATCCTCAACGAGGGCGGCCGCATCCTCGACTCCCACGACTCCGGCCACAAGACCGGCCACTACACCGCCGGCTGGATCAAGCGCGGCCCCTCCGGCGTGATCGGGACGAACAAGAAAGACGCCCTGGAGACCGTCCAGCACCTCTTCCAGGACGTCGAAGAGCAGAAGCTGCTGAGCCCGGAGAATCCGGACCCGAACGCGATCGAGGACCTGCTGCGCGAGCGCGGCGTCCGCTACGTCAGCTTCGAGGACTGGCAGGCGATCGACCAGGCCGAGGTCGGCCGGGGCGAGCCGCACGGCCGCCCGCGGGTCAAGTTCGTCCGGGTCGAGGAGATGCTCGAGACCCTCGGCGAGCCCGCCGCGAACTAGTGCCTGCCGACCTCGACGAGCTGAAGGGAATGATCGAGGCGGCGCTGCCCGGCGCCGAGGCTGAGGTCAGCGACGAAACCGGCACCGGCGACCACATCCGCGCCACCGTCGTCGCCCCCCAGTTTGACGGCCTCTCCCGGATCGACCAGCACCGCCTGGTCAAGGCCGCGGTGAAAGAGCGCTTTGACGATGGCACCATCCACGCGCTGTCCGTCAAGACCAGCCTCCCGGGCTGAAGTCACACCTTCGCGCATCTTCTGCGACAAAAAGTTACACTTACGCGCGCCACACGTAGGACCCGATCCCCTAGCCTGGAGGCATGGAGGCCATGAGATCCACCTGGACCGATGCTCGCTTAGACGACCTGAACGGTCGGGTCAGCGAGCTCAGCGGTCGGATCGACAGCCTCCAGCACACCATCCTGATCGTAGGCGGCGGACTCTTCGCTGCATTCGTCGGGGTCCTCGCAGCGCTCATAGGCCTGATCGCGACCCAGCTCTAGCCGAACCGCCTTCCTCCCTACAATGCCTCCATGGCTGACCCAGAGCTGAAGAGCAAAATAGAAGAACTGATCGCCGCCAACCCGGTCCTGCTGTTCATGAAAGGGACCCCGGACATGCCGCGCTGCGGATTCTCGATGCGCATCGTCCAGGTCCTGGACCAGGTCGACGTCGACTACGGCGCGATCGACGTCCTCCCGGCGCTGCAGCCGCTGCGCGAAGTGACGGCGGAGATCTCCGACTGGCAGACCTTCCCCCAGCTCTATGTCAAAGGCGAGCTGCTCGGCGGCTGCGACATCATCGAGGAGATGTTCGAGTCCGGAGAGCTGGCAGAGGCTCTCGGAGCCGAGCAGCCTGAGAACGTCCAGGTGCCGCAGGCCGCGCCCCCGGCGCAGTCACCGCCGCTGCAGATCGAATAGCTAGACGGCCGCTGCTTGTTCCGCAGCGTCCTCTTTGACTTGGAAGCTGCTTCCGCAGCCGCAGGCCGCAACCACGTTCGGGTTGTTGACCTGGAAGCCGGCGCCCTGCAGGCCTTCGACGTAGTCGACCTCCGAGCCGAAAACGAACTGCATGCTCACCTTGTCGACGACGACGGCGACACCGTCGACCTCGAAGACGTTGTCGTCCTCCTTGGCTTTGTCGAAGGCGAGGGCGTACTGGAAGCCGGAGCAACCGCCACCGCGGACGGCAACACGCAGAGCCTGCTCACCGGCGTCCGCCTGGGAGCCGAGCAGCTCGCCGATCTTCTCGGCGGCCTTGTCCGTGAGGGTGATCGCGGCTTGGGGCGTCTCAGTCACTTCACAAAGTGTAGCGGGATATGGGGGCGGCCAAAAGCGACAGCACGTCTAGAATCGAAAGCGTGAGCTCGTCTGCCGAGACTGCGGTCGTCTGCGACACGACCTGCTATCTGCCGACCGAGCTGGTGGCGAAGCGGGGGATCAAGACGATTAGCCTCTACGTCTCCGTCGACGGGCACCAGGAGCGTGAGTCGGAGATCAGCGATTTCGACGACTTTTACGAGCGGCTGCGGGCATCGGAATCGGGCGCGACCACCTCGCAGCCGTCGATCGGCGACTTCCTCGAGGTCTACGAGCCGCTGTTGGCCGAAGGCCGCGAAGTCGTCTCGATCCACATCTCCGCCGGCATCTCCGGCACCTTCGAGGCCGCCGGTCAGGCGCGCGAGCGGTTGATCGAGGAAGACAAGGGGGGCGAGCGCCTGCACCTGATGGATTCGCGCTCAGCCGCCGGGGGCATGGGGCTCTGCGTCCTCGGCGCCGCCTCAGCCGCGGCGACCGGCGCCGACGCGGCGGGGTGCCTTGCCCGCGCCGAAGAGTCCCGCAACGACCTGAAGATGTGGTTCGCGATCGACACCCTCGAGTACCTGCGCCGTGGCGGCCGCATCGGCGGCGCCCGGGCCTGGATCGGCGGCGCCCTGAAGATCAAGCCGATACTTACGCTGGAGGAGGAGATCACCCCGGTCGAGCGCGTCCGCACCCGCGTCCGCTCGCTGGAGCGGCTGCGCGGCTACGCGCGCCAGCGCCACGAATCCGGCGCCTACGGCTGGGTCGTCCAGTACATCCAGGACAAAGAGACCGCCGACGCCCTGACCGAAGACTGCTACGAGATCTTCAACTGCGAGCCGGCCTTCATCTCCGAGGTCGGCCCGGTCCTCGGCGCCCACGTCGGCCCCGGCCTGCTCGGTGTGGGGTCGGTCCACACCGACTTAATCGCCTGAGCGCGCCTAGCGGCTCCTTTTGCGCCTGCGCAGCATTGCCCGGGCGCCGATGAAGAAGCCGACGGCGGCGGCGCCCATGATCAGCTGCTCTTTGTGCTCCTCGGCCTGGCGGCGCCAGTCGGTCAGGTAGTTGACCCGGCCGCGCAGGGCCTCGACCGAGGTGCCGAGCTCGCGGCGCTTGAGGTCGATGTCGCGGCGGATCTCAGCGGGGGAACGTCCTGGCGCACCGGTGGTCACGAAGCCTCCTTTTCGAGCATCTCCTTGGTCAGCTTCGCCTCCGCGATCGCCTGCTCGGGCACCGGCGGCGAGCCCGCCTTCAGCGCCCGGTAGGCGATGAATCCGGCGAGGGCGGCGATCAGCAGGAAGATCCCGGCGGTGACGAAGTAGCCGGCCCAGATGTTGCCGCTGAACACTTCTTCGCCGAGCAGCCAGGCGATCCCGTGCAGGATCAGGATCAGCGCCAGGAAGGCGAAGGTGCCGGCGGCGACGCCGACCCCGGCGCCGCGACCGAGCTTGGCGAGTTTCCCCGAGACCTCGGCCTTGGCAAGCTCGATCTCCTCGCGGACGAGGGTCGAGGCCTGTTCGGAGACGTCGACGACGAGATCCGCCAGCGAGCGCTCGTCCGGCGGGGACGGCGGCCCGGGGGGCGGGATCGGCGGCGGGTTCTGTACGGGCTCGGCCATCGGTCCCTCCTACTCCGGCGGGTCCTCGTTGTACAGGCGGCGGTAGGCGATCGCTGCGACCCGCGAGGCGGCGATGCTCGCCAGGGCGCCCGTCGCGGCCAACAGACCGCTCCAGACGAGACGTTTGACCAGCTCGTTATCCACTCAGCTCAAACCTTTCCCCGAGGACGCAGCGGTAAACCAACCGGCCCGACGGCGCTAGAAGATGCCGCCAGCCTATTCACCGCGGCTCGAGTCCGTCGCAGATCGTCGTCACCAGCAGGTCGCGTGCCTGGTCGAAGTCGGCCTCCGAGGCCGGGATCGTGCCGAAGATCCAGCCCGAGAGCAGCTGCTCGACGGCGCCGTAGAAGGCCATCGAAGCGAACATCGGGTCGACGTCGCCGCGCAGGGCTCCGGCCTCCTGACCCTCGGCGACGATCCTGGCGATCCCCTCGTAGGCGCGGCGGATCTGCTCGAGGTGGGTCTGGCCGAACGAGTTCGCCGCCCGCGTCACCTCGACAATGATCACCTTCATCAGGTCGGGGTCGTGGCGATAGGAATCGAAGATGAAGCCGGCGACCTTGCCGAGCTTCTCGCGCGGCCCGCCTTCGGCTCGGTCGGCCTCCTCGATCGCCGCCAGAAGCAGCGACCAGCGCTCGGTGAAGAGTTCGTTTAGGACCTCGTCCTTGGAGTTGAAGTAGTGGTAGACGAGGCCATAGGCGACCCCGGCCTCGTCGGCGATGTCGGAGACCCGGGTCGAATGGAAGCCCTGGCGGGCGAAGACGCGGACGGCAGCATCGAGGATGAGGCGGCGTTTGTCGGCGGGCGGGGCCTGAGCCATCAGACTCCGCCCTCCGATGCCTGCGGCCAGAGGTAGGCGCCGGGCCGGCGGTCGGCGAGCGAGGGCAGAGACTCGCGCACCCGGTCCTGGGCGGCGAGGTCGAGCTCGGCGGCGACGAAGCCCTCGCCGTCGGGAGCGGTGGCGAGGACGACGCCCCAGGGGTCGACGATCATCGAGCGGCCGAAGGAGCTGTAGTGCGGCGGCGCTTCGCCCGACTGGTTCGGGGCGACGACGAAGACCTGGTCCTCGATCGCCCGCGCCCGCAGCAGCACTTCCCAGTGGTCGCGGCCGGTGGCGAGGGTGAAGGCGGAGGGGACGGCGACGACGCGGGCGCCGCGCAGGGCCAGGATGCGGAAGAGCTCGGGGAAGCGGAGGTCGTAACAGACGGTCATGCCGAGGACGAGCTCGCCGACCGGCGCGGTGACCGGCTCGGCGCCGGGGCGCTCGTGCTCGGACTCCCGGTAGGAGACGCCGCCGGCGTCGACGTCGAACATGTGGATCTTGCGGTAGACGGCGACGTCCTCGCCGTCGGGGCCGATCAGGACCGAGGTGTTCGAGGCCTTCTCCCCTCCCTCCCCGCGCTCGGAGATGCTGCCCGCGAGCAGGTGGATGCCGAGCTCGCGCGCCCAGCCGCGGGCGGCGGTCAGGCTCGGGCCGTCGAGCGCCTCGGCTCCTGCGACCAGTTCCTCGCCCGCCGCCAGCAGGTTCCACTTCTCGGGCAGGGCGACGAATTCGGCCCCGGCCGCGGAGGACTCGCGCACCAGGCGCTCGGCGGCGGCGAGGTTCCGCTGCTTGTCCCCGTTCGAATTGAGCTGTACGGCGGCTACGCGCACTTCGGTTGGCCCTCCGGTTGATTGACCAGTCAATCGGCCCCAGTATATGAACGCCGGGGGACTTCCGGTGCTCTAGAGGTTCAGCTGGCGGGCGACGATCCGGTCGAACAGCGCGGTCGGGATCAGCGGCTGGATGCGCGCCTGCACCTGGGCGTCGAGGCCGACCAGGTAGCGGCTCTTCGGCCGCGGCGATTCAAGAGCGTGGGCGATCGCCTTCGCCACCTTCTCCGGTGGGATGCCACGTTCGGCGGTGTCCTCGATCACCTTGCGGAACTTCTCGAGCGCGGCACCGTAGAGCAGGTTGGTCAGCGGCGACTTCGCTTCGACGTCCTCGGCTTTGCGCTGTCCCCGCTCCCAGATCGGAGTGTCGATCGAGCCGGGCTCGATGATTGCGACCTTGAGGCCCCAGGGGCGCAGCTCTTGGCGGAAGACGTCGCCGATCGCCTCGGTGGCGAACTTCGAGGCATGGTAGGGGCCGCCGAAGGGGAAGGCGATCCGGCCGCCGATCGAGCTGAGGAAGACGATGCGCCCTTCGGCGCGGCGGATCTCGGGCAGCATCGCCTGCGTCACCGCCACGTAGGCGACCAGATTCACCTCGAGCTGATGGCGCAGATCCTCGAGCGGGATCGTCTCCAGCGGTCCCGGGACCGCGACCCCGGCGTTGTTGACGAGCCCGTGGAGCCCACCCTCGGCCTCGCGGGCGATCTGCTCGGCCACCGCGGCGATCTGCTCGGGGGCGGTGACGTCGAGGATCACGGGCGCGAGCCGATCCGAGGCCTCGGCGCGCAGAGAAGCAGCGTCCTCCTCCTTGCGCACGCCGGCAAAGACCTTCCAGCCGGAGCCGTCGAGGCGCAGCGCGGTGGTGCGACCGATGCCGGTCGAAGCGCCGGTGACTAGGACTGAACGCATCGTCGATGAGGCTACAGAGGCATCGACTCCAGCCAGGAGGCGTAACCTTGTGACGTCGTGAACGAACTCCCGAAGGACGAGGCCGAGCGCAAGCAGGTGACGGTCCTGTTCGCCGACGTCAGCGGCTCGATGGACCTCGCCGAGCACGAGGACCCGGAGGAGTGGCGCAAGATCATGCAGCGCTTCTTCTCGCTGCTGGCCGACTCGGTCAACCGCTTCGAAGGGACCGTCGACAAGTTCACCGGCGACGGGATCATGGCGATCTTCGGCGCCCCGGTCGCCCACGAGGACCACGCCGCCCGCGCCTGTTACGCCGCCCTGCAGATGCTCGACGACGTCGCCGGGTATGCGGGCGAGCTGCGGCGGGCCAAGGGCCTCAACTTCTCGACCCGGATCGGGATCAACTCCGGCGAGGTCGTCGCCGGGGCGATCGGCGGCGGCGAGGGCTCCTACACGGCGATCGGCCACACGGTCGGCCTGGCACAGCGGATGGAGGCGCTCGCCGAGCCCGGCAAGGCCTACCTGACCGAGCACGCGGCGAAGCTGGCGCGCGGCTTCCTCGACCTCACCGACCTCGGCGAGTTCGAGATCAAGGGAGCGAGCCGGCCGGTGCAGGTGTTCGAGCTGGCGGGGGTCGGCCAGGCCCGCAGCCGGCTCGACCTCGCCCGCGAGCGCGGCTTCTCGCGCTTCGTCGGCCGCGAGCGCGAGATCGCCGCGCTCGAGGAAGCGCTCGGCCGTGCCGGGGACGGCAAGGCGACGGCGCTCGGTGTCGTCGCCGAGCCGGGGATCGGCAAGAGCCGGCTCTACCACGAGTTCGTCGAGCGCTGCCGCAGCGAAGGTACCGAGGTCTTCCAGGCCCAGGGCCAGGCCCACGGCAGGTCGATCCCGTTCATGCCGATCCTGCAGATGCTCCGCGCCTTCTTCGGCATCGGAGACGGCGACAGCGAGCAGGCGGCGCGGGAGAAGATCGCCGGCCGGGCGCTGCTGCTCGACGCGGCCTTCGCCGACGACCTGCCGCTGCTGTTCGACTTCCTCGGCGTCCCCGACCCCGACCGGCCCGTCCCGCAGATGAGCCCCGAGGCGCGGCAGCGCGCGCTCGCCGACGTTCTCTGCAAACTGGTCGGCAACCCATCGCGCAAGAAGACGCTGGTGCTGGTCTTCGAGGACCTGCACTGGGTCGACGAGGGGAGCCAGACGATGCTGGGGGGGCTGATCGAGGGCTTCGGGGAAACGAAGACCCTGGTGCTCGCCAACTACCGGCCCGAGTACACGCCGCCCTGGCACGGCAACGCCCGCTGGCAGGCGCTCGAGCTGGCGCCTCTGCGCCAGGCGGACACCCGCGAGCTGCTGCGCGACCTCGCCGGCGAGGACCCGTCCCTCGACGGCCTCGACGAGCCGATCCACGAGCGCACCGGCGGCAACCCGTTTTTCATCGAGGAGATCGTCCGCGAGCTCGCCGAGGCCGGCTACCTGCTGGGCGAGCGCGGCGCCTACCGACTCGCCAGGCCGATCGAGGGCGCGGCCGTCCCGGTCACGGTGCAGGCGGTGCTGGCGGCGCGGATCGACCGCCTCGACCACGACGCCAAGCACCTTCTCCAGGTCGCCTCGGTGCTCGGCAAGGAGGTCAGCGAGGAGGCGCTGGCGATGTCGGCCGGCCTCGGCGCCGAGGCGATGGAGCGGTCGCTGCGCGACCTGATCGAGGGCGGGTTCCTCTACGAGGCCGAGCTCTATCCCCAGCGGCTGCTCGCCTTCCGCCACCCGCTGACCCGCGAGGTCGCTTACGGCACCCAGCTCGCCGAGCAGCGGGCGCGCACCCACGCCGCTGCCGCGCAGGCGCTGATCGAGCTTAACCCCGGCGACCGCTGGGACGAGCTGGCGGCGCTGATCGCCGACCACCTGCGCCAGGGCGGCCGGCCGCTCGAAGCGGCGCGCTGGTCGGCCAGGGCGGCGCACTGGGCCGGCCACAGCCGCCCGCACGACGCGCTGCGGCTCTGGCACGACGTGATGGAGCTGGCCGCCGAGCTGGAGGAGGACGAGGAGGTGGCGGCGCTGGCGATCCACTCGCGGCTACTGCAGCTGCAGTACGCCTGGCGGGTGGGGATGAGCAGGGAGGAAGAAGCCCGGCTCGCTGCCGAAGCCGAGGAGATCGCCAAGCGACAGAACGACCTCCACTCGTTGGTCCTGCTGAAGGTCGCGACCGCGGTGCGGCCGGGCCTCCCCCATTACGGCCCGGACTGGATCGAAGCCGTGCAGGAGACGGTGGCACTGGCCGACCAGACCGAGGACCGCCACCTGCGGGCAGCGGTGCGCGGGGCCGGCGCCTACGCCTACCTCTGCGTGGCCGACTTCGACGGGTTCGAGCGGATCCTCGACGAGATGCTCGAGATCGTCGGCGACGACGGCAGCGTCGGCGCCGGGATCATCCTCGGCAGCCCGATCGCCTGGGGCCTGATGGGCAAAGGGATGATCCGCCGCGAGCGGCTCGAATTCGACGAGGCCGAAGACCTCTTCGAGCGGGCCCTGGTGGCTGCGCTCGAGGAAGACGACCCTGAGACCGCGAGCTGGGTCCGCAGCAACCAGGCGAGCCTGGCCTTCCGCAAGGACCCGGAGGCGGCGCTGGCGATCGCCCGCCGCAACGTCGAGCTGACCGACCGCCTCGGCGACGTCTTCTCCCGCAGCCTCGCCCTCTCCAACCTCGCCTGGGTACAGCTGATCGCCGAGGAAAACGAGGCGGCGCTGGAAGCGATCGAAGCGTCCGAGCGCCTCTACCGGGAGGCGATGGACACCGGCGGCGAGATGGAGGGCTGGCGGGGGCAGCTGCGTGCCCGCACGCTGATCCAGGTGGGCCGGGTCGCGGAGGGGCTCGAGGTGGCCGAAGAAGCCGCCCGGATCTCCGGCGAGCGGGGGATGCTCTGGTCCTACCCGGTGGCGGTTCTGACGTTGGCGCGCGCCCGCGCGGCCGCCGGAGCAGACGGCGTCGATGAGGCCTTCGACGAGGCGGAGCGGGTGGCGCGAGAGTGCGGTGCGACGACGCTGCTGATGGACATCGCCACCGAGCGGGAGCAGCTCGGCAGCGGCGCCCGCAGCGCCTACTAGCGGCGGCGCTCGAGCTCGGCGACCATCAGCTTGGTGTGGAGGGCGGCGATGAAGTCCTTCAGCGGCTGGGCGCCCGCTTCGAGCAGCTCGACCACGCGCTCCGGCGGCACCTCGCCGGCGAGCCGCTCCATCACCACGTCGACCTCCTGGCGGACCAGCTCCTCCAGCGCCGCCTTGTAGCGCAGGGTGTCGTAGACGGTGAAGCCGATCTGCTCGTCATAGCCGCCGGCGCGGAAGCGGCTGATCGCCTCGATGATCGCCACGTCCGAAGGGGTGTAGCCGCGACTGTTGGGCGTGAGGACCCCGATCTCGGCGAGGCGGTCGAGCACCCCCTTGGGCATCCCGTAGCGCTTGCGGACCTCAGCGGCGCTGGTGCGCGAGCGCTCGCCGGCCAGGGCACGGTCGAGGATCTGGTCGCCGAGCTCGAGCATCGCCCGGGCGCGGTCGGGGTCCTCGTCGAGGACGTTCTTGATCGCCTTCAGCGGCATGAACCGCTCTTCCTGCAGGCGCTTGATCAGCTTGATCCGCTCGACGAACTCCGGCGCGTAGTAGGCCATGTTGCGGCTCGTCTTGACCGGCTCCGGCAGCAGCCCCTCGCGCAGGTAGTGCTTGATCGTCGGCGCCGGGACCCCGGACGCCGCGGCCAGCTCCCGCATCCGCAGGAGGTTGTTTTCCGCCGACGGGCCGTTTGCGTCCCGCATAGGGAGGTTTTCGTCCCCTCGGCGGCTCTTGCTGCCGTCCGAGCCATTGGTGCTCATGCGCGGAACTCTCCTTGCGCTTCGGCGGCAGGGCCCGCGGCGGCGCCCGACGCTTTCATCGCCGCGATCTCCTCGGGTGAGTAGCCGGCCTCCGTCAGCACCTCGTCGGTGTGCTCGCCGAAGGCGGGCGCCGGGCGAGTCGGGTCGGCCGGGGTGCGGCTCAGCCTTACCGGGTTGCCGAGCTGCCGGACCGTTCCCAATTCCGGCTGCTCGACCTCGGTCACCATTCGCCGCGCCCGCACCAGCTCCGAGTCGAGCACCTCGTCGAGGTCGAGAACCGGCTCGATACAGCAATCGTGCTCATCGTTGAAGGCGAGCCATTCGTCGCGGGTGCGGGAGCGGAAGACGGCCGCGACCTCCTCCCACGACTCCGAGCCGGGCGCCTCGAACTGCTTCTCGATCAGGTCGGGGCGGCCGACGCCGTTGCAGAGGGCGGCCCAGAACTTCGGCTCCAGGGCGCCGCAGGTGACCCAGCCGTCGGCAGCTTCATAGGGCAGGTAACAGATCAGGCCGCCGGCGAGCTGCTGCTCGCCCCGCCGCGGCACCTCGCCGTCGCAGAAATAGCGACCGGCGACCATCGCCAGCCAGGAGAGGGCGCCGTCGGCCATCGAGATATCGACCATCTGCCCCTCGCCCGAGCGCTCGCGCTCGTGCAGCGCCGCCATCACCCCGAAGGCGGCCATCAGGGCGCCACCACCGAGGTCGGCGATCTGGCCGGCCGACTGCACCGGGGGTTCGTCCTTGGCTCCGGTCAGGCCGAGCAGGCCGACGAGGCCGAGGTAATTCATGTCGTGGCCGGCGCGCTGGGCGTAGGGGCCGTCCTGGCCGTAGCCGGTGATCGCGCAGTAGACGACGCGCGGGTTCGCCTCGCGCAGGCGCTCGTAGCCGACCCCGAGCTTGTCGAGGACACCGGGGCGGAAGCCGTCGAGGACGACGTCGTGGTCGGCGACCAGCCGCAGCAGCGCCTCCCGTCCTCGCTCCTGCTTGAGGTCGAGGCGGACCGAGCGCTTGCCGCGGTTGAGCGAGAGGTAGAGCGAGGAGCGGGTGCCTAGCGCCTGCTGCTCCTCGGAGCCGTAGTAGGGCGGCGCCCAGCGGATGTAGTCGCCCATGCCGGTGTCCTCGACCTTCAGCACCGCGGCGCCCAGGTCGGCGAGCAGAAGCGAGCAGAAGCCGCCCGGCAGCAGGCGGGTGAGGTCGAGGACCCTGACGTCTGAGAGGGGCAGGTCCGCCATCGGGCGGTCCCTACGCCGCTGCTCGTTTCGGCACGCCGAGCAGCTCGCGCGCCTCGGCGACGCTCGCTGCGCGCCGACCGATGTCCTCTGCCATCTGCCGCGCCTTGGCGATCAGCTCGCCGTTGGACTTGCACATCTCGCCGTTCGGCAGGTAGAGGTTGTCCTCGACCCCGGCGCGGACGTTGCCGCCGAGCACCAGCGAACTTGCGAGCAGCTTCCACTGGTCGCGGGAGATGCCGATCACCTGCCACTGGTTCGGCCCCTCCGGGCCGCCGGGGATCTGATCCGACATCAAGGTGACGTTGCGCGGCGTCGGGCGGATACCCCCGGTCACCCCCATCACCAGCGAGATCTGCAGCGGCGGCTCCAGCAGCCCCATGTCGACCAGCGGGTCGAGGTTGGCGACGTGGCCGGAGTCGAAGCACTCGTGCTCGGGCTTGATCCCGAGGTCGCGCATCGCGGTCAGGAACTCGATGATCGTGTCGAAGCTGTTCTCGAAGACGGCCTTGAAGACGAAGTCCTTGCGCCGAGGTGAGTACTTCGCGTAGTTCATCGAGCTCATGTTCAGGGCGGCGACGTCGGGGCGACAGGCGCGCAGGTACTCGAGGCGCTTCTCGATCGGGATTCCGATCGCCCCGGTCGAGTAGTTGACGATCACGTCGCCGACCTCGGCCAGGATCGCCTCGGTGATCGCCTGGAAGTCCTCGACCTCGTAGGAGGGCGTCCCATCGGGTTTGCGGGCGTGGATGTGGATCTGCGAGGCGCCCTCGTCGACCGCGCGCCGCGCCTCCGCCGCGTACTCCTCCGGCGTGTAGGGGATTGCCGGGCACTGGTCGCGGTTGGCGATCACCCCGCTGATCGAGCAGCTGATGATCACCGGGTCGTCGAACGAGCTCACGTACGTACTCCTTGTCGATTTTTTGACCCCAGTGGGCACCTAAGTCGACAGGACCTCATACGGGCATCACTCCGTGGCGTTTGCGCGGCTTCTCGACGTGCTTGTTGCGCGCCATCCGCAACGCTTTGGCGATCGTCGGGCGGGTCTCGCGCGGGTCGATGATGTCGTCGATCACGGCGTTGCCGGCGGCGATGTAGGGGTCGATGTTCTGGCGGACCGCGTTCAGCATCGCCTCCCGGGTCGCCTCCGGGTCGTCGGAGGCCTCGATCGCGCCGCGGCCGATGATTTCGACCGCGCCCTCGGCCCCCATCACCGAGATCTCGGCGCCGGGCCAGGCGACGATCAGGTCGGGCTCATACGCCTTGCCGCACATCACGTAATAGCCGGCGCCGTAGGCCTTGCGGACGACGACGGTCACCTTCGGCACGGTGGCGCGGCTGACCGCGTAGAGCATCTTCGCGCCGTGGCGGATGATCCCGGCGTGCTCGACTTTCGAGCCGACCATGAAGCCGGGCACGTCCTGGAGGAAGACGAGCGGGATATTGAAGGCGTCGCAAAGGTTGATGAACCGGGCCGCCTTGTCAGCCGAGTCGTTGTCGAGGGTGCCGGCCAGCTGCTTGGGCTGGTTGGCGACGATCCCGGCGGGCTGACCGCCGAAGCGGGCGAAGCAGGTGATCACGTTCTTGGCGAACTTCGGCTTCAGGTCGAACCAGTCGCCGTCGTCGACGATCTCGCGGATCACGTCGTACATGTCGTAGGGCTGCCGCGGGGACTCGGGGACAATCTCCATCAGCTTCTCGGAGGCGCGGTCGACCGGGTCACTGACGTCGATGACGGGCGGGCGCTCCTCGCAGTTGGCCGGGAAGTAGGAGAGGTACTTCTTGACCGCGGCGATGCACTCCTCGTCGTCGGCGACCTCGAGGTCGCCGACGCCCGATTTGCGGCAGTGGACCTTGGCGCCGCCGAGCTCCTCCATCGTGATCTCCTCACCCGTCACCGCTTTGGTCAGGTGCGGGCCGGCGAGCGCCATCGCCCCTTGCCCGGAGACCATCGGCACGAAGTCCGAGAGCGCCGGGATGTAGGCGGTGCCGGCGGCGCAGGGCCCCATCATCGCCGCCACCATCGGGATCACCCCCGACATTTCGACCTCCTCGCGGAAGAGGTGGCCGGAGCCGGCGAAGAGCGAGCCCGCCGCCTCCTGGATCCGGGCGCCGGCCGAGTCGAGCAGCCAGACGAACGGCATCCGCTTCTGCAGCGCCATCTCGCGCAGGCGGGTGACCTTGAGCTCACCGGTCATTCCCATCGAGCCGGCCATCACCGTGAAGTCGTAGGCGGCGATGCAGGTCGGGCGGCCGTCGACGTCTCCCCAGCCGGTGACGACGCCGTCGGCAGGGGCATCGACCCCGTCCATCGCCCGCTGGGCGAAGTGGGGGCGGCCGTGAATCCCCATCTCGACGAAGGTGCCCGCGTCGACCAGGAGGTCGATCCGCTCACGCGCGGTGAGCTTGCCGCGCTCGTGCTGCTTGGCGATCTTCGCCTCGCCGCCGCCGAGCTTGGCCTTCTCGCGACGGGCGTGCAGCTGCGCGGTCAGGTCGGCGAGCGGGGCGGTACCCGGCAGCAGGTTTTCGGCTTTCTCCTCGGTCGCCATCGGCTACCGGCCTTTCCACTGCGGGTCGCGTTTCTCGAAGAAGGCGGTGACCCCCTCGACGATGTCCTCGGTGGTGAAGGTGAGCGAGAGCTGCGAGCGCAGGAACTCGAGCGCGTCGTCGAGCGCCATGTCCTGCTGGCGGTACATCGCGTCATGGCCGATCCGCATCAGCACCGGGCTCTTCGCGGCGAGCTTGCTCGCCCACTCGGTGACCGCGCCGTCGAATTCACCGACCGGGACCACCTTGTTGGCCAGTCCGTACTCGACCGCCTGCTCGGCTGAGAGCCGCTCGCCCAGGAGCATCATCTCGTTGACTTTCTTGCGCGGGACGTTGCGGTAGATGATCGACATGATCATGTAGGGGAAGGCGCCGACGTTGATCTCCGGCGTGCCGAAGGTCGCGCCCTCTTTGGCGATGACGAGGTCACAGGAGAGGGCGAGACCCATCCCGCCGGCGAGCACATGGCCGTTTGCAGCGCAGAGCGAGGGCTTGCCGAGCCGCGGCATCAGCCGGAAAAATTCAAGGAAAAGATCGCTCGCAAAATGTTTGCTGACGAGCGGCACGTCGGCGGCGAACCCGCCGAGATCAGCGCCGGCGCAGAAGACATCCTCCCCCGCGCCGGTGAGGACCACCGCGCGCACCTCCTCGGAGGCCTTGGCGAGCTTCATCGCCTCGACCAGCTCGCTCAGCATCTGGGCGGAGAGCATGTTGCGCTTCTCCGGGTCGTTCAGCGTCACCCTGGCGACACCGTCCGCCACTGAGTAGGCGACCCTCTCGCCGCTCCACCGACTGTCTCCCTGGCTCACACCTGGGACCATAGCATCGCTGAAAGTGGGAAGTGCTACTGTCCACTTTCACCTGACGTGTCTGACTTCACGCCCCTCTGTAGGGGGCGCAAGTCAGAAACGCCCAGCCGAGCACGAGACCAGAGGAGAGAGACAGTGGCGACCGCGACCAACGGCTCCAGCGTCATCAAGCCCGACCACGCAGCAGGGCGCAAGCACTTCATCTTCAGTCAGGAGCACGAAGACCTGCGCGAGTCGATGGAGTCGTGGGTGAAAAAGGAGATGTGGCCTCACCGCAACGAATGGGAGGACACCTACTGGCCGAGCGAGAAGATGAAGCGCGCCGGCGACCTCGGCTTCCTCGGCCTCTGCTTCCCGGAGGAGTACGGCGGCCAGGGCGGCGACTACTTCTACTCGCTGGTCCGGGCCGAGTGCATGAGCTACTCGGGCTCCGGCGGCACCAACATGGGCTTCGCGGTCCAGACCGACATGGTCCTCCCCCCCATCCACCTGCTCGGGACCGAGGAGCAGAAGAAGAAGTACCTCGAACCGGGCCTGAAGGGCGAGAAGATCGGCGCCCTCGGGATCACCGAGCCGGGCGCCGGCTCCGACGTCGCCGGGATCCGCACCACGGCGATCCGCGACGGCGACGAATACGTGATCAACGGCTCCAAGACCTTCATCACCAACGGCCCGCGCGCCGACTTCATCGTCCTCGTCTGCAAGACCGACCCCGAGGAGCGCCACGCCGGCATCACCCTCTTCGTCGTCGACCTGCGCAACGAGAACGGCGAGAAGGTCCCCGGCTTCACCGTCTCCGCGGAGCTGGAGAAGATGGGGATGCACGCCTCCGACACCGGCGAACTCGCCTTCGAAGACGTCCGCGTCCCGGCCGACGCCGTGCTCGGCGAGGTCGGCAAGGGCTTCTACCACATCGCCTGGGAGCTCCAGGGCGAGCGGCTGGTCGCCGCCGCCGGCTCCCACGCGGGCTGCGAACGGATGATCGAGAAGACCCTCGAGTACGCCAAAGACCGCGAAGCCTTCGGCCGTCCGATCGGCAAGTTCCAGGCGATCCGCCACAAGTTCGCCGAGATGGCGACCAAGACGGAGGCGGCGAAGCAGTTCACCTACGCGACCGCCTGGCGCTTCGGCAACGGCGAGTACCCGGTGCGCGAGATCACGATGGCCAAGCTCTTCGCCTCGCGCGTCGGCTGCGAGGTCGCCGACGAGTGCATCCAGATCCTCGGCGGCTACGGCTACATGAAGGAGTACGAGATCGAGCGCGCCTACCGCGACGTCCGCCTCAACCGCATCGGCGCCGGCACCGACGAGGTCATGCTCGACGTGATCGGCCGCAGCTACGGGCTGTAGGCGGATGACCGGGGGCGAGCGGGTCCGCGCCTACTACGAGGACCTGAACAAGGGGAGCGCCGAGGCGGTCTCGGCGCACTTCACCGAGGACGCGGTCCACTACTACACGCGCCTCGGCCCGCACGAGGGCGCCGAGACGATCGGACGATACGCCGCCTTCGGCCTCGAGCACATCGACGCCCAGTGGTTCATCGAGAACCTGATCGAGCAGGGCGACCAGGTCGCGATCGAGTGGACGATGACCTGGCGCGACCCCGAGAAGGACGAGCGGCGGCTCGATCGCGGCGCCGAGTTCTTCCTGATCCGCGAGGGCAAGATCGCCGAGGTCCGCGCCTACCACCACGGCGGCAGGAAGAACCCGCAGGGCGACCTCGTCGGCTTCGACCACGAGGGCCGCGGCTACACGATGCTCGAGGACTGGCAGGCGCCCCCGAGCAGGGAGGACGTGTCGTGACGGTCGTCAAAGACAGCGGCCTTCGCGCCCCGCTGCCGCCCTTCGGCGAGGAGCACGAGGAGCTGCGGCAGACCGTCTCCCGCTTCGTCACCAAAGAGATTGCTCCCAACGTCGAAGAGTGGGAGGCGGCAAGGGAATTTCCCCGCGAGCTGTTCACCCGCTGCGCCGAGCTCGGCTTCCTCGGCCTCAAGTTCCCCGAGGAGCTGGGCGGCCAGGGCGGCACCCACCTGCACGACGCGGTCTGGGTGGAGGAGCTGGCCCGCTCCGGCGGCTCCGGCGGCGTCGCCGCCGGCCTCAACGCCCACAGCTCGATCGCGATGCCGCCGATCTTCAAGTTCGGCACCGAGGAGCAGAAGCAGCGCTGGCTCCCTGCGGGAATCGCCGGCGAGAAGATCGGCGCCCTCGGGATCACCGAGCCCGGCGCCGGCTCCGACGTCGCCTCTCTCACCACCACCGCCGTGCGCCACGGCGACACCTACGTCGTCAACGGCGCCAAGACCTTCATCACCAACGGGGTCCGCGCCGACTTCCTCGTCTGCGCCTGCAAGACCAGCGAGGCGGGCGGCCACGGCGGCATCTCCTTCCTCGTCCTCGAGCGCGAGATGCCCGGCTACGAGGTCAGCCGCAAGCTGGAGAAGATGGGCTGGCACTCATCCGACACCGGCGAAATCTCCTTCACCGACGTCGAGGTCCCGGCCGAGAACCTGCTCGGCGAGGAGAACGGCGGCTTCAAGCTGATCATGGCCAACTTCGCCTGGGAGCGGCTGCTGATGGCGATCGGCGCCGTCGGCGCCATGCAGCGCCTGATCGAGACCACCGTCGCCTACGCGCTTGACCGCGAAGCCTTCGGCCGCCCGATCGGCAAGTTCCAGGCGATCAGGCACCAGGTCGCCGAGATGGCCACGCAAGCCGAGACCTGCCGAGCCCTCACCTACAATGCCCTCCGCCTATTTCACGAAGGCCAGGACTGCATCCAAGAGGTCTCGATGGCCAAGCTCCTGACCCAGCGAGCGGTCCTGGAAATAGCCGACCAGTCCCTCCAGATCCACGGCGGCTACGGCTACATGCGCGAGTACGGCATCGAGCGAGCAGTCCGCGACGCCCGCTTAGGCCCCATAGGCGGCGGCACCGACGAGATCATGAAGGAGATCATCGGCAAGACGATGGGGCTGTAGTCGCTGGTAGCCGGTATCGATACGTTAGCGTGCTGCCCACTTGACCACTACTGCAGACATTCCCCGCTACAGCGAACTACTTTGGACGACGCTGTGTGCCGTTCGCGACCTCGGGCACTCTGCTCGACTCGATGAGATCGACGAGAGGGTAATCGAACGAGAGGCTTTCTCCGAAGAGCAGCTCGCAGTTCTACACAAGGGTGGCCCACGAACCGAGCTTGAGTATCGGTTGGCGTGGGCACGCACGTACCTGAAGGGCATGGGGGCGCTCGCCAGCGCCTCGCGAGGAGTTTGGGAGACGACCCCGCTGGGGCGCCGGCTTTCGCAAGAGGAGATCGATCCGCTTCTCGCTGAGTTCAAGCTGAAGCTCCGCGAGGAACGCAATCGCAGGCGTCGTGAGGCCGCCGGTGAAAGGGTCGACGAAGACACGGAAGACGACACGGCAGAAGGTGAGGATTGGAAGGAGCTTCTGCTTGCCGAGATGCTGAACATGTCGCCTGCAGGATTTGAGCGCCTGAGTGAACGGCTATTGCGGTCCGCAGGTTTCATCAACACCAACGTGACCGGCCGAAGCGGTGACGGCGGGATCGACGGGGTCGGCGTCTACAGGCTTTCTTTGGTCAGCTTCCCGGTCTTCTTCCAGAGCAAGCGCTACCGAGGGTCAGTCGGTCCTGAAAAGGTTCGAGATTTTCGAGGCGCGATGGCAGGTCGGGGCGACAAGGGGCTACTGATCACTACCGGCACCTTCACCCGCGAAGCTCGTGCAGAGGCAACCAGAGACGGGGCACCGCCAATCGATTTGATCGACGGAGAGCAACTTTGCATCCTCTTGAAAGATCATCAACTGGGAATACGTACCGAGGAAAAGCGGATCGAGGAAGTCACGGTGATCAGTTCCTTCTTCCGGGAGCTCAGCTAAATCAACCGCCCCTGAACCACCGCCGCTCCACCCACTCCGAGATCCGCGGCCAGTAGACCATCAGCAAGATGATCGCGATGACCAGGGCGATCGCCAGCCAGCCACCCTTGGAGATCTCGCGGAAGAGGAGGTGACGGCCAAGGGCTAGGGGCACCCAGGCAGGTTAGGAGGTCAGCGCCTCGGTCCGGTGTTGCAGTTGTGGTCCCTGCCCCAGCCGCGCTGGCCGTTGCAGTAGTCGTAGCCGCGGCCGCCGTAGAGCTGGTCGGCGGCGGCGCCGCCGTAGAGGCGGTCGTTGCCAGGGCCGCCGTGGCAGCCGTCCTGGCCCGGGCCCATGATGCAGATGTCGCTGCCGCGGCCGCCCCAGCAGCCGTCGCTGCCGGCGCCGTGGCGGCAGAAGTCGTTGCCGCCCCCGCCGACGCAGTCGCTGTTGCGGTTGCCGGTGATGCAGACGTCGTTGTTGCCGCCGCCGATGCAGCGGTTTCGGCGCGAGCCTTCCGAGAAGCAGATGTCCCTCTCGCCTTTGCCGACGAACTTGTCGGAGCCGCGGCCGAGATGGACGACCAGCGGTACGGGCAGGGTCTTCGACACCTTGACCAGGTCGCCCTTCGGCCCCATCTTGACTTCGATCGCGTCGACGCCGCGCAGGGAGCAGACGGCCTTGCGGTGCCCGCGGGTGAAGTGGCAGCCGCGCGGGTGCCGGTGGGACATGTTGCCTTTGATCACCAGCTTGTTGTGGCCTCGCGGATGCAAACGCAGCGTCGACCCCTTGTGGGAGCCGAAGATGACGATTTTGGAGACAGACGTGGCGGCGGCCGGCAGGGCCAGGAGGACCGCTACCGCGAGGACGCCGACCAGCAACCTGCGGCCGGGGGGGAATCGCATCGCGCGCATACTAATCATGTGTATCGGCTAACAAAACGGAGACCTGAAGATCACACGCCGATTCGCCCAATTTTGGGAGAGAAATTTGATCTATCGGGGCGGCGGGTCGTTCCAACCCGCGAGTCGCAGGAGGGCGGGCTAAGAAGGGACCGCTACGAGGGCGCCGGCGATCGCTTTCGCCCACCCGCGGATCTCGGCCCAGTCGCGCCGGTCGCGGAACTCCCGCGGGATGCCCTCGACCATCGCTTTCTCGACGAAGCCCTGGGGGTCGGCCGGCAGGCAGCCGCCGAAGACGACGTGTTCCCTGCCTCCCAGCTCCTCGACCTTCTCGATGATCTTCGGGGGCTCCGCCCACTCGGGATTGCCCTTTGCGGGGTCCCCTACCGGGCCTGAGCTGAAGACCCAGAACGGCGTCTGCTTCAGGGCCTTGCGGTGCTTCTTGAGGAAGTGACGGGCATCGCCGCGCCAGCGTTTCATGTAGACGGCGCTGCCGAGGACGACGGCGTCGTAGGGCTCGAGACTCTGCACCTCCTCGGCCTTCTCGAGGCAGACACCCAGGCCCTCGCGCCGCAGGGTCGCGGCGACCGTCTCGGCGATCTCCGCGGTCGAGCCGCGCTTAGAGGCATAGGCGACGAGAATTGTCATCGCCCTCGATTGTGCCTTACTGGACACGGTGTCGCATCGTGCATTCGCCACAGAAGGCACTGCGGCCCGTCCCGGGTGACAGAGCCGCGCTACGTTGGGGCCTCCCAAGGCAAGGAGGCGCCGATGCTCTCGTGGCTGGCAGGCAAGCTGATCGCCCACAACATGCGAAGGTTGAGGGAAGGCGACCCGTCGCCGACCGTGCGGATGTACGCCGACGACGTCCGCTTCGTCTTTCCCGGTCAGAGTTCCTTCGCTCCCGGGGCCGACAACAAAGAGGACCTGACGCGGTGGCTCGAGCGCTTCGCCTCCCTGGGCCTGCAGATCTACCCCGACGAGGTAGTCCTCAAGGGCTTTCCCTGGCGCCAGACGATCTGCGTGCGGGGGCATATCCACCTCGATGACCCCGAGGAGGGCCGCGTCTACGACAATCGCTACGTCATCTGGGGCCACATGAGCTGGGGGAAGATGCGCGCCTACGAGGTCTACGAGGACACCCACAAGACCGATGCCCTCGACGCCTACCTGGAGCGCCGCGCCGCGATCGCGAGCCCGCGATGAAGCAGCGGGTCAACCTGATCACCCTAGGGACCCAGGACCTCGCCCGCGCCAGGCGCTTCTACGAAGCGCTCGGCTGGACGACCGAGGCCGGGCCTGACGACGACGTCGCCTTCTTCGGGGCCGGCGAGATGGTCGTCGCACTCTGGGACCGCGCCCGCCTGGCCGAGGACAGCTGCGTCGAGGACGGCGGCGGCTGGGGCGGCACCACCTTGGCGCTCAACTTCGGCTCGCCCGCGGAGGTCGACACGGTGATCGAGGAGGCCCGTGCCGCCGGCGCGAGGATCGGCCGCGAGCCGGCCGAGACCTTCTGGGGTGGCTACAGCGGCATCTTCGTCGACCCCGACGGCCACCCGTGGGAGATCGCCCACAATCCGCACTGGACCGTCACCGAGGACGGCGGCATCCGCCTCGGCTGAGCACCCGCCCGCCCGTCGACTGGCCGGTCAACCAGGAGCGCCCGCTTCCCGATAGCCTCCCCGCCCGACTTCTACGAATCGACCGAGAGGCGGAGCAATGGGACTTCTGGATGGGAAAGCCGCGATCGTCACGGGTTCGGCGCGCGGGATCGGCCGGGCCACGGCGGAGCTGTTCGTCAGCGAGGGCGCGAGGGTGCTGATCAACGACCTCGACGCCGACGTCGCCGAGCAGACGGCGAGCGAGATCGACGGCGAGACTGCGGTCTTCGCCGGCGACCTGACCAAGACCGGCGCCGCCGACGACCTGGTCAAGGCCGCCAACGACGCCTTCGGCTCGGTCGACATCGTCGTCAACAACGCCGGCTACACCTGGGACGGCGTCGCCCACAAGATGAGCGACGAGCAGTTCCAGGCGATGCTCGACATCCACACGATCGTCCCCTTCCGGGTCGCCCGGGCGCTCGCGCCGACCTGGCGCGAGGCGGCGAAGGCCGAGCGCAACGAGGGCAAAGAGGTCTTCCGCAAGATCGTCAACGTCTCCTCGACCTCGGGGATGATGGGTAACGCCGGCCAGGTCAACTACTCGGCCGCGAAGATGGGCGTCGTCGGGCTGACGAAAACGCTGGCCAAGGAGTGGGGCCAGTTCAAGATCAACGTCAACGCGGTCGCCTTCGGCTTCGTTGAAACCCGCCTCACCGGCGCTAAAGAGGCCGGCGAAGAGATGACCGCCCCCGGCGGCGAGAAGATCGAGCTCGGGATCCCCGAGCAGATGCGCCAGATGGCCTCGGCGATCATCCCCCTCGGCCGTCCGGCAACCCCGGAGGAGGCCTCCGGCCCGGTCCTCTTCCTCAGCTCGCCACTGGCGAACTACATGCACGGCCAGGTGCTGAACGTCACCGGCGGCATGTTCGGAGGGATGTACACCTGAGCGACACCGGGGCGCGGCGGCCGCCGCGCTACCTCGACCTGGCGGCTCGGACCTGGCCGGTCCTGCGCCGCGCAATGGGCGCCCACACGTTCCTCTACCGGAGGACGGGTGGGCGCCTCGGTCACAAGATCCCCGGCTTGCAGGGCCGGATGTTGCTGCTCGACCACGTCGGCGCCAAGACCGGCACCCACCGCACCTCGCCGCTGCAGTACATCGAGGATGGTCCGAACGTCGTCGTCATCGCCTCCAAGGGCGGTTACAAGAAGCACCCGGCCTGGTTCCACAACCTGATGGCGAACCCGGACACGACCGTGCAGATCGGCGGCGAGCACCGGGGTGTCCACGCCCGCGAGGCGCGTCCGGACGAGCGCGATCGCCTCTGGGCCAAGGCGGTCGCCATCTACCGCCCCTACGAGGACTACAAAGCCCGCGCCGAGCGCGAGATCCCGCTCGTCGTCTTAGAACCGCGCTAGCGGTTGGTCACTTGAGCACACCATCGTGTGTTCAAGTGACCACTCGTCACTTGCGGCGCTCCTCGGCCACGGGGGTGCCAGCGTCGTCGGCGATCGCTTCGGGGGGCCAAGGACCCGCCCAGTTGTCGCGGGCGCCGTCGATCGTGATCGTCGTCCCCGAGTAGAAGTCACCTGCCGGCGAGGCGAGATAGGCGACGAGCCAGGCCATCTCCTCGGGGCGGCCGGCGCGGCCGATCGGGATCGAGCGCTCGAGGTTGTCGACGACCACCTGCGGATACTTGGTCAGCAGCGTCTCGGTCGCGAACTGGCCGGCGGCGAGGGCGACGGTCTTGATCCCGAACCGCGCCCACTCGACCGCGAGCGTTCGCATCATGTTCTCGACCGCGGCGCGGGCGGCGCCGGAGTGGACCATCCCCGGCATCCCGTTGTGCGGGGAGAGGGTGACGCTCAAGACCTTGCCCTCGCCCTGGGGGATGAACGCCTTGGTTGCGGCGGCATGCGTCATCAGCCAGGTGCCCATCACGTTCAAGTCGATGACGGTCTTGAACCCTTTGGGGCTGATCGCCTCGGCCGGGCTGAGGAACTGGCCGCCGGCGTTGTTGACGAGGACGTTGAGGCGTCCGTGGCGCTCCAGCAGGCGGTCGAAGAAGCGGCCGACCGGCTCCTCCTCGCGGATGTCGAGCGTCTCGTGCTCGAAGGATCCCGGCAGCCCCGCCGCCAGCTCAGCCGTCTCGGCCAGCGGCTCCTCGCGCCGGCCGCAGGCGACGACGGTGGCCCCGAGCCGCGCCAGCTCCAGCGCCGTCTCCCGCCCTAAGCCGCTGCCGGCGCCGGAGACCGCGCAGACCTGCCCCTCGAGGAGACCGTCCCTGAACACCCGCGAACGCTCGCTTTCAGCCATCGGCGGCCAAGCCTATAGCCGCACCGAGCCGCAAGAATCCCCTCCACGATGAGCATCAGCATCGAACCGCACCCGCTGCACGAGCCGCTCGCCGGCGGCACCCGCGGCGCCACCGTCGCGGTCGAACCGATCGTCGCCGGCCATGTCGAGTGGCCGCGATCGATGATGGTCAGCCCCGGCGGCCGGATGCTGACCGCGAAGCTGCTGCGAGCGCTGCTCACGAATAAGGACCCGGTCGCGGTGCCGGTGCCCTCGTTCCTGATCCGCCACCCGAGCGCCGGCGCGATCCTCGTCGACACCGGCCTGCACCCCTCGATCGCCACTGATCCGCGCGAGAACTTCGGCGGCCTCGCCAGCCGCTTCAGCAAGATCACCCTGGCGCCGGGCGAAGACGTCCCCTCGCAGCTGCGCGAACGCGGCCTCGAGCCGGGCGAGATCCCGATCGTGGTGATGACCCACCTTCACCTCGACCACACCTCGGCGATCTCCGAGTTCCCCAACTCGACCTTCGTCCTCTCGGAGACCGAGTGGGAGGCGGCCGCGCACGGCCCGAGCCCGCTGATGAACGGCTACCGCCGCCAGCACTTCGACTACGCCTTCGAGTATCGGACCATCGACTTCAACCGCGCCAACGTCGACTCCTACGCGAGCTTCGGCCGCACCTTCGACCTCTTCGGCGACGGCTCCCTGCGGCTCGCCTTCACCCCCGGCCACAGCGCCGGCCACATGTCGGTGATCTGCCGCCTCGCCGAGCGCGACTTCGTGATCGGCGGCGACTGCGTCTACATGCTCGCCCAGCTCGACGGCCACGAGCCCGGCCCGCCGCGCCCCCAGGACGCCCACAACTACCGCCGCTCGCTGCAGGAGCTGAAACTCTTCCGCCGCCAGTTCCCCGACGCGATCGTCACTCCGGGCCACGATCCGGACTTCTACGCCCGGATCGAGCAGCGCTACGAGTAGCTCAGCGGCTCGTCCGAAAGCCCCTCATACATCTCCCGCACGCGGGCGAAGACCTCGGTCGCGACCTCGAGCTGGCGCTCGCGGCTCGGGTTCTCCTCAACCGGGAAGGTCAGCGGCTCGCCGAACTGGACTGTCACCTTCGGGAAGCGCAGCCTTGTCCACTGGCGGGCGCGCTCGGAGCCCTGGATGCAGACGGGGACGATCGGGGCCCCCGTTTCCAGAGCGATGCGGCCGATCCCGGGTTTGGGCTCCCCCAGCTGCCCCGAGCGGGAACGGCCGCCCTCGGCGTAGACGAGCAGCATCTCCCCCTGGTCGACGAGGATGCGGGCGGTTTCGATCGCCACCTCGTCGTGGTGGCCGCGGCGAATCGGGAAGACGCCGCCGTGCTTGTAGATGTAGGTGAGGACCGGCGGGCCGAAAAGCTGGGATTTGGCCATGAAGCGGATCTTCCGCCGCAGGTAGACGCCGGCGAAGAAATGGTCCATCTGGCTGAAGTGGTTGGGGGCGAGGACGAGCGGCCCTTGCTTCGGCACGTTCTCGACCCCGATCGCCCGCACCCGCCAGATCAGGAGCGTCGGCAGCGTGAGGACGATGCGGGCGAGCGTGTAGGTCCAGCCGACCCCCTTGCGCGCCGCCTCGTGGAACTGGTTGAAGTACTCCGCCGGGCGCGGGTCCTTGTAGACCTGTGGCTTCATCTCGGGCATGGCTAAGCGATGGCGGGGGGTGGTCGCCGTGTCGATGCCTACCCCAGCCCGGGGCGACGGGTTACGCCCAGCCGCGGGAGCGCTCGAGCGCCCGCCGCCAGCAGGCCAGCAGCTCCTGTCGCTGCCCCTCCTCCATCCGCGGCTCGTAGCGGTCCGCCTCCCGCCACATCTGCCCCACCTGCGCGAGCGTCCAGGCACCGGTGGCGATGCCGGCGAGGTAGGCGGCGCCGAGCGCGGTCGTCTCGGCGATCGCCGGTACCGAGACCGGCGCGCCCAAGGTGTCGGCCTGGAACTGCATCAGCCAGCGGTTGACGGTGGCGCCGCCGTCGGCCCGCAGCAGCTCGAGGCGCTCGCCGCAGGCCGCCTCCTGCGCCCGCACCGCGTCGACGGTCTCATAGGCGATCGCCTCCAGCGCCGCCCGCGCCAGGTGCGCGCGGCCACTGCCGCGGGTGAGGCCAATGATCGTCCCGCGGGCGTAGGGGTCCCAGTAGGGCGAGCCGAGCCCGGTCAGCGCGGGGACGAAGTAAACGCCGTCATTGGAGTCGAGCGAGGCGGCAAGCGCCTCGGTC
>Ga0207702_10000327_pt1 | contig 54556 bp, 52 predicted proteins | sample KBSCornC62_FD_184302 | JGI IMG/M metagenome (GOLD analysis project Ga0207702, IMG submission 184302) | Corn rhizosphere microbial communities from Kellogg Biological Station, Michigan, USA - KBS Corn C6-2 (SPAdes) (version 2) | ecosystem: Host-associated > Plants > Roots > Rhizosphere > Soil ...
GACCCGGCTCGGGGCCGGCGAATCTCGACCCGCGGCGAGCCCGCCGCGTAACCCCCCGAGCCGAGGAGCGAGACGATGACCACGACCGAGAACCCGACCCGCAACGGCGTCGACGTCGCCACCCTGTTCGCCACCGTCGACGCGGTGAAGGCGGCGCCGCAGATCGCGCAGTTCCAGTTCCGGGCGAGCAACGAGTGGGTCAGTGGCACCCACAGCCGCTCGGTGATCCAGGGCTTCTACGGCGCCGGGCAGGAGGACACCTCCCGCCCGGAGCCGTTCGAGTACGACGCGGACCACCCGGCCGTGCTGGTCGGGACCAACCAGGGCCCGACCCCGGTCGAGTTCCTGCTGCACGCCATCGCCGCCTGCCTCACCGCCGGCCTGGCGAACATCGCCGCCGCCCGCGGGATCACGCTGCGGCGGGTCTCCTCGACCGTCGAAGGCGACATCGACCTGCTCGGCATCCTCGGCCTGTCCGACCAGGTCCGCAACGGCTACCGGCAGATCCGGGTCCACTTCGACGTCGAGGGCGACGCCTCGCCTGAGGAGCTGGCCGGACTCGTGGAGCGGTCCCGCCTCCGCTCGGCCGTCTACGACGTGCTCGCCAACGGTACCGATGTCCAGGTCGACGTCAGCACCCGCTGATGCCGGCTTCCCCATCCGGCCGGTCCGTGACCCGGGCCGGCCAGCAGCGGGGAGACTCGACATCACCGCGCAGGCCTCCACCCGCCGCCGGCCGGGCGCCGACCCGGGCTGGGACGCCGTCGTCGTCGGTGCGCGCGTCGCCGGGGCCTCGACCGCGCTGCTGCTCGCCCGCGCGGGCCTGCGGGTGCTGGTCGTGGACCGGGCCCGGCGCGGCTCGGACACCCTGTCCACGCACGCACTCATGCGCGGCGGCGTCCTGCAGCTGCGGCGCTGGGGCCTGCTCGACCGGGTGGCGGCGACCGGCGCGCCGCCGGTGCGCCGGGTGACCTTCCACTACGGCAACGACGTCATGCCGGTCTCGCTGAAGCCGTACGCCGGTGTCGATGCCCTGTACGCACCGCGCCGCACGGTCCTGGACGCGATACTGGTTGACGCCGCCGAGAACGCGGGCGCGCGATTCCGCTTCGGCTCCGCCGTGATCGACCTTGCCCGCGACGGCGCCGGCCGAGTGATCGGTGTGGTCCTGCGTGATCGCGGCGGGACCATCCGGACCGAGCGCGCGCGGCTCGTCGTCGGCGCCGACGGACGCAGCTCTCTGGTGGCCGCACGGGTCGCCGCCCCGAGCATCGCGACCGGCGCTCACGCCCCGGCGTACGCCTACGGCTACTGGCCCGCTCCGGACCTGGACGGCTACCACTGGTACTACGGCGACAGGCTCTCGGTCGGAGCCATCCCCACGAACGACGAGCTCGCGTGCGTGTTCGTCGGTGCCCCACCGGCGGTGCTCGCCCGCGCCACGCGCGACCGCCCCCTGGCGGACGCGCACCGCACGCTGCTGGCGGCCCTGGCCGACGATCTCGCCGAGTTCGCCGCGGCGCCGCCAGTCGGCCCGGTGCGGTTCTTCCGGGGGCTGCCGGCGCGGCTGCGTCGTGCGTACGGGCCCGGTTGGGCACTGGTCGGTGACGCCGGCTGGTGGAAGGACCCGCTGTCCACGCACGGGATCACCGACGCCCTGCGCGACGCGGAGCTGCTGGCGACTGCTGTCGTCGCCGGGTCGGCTTCGGAGCGCGCGGCCGGCGTCGCGTTGGCCGGCTACCAGGCGCAGCGTGATCGCGCGGCCCTGGCGATGCATCCCGTCGTAGACCGCCTCGCCTCCCACGAATGGGGTCCCACCGAGGCGCGGAGGCTCCTGCGGCAGCTGTCCTCGGTCATGGCGGACGAGGTCGAAGCGATTCTCGGCTTCGGCTCCGCGCCTGCGCGTACCGCTTGACGGCGGCCGTCCGCTGGCGGACGCGGGTCTACATTCGCAACGGGAGGGCCGCGGGAGGAACGATGCGTGTCGAGATCGACCTGCTGGGCGGTTTCTCCGTCCGGGTCGACGGACGGCCCGTCCCGGCCGGGGAGTGGCGCCGTCGCCACGCTGCCGCGCTGGTGAAGCTCCTGGTCCTGGCGCCGCGCCGGACGCTGCACCGCGAGCAGGTCATCGATGCGCTGTGGCCCGAAACCGGCGTCGACGTGGCGGCGCCCCGGCTGTACAAGGCCGCGCACTATGCGCGGCGCCTGCTGGGCGATCCGCGGTCGGTGGTCCTCGCGGCGGACACGGTGGCTCTCTTTCCCGACGCCGACCTGGTGGTGGACGCCGAGACGTTCGAGCGGCGCGCCCGGCAGGCGCTCGCCGTCGGCGACGGGCCGGGCGCACCGGGTGGGGCCACCGCAGCCGCCGCGGCGGACCTGTACCGCGGGGATCTGCTGCCCGATGATCCGTACGAAACGTGGCTGGACGCACCTCGGGATCGGCTCCGCCAGCTGCATCGCGAGTTGCTGCGCCGCGCCGGTCGGTGGGCTGATCTCGCCCGCACCGACCCCGCGGACGAGGACGCGAGCCTCGCCCTTGCTCGGCGGCTCGCCGACGGGGGCGACCGGCGCGGCGCGCTGCGGCAGTTGGAACGGTTGGAGCGGGCGCTGCGTGGCGAGCTCGGCGTCGGGCCCGGGCCGGCCGTCGCCGCGCTTCGCACCGAACTGCTCGCTCTCGCTCCCCAGCCGGAGACCCACCGGTTGCCGGTGCGCCCACCGCTCGGCAGAGATCCCGAACTCAGCCGCATCGACGGGCTGATCGCCGCGGCGAGCGCGGGCCAGGGCCGAACCCTGTTCGTCTCCGGGCCGCCGGGCATCGGCAAGACCGCGGTGCTGCGGTGGCTCGACCACCGCGCCGAGGAGCGCGGCCTGCGCGTCGGCGTCGGAACGACCGCCGCGATCGAGGGAGCCTGGCCCTTCGCGCCGGTCCTGGAAGCGGTCGCCGACCTCTGCCGGCGCCACCCTGCCCTGCTGGACGGCCTGGCCGACGAGTACCGGACGGAGATCGAGGGGGCGCTGCGCGGCACCTCCGCGGAGTGGACCGGCGAGAGCCGCCACCAGCGGCTGTTCGTCAGCACCGCCGAGTTGCTCCGGCTCGCGTCCGCCGGCGGCGGTGCGGTGCTCGTCGTCGACGACGCCCATGACGCCGACGAGGCGAGTCTGCGGTTGCTGCACTATCTGTCCCGTGGCGCGGTTGGAGAGCGGATCGTCATCGTGGTCGCGCACCGGCCCTGGCCGCTGAGACCGGCGATGGATGCGATGCGGCGCAGCCTGATCGGCCGCGGCACGTCGGTGCCGCTCGACCTCGGGCCCCTAGCCGACGAGCACATCGAGCGGCTGGCGGGTCGGATCGTCAGGGACGACCCGGTGCTGCTCGAGCGAGTCGTGAAGCTCGCCGGCGGCAACCCGTTCGTGGCTCTCGAGCTGGCGCGCTCCGCCGAGGCCGCGGATGAGCGCACCGGCCCTATGGGCGCGCTGGTGCTCCGCGGACTCGGGGAGGAGACGATCGCCGCGCTCACGAAGGTGGCCGTGCTGGGGTCCGCCTTCGACACCGACGAGTACGTGGCGCTGTCCGGCGTCGGCGAGGAACGGGCGTACGCGCTGCTCGACGATGCACTCACCGCAGGCGCGGTCGAGCGGACCGGCGGGGGCTACCGCTTCCGCCACTCGCTCGTGCGTGACGCCCTGCTGGACGGGCTGCCGCCACATCGGCTGCTCCCCCTGCATCGCCGGGCCGCCGAGGGGCTACGCGCCCTGCAGGCGTCCCCGGCAAGGATCGGCCACCAGCTGTTGCAGGCCGGCGATGTCGGCGCCGCCGGGCCGTTCCTGCTCGAGGCCGCCCGCACCGAGGCGGCCATCGGGGCATACCGCGACGCGCTCATGCTGATCGACGCAGTGCGTCAGGACGTCCGTGACCCGGAGCGGGCGTCACTGCTGGCGCTGCGTGCGGACATGCTCATGGCAACCGGGGACGCCGGGGCGGTCCTCGCGTACCGGGAGGCGCTGGGTACCACCGCCGACCCGGCGCAGCGGCGGCTGCTGCTGCCGCGGCTGGCCCGCGCCGCCACGTTCGCCGGCGACTACGCGACCGCCGCCGAGGCGCTCGACGGGTTGGAACCGAACGGGTCGACAGGCGACGCAGCGCTGCTGCTCCAGCGCGGGATCCTGGCTCACCACACCGGTGATCTCGGCGCGGCCGAGGCCGCCGCCGACGAGGCGCGCCGTCGCCTCGGGGTGGCCGACTCGGGCGACTGGCGGATGTACGACCTGATCTCCCTCCAGGGCCTGATCGCGCACCTGCGCGGGCAGTGGTTCTCGCGGCTGGCTCTGGAGCTGCGCGCCGGCGCCGAGCGGCCGGACCTGGCCCGGTCGATATTCGACGGCCACCTGTGCGTGGCGGAATTCCTGCTCTACGGGCCGACACCCTACGAGGAGGTGCTTGCCCTCGCGGCCACCCTTCGCGAGTCTGCGCGGCGGTCCGGCGTGCTGCGGGCCGTCGCATTCGCCACCGCGCTGCATGGCGAAGCCGCCCTTCTCTCGGGCGACCTTGCCCTCGCGGAGTCAGAACTCACCGAGGCCGCCCAGCTCCACCACGACATCGGCTCCACCGCGGGGGAGGCCCACAGCTTGCAGCGGCTCGCCGAGGTCCACCTCGCCCGCGGCGACCGCGCCGAGGCCACCCGGCTGCTGCGACGCGCGCTCCCGCTCGCCCGGTGGTCGGCGATCGCGTTGCACCTCCTGCAGCGCGTGTACGGAACCATGATCCGCGCCGCGCCGGACGTCGACAGCGCCCGCGCCGTCGTGGACCAGGCCACTGCTGCCCTCGGCCAGGAAGACTCCTGCACCTTCTGCAACATCATGCTCGCTGTGCCCGCCGCGGTGGCCTGCGCCGACGCCGGGGACCTCGACGAGGCCCGCCAGCACCTCGCCGCCGCCGAGCGGTCCGCGGCGCTGTGGCGGGGAACCGCGTGGCAGGCGGCGATCGCCGAGGCCCGGGCGCACCTACACCGGGCCGAGGGCGACCGCGACGCCGCGCGCCGAGGGCTGCTGGAGGCCGCCGACCTGTTCGCCGCGGCCGGCCAACCGCTCGACGCCACTCGCTGCCTGGCCTGACGAGGCGCCAGCAGGGCCGCCGCCAGGAAGCGACGGCACTGTCCGGCGGGTCAGGCGGCCAGGCGGTCGTAGGTGCGCTGGATCGTCTTCGCGCCGCAGCCGCCGGGGATGCGCGGCACCCAGGTGCGCGACGGGTCGCCGGCCCACCGGGCAGCCGCGAGATGGGACACGAGCGCGGGCAGCATGCCGATCGCCGGCCACACCGGCCAGAAGTAGTAGTCGGCGCCGGTCGCGACCCAGATCGCGACCATCAGCAGCACCAAGCCGGCGTAGCCAACCACGTGGGCGCGGGCGACCGCGCGCGCCCGGGACCGGACCTGCGGGTCGACCGGCGCCAACCGGCGGCCGCCCTCGGGCAGGTCGGCGGTGAGCGGCGCCAGGTCCGCCACGTACGTCGCCCCGTAGACCTGGGCCAACCGCTCGTCCACCTCGGCCAGCGTCAGCAGGCCCTGCCCCGCGGCACTGCGCAGGATCTCGGCGACCCGCTCCCGATCGACGTCCGACGCCCGGACCGGCGACTGAGCCATGACGTCCTCCCGTTCAGAGTTCGTTGTTGGCGTTCGTAGTAGTAAACAGTATTCACCACAGTGGCCGCCTGTCAAACCTCCTAGGGTGGGCCGGTGGACGCGATCACGATCCCGCGCAGCGGCGGGCCCGAGGTGCTGACCTGGCAGACCGTGCCGGACCCTGAGCCGGCGCCCGGCGAGGTGCTCGTCGACGTCACCGCGAGCGCGGTCAACCGGGCCGACCTCATGCAGCGCCAGGGCTTCTACCCGCCGCCCCCGGGCGCCCCGCCGTACCCGGGGCTGGAGTGCTCGGGCCGGATCGCCGCGCTCGGCGACGGCGTGACCGGCTGGCAGGTCGGCGACGAGGTGTGCGCGCTGCTCTCCGGCGGCGGGTACGCGACCAGGGTGGCGGTCCCGGCCGGGCAGCTGCTGCCGAAACCGGCGCCGGTGAGCCTGCGGGACGCCGCCGGGCTGCCCGAGGTCGCCTGCACGGTCTGGTCGAACGTCGGCCAGCTCGCCCACCTCAGCAAGGGCGAGACGTTTCTCGTGCACGGTGGCGGCTCAGGGATCGGCACGCACGCGATCCAGGTCGCGAAGGCGCTCGGCGCGACCGTCCTGTGCACCGCCGGTACGCCGGAGAAGCTCGCCCGCTGCCGGGAGCTCGGCGCGGACGTCACGATCGACTACAAGACCGAGGACTTCGTCGAACGGGTCCGCGAGGAGACCGTCGCCGGCGTCGACGTGATCCTCGACCTCATGGGCGCGAAGTATCTGGCCCGCAACATCGAGGCGCTGGCGGCCAACGGCCGGCTGGCGATCATCGGCCTGCAGGGCGGCGCCAAGGCGCAGATCGACCTCGGCATGCTGACCCGCAAGCGGGCGCAGGTCATCGGCACCGTCCTGCGGGCACGGCCGGCCGCGGAAAAGGCGGCGATCGTTGCCGCGGTGCGGGAGCGGGTCTGGCCGCTGGTCGACTCCGGCGCGGTCGTCCCCGTCGTCGACCGCGTGCTTCCCCTGCGCGACGCGGCCGAAGCGCACCGCGTCGTCGAAGCCGGCGACAACATCGGCAAGGTCCTGCTCGCCGTCTGAGCCACGCCGGGCCGCCGACTCCCCGCCGGGGCCGCGCGCCCGATTGACTCAGCGCAGCTCGGTCAGGGCATCGAGCAGGCGGTCGACCTCGTGCGCGGTGTTGTAGTGCACCAGCCCCACCCGGACCGCGCCGCCGAGCTCGCCCACGCCGAGGCTCTCCATCAGCTCGTACGCGTAGTAGTCGCCGTCCCACGCGCAGATCCCGCGCCGGGCCAACTCCTCGGTCACCGCGCGCGGCTTCCAGCCCTCGACCGAGAACGACACGGTCGGCGCCCGGTCCTGCGGCGAGCCCAGCACGTACACGTGCAGCAGGCTGCGCAGCCCGTTGTCCAGCCGGGAGAACACCGAGGCCTCGTACCGCTTGACCGCGGCCATCGAGGCGAGCACCCGCTGCCGGCGGGAGCCGGTCGCGGCGTCGTCCAGGGCCGCCAGGTGGTCGACCGCGGCGACCGCGCCGGCCATCAGCTCGAACGCGGGGGTCCCGGTCTCGAACCGGTCCGGGACCTCGTCCGGCGAGGGCACCAGCTTGTCCGGGGACAGCGTCTCCAGCACCGCCGGCGCCGCGATCACCGCCGAGATGTGCGGGCCGCCCCACTTGTACGCGCTGGTCGCCCAGAAGTCGGCGCCGATCGCCGCCATGTCGACCGGGCCGTGCGCGGTCGCATGCACGCCGTCGACGTAGGTCAGCGCGCCGACCCGGTGCGCCCGCTCGGCGATCGCCCGCACGTCCGGCCGGGTGCCGACCGCGTTGCTGGCCGCGGTCACCGCGACCAGCCGGGTGCGCCGGTTGATCAGCTCGTCGTACTGCCACTCCGGCAGTTCGCAGGTCTCGATGTCGACCTCGGCCCAGCGCACCACCGCCCCGGCCGACCTGGCCGCGGCGATCCAGGGCCGCACGTTGGCGTCGTGGTCCAGCCGGCTGACCACGATCTCGTCGCCGACCTTCCAGGTCTTGGCCAGGGCGCGGGAGATCGCGTAGGTCAGCGTGGTCATGTTGGGGCCGAGGACCACTCCGGCCGGCTCGCCGCCGACCAGGTCGGCGAAGGCCCGTCGGGCCGCGTCGACGAGAGCGTCGGCCCGGGCCGAGGACGGGAACGGTCCGTGCCGGTTGGACAGCGGCACCCGCAGCGCCGCCGACACCGCGCGGGCCACGCCCTCCGGGATCAGCGTCCCGGCCGGCCCGTCGAGGTGGATGTAGCCGTCGCCCAGCGTCGGGAAGAGTCCGCGAACGCGGGCAACGTCGAAGGGCATGGCCCAACCCTACGAGGTTCGGCCGATCACGTAAGCGGACCCCTCGTCGGGCGACGACGAGCTGACCAGCCCGCGGCGGACATGACCGCGGCCGAGGGCGGGCAGGCCCGGGCAGCACGAGTGCGCGGAGTGGGGAAGGATGGCAGGCATGAGCGAGTCGCAACAGCACCGCGTCGTGGTGGTCGGCGCCGACGGCCAGCCGGTGGGCGAGATGGAGGTGCCCGCGGAGGTCGTGACCGACACCGACGGCGACGAGGGCAGTGACCCGACAGGCCAGATCTCCCAGCCGGCGAAGGTCATGCGGATCGGCACGATGATCAAGCAGCTGCTGGAGGAGGTGAGGGCAGCACCACTGGACGAGGCCAGCCGCGCCCGGCTGCGGGAGATCCACCAGACCTCGATCAAGGAGCTGGAGGACGGCCTGTCCCCCGAGCTGCGCGAAGAGCTCGACCGGCTGACCCTGCCGTTCGAGGACACCTCGACCCCGACCGACGCCGAGCTGCGGATCGCGCAGGCACAGCTGGTCGGCTGGCTCGAGGGACTGTTCCACGGCATCCAGACCGCACTGTTCGCGCAGCAGATGGCGGCGCAGGCGCAGTTGCAGGAGATGCGCCGGCGGGCGCTGCCGGGCGGTCCGGGCCCGCAGCCACCGGGGATCTTCGGTCCGGGCGGGCAGCCGCAGCAACCGCAGCAGCCGGGCGGCCCGGGGCAGTATCTCTAGGGCTCCCGCAGGCGGCAGGGGTTGGCGGCCGGGCTGTCGCCGCGGTCGAACGCGGCCACCCGCTGCGCCGGCGTGCCGTGCGTGGCGACCTCGTCGTAGTCGCCCAGCCCTGAGCCTGCCGGCGGCTTCAGCTCGCTGACCAGCCGCATCTCCTCGGCGTACGCGGCCCGGAAGGCGCCCGGGTCGAGCAGCCCGCGCCGGGCCGCGCCGCGCGCCCACACGCCGGCGAGGCAGTCCGCCTGCTGCTCGACCACCCGGCTGGCTGCGTTGCCGGTGAGCTCCAGGCCAGGCTGCCGGGCGACGTACTGCACCCGGTGGCCGCCCTCGTGCGCGACGACGACGGCCAGCGCGTACGGGAGGCGGTCGCCGAACGCCGCCCGGGTGCGCACCACCGAGGCACCGGTGACGTAGGCCCTGGAGTCCGCCGGGCAATAGAAGGCCGTGCCGAGTGCCAGGAACGATCGGCACGCCCTATCGACCTTGGCCGGAGCCGGGTCGACGGTGACGTCGACCCCGACCGTCCGGCCGAGCCTGGCCCGCCAGAACCGGTTGAGGTCGTCCGCGACGCACGCCACCACCCTGGCCGCGTCCTGCCCGGCGGCCGGGCACAGCTGCGGCGCCGCCATCGCGCCCCGGCCCGAGACGCTCGCCGTGCAGCCGGTCAGCGCAAGCAGGGCCACCAGGCCGACCACCGCGCGTCGCATGACCCGACAACGTGCCGGACCGGTCACCTGCTCCCGGCCAGCCGCTCCAGCACCAGCGCGACTCCGTCCTCGTCGTTGCTCGCGGTGACCTCGTCGGCGACCGCCAGCACCTCGGGGTGGGCGTTCGCGACCGCCACCGCGCGTCCGGCCCAGGCCAGCATCGGCAGGTCGTTGGGCATGTCGCCGAACGCGACGACCTCGGCCGCCGGGATGCCGGCCCGGGCGGCCAGCGCGGCCAGCGCGGACGCCTTCGTCACCCCGGGCGCGGAGATCTCCAGCAGCGCCTCCTTGGACGACGAGGTGACCGCGACCTGGCCGTCGAGCACCTCGACGGCCAGCGCGAGCAGCTCGTCGCAGGCCATCCTCGGGTGCCGGGCGAGCAGCTTGGCCGCCGGCCGGTCGAGGATCTCCTCGGCCGGGCCGACCCGGACGTCGGTGTCGCCGAGCTCCCAGTGATGCCGGTATGCCGGCTCGTGCCCGAACCCGGGGGCGTACTCGGCCGCGAACGTGAGGCCGGGCGCGACCTCCCGCAGCTGGGCGACGACCTTCCGCAGCGTGTCGGCCTCGATCAAGGTGGCGTCGAGGACGGTCTCGGTGTGCAGGTCGTAGAGCAGCGCACCGTTCGCGCACACGGCGATGCCGGTGTGGCCGGTCGCCTCCGCCACCGGCGCCATCCAGCGCGGCGGCCGGCCGGTGACCAGCGCGAGCACGATGCCGGCGGCCTCGGCGGCCCGCATCGCCTCGCAGGTACGCCGGGAGACGGTGCCGTCGGTGCGGATCAGCGTGCCGTCCAGGTCGGTCGCGGCCAGCCGGTAGGGCGCGGCGCTCACCCGGCCGGCTCCAGCACCTCCCGGCCTCCCAGCCACGGTCGCAGCGCCGCGGGCACCCGGACCGAGCCGTCCGGCCGCTGGTGCGCCTCGAGCAGGCAGGCGATGGTCCGGGTGACCGCGCACAGCGTGCCGTTGAGCGTCGCCGCGACCTGCGGCTTGCCGTTCTCGTCCCGGTAGCGGACGTTGAGCCGGCGGGCCTGGAAGGTCGTGCAGTTCGAGGTCGAGGTCAGCTCCCGGTAGCGTCGCTGGGACGGGAACCAGGCCTCGCAGTCGTACTTGCGGGCGGCGCTGGAGCCGAGGTCGCCGGCCGCGATGTCGACCACCTGGAACGGCAGTTCGAGCGCGGTGAGGAACTCCTTCTCCCAGCCGAGCAGCCGCAGGTGCTCGGCCTCGGCCTCCTCCGGGCGGCAGAAGGTGAACATCTCGACCTTGTCGAACCAGTGCACCCGGAAGACGCCGCGGGTGTCCTTGCCGTACGAGCCGGCCTCGCGCCGGAAGCACGGCGAGAACCCCGCGTAGCGCCTCGGGCCGGCGGACAGGTCGAGGATCTCGTCCGTGTGGTATGCGGCCAGGGCGACCTCCGACGTACCGACCAGATAGAGGTCGTCGGCGTCCACCCGGTAGACCTCGGCCGCGTGCGCGCCGAGGAAGCCGGTGCCCTCCATCGCCTCGGGCTTCACCAGCGCTGGCGCGACCATCTGGGTCAGCCCGTGCTCGGTCGCCTTCGCCATCGCGAGGTTGACCAGCGCCAGCTCGAGCTGGGCGCCGACCCCGGTGAGGAAGTAGAACCGGGCACCCGAGACCTTCGCCCCGCGCTCGATGTCGATCGCGCGCAGCAGCTCGCCCATCTCGACGTGGTCGCGTACCGGCTCCGGGTAGTCCGGCACCGCGCCGATCCGCTCCAGCACGACCGCGTCGTCCTCGCCGCCGGCCGGCACGCCGTCCGCGACGACGTTGGGGATGGCCCGGTGCGCGGCCTGGACCGCCTGGTCGGCGGCGGCGAGCGCGGCCTCCGCGGCGCGGACGTCGTCGGCCAGCCCCTTGGCCCGGCGCAGCAGTTCCTCCCGCTGCTCGCCGGAGGCCTTCGGCACCTGCTTGGAGATCGTCTTCTGCTCGGCCCGCAGGGCGTCGGCGACGGACACGGCGGAGCGCCGCCGCTCGTCCGCCGCCAGCAGGTCGTCCACCAACGCCGAGTCCTCGCCGCGGATCCGCTGCGAGGCACGGACCCGCTCCGGGTCGGCCCGGAGCAGCCTCAGATCGATCACCCCAGCCAGGGTACCGGTGCAGGTCAGGCGCGCTGCGCTGCACCGGCGTCACGCGGCGTCAGCAAGATCGACAAGTAAGTGCTCCAAACGAGTGAAGGCTTGCGGGTAAGGGTTGACAGTGAGTCGTGACCTTCGGAACCCTCCCGCCCGGTGCTGACGGTGCAGCACTGTCAGGTCATGGTTGTCTCGTCGATCCACGTTTGTTCCGCCGACGGGCGGAGTGGGCGCACGGGGGGTCGGAGCGACGACTATCCGCGTGTGGGCGCGGACGAAGGTGGTCGCATGGGAAGGCACTCCGGGGACGCGTACGACGCTCCCGACGAGTGGAGACCCGAGCCCTGGACCGAGGGCGCGGTTCGGGAGGCCGATCGGAGGCCGGGGCACAGCCCGGTCACCCGGCGCCAGCTGCTCGGCATGCTCGGCGTCGCCGGGGCCGCGGCGGCCTGCAGCGCGGGCGTCTCGGTGGTGGCGAACAAGGCCGGTGACGACGCCGGCTCGGACGGTGCGGCCGAAGGGCCACCCGCGAAGCCGATCGGGCTCGCCGCCGGCATCGCCGGCATCACGGCGCCCACGTCGGACAAGGCGAGCGCCAAGGCGTACGACAAGACCGGCTACCGGTCGGCCAAGCCGCCGGGCGTCGCCGCGCAGGCGCTGCTGCAGCGACCGACCATCCTCTCCCTCGACCAGGACCTGCACTGGGCCCGCCGGCTGACGTACGGGATCAGCGCGCCCGCGCTGCGCGAGCTCAAGGCCGCGGGCCGGGACGCGTACCTGGACAAGCAGCTGACGGTGCGGCCGGACCCGGTCGTCGACGCGGTCAGCGACCGCTACCCGCTGCTGAAGATGAGCACGAGCCAGCTCAAGCAGCTCTTCGACGGCAACGACGAGAAGCCGGACGACCAGAAGCTCGACTACATGGCCACCGAGGACCAGCTGGTCGAGATGAAGATCATCCGTACCGTCTGGAGCGTCAACCAGCTGTTCGAGAAGGTGCACGACGTCTGGACGGCGTACGTGCACGTGCCGATCGGGGACAAGACCCGGCTGCTGACCGCCGCGTACGACCGGGACGTGGTGCGCAAGCACGCCTTCGGCAAGTTCAGCGACATGCTCAAGGCGATGATCTTCCACCCGGCGATGCTGGTCTACCTGGACCAGCCGGAGTCCAACGGCAACGCCAAGCAGAAGGACGGCCGGCCGGCGATCAACGAGAACCTCGGCCGCGAGCTGCTGGAGCTGTTCAGCGTCGGCGCGCTTGACCCGATCACCGGACGGCCCAACTACGACGGGCGGCTCGACGTCGTGCAGTCCGCGTACGCGCTGACCGGGCTGACGGTCGACCGGGACACGCTGACCATGAAGTTCGACCCGGACATGCGCTACCGCGGGCCGCTGAAGGTGATGACCTGGCGGCACCCGAACACCGACCCGGAGCAGGGCGTCGCGGTCATCAACAGCCTGATCAGCTACCTGGCCCACCACCCGGCGACGGCCAGGACGGTCGCGACCGCGTTCGCCCGGCACTTCGTGTCCGACACCCCGCGGCCGCAGCTGATCGCCAAGCTCGCCGCCGAGTTCACCAAGGCCGGCACGGACATCAAGCCGATGCTGCGGGCGCTGTTCGCCTCCGAGGACTTCCGCAAGTCGGTCGGGCAGAAATACCGGACCGGCTGGGAATACCTGGCCGCCACGCTGCGGGCCACCCAGTCGCAGCTCGACCCGAACGGGACGGACGCGATCGCCGAGCGCCAGGGCACCATCCAGGGCGTCCGCGACCTGCGCTACCAGGTCGAGCAGGCCGGCGGCGGCCCGCACGGCCGCGGCACCCCGGACGGGCAGCCGGACTTCCAGGCCGCCTGGCTGTCCGGCAAGGGCATGCTCGACCGCTGGAACCAGAACTCCATCACCGCGGGCGGGTTCTGGAAGGGCATCACGGTCCCGGACGGCGTCACGCTCGCCGGCCGGCCGGGCAACCAGGCCGGGCTGGTCGCCAACCTGGGCCGGCAGCTGACCGGGCAGGCGCTGCAGCCGGGCTTCGTGACCGCGGTGCACCAGTCGATCGGCAGCCCGATGACCACGCCCGCCGGCCAGGTGCAGGACGTTCCCACGGTCGTACGCACGGTCCTGTCCGCGCCGCACCTGAACTACACCTGAGGGGCTCCGCCACGATGACGAAGAAGCAGTCCCTCGGCGAGGGACCGATCCCGCACGAGGAAAGGCCGCAAGGGCTGCACTCCGGGTGCGAATGCGGCGACGACAGCATCTCGTTCGCCGAGCCGTTCAAGCGGGGCTTCACCCGGCGCAGGGTGCTGCAGGGCTCGACCGCCTTCGCGGCCGGGCTGGCCGTGCAGCCGCTGATGGCCCGCTACGCGTTCGCCGCGCCGGCGGCCTCCCCGACGCAGCGGGTGCTGATCAACCTCTGCTTCCGCGGCGGGCTCGACCAGCACACCTGGTTCCCGCTGCTGGGCAACTCGAAGTACGCCCAGCTCCGGCCGACGATCGCGGAGACGGCGCAGACGGCGTTCCCGCTCTCGCGCGGCGTCGCCGCGCTCAACGAGTTCAAGGACCTGCACACGACGCTCGGCGCGGCCGGCTTCGGCTACGTACCGGCGGCCGACTCGCAGGACAGGACGCACAGCCACTTCGAGGCCATGGACCTGCTCGAGGGCGGGATGAACACGCCGTCCTCGGACGGCTGGGCGGCCAGGGCGCTGCGGCTGCTGCCGAACCCGGCCGTGCTCAGCGCGGTCATGGTCGGCGGCACCCTGCCGAAGTCGTTGTCCGGCTCCTCGGCGCTGACCCTCGACCGGATCGAGTCGTTCGGCCTCAACGGCGGCGACGAGGTCAAGGCCAAGTCGGCGGCGGCGCTGCAGAAGTTCTACACGCAATACAAGGACCCGGTGGCGACGACCGCGCTGGAGACGCTGAACGCGATCAAGACGATCAACACGCTGAGCAAGAGCGAATACCAGCCCGCCTCGCCGTACCCGGACACCGGGCTGGCGCAGGCGTTCAAGACCGCGGCCCAGCTGGTCAAGGCCAAGGTCGGGCTCCGGTTCGTCAACATCGACATGGGCGGGTTCGACACCCACACCAACTCGAAGGGCCAGCTGCACGACCACGCGAACGAGGCGGCCGGGGCGCTCAACGCGTTCTTCCAGGACCTCGGGGCCGAGCTGCGGCCGTTCGTGTCGCTGCTGACCACCACCGAGTTCGGCCGGACGGCCGGCGAGAACGGCGGCCAGGGCACCGACCACGGCCACGCCCAGGGCGTCATGGTGCTCGGCGGCGGCTCCACCGGCGGCGTCCGCGGCGGCGACCCGATCATCGGGACGTCCGGTCCGGACAACGAGACCAAGGGCACCAACGACCTGCGCGACGTGCTCACCGAGGGCCTCACCTGGCTCGGCGTGCGCAACGCTGCCTCGGTGTTCGCCGACCATCGCTTCACGCCGGTCGGAGCGTTCAAGAAATAGCCTCCGCCACACCCGGAGCGGGGCGGGACCCGAGTCGCCGGGGTCCCGCCCCGCTCCGCGTGGTTTTCTTGATCCGTGGTCGAGGTCTCCAGGCGCCGGTTCGAGGAGCTCGTCGGCGACGCCCTGGACGAGGTGCCCGAGCAGCTGACCCGGCTGATGGACAACGTGGTCGTGCTGGTCGAGGAGCGGGACCCGGACGACCCGGACCTGCTCGGTCTGTACGAAGGCGTCGCGCTGACCGAGCGCGGGCACGACTACGGCGGACTGCTGCCGGACCGGATCACCCTCTACCGGCAGGCGATCCTGGCGATCTGCGAGACCGAGGACGACGTGGTCGAGGAGGTCGCGGTCACCGTCGTGCACGAGATCGCCCACCACTTCGGCATCGACGACGCCCGGCTGCACGAGTTGGGCTGGGGTTGACTACCTTTCTTCCGTGGCCGAACCACTGTCCGGCTCGGGCCGGCTGCCGATCCGGATGCTGCACGACCGGGTGCTGGTCAGGACCCCCGGCGAGGACGGCGAGCGCCGCTCCACCGGCGGCATCCTCATCCCGTCCACCGCGCAGGTCGCCGCGACCAGGCTGGTGTGGGCCGAGGTGCTCGCCGTCGGCAACCACGTGCGGGTGATCGAGGTCGGTGACCGCGTGCTGTTCAGCCCGGACGACCCGAGCGAGGTCGAGGTGCAGGGCCAGCTCTACCTGATCCTCCGCGAGCGGGACGTGCACGCCGTCGCGGCGGCCCGGATCGAGGAGGCGACCGGCCTCTATCTCTAGGGCGCGTCTCCCGATTGGCGGTGGATGCCGGCGGCGTCCAGGCGGCGTCCGGCAAGGCGGACGGGTCGGCCGATACCGGGGGTTGTATCGGCCGACCCCGACAACGCCGCCGGTCGTCGTCAGGACGCCACCGGCGCCGCCAGGCAGTTGGGAGACACGCCCTGGCGGCCGGTCGCCTCGATCACGTGCTCGATCACGGAATGGACTTCACAGGGTGGCCCGCACCGCCGGCGGCAGGGCATCGGCGACGACGGCGGCCCGGGCGGCCGTAGGGACCGCGGCCGGGTCGAACGGCTGGTGATCCGGCTGGCAGGTCGCACCCTTCGGCGGCACCACGCCCCGGATCAGGTACGCGGCCGTGAAGCGGTCGATGCAGGTGCTCGATCCCAGCGAGGTGTGACCGTATCCGTTGAGCGTGAGCAGGGCCGCGCCGGGCATCCGGGCGGCGGTGGCCTGGGCCGCCTGGTAGCGGGTCGCCGGGTCGAACCGGGTGCCGACGACCAGGACCGGTTTCGCCGTCGGCCGGTCGTACGGGCCGAGGTAGCGGTCGGTGTCGTGGCCCGGCCAGGTCGCGCAGGCCTGGGAGGGGAACGTCCAGGCCGAGCCGAAGTACGGCGCGACCCGGTCCTGGGCCGCGGCCGCCACGGGCCACGCCAGCGGGGAGCGCGGCTCGACGCCGTCCACGCAGGCGACCGCGTCGAAGCCGCTGGCGAACGCGGGCTCGTCGGCGTACCGGGCCCTGGTGACGGCGAGACCGTGCGCGGCCGTGGCCCTGGCCGCGGCCGCGGCCGGAGTGGCCTCCAGCTCGACGAGGGCCTCGGCCACGTCGGCGAGGGTCGGCCAGGCGGGGACGTCGTACAGGATCGAGAGGGCGCCGCTGACCAGCACCGCGTACGTCACGTGCAGGGTGCCGTCCGGCTGCGGCAGGTCGACCGGCCGCTTCCGGATGTCCCGGGTGAGCTTGTCCCACTTGGCCGACAGCTCGCCGGCGCTCGCGCCCGGGTCGGCGAACGAGCAGCGCGCCGGTCCGGCCGCCGCGCAGGTACGGAAGAACGCGCCCAGCGTGTCCGACGCCCCCTCCGCGCTCTTCAGCCGGGTGGTGATCGGCAGCAGCGCGCCGGTCCCGCCGTACCCGGTGGACCAGGCGACGGAGTCCACCACGCCGTCGATCACGACCGCACGCACCCGGCTCGGGAACATCGCCGCGTACGTGGACCCGACCTGGCTGCCGTACGAGTAACCGAGGAAGGAGAAGCCGGGGTCGCCGACGGCCTGCCGGAGCAGGTCGAGGTCGCGGACGAAGTTCGCGGTGGACGAGTGGTCGATGATCGGCCCGGCCACCCGCGCGCACCGGTCCGTGTAGTCCCGGTAGGCGGCCAGCCAGGCCGGGATCTCCGCCGTGACCGGGAACGCGGGCAGCGCGCCGAAGAACGCCTCCTGCTCGGCGGCGGTGGCGAAGCACTGCACCGGGGTGCTCCGGCTGGTGCCGCGCGGGCTGACGCCGATCAGGTCGAAGCGGGCCGGCAGCGACGGGTCGATCGCGGTCAGCGCCTCGGGCAGGAAGGTCTCTCCGGAGCCGCCGGGGCCGCCCGGGTTGAGGAACAGCGAGCCGACCCGGTGGCCGGGGTCGGTCGCGCGGTGCCGGTTCAGCGCGACGTCGATGGTCGGGCCGGCCGGGCGGTCGTAGTCGAGCGGGACCTTCGCGGTCGCACACTGGACCCCCGGGCCGAACTCGGCCGCGCAGTCGGTCCAGTTCAGGACGGGTACGGGTGCGTGCACGCCGCCGGCGGCGAGGTCGGCCGCCGCAGCGGGGTCGGCCGCCGCAGCGGGGTCGGCCGCCGCAGCGGGGTCGGCCGCCGCAGCGGGGTCGGCCGCCGCAGCGGGGTTCGCCGCCGCAGCGGGGTCGGCCGCCGCAGCGGGGTTCGCCGCCGCAGCGGGGTCGGCCGCCGCAGCGGGGTCGGCCGCCGCAGCGGGGTTCGCCGCCGCCACCGTGCCGGCGGCGACGAGGCCGGCGGTCAGCGCGGCGATCAGCGCGGGTCGGAGGGGGACTCTCATCTCGGCTCCTTGGTCGGGGACGCACACGACGCTAGGAATCCGGACGAGCGGGGACAGCCGGCGATGGAGGGGAAATCAGTCGCCGTTCGGGAGTTGTCCGGGCACCGGCCGACTGCTATAAGCACCCGGCGGGACGCCGACCAACGCGGTGAAGGCGTTGGTGAAGTGCGACTGGTCGGCGAACCCCAGCTCGATCGCGAGAGCGGCCCAGTCCACCTCGCCACCGTCCTCGATCACCCCGAGCGCGTCCTGGATACGGCAGCGGCGCAGCACCCACTTCGGGCCGACGCCGAGGTGCCGGTCGAACCGGCGCTGCAAGGTCCGTACGGTCACGCCGAGCTCGGCGGCCAGCACGTCCACCCTGGTCAGGTCGGTGCGGGCGACGATGAGGTCGACCGCCTCGTCGACGAGCTCGGCGCCGCGGCGGCGGGACGGGCCGAGCCGGCGGAACCAGTCCTCCAGGGCGTCCATGCCGGCGGCCTGGCTCTCGGCCGCGGCGACCTTGGCCGGCTCGGGCGCGTCCGGCATGACCTCGACCAGCGGCAGCCTGGTGTCGGTGAGCCGGGCCAACGGCGGCTCGGCGAGTGCGCTCATCGCTCCGGGCCGCAGGTTCGCCCCGACCGCCCGGCCGGATCCCTCCAGCCGGACCTCGAACCGCCGGGTGACCACGCCGTGCAGCCAGCAACCGTCGTCCTCGACGGTGAGGTGGCCGCACGGGTGGGAAACCACGGCCTGGTCGTGGTGCGTGCCCGGAGGAAGGGACCACTCGACCGACCAGAAGTGGTCGACGATCCGGGCCAGCTCGCTCGCCGCCGGGCGGCGGGCCAGCCGGAACGGGCGGTCGCCCGCGGCGGCCCTGAGCACCACCGCGGGCAACTCGGTCACATGGCGACTCTAGGCCGCCCCTCCCAACCATCTGGCGGCGCGGGCCGACGGCTGAGACGGGCGGCCTACGCCCCCGACATCATCTCGGTGAGCAGCTGCTGGGCCTCTTCCGGGGAGACGTCCCGCAGGTGCTTCTGCAGGATCCACTTGTGCCCGAACGGGCAGCGCAGCGCGGCGGTGCGGTCGCCATGGAACTGGTCGGCGGGTTCGGACATGCTGGTCGCGCCGGCCTCGATGGCCCTCCGGTACGCGGCGTCGACGTCGTCGACCGACAGCGTGATCGCGACCTGGACCGGCCCGTCCTTGTCCGGCGCGACCAGCCCGTACTCCTTGATGGCCGCGCCGAGCGTGACCAGCGCGCCGTTGAGCTCCAGCTCGGCGTGCGCGATCGACCCGTCCGGAAGGGACAGCCGCAGCCGCTCGGTCGCGCCGAACGCGCGGGGATAGAACTCGAGCGCGGCAGCGACGTCGTCGATGGCCAGGTGCGGGGTTATCGGCGGGTAGTGCGACATGGCTCAAGCCTTCCCCGCATCCCTGCCCCCGTATTGCAGGAAGACGTCACCCGCCGCCGAGGGACCGGACCCAGTCGGCGGCGGCGGCGAAGGCGGTGTCGTCCCGGCCGGGCGGGAGCGGCTTGTTCTGCGCCGCACCGGCCCGCGGGTAGGAGCCGAGGTAGCGGACGTCGGCGCAGATCCGGTGCAGCGCGGCCAGCGCGTCACCGACCCTGGCGTCGGCGAGATGCCCCTCGCAGTCGACCGAGAAGCAGTAGCGGCCCAGCAGCTCGCCGGTCGGCCGCGACTCGATCCGGGTCAGGTTGACCCCGCGGACGGCGAACTCGGTCAGCACCTCGAGCAGCGCGCCGGTGTGGTCGTCCCGGATGAACGCGACCAGGCTCGTCTTGTCCCGCCCGGTCGGCGCGGGCGGCGGACCCGGCCGGGTCAGCAGCACGAACCGGGTCACCGCGCCCGGGTTGTCGGCGATGTCCTCGGCCAGCGGCTCCAGCTTCGCGTGTGCTCCGGCGATCGGCGCCGCGACCGCCGCGTCGTACTCCCCCTGCCCCACCGCCATCGCCGCCCCCGCGGTCGACCCGGTGAACACGACGGCCGCGCCCGGCAGGTGCTCGCGCAGCCACCGCCGCGTCTGCGCCTCGGCGTGCGGGTGCGTGGCGACGGTCTTCACCGCCGCCGCGTCCGTACCGGGCCGGACCAGCAGCGAGAACGTCACCGGCAGCAGGATCTCCCGGACGATCTGCAGCGGCGCCCCGGTGGCCAGCTCGTCGAGGGTCGTCGCGACCGATCCCTCCACCGAGTTCTCGATCGGCACGACGGCGACGTCCGCCTCGTCCGCCCGCACCGCCTCGATCGCCGCCGGCACGGTCCGCTGCGGCAACGTGAGCGCGCCGTCGGCCTCCGGAACCGTCCGCAGCGCCGCCTCCGCGAACGTCCCCTCAGGACCTAGGTACGCGAAGCGGGTCACCCCGAGGACCCTATCCGGCCCGCCGGTGCCCGTTTCCATGGCACTCTAGGTACTTGTCGTGTCCATACGGTTTCTCTCCGCCTCCGAGTGGCGCCTTCTCCGGTCAGCGCGACTCGACGCCCTGAGAGAGTCACCGGCGTCGTTTTTGTCCACGTTCGCCGAGGAAGAACAGTACGGACAGCAGCGCTGGGAAGCCGAGCTGGGTCGCGGCGACTGGCTGGTCGGGACGAGCGACGACGCGGCGGAAGCGCAGGCGCTTCTGGGTGCGACGGGGGGCGCCGACATCCGCGCCGCCGACCGGTACCTCAGCTATCTCTGGGTCGCTCCGCCCGCGCGGGGCCGCGGGCTCGGCACGACGGTGGTGACGCGGATGCTGACCCATCTTCGCGAGTGGGGAGTGCCGCGGGTCTGGCTGTGGGTGCTCGACGGCAACGACGCCGCCTGCCAGCTGTACCGCAAGCTCGGGTTCGAGCGCACCGGCCTGCGCAAGCCGCTCCCGCACGACCCGGCCCGCACCGAGGAGCGGCTGCTGCTCGAACTCTCCCGGTCGAACGGACACATGCGGCAACCGCAGCCGGGCGAGCGCCACCTCCACTGACGGCGCCGGCGGCAGCGCCTGGATCCGGCCGCGCCAGAGCCGGACGTCGCGCTGCCACTGCCGGACGTACCGGGCCAGCACCGCACCGGTGAGGCCGTCGGTCTCGGCCCCGGCTGCCCGTACCGCCGTCGCGGCCTCCGGCTTCTCGCCCGTGTCCAGCAGCTCGGCGATCGACCGGAGCATCGCCCGGCGCTGGTCGAGCACGGTGTCCCAGTACTTCTCGGTCAGCGCGCGCTGGGTTCCGCCGGCGTAGTGCAGCAGGCTCATCAGGCCCTCGGCGAGCACGTCGCCGAACTCCTCCCGCACTGCCCGGCCGGGATCCGCGAACGGGTCGTACTTCTCCTGGCTGACCTCGCCGAACGCCGAGACCTGGCCGAACCGTACGGCGTCGAAGAGGAAGAACCAGTCCTCGTTGTAGACGTCCGGGAAGAACGAGTCGACCCTGGTCGTGTCGACCAGCAGGGCCGAGCCGCTGACGAACACGTCCTGGTCGAGGCCGACCTCCCGCAGGGCGTGGCTGACGACCGAGTTGTCCGGGAAGTCGAGCGCCCGCATGCCGGTCGCCCGCCCTGCTCGCAGCGTCGCGGCTGCTCCGCGGACGAGGTCGGCATCGAGGCTGATGTCGTCGTCGAGGAAGAGGATCCGCTTCCAGCCGACCATGCGGGCCAGCAGCAACCCGATGTTGCGCTTGGTGCTGAGGTCGCTGTGCCGCCGCCGCGTCGCCGCCTCGAACCGGGATGTCCGGAACTCCAGCAGCTCGCTCGTCCAGCCGTCCTGGAGATCGACGAGTGCGCCGGACAGCCCCGGCACCTCGCGGGCGAGGCCGGCCGCCTCCGGCAGCTGCGTGTCCCCGCTGCACAGCGCGACGAACTCGCACCCGAGCCGGGCCGCGAGTTCCATGCCGTGCAACAGGCGGTCCGCCGGCCGGGCCGCGGGCATGACGATCGCGTCCAGGGATCCGGCTTCCACCGCCGCCGGCGCTGGCTTGAGCACTGACCGGTGGGAGGTGTAGTGCCGGACGCCGGGGTCGCCGGTCACCCCGGGCCCTCGCCGCCGGTCCAGGCGAACAGCCGGTGGTAGTCGTTGCTGAGGTCCGGGGTGGAGATCTCCCGACCGAAGACCGGGACGCGCAGCAGCAGGCCGTATTCCGGCCGGTCGCCGAACCGGGAGCGCAGGTAGGCCTCGTTCGCGTCCCGCAGCTGTGCGTCGGTGAGGGTGCGCACTGCCCCGAGCACGCCGCGGGAGAACACGCCGTTGCAGACCGTCAGCGTCCGCTGTGGGAAGTTGGGGTTGGGCATCCGGGCGAACAACGCGACGTCCTCGATCAGCCCGAGCGCCGGGTCGCCTTCCAGGAACGTCGGCAGGAACCGCCGCTTGCGGCCCTCCCGCTCGATCTCGAACACCTCGCCGTCCTCGACGTTCTCGTCCTCGACCTGCTTCACCGGCAGGTCCGCGATCTGGGCGAAGAATCGGGCCGCCGGGTTCCACTCCAGCCCGCCGATGAGCACGACGTGCGCGGTGAGGTCGTCCGAGCGCATGTCCGCAGCGAACATGAACCGCACGTCGGAATCGGGGTTGACCATCCGGACGTGGCCCCACAGCTCGACCAGCGCGTCCGGGTCGGCCAGCCGGTGCAGCTGGCTGTAGTTGGGACTGTCCTCCGAGGCGTAGTCGCCGCGATGTCGCTCCGGGAGCATGCCGCAGACCAGCCGGATCGGCGCGCCGTCCGGGAAGTGCCAGCTGCCGCGGTCGGGCTCGAGGGCGTCGGGGTCGGGCTCCCCGGCCGCGTCCCGCAGCGCGAGCAGCTCCGCGTACAGCCCGTCGCGGGCGGCCAGCTCGTCCTCGGTCAGCTCCGCGTCCGGCAGGATCCGCAGCTTGCTGCCGTCCAGGGAGCGGCGCGTCGCGAACACGGTCGCGTACGCCCGCAGGCGGGGCGGTGGCGGCACGGTGGGGTTGGCGAGGTTCTCCCAGCCGGAGATGAGCGCGTTGCTCGCGCCGAGCGCGTCGGCGAGCATGCCCTGGGTGATCCGCGCGCCGGGCCACTGGTGGCGCAGGCCGCGCAGCCGGCGGGCGAGCGCGGCGGAACCGAACTGCGTCTGCTGCGGCTGCATCGAGGCTGGCTCCTCCCCGACCGGGACGGGTTCAGCTTACTTCAATGAAAGACGCCGAACCGTACTTGTCTTCAGGGAGGTTGGCAAGAGTTCAGCGGATCTTCCGCTCAGAACCGGACGTACGGTACGGATCGTCGTGGTAACCCATTGTGCTGCGGCCTGTAAGGATCGTACGGTACAGGCGCTGTCACTGAACTTCAGCAGGAAAGCTGAACTTTCGGTGAGAGGGGGTGCAGGCCGATGCGGCAGCCGACGTGAGCACGGGCCTGGCCACTGTGCTTCGACACGCCCGGCTCCAGCTGAGCCAGGGCCGCGCACAGAGCAGGCACCCCCGGACGAATGTCTTGGCGGACCGCCGGAGGCGCCCACTCTGCTTCACTTCTCCGTGCGATCACCCGGGGGTGTCGCGTGTTCACGGTAGCTCTCCAACCCGATCATGTACACGCAGCGCTGGCGCAGCGGCTGGAGTTGCCGGGCGGCGGCGGGGCGGGCGTGCTCACCGCGCTCGGCGGTGGCGTGACGGTCCTGGTCTTCCTGGCCCTGCGGGCCACGTTCGCGGCGGTAGCCGTGCTGCTCGAACCCGTGTTCGCCTTGGTCCGGCTGCTGTTGAAGCTGGTGGTGGTCTTCGCGGTCGTCGTCGCCCTCGTCGTGCTCGTCGGCCTCGGGAAGCTGGGTGGTCGCGGCGGGGACGTCGGGACCGCGGTGCCCACCGGCACCCCGATCCACCGGTCGCCCGGCGCGCCGGCGCCGCTCGGCACGCTGGTCGGCGCTCACCCGACGAACTGACCAGCCCGTGTCCTGCGGCTCGTGGAACAGGTTCTCCAGTCGAGATCAGCAGCGACACTGGTGATCGACTGATCTCACTGCGTTCCCTCGAGCAATTTCAGGACATTCAATGGACAAGATTCGTATCGGACTTCCCAGGTGCCCCGGACGTGGCCCGAATCGTTATGGAGTTCCGTGGAAAAATTGCTACACTCATTGATCATTCGCAGTACTCACGGCACGGGGGCCGAGATGGATCCGAGTAGCAAGATCGACTGTCCTCCTTAGGCATCGCTCGCCCGTCCGCCGGGCGTATTGAGCTACCTGGGAGCGGTTTTCTCCGCACGTGGTCCTGCCTGGGCGATCCCTTCGGCAGGCCTGTTCTGGGCTGCCCGATCGGCGCCGCCTATCACGACGAAAACACTCGTGCGAGGGTCCGTCATGTCTGCAGTAGCGGTCATTCCCGCGTCTTCTCAGGATCAATTGGCCGAGCCGGTCCGGGCTGCCTTGTCCGGCAACTCGATGCTCGCCGTCCTATTGGCGATGGCGGCGTTGCTATTGCTGCTGGCGCTCGGTGCCGTCGTCGCGGCGGCGCGTCTGCTGCTCGAGCCGGTATTCGCTCTGATCGGCACGCTGTTACGGTTGCTGGTCATCGTCGGGGCCGCCGTGGCCGTCGTCGTCCTGCTCGTCTCGGGGTCCGCACACGCCGCCGGGCCGGGTGCCACCGGCGCCGATCGGCCGGCCACCAGTCCGCTGCGGTAGGGCTGCGGCGCCGCCGGAGAACCCCGCCGCGGGGGCGGGCTATGTTCGGCGGGTGGAGGGGTTCGAGGATCTCGGGTTCGCTCGGGTGGACGTGCAGCGGGCCGGGCGGACCGGGGACCCGGAGGTCGTGTACGGGGCCGGCAAGACCGCGGAGCAGGCCGTCGCGATCGTGCGGACGTTGCGGGACGCGCATCCGGACCGGGCGGCGCTGGTCACCCGGGCGGCGCCGGAGCTGGCGGCGGCGCTGCGGGCGTCGTTCGACGGAGTGAGCGCGGACGACGAGGCCGGGTGCGTCGCGGTCGGGCCGCTGCCGCCGGTCACCGGGACCGTCTGCGTGGTGGCGGCGGGTACGTCGGACGGGCCGGTGGCGGCGGAGGCCGCGTTCACCGCCCGGGTCAGCGGGGCGGCGGTCACCCGGGTCACCGACGTCGGGGTGGCCGGGATCCACCGGTTGCTGGCGTCGAAAGAAGTCCTGGATGCGGCGGACTGCCTTGTCGTCGTCGCCGGCATGGACGGGGCGCTGCCGAGCGCGGTCGGCGGGTTGACGGGCGTGCCGCTGGTCGCGGTGCCGACCAGCGTGGGATACGGGGCCTCGTTCGGCGGGGTTGCCGCGCTGCTCACGATGCTCAACTCCTGCGCGCCCGGCGTGGTCGTGGTGAACATCGACAACGGGTTCGGCGCCGGACTGTTCGCGGCGCGGGTCGCGCGGAGGACCGGCCGGTGATCGGCTGGCTCGACTGCGCGGCCGGCGCCAGCGGGGACATGCTGCTCGGCGCGCTCGTCGACGCCGGCGTGCCGGTCGAGACCCTGCAGGGGGCCGTCGACGTGGTCGCGCCCGAGCCGGTGGAACTACGAGTGTCCACTGTGGAGCGCCACGGGATCGGCGCGGTCAAGGTCGACGTGCACACGGCCGAGAGCAGCAGCCGGCGTACCTGGGGTGAGGTCCGCACGCTGCTGGGCACCCTGCCGGAGCCGATCCGGGTCATCGCGCTCGACGCGTTCGCCCGGCTCGCCCGCGCCGAGGCGGCCGTGCACCGGGTCGATCCCGAGGACGTCCACTTCCACGAGGTCGGCGCGCTCGACGCGATCGCCGACGTGGTCGGCGTCGCCGCCGGACTGCACGCGCTCGGCCTGCAACGGTTGGCCGCGAGCCCGGTGACGGTCGGCTCCGGCGGCACCGCTCGCAGCGGCCACGGCGTGATCCCGGTCCCCGCCCCCGCGGTGCTCGGCATCCTCGCCGAGGCGGGCGCACCGGTCCGCGGCGGACCCCTCCCGGACGAGATGTGCACCCCGACCGGCGCCGCCCTGCTGGCCGCCGCCGTCAGCGGCTGGGGACCGCTGCCCGAGCTGGTGCCGGTCCGCACCGGCGTCGGCGCCGGCGGGCGCGACCCCGCCGAGCTGCCGAACGTGGTCCGGCTCGTGCTCGGTGAGCCCGTCGGGGCGGCGGCGACCGCGGTCGTGCTCGAGACCAACGTGGACGACCTCGACCCGCGGCTCTGGCCGGACGTGCTCGACCGGCTGCTGGCGGCCGGTGCGAGCGACGCCTGGCTCACCCCGATCCTCATGAAGAAGGGCCGCCCGGCGCACACCCTGCACGCACTCTGTCCACACGAGACGGTCGACGCGGTCCGGGCCGAGATCTTCCGGCGTACCAGCACGCTCGGCGTCCGTTCGGTCGAGGTCGGCAAGACCGCGCTCGACCGGGACACCGGCTCGGTCACCGTCGGCGGCGAGCGGATCGCGACCAAGCGTGCGCTGCTCGACGGGGCAGTCGTCAACGTGAGCATCGAGTACGAGGACGCCCGCCGCGCCGCCGACGCACTCGGCCTCCCGGTCAAGGAGGTGCTGCGCGCCGCGACCTCGGCGGCGTACGAGCCGTAGGGAACCGTCCGCATGCCGACCGCGTCCGACCGCCGGCGAAGGAGGGCGGCATGCGGTGGAGAGCGATCGGTTGGCTGGCGACGGCGCTCCTGCTCACGGCCGCGTGCGGGTCTGTCACGGTGAGCAACGGGATGGGTGTCAGCGGCGAGCGGAGCAGCGACGGCCCGGCGCCGGTCTCGGCTCCCGGCTCGGCGCGCTGCCCGATCGACGGCCTGCCGGAAGGCTCGCTGCCCGACGGCTTCGCGACCACCTGGGTGCTGCGCTGCAGCCAGGTCGTGCGCCCCGTGCCGGGCGACGGCCGCTGGTGGTTCCGGGTCGAGGAGCGGGCCGACACCGGCCTCGCCCCGCTGCTGGCCGCGCTGAGCAGGCCCGATCAGACGGCCCCGCCCGGGACCGCGTGCGCGGGCGTCGGCGTCGGCGCGTCGGCCATCGCGCTGGTCGATGCGGCCGGGCGGGTCGTCCACCCACGGCTGCCTCGGGACGGCTGCGACCAGCCACAACGGCAGGTCCGCGACGCGGTGGCCGCCCTGCGCTTCCGCGAGACCAAGGCGACTCGCTTGCACCAGGAGCAGAGCCAGAAGTCGATCGACACGGGGTGCGGGCAGATGTGGACCGACCTCAACGAGGAGATGCTGAGCGGGAGGCCGGCCGCGGCTCGGCCTATGTGGCCGGTGACCCCGAAGTCGCTGCTGGTCTGCGTCTGGCAGCCGCCCGGGTCCGGCCTACCCCGGCTCCTGGCGGCCCGTACGGTCGCCGGCACCGAACTGGCGGGCCTGCTCGACCGGCTGGACCGCCTGCCGGCCGGCAAGGTGGCATGCACCGTGCCACATCACCGGTTCGCCTTGATCGAGCACCTCCGGCATGGCGGGTTCGACTCCGCGGCGTACGCGGAGCTTGACGGCTGTCGGCGGATCTTGCGCCCGGACCACACGCTCGGCCAGCTCGACGAGGCCACCGCGACACTGATCACTCGGCTGGCATGACCGTGCCGCTGACCGCGCCGAGGCCGATGAGCGTGCCGGACGGGCCCGGCGCGGTGGCGGTGATGTCGATGGTGTCGCCGTCGGACAGGTAGGCGCGGGTGGTGCCGTCGGGCAGGCGCACCGGGTCCTGGCCGCCGCGGGTCAGCTCGAGCAGGCAGCCGAGCTGGTCGGCGGCGTCGCCGGAGACGGTGCCCGACGCGTAGAGGTCGCCGGTGCGCACGGCTGCGCCGTTGCCGGTGAGGTGGGCGAGCTGCTGGGCCGGCGTCCAGTAGAGCGCGGCGGCCGGCGGCCGGGAGATCAGCTGGCCGTTCAGCCGCACCTCGAGGGTCAGGTCGAGCGCCGGGCCGGCCGGCTGCAGGTGGTCGAGCGGGCGCGGGTCCTGCGCCGGCGGGTCGACGAACGCGGGCTCCAGCGCCGCGAGCGGCACCACCCAGGGCGAGACCGAGGTGAGGAACGACTTGCCCAGGAACGGCCCGAGCGGGCGGCTCTCGAACGACTGGATGTCCCGGGCGCTCCAGTCGTTGAGCAGCACCACGCCGAAGACGTGCTCGCCCCAGTCGGCGGCGGGCACCGGCTCGCCGAGCCGCGACGGGGTGCCGACGACGAACCCCACCTCCGCCTCGATGTCCAGCCGCTCCGTCGGACCGTACCGGCCCGAGCCGACGATGCCGCGCGGCCGCCGGACCGGCGTCCCCGAGACGACCACCGTGCCGGACCGGCCGTGGTAGCCGATCGGCACGTGCTTCCACGCCGGCGGCAGCGCCGGCGCGTCCGGGCGGAAGATGCGCCCGACGTTGGTCGCGTGCTGCTGCGACGAGTAGAAGTCGGCGTAGTCGGCGACCGTGAACGGCAGCTGGGGGGGCGCCCCCGGGTCGCGCAGGGCGGCCTCGATCGCGCGGCGGTGCTCCGGTGTGTCGACGGTGAGCAGCCGGCGCAGGGTGGTGCGGACCGCGTCCCAGGTCGGCCGACCGGCGGCGAGCAACGGGTCGAGCGTGGGCCGGTCCACCAGGCGGGCCAGCGTGCCGTCCACCCGGGCCAGCGCGGTGGCCAGGTCGAGCAGCTGGTCGCCGATCGGGACGACCACCCGGTTGCCGACCACGCCGTACGGCAGGGTGTCCGGGCCGAAGCCGGTGTTCGCCGGGAGCGGGAGCCAGCTTGACACGGCCGACACCGTATTCGAGTGTCGGGACAGGGGACAGCGCCGTCCCCCCGGGGGAGAGGAGGCGACGATGCCCTACTACCGGCAGGTCGGAGCGCTGCCGCCGAAGCGGCACACGCAGTTCCGCAAGACCGACGGCGGGCTCTACGCGGAGGAGCTGATGGGGGCCGACGGGTTCTCGGCCGAGTCAGCGTTGCTCTACCACGAGCACCTGCCGACCGCGATCGTCGACTCGCGGGTGTGGGACGAGCCGGCGGAGGCGCTGGCCGCGAACCACCCGCTGCTGCCCCGCCACCTGCGTACGTCCAAATTGGACACCGGCTCGGCCGACGCGATCACCGGGCGGCAGCTGCTGCTGGCGAACGACGACGTGCGGATCTCGTACGCGGTCGCGGACCGGCCGTCGCCGCTCTACCGCAACGCGGTCGGCGACGAGTGCGTCTACGTCGAGTCGGGCACCGCGACGGTGGAGACCGTGTTCGGCGCGCTGACCGCCCGGCAGGGCGACTACGTGCTGCTGCCGACCTCGACGACGCACCGCTGGGTGCCGACCGGTGACGCCCCACTGCGGACGCTCGTGGTGCAGTCGGGCGGGCACATCGGGGCGCCGCGGCGGTACCTGTCGCCGCGCGGTCAGTTCCTCGAGTCCGCGCCGTACTGCGAGCGCGACCTGCACGGGCCGACCGAGCCGCTGCAGGCGTCCGGATCGGATGTCGACGTGCTGGTGCGGCACCGGGCCGGGACGTCGGTGCTGACGTACGCGAACCACCCGTTCGACGTGGTCGGCTGGGACGGCTGCCTCTATCCGTACACGTTCAACGTGGCCGACTTCGAGCCGATCACCGGGCGGGTGCACCAGCCGCCGCCGGTGCACCAGACGTTCGAGGGACCGCGGTTCGTGATCTGCTCGTTCGTGCCGCGGAAGGTGGACTACCACCCGCTGGCGGTGCCGATCCCGTACAACCACGCGAACGTCGACTCGGACGAGGTGCTGTTCTACGCCGGCGGGGACTACGAGGCGCGGCGCGGGTCGGGGATCGAGCAGGGGTCGATCTCGCTGCACCCGAGCGGGTTCACGCACGGGCCGCAGCCGGGGGCGGTCGAGCGGGCGCTCGGGGCCGAGCGCTTCGAGGAGCTCGCGGTCATGGTCGACACGTTCCGCCCGCTGCTGCTCGCGCCCGCGGGGCTGGCCTGCGAAGACCCCGGCTACGCCTGGACCTGGTCCGGGCGCCACTAGCCGGGATCCGCGCATGGTCACCCTGGACCTGTCCGTCGCCGGCGCCACCCACGCCGCCGACCGGCTACGCCGCGAAGAGATGATCTGGATCACGACCGTGCGCGGGGACGGCCAGCCGCAGACGTCGGCCGTGTGGTTCCACTGGGACGGCACCGACTTCCTGCTGTTCTCCCAGCCGCGGGCGCAGAAGGTGCGCAACCTCGCCGCCGAGCCGCGGGTGTCGCTGAACCTCAACGGGACCGGCTACGGAGCGGACCTCGTGATCATCGAGGGAACCGCCGAAGTGATTCCCGACTACGCGTCGGGACCGTGGCCGGAGCCGGCCCGGGTCGAGGCGTACTACGCCAAGTACGAGAGCGCGCTTCGGGAGGCACTGCAGTCGTCGTCGGCCGAGATGGCGGCAGCGTTCAGCACCGCCCTCCGAATCACCCCGACCCGCTGGCGCGTAACCCCGTGACCGTCGCCATCGCTCCCGAGACTGCGCGGGCGAGTCTCGGCCGACAGAACAGGCTTGCGTCAGGGGGCGTGATCGCCGATGATGGATGAGCGAAGGGTCTAGAGGACCCGACGAAGTGGACCCGGCTCCTCTCCGGACGGTGAGCAGCCGGGTTTCGCGCTCTCAGGGACCGAGGTCGACCACCTTGTCGAGCAGTGGCTCGGCCCGACGGTGCCAGTCGCCGCCCCGCCCGACCGCCCAGGCGATCGCGTCCGGCACCCACAGCAGCGGCTCCTCGTGGGCGCTGGCATGGCCGAAAGTCAATTCGCCGGTGCCGATGCGCCGCAGCGCCGCCTTGATCACCCGGTCGTCGAGGTGGTCCATCGTCGCGCGGCTCTCGATCACCAGGCGTTCGGCACCGGCGGTTGCGATGTCGCCGACGAGTGCATCGAGACACAATTCCCGGCTCCGCTTCACGCCGCTGGGACTGCGGTAGATCCGCGCTTGGACGCCTAGTTCGGCCAATGCCGACAGGACGGCTCGTCTTCGGGCCGGGCCCTCTTTGGCGAAGTGGACGCGCCGCTGCCCGGGCTGGCACATCGCGCGGACCGCGCGGCGGACGCGACCCACGTCAGTACGCACGAGGACCGCGCAGAGCAGGTAGTCGCGGCGTTCGGATTCGTCGACGTAGACCTGCACCGGGACAGTCTGGACCAGGGACGCAGGGTTGTGACGGAGTGACGTGAGCGGGTTCGGGACATCCTGGCGCGTCGGTAGCATTGGTGGGTGACTGCGGGACAGGCGAAGGGGGTGGCGCGGCCGATCCGGGTGTTCGGGGATCCGGTGCTGCGCACTCCGACCGACGAGGTCGTCGACTTCGACGAGTCGCTGGCACAGCTGATCGACGACATGTTCGCGTCCATGTACGCGGCCGAGGGCGTCGGGCTGGCCGCCAACCAGATCGGCGTCGGCCTGTCGGTGTTCGTCTTCGACTGCCCGGACGCGTCCGGGCGGCACCACGTCGGGCACGTGGTCAACCCGGTGCTCGTCTCCACCGGCGGCGACATCGACGACGACTTCGAGGGCTGCCTGTCCATCCCCGGCCTGCACTACGAGACCGAGCGGGCCTCGTACGCGGCGGTCGAGGGCAAGGACAAGACCGGCGCGCCGGTGCGGTACGTCGGCGACGGGCAGCTCGCCCGCTGCCTACAGCACGAGACCGACCACCTGCACGGCCTGCTGTTCGTGGACCGGCTGCGCGGCCGGACCAAGCGGAAGGCGATGCGCGAGGTGCTCGGCACCGACTGGGCCAGCCGCTAGGACGGGTCGCCGGCCGGGCGCCTGCTACGCGTCGTCCGGGTCGGGGGTGGTCGAGGCGGCCGGGCCCTGCTGGGCGGCCGCGCTGACGGCGGCCGCGACCGCGGTCGGCACCGTCGGGTCGAAGACGCTCGGCACCACGTACGACGGGTTGAGCTGCTCGTCGGTGACCACTGCGGCCAACGCGTGCGCCGCGGACAGCAGCATCGACGTGGTGATGTTGCGAGCGCGCGCGTCCAGCAGCCCGCGGAACACCCCGGGAAACGCGAGCACGTTGTTGATCTGGTTCGGGTAGTCACTGCGGCCGGTCGCGACCACCGCCGCGACCGCGCGGGCCGCGTCGACGTTGACCTCGGGGTCGGGATTGGCCAGCGCGAACACCACCGGGTTCGGCGCCATCAGCGACAACCACTGCGGCTTGATCACGTTGGCCGCGGACACGCCGATCACCACGTCGGCTCCGACCAGCGCCTCCGGCAGGTCGCCGGTCAGGCAGGCCCCGTTGGTCTGCTCGGCCAGCCGCCGCTTGCTGCCGGTCAACCTGGTGTCGGTGGGGGCGAGGATGCCCTCCTTGTCCCACATCAGCATCTGCCGCACGCCGGCGGCGAGCAGCAGGTCGGCCACCGCGGTCCCGGCCGCGCCGGCCCCGCAGATGACGACCTTCACGTCCTCCAGCGCCTTGTGCACGCATCGCAACGCGTTGGTGAGCGCGGCCAGCACGACGATCGCGGTGCCGTGCTGGTCGTCATGGAACACCGGGATGTCGAGCAACTCCCGCAGCCGGCGCTCGACCTCGAAGCACCGCGGCGCGCTGATGTCCTCGAGGTTGATCCCGCCGAACCCGGGCGCGATCGCCTTCACCACCGCGACGATCTCGTCGACGTCGGTGGTGTCCAGGCAGATCGGCCAGGCGTCGATGTCGGCGAACCGCTTGAACAGCGCGGCCTTGCCCTCCATCACCGGCAGCGCCGCTCCGGGCCCGAGATTGCCGAGCCCGAGCACCGCGGTGCCGTCGGTGACCACCGCGACCGAGTTCCCCTTCACGGTCAGCCGACGCACGTCGTCGGGGTTGCCGGCCAGCGCGAGGCAGACCCGAGCGACGCCGGGCGTGTACGCCATCGACAGGTCGTCGCGGGTCCGCAGCGGCACCTTCGAGTGCGTCTCGATCTTGCCGCCGAGGTGCAGCAGGAACGTGCGGTCGCTGACCTTGTGCACGGACACCCCGCCGACCCCGTTGAGGGCCGCGACGATCTCGTCCGCGTGCTCGCCGTTCACCGCGGAGCAGGTGACGTCGACGGTGATCCGGTTGTTCCTCGAGTCGGCGACGTCGATCGCGGTGACCACTCCGCCCGCGTTGCCGATCGCGGTCGCGATGCGGCCCACTACGGCGGGATCGGGGTCAGCCTGCAACCGTGCGGTGATCGAGTAGGACGCGCTCGTGGGGACAGGGCGCTTCGGCCGCTCCGCCACCGTGCCGGTGCCGGACGGGTCCATGCTGACCATGTGTTGATCCTGCCACCGGCGGGGGCACGGCCGGTGGACAGGACGTCAACAGGCGCAGTCGTCCGGGACGTTGCCGAACACGCGGGTGTTGTCCAGCGTGAGCACGTTGACGGTCAGTATGCCGCCGCCGGTGTCGCCGGCGGTGTTGCCGGTGACCACGCCGCCGTGCATGGTCGCCACGCCTTCGGCGAACATGCCGCCGCCGACGCCGCCGGCCGTGTTGCCCTTGATGTCGGTCGACCAGGTGACGAGGTCGCCGGCGTTGAAGATGCCGCCGCCCTCCAGCGGGCTCCGGTTGTTCGACACCAGCGAGCGGGTCAGCACCAGGTCACCGAGGTTGAGGATCCCGCCGCCGGCGACGCTCGTGCGGTTACCGGTGACGAGGACCCGGATCGCCTTGAGCGAGCCGACGTTCTGGACGCCGCCACCGCCGCCCGTGCCCGAGCTGCCGTTGCGGATGATCACGTCGGTCAGCGTGACCGTGGCCTGCGGCTCGATCGTCAGCGGGCGGACCGTGCCGCCGCCGCTGAGCACGGGGCGGTCCGGGCCGGGTGCGGACCCGGCCAGGGTGAGGTCCTTGCTGACGTCCGTGCTGCCGGTGCAGGTGCCGGAGATCACCAGCCGGTCGCCGGCGGCGGCCGCGTCGACGGCGGCCTGCAGCGAGCCGAACGCGGCGGAGCCGTTGGTCACCCGGCAGGCGGCCGCGCTCGCGGGCGTCGCGACGACGCCGACCGCCGCCGCGGCGGTGCCGGCCACCACCAGAGCTCTGAGCGCCCGCCTCATCGCGAACCCCCGGGAGTGAGGACGTACGAACCCTCGAAATGTCCCACAGGGGTTAGGACCGGACAATGCGCCCTCCGGCCCATCAGTCTGCAGCGTTCGCCACCACCGCGGCCTCCGCCCGGCTCCGCAGCCGCCGCACCTGCCAGGGACTGTGCAGGTAGGCGTGGACGTACCAGTAGATGCCGTAGAAGCAGAGCAGCCAGGTCCGGGCGTACAGGCTGACGCCGAGCACGATCGTCGCCAGGCAGAGCCAGAACACGAAGATCACCCGAGTCACCGGTGGCCGAGGCCGGTCGAGCTCCTCGACGCGGAGCAGGGCCAGTTCGCGGGTCGCCGCCCGCAACTCGCGCGGCGCGGCCGTACCGGTGCGGATGGCCCGGTTGACCACTGCCTCCTTGCGCGGGTCGGCGACCCCCAGCTCGATCCTCCGCCGGTACGCGACCAACTCGGGCGTGTTCCCGGCGGCGGCCAGGCGCTCCGGCGAGATGCCCCACCGCTCCCGCGGCGGGTCGCGCCAGCGCCGGCCGACGGCGACCGCGGCCAGCGGCAGCAGCACCAGGATGCCCAGCGCGACGGCGAGACCGGCGGGCAGATTCACGCTCATCTCTTACCCAGCGGTGGGACAGCTGCCGGGGCGGGGCACCTACCGTGTGCAGGTGCGGTCCCGGCTGGCGCCTCTGTTCCGGGATGCGGACGTGGCCTGGGCGTACGCGGCGATCGTGCTCGTCGTGGCGATCGTGGTCGCGGCGGCGCCCGGCACGACGACCGAGGAGCTGGTGCTGGACAGCAGCACGAACCTCGACAACCTCCGGCACACCCCGTTGCTGGTGCTCGGCGTCAGCGCGTTCGTGGTCACGCCGCTGGCCGGGCTGTGGATCCTGGTGCCGCTGGTCGCCACGTTCGCGGCCGCGCAGCGCTGGCTGGGCCGGGCGGCCACGGTCATCGTCGCCGTGCTCGGGCACGTGGGCGTGACGCTGTTCGTCGCCGTGCTGCTCGCGGCCGGGATCGAAGACCGCCTGTTGAGCCCGTCGCTGGCCCGGGCCCAGGACGTCGGCGTGAGCTATGCCGTCGCGACGGTCGCCGGGCTGCTCGCCGGCCGGGCGCCGCGCCGGCTGCGGACCTGGTACGTGGTCGGCCTGCTGGCCATCACCGTCGTACCGGTGCTGCTCGACGCCGACTTCACCGACGTGGGGCACCTGACCGCGGTGCTGCTCGGGTTCGCGCTCGCGGTGCTCGTCACCCGCGCGGCGGCCGCTCGGACCTGACGCAGCGGACGGCTCAGCCGGGAGCGGGTCAGCCGGGAGCGGGTCGAGATCGCCGGCCCGTACCCGCGGGCTCAGCCTCGGTTGGTCATCGTGTAACGGAGGCGCGCCATCCCGTTGGTCGCCCCGGGATCCATGTCCGCCTCGGCGAACAGCACGCCGATCCGCCGGGCGATCTCCGCCGGCTCCCACCGGCCGCCCTGGTTCTCGATCGCGGCCACCGACGTCCACGGCTGGTAGAGCTCGACCGCGTTGCCCTGCACCCCGAAGACCTTGCCGCTGATGTGCGCGGCCGCGTCGCTGACCAGGAACGCGACCAGCGGCGCCACGTTGTCCGGGTGCCAGAAGTCGAAGTCGTCGGCCGAGCCGAAGATCTCCCCGTACGCCCCCTCGGTCATCCGGGTGCGGGCGGCCGGGGCGATCGCGTTGCAGGTGACGCCCATCCGCGCCGTCTCCTGCGCGACGATCTGGGCGAACGCGGCGATGCCCGCCTTCGCCGCGCCGTAGTTGGACTGGCCGAAGTTGCCGAGCAGGCCGGACGTGGACGCGGTGCAGACGACGTGGCCGGGACCGCCGCGCTCGCGCCAGTGGACGAGCGCGGCGTGCGTCGGCGCGTAGTGCCCGCGCAGGTGGACCCGGATGACCGTGTCCCACTCCTCCGGCGTCATCTTCGCCAGCGTCCGGTCGCGCAGCACGCCGGCGTTGTTGACCAGCCCGTCGAGCCGGCCGAACTCCCCGACGGCGGTCGCGATCAGCGAGTCGGCCACGGCCACATCGGACACGTCGCCCTCGACCAGCACCGCGGACCCGCCGAGCGTCTTGATCTCGTCGACCACGCCGGCGCCGACCGCGGGGTCGAACTCGTTGAGCACGACGGCGGCGCCCTGACGCGCGCATTCCAGCGCCTCACCGCGGCCGATGCCACGCCCGGCGCCGGTCACCACGACCACCTTGTCGTCCAGCAGGCCCATGCTCGCCAACCTACCCGGCCGGACGGGAGGGTGGCCGAGGCGGTCCTCGGGGCCACGCGTGGATAGAGTCGCGGCGTGGCGGGCTACGTCGACAGCGAGGTGGGCCGGCTCCGTACGGTCCTGCTGCACCGCCCGGGCGCCGAGCTCAAGCGGCTGACCCCGCGGAACAACGACCAGCTGCTGTTCGACGGGATCCCCTGGGTGGACCGGGCCCAGGAGGAGCACGACGGGTTCGCGCAGGCGCTGCGCGACCACGGCGTCGAGGTGCTCTACCTCGGCGAGCTGCTGGAGCAGGCACTCGCCGACCCGGGCGCGCGGGAGTCGACCGTCGCCGCGGTGCTGGAGGACCCACGGCTCGGGCCCACCCTGCGTGCGGTCGTCCGCCGGCACATGCACGACCTGCACCCGGTCGACCTTGCCGGTGTGCTCACGGCCGGGCTCACCCAGCAGGAGCTGAAGACCGGCCGCGGCCTGACCTACCGGCTCATGCACGAGCACGACTTCGTCGTCGACCCGCTGCCCAACCTGCTGTTCACCCGGGACTCGTCGGTGTGGATCCGGGGCGAGGTGGCGGTGACCAGCCCCTCGATGATGGCGCGCCGGCGGGAGGCCACCCTGCTGCGGGCGATCTACGCGGCGCACCCCCGGTTCGCCGGCACCGCGACCGTGTACGAGCCGCAGTCGGAGTGGCTGGAGGGCGGCGACGTGCTGCTGCTCGGCCCCGGGGTGCTCGCGGTCGGCACCGGCCAGCGGACCACGCCGGCCGGGGTGGAGACGCTGGCCCGCCGGGTGTTCACCGAGGGCCTGGCGCACACGGTGCTGGTGGTGCCGATCGCGCAGGAGCGGGCGACCATGCACCTCGACACGATCTGCACGATGGTCGACGTCGACGCGGTCACGCTCTACCCGCCGGTCGCGGACATGCCGTGCTACCCGGTGACCGTCGGGGACGACGGCGAGATGGTCGTCGGCCCGGCCGAGCCGTTCCTCGCCGCCGGCGCCCGGGCGCTCGGGCTCGATCGGATCCGCGTCATCGGCACCGGTCTCGACCCGGTCACCGCCGAGCGGGAGCAGTGGGACGACGGGAACAACACGCTGTGCGTCGCCCCGCGGCTGGCCATGGCGTACGAGCGGAACGCCGAGACCAACGCCCAGCTGGAGGCGCACGGCATCGAGGTGATCCGGATCGCCGGCAGCGAGCTGGGCAGCGGGCGGGGCGGTCCGCGGTGCATGAGCTGCCCGATCGTGCGCGACCCGCTGGAGATCAGCGCAGCGTGAGCTGCCGCCCGCGCAGGCCGTCCCTGGCCCGCCGCTCGGCCGAGGTCAGCGGATCGGTCGCGGCGAGCGCCTCGGTCAGCCGGCCGGCGAACTCGGCCGCGGGCTGCTCCCACTGACCGGCCAGCGACTCCACCGGCAGGTCCCAGACCGGGACGAGCAGGCCGTGCGCCCGGAACGACCCCGCATACCGGGTGTCCTCGCCGAGGCCGAGGGTGCCGGCGGCGCCGAGCCTGGCCAGCGCGTCGAGCAGCGCGTCCTCCTCGTACGGGACGACCCAGCGCAGGTGGGCCTTGTCCCCGATCCGGCACCAGTACGCGGCGCCGACCTCGGCGGGCAGCCGGACGGTCGGCACGACCGCGGCGTTGGCCCGCTCCATTGACGCGCTCACCTCGGGGTCGTCCGCGGTCGAGCCCTCCAGCCAGAACCCGAAGTCGCGGTACACCGTCGGCTCGACCGCCGCGTCGGTGTCGACCAGGTCCTGCAGCCGCGGTCCCGGCCCGGGCAGCCCGGTGGTGGAGACCATCGTGCCCGGCTCGGCGTCCAGCGCCTGCTCCAGCACGTGCGCGAGGTCGCGGCTGACGTCGCCGGAGCGGGCGTGCACCTGCAGGCCGAGCAGCACCCGGCCGTCGGCCCGGACGATCGCCGGCAGCGCCAGCGGCAGCAGCGTGGCCAGCGTGACCTCGCGGTCGGAGTCCTTCAGCCGCAGCGGCGCGGTCGCGGACGGCACCAGCTCCCGCATCGCGACCCAGTCGCACTCGCCGGGCAGCCCCTCGAACGGGCGGGCCACCGGGACGTCGCCGGCGCCGTGGCAGCTCTTGTACCGGCGGCCGGACCCGCACGGGCAGGGCGCCTTGGGGTCGACGTCGCCTTCGGGTACGGAGCGGGCGCGGCGGGCGGTGCGGTTGGACGTCCGGCGGCTCACGGCGACGACCCTAGCGGTCGCGCCGGCGCGGTCGCGGTCCCTCGACCGGCGGTCCGGCGACCGGCGGTCCGGCGACGCGGCGGTCCCTCGACGCGGCGGTCCCTCGACCGGCGCTCCCTCGACCGGCGCTCCCTCGACGCGGCGCTCCCTCGACGGCGGTCAGCGACTGGCGGTCAGGCGGAGCGGGGAAGGTCGACCCAGACCGTGCTCATCGGACCGCTGCCGTTCTGGCCGATCTCGACGCCCCAGTCCCGGGCCAGCGCGGCGACGATGGCCAGCCCGCGTCCGCGCACGTCCTCGGGGCCGGCGTCGTGCCGGGCCGGCACGCTCGGGCCGCCGCCGTCGGAGACCCGCAGCCGGACGCAGTCGGGGTCGACGGTCCAGCTGACCTCGAGCACGCCACCGGGCAACGGCGCCGCGTAGCGCACCGCGTTGCCGACCAGTTCGCTGACGACGAGCGTGGCGTCGCCGATCACGGCGGGAGATAGTCCGGCATCTGCGAGGTCCGCCCCCAGCTGCCGCCGGACTTCTCCAGCACTTGCCGGGGCGTGGCGGACGATCACCATTCGCAGCACTACACCTCTTCCCGCCACGTCTTGACGGTCAGTGGGACAGAACCAGAGAGGTATCCCCCGGTCACGGCGCTCGGTAACCCTCCGCACCCAAAGTGCTGTGATCGGAGAGAACACCCAGCGACGGTCGCCGCGCGGAACCCGCTCTGCACCGCAAGGATAGGGAACGTGCCGAGACTCCCTGTCGTGGTGGTCGGCGCCGGCATCTCCGGGGTGGCCTGCGCACGCCGGCTCGCGGCCGCCGGCATCCCCGTCGAGCTGCGCGAACGCAGCCACGTTCCGGGCGGCCGGATGGCGTCGCGGACGCTGGCCGGTCGCCGGGTCGATCTCGGCGCGTCGTACCTGACCTGCGGTGAGGCCGAGTTCGCCGCGGTGGTCGAGTCGTGGGCCGAACGCGGGCTGGTCCGGCCCTGGACCGACCGCTTCGCCGTCCGTACGGCGACCGGTTGGGGCGAGAGCGGGGCCGGCCCGGTCCGGTACGGAACGCCGGGCGGGCTGCGCTCACTGGTCGAGGACCTGGCCACCGGGCTCGACGTCCGGGCCCGCCGGGACGTGGCCGACGTCGGCCCCGGCCCGAGGGTCGACGGCGACCCGGCGGCCGCGGTGGTGCTCGCGATGCCCGACCCGCAGGCCTGCGACCTGCTCGCCGACGCGCTGACCGACGAGCTCGCCGCGGTCGACGGCCGCGAGTTCGAGCCGGCGTTCGCGATCGCAGCCGGCTGGACCGAGCGATGCTGGCGCGACCTCGACGGCGCGTTCGTCGCCGACGACCCCGACCTGACCTGGGTGGCCGACGACGGGCGGCGCCGCGGCGACGGCGCGCCGGTGCTCGTCGCGCACACCACGGCCACGTTCGCGGCACCGCACCTTGACCGGCCGGCGGACGCGGCCGGGCCGGCACTGGCCGCGCTGCGCCGAGTGCTGGAGATCGACCGGCCGCCGGAGTGGTCGTACCTGCAGCGCTGGTCGCTGGCCCGCCCGGTCACGCCGCACGACGCCCCGTACCACCTCGGTGACGCGATGGTCGGCCTGTGCGGCGACGCCTGGGGTTCGCCGCGAATCGAGACCGCCTGGACCTCCGGCCACCTGCTCGGCGGCGCGCTGGTAGAACGCCTCGCATGAGCCTCGTGGAGCAGTTGCGACTGCGGCAGCACCCGGAGGGCGGCTGGTTCCGGGAGACCTGGCGCGCACCGGTCGAGTTCACCCCGGACGGCTATCCCGGGGCGCGGGCGGCCGCGACCAGCATCCTGTTCCTGCTGCAGCCCGGCGAGCGGTCGCGCTGGCACCGCGTCCGCTCGGACGAGCTGTGGCTCTGGCAGGGGCTCGGGTCCGCGCGGCTGCGGCTCGGGGGCACCGGGCCGGCGCCGGAGCCCGGCAACGACCTCGTGATCGGACCGGACCCCGGCGCCGGTCACCTCCTGCAGGCGCTGGTGCCGGCCGGCTCGTGGCAGGCGGCCGAGCCGATGACCGACGCCGGCGTGCTGGTCGGCTGCGTGGTAGCCCCCGGCTTCGACTTCGCCGACTTCGAGCTGGCCCCCGGCGAGAGCTAGTCGGTACGTCGGAACTGGATTGCCGCGATCGTCAGCATCACACCACCGAGCAGCGCGATGAGCAGCACGTCGAGCCAGATCGGCACCACCCAGCTGCCCCAGGTGACGCCGGGGTCGAGCCGGGCCAGCACCGCCGGCGGCACCGCCAGGTGCTCGAAGACGACGTGCCGCATCGGCTCGACCGCATAGGTGAGCGGGTTGATCCTGGTCAGCACGGCCAGCCAGACCGGCAGCCCGGCCAGCGGGAACAGCGACCCGGACAGGAACATCATCGGCGTCAGCACCAGCTGCACGATCGGCATGACCGCCTGGAACTTCTTGATCCGGGCCGAGATCATCAGCCCGAACGCGGTCATCGCGAGCGCGGTGAGGAACAGCAGCAGGAGCAGCCCGATCATCATCACCGGGTTGTACGGGACGCCGACCAGGCCGGCCAGCGCGACCAGGATCAGCGCCTGCAGGGTGGCGATCGTGCCGCCGCCGAGGCACTTCCCGAACAGGATCGACGTCCGCGGGATCGGCGCGACCAGCATCTCCCGGAGGAAGCCGAACTCGCGGTCCCACACGATGGAGATGCCGGCGAAGATCGCGGTGAACAGCGTCGAGGTCGCCACGATGCCGGGGAACAGGAACGTCCTGAAGTCGACCCCGCCGGTGGCCGAGCGGGTCAGCCCGGACAGGCCACTGCCCAGGACGAACAACAGCAGCAGCGGCTGGGCAAGGCCGGAGATCAGCCGGCCCTTCGACCGTACGAACCGGATCATCTCCCGCTGCCAGACGACCTTGACCGCGCGCAGCGCGTGCGCGGGGCCGGAAGCGGCCAGCTGGACCGGGACCGGCGGTGGGCCGGCGGGGCGGCGCTCGCCGACCGCGGCGACGGGCTGGGTGCTCATCAGCGCCTCCCGGCTCGGAGCATGGGTGGGATCGGCCGCTCGGCCGCCTCGGCGTCGCTGATCGTCCTGCCGGTGTGGGACAGGAACACGTCGTCCAGCGACGGGCTGGCGACGCTCACCGACCGGATCGGCACGCCGAGCTCGGCGAACAGCCTCGGCACGAACCGCTCCCCGTCCGCCACCGCGAACGTCACCTCGCCCGAGTGCATCCCGGCCTCGATCCCGAACGCCGAGCGCAGCGAGGCGATCGCGGCCTCGTCGTCGGCGGTGGTGATCTGCACCCGGTCCTTGCCCACCGCGGCCTTGAGCGCGTCCGGCGTGTCGAGCGCGACGATCCGGCCCTGGCTCATGATCGCGATGCGGTCGCAGTTCTCCGCCTCGTCCATGTAGTGCGTGGTGAGGAAGACCGTGATGTCCTCGCTCTCCTTCAGCGTCCGGACGTACTCCCAGACCGAGGCGCGGCTCTGCGGGTCGAGCCCGATCGTCGGCTCGTCGAGGAACAGCACCCGCGGCGAGTGCAGCAGGCCGCGGGCGATCTCCAGCCGGCGCTTCATCCCGCCGGAGAACGTCTCGACCACGCTGCCGCGCCGCTCGGACAGGCCGACCAGGCCGAGCAGGTCGTCGATGCGGCGGTCGAGCAGGGCCTTGGGCACCCCGTAGAGCTCGCCGTGGAAGCGCAGGTTCTGCTCGGCCGTGAGGTCGATGTCGAGGGTCGGATCCTGGAAGACCAGGCCGATGCTGCGGCGGACCTCGTCGCGCTCGGTGCGCACGTCGTGGCCGGCGACCCTGGCGCTGCCGGCGGTGGGCCGGGCCAGGGTGCACAGGATGTTGATCGTGGTGGACTTGCCCGCGCCATTGGGGCCGAGGAAGCCGAAGGTCTCCCCGGGCTCGACCCGGAAGTCGACGCCGCGGACCGCCTCGACCTCCCCGTACCGTTTCTCCAGGCCCACGACCTCGACGGCGGCCGGGCGCGCATCAATCATGGGGGCATCCCACCATTGGAGATTCCCTGGGTCAATCTCTTATGCTGCTCTCATGCCGGAGCCGGACGTCGCCACGCTGACTCACCGGCTGGCTGCGATCACCCGCCGGGCGGTCGGCGAGCGGATGGCGAACGAGAGCTGGGCGCACGAGGCCGGGTTCCGGCCGGGCTGTATCGGGGTGCTGCGGGTCGTGGCGGCGCGCGAGCCGGTCTCCCAGCGTGAGGTCAGCGAGGCGCTGCTGCTCGATCCCAGCGACCTGGTCACACTGGTCGACATCCTCGAAGCGGCCGGGCTGGTGGAGCGGCGGCGCGACCCGGCCGACCGGCGGCGGTACGCGCTGGAGGTCACCCCGCGCGGGCAGCTCGCGGTGGTCCGGCTGCGGGAGATCAACCGGGAGACCAACGAGGAGCTGCTGGCGCCGCTCGACGAGCACGAGCGGGCGCAGCTGGCCGAGCTGATCGGTCGCGTCGTCCGCCACCACACCGGCCAGCCCGACCCCGCCGCGACCGGGCCGTCGGCGACCGGACCGCCGGCGGCCGAGCCGAGCCAGCCGACCGAGCCGAGCCAGCCGACCGGACCGCCGGCGGCCGAGCCGAGCCAGCCGACCGAGCCGAGCCAGCCGACCGGACCGAGCCAGCCGACCGAACCGAGCCAGCCGACCGAACCGGGCCAGCCGGCTGTGCCGGGGCAGCCGGGGCGATCGGCCGAGGCCGAGCGGGTCCAGGACAAGGCAGCGAGGCTGCGCGCGCGGGAGCGGGAGGCCGCCGCCGACGCCCGCGAGGGCCGGCCGCGGGAGGTGCCGGTCCTGCCCGGGCATCCGGAGCGGGCGCCGGAGCCGTACGACCCGGACCGCGAGGCCGAGCGCGCCGGCCGCGGCTGACCATGGCGGACGCCGTCGCCGTCCGGCTCCTCGACGAGGCCGACGACCGGCTGGTCGAGCGGCTCACCGGGCTGGTCAACGAGGTCTACGCGGCCACCGAGGGCGAGCTGTGGCGGCCGGGCACCCCGCGTACGACCGCGGCCGAGGTGGCCGGGCTGGTCGCGGCCGGGCAGATCGCGGTGGCCGTCCTCGGCGCGGAGACGGTCGGCTGCGTCCAGGTGCGTGACGTGGCGCGCGGCGTCGGCGAGTTCGGGATGCTGGCCGCGGCGCCGGAGCACCGCGGCGCCGGGATCGGGCGGGCGCTGGTCGGGTTCGCCGAGCGGCGCGCCCGGGCACGCCGGCTGCGGGCGATGCGGCTCGAGCTGCTCGTCCCGCGGGAGGGGCGGCTGCCGCACAAGGAGTTCCTCAAGGCCTGGTACGAGCGGATCGGCTACGAGCTGACCGGGACCGCCTCGGTGGCCGAGGTCCACCCCGACCTCGCCGCGCTGCAGGCCGTCCCCTGCGCCGTGCTGCGCTACGAGAAACCGCTGGTCAGCAAGCGAGCCGGGACAGCACCTCGGTCGGCCGGTTGGTGATGACGGCGTCCACGCCGAGCGAGAGGACCAGGTCGATGTCCGCCGGCTCGTCGACCGTCCACACGTAGACCTGCCGGCCGCGCGCGTGCACCCGCCGGACGTACCCGGGATCGGACCTGACCACAGTGATGCCGGGCCCGGACACGTCCGCGACCAGCGGCAGCGACCCGTCCCGGCGCAGCGTCGGCACCCGCTTGTAGAGCTGCACGGTCGGCAGCGCCGGGGCCAGCAGCCGGATCCGGCGCAGCGCGAGCGTGGCGAAGCTCATCACCGCCACCGGCGAGCCGGCGCCCTGCATCCCGCGCTCGGTGAGCAGCCCGACCAGCTTCTGCTCGACCAGCCCGGCGTACCGGGTCGGGTGCTTGGTCTCGATCAGCAGCCGGACGCCGGTCTCCTCGACCACGCCGAGCAGCCGGTCGAGGGTGAGCACCGGAGCCTCGGTGCTGTCCCGCTCCTCGACGTACCGGTCCGGCGGCGAGTGCCAGGAGCCGAAATCGAACCCCTGCAGGTCGTCCAGGTCGAAGTCGGAGACCACACCGTGCCCGGACGACGTGCGGTCGACCGTACGGTCGTGCACGCAGACCAGGTGCCCGTCGTGGGTGAGCCGCACGTCGCATTCCAGCGCGTCGGCCCCCTCGTCGATCGCCCGCAGGTACGCGCCGAGCGTGTGCTCGGCGAGCGCGTACGACGAGCCGCGATGCGCGACGACCAGTGGCGGCTTCCCCATGCTTCTACCGTTCGGTGTCGTGGACTTCGACCCGACCCTCCCCCAGGTTGTCGCGAACCCGTACCCCGTCTTCGCGGCTCGACGCGCGGTCGAGCCGGTCGGCTGGAGTGACGCGCTGGGTGAATGGGTGACCTTCGGGCACGCCGAGGCCGATGCGGTGCTCCGGCACCGGGGTCTCGGCCGGCTCTGGCGGCTGCGCTGGCCCGACGAGCCGCTGCCGAACTACACGCTGCTGCACGAGCACTCCCTGCTGGAGAACGAGCCGCCCACGCACACCCGGCTGCGCCGGCTGGTCGCGGCCGGGTTCGGGCGGCGGCAGGTGGAGCGGCTGCGCGGCCGGGTCACCGAGATCGCTCGCGGGCTGGCCCGGGACGTGCGGGACGCCGCCGCCGGCGGGTCCACGGTCGACCTGATGCCGCTCTACGCCGAGCCGCTGCCGGTGGCGGTGATCGCCACCCTGCTTGGCGTGCCGGACGAGGACCGCGGCCTGCTCCGGCCCTGGTCGAACGCGATCGTCAAGCTCTACGAGCCGGCCCCGCCGGTGGACAGGCGCCGGGCCGCCGAGACCGCGGCGACCGAGTACGTCGGGTACGTGCGGGGGCTGATCGACTACCGGCGCCGGCACCCGGGCGAGGACCTGCTCTCGGACCTGATCGCGACCCGGGACGCGGACGGCAGCCGGTTGTCCGAGGACGAGCTGGTCGCGACCGCGGTACTGCTGCAGATGGCCGGCCACGAGGCGAGCGTCAACGTCGTCGGCAACGGCACCTACGCGCTGCTCAGCCACCCCGCGGAGCGGGCCCGGCTGACCGCGGACCTGGTGCCGGGCGCGGTCGAGGAGCTGATCCGGTACGACTCGCCGCTGCAGCTGTTCGAACGGACCGCGACCGAGCCGGTCCGGATCGGCTCGGTCACCGTGGAGCCAGGGCAGAAGATCGCCGCGCTGCTCGGGGCGGCCAACCGGGACCCGGCGGTGTTCGCCGACCCGGACCGGCTCGACCTGGCCCGCTGGCCCAACCCGCACCTCGGCTTCGGCGCCGGCATCCACTTCTGCCTCGGCGCGCCGTTGGCCCGGGTCGAGCTGCAGGCGTCGCTGGCCACGCTGCTCACCGACCTGCCGGGCCTGGCCCTGGCCGGCGAGCCGACCCGGCACCCCACGTTCACCCACCGCGGGTTCGCGACCCTGCCGGTCACCGTGGACCGGGCCGAGCTCAACAGGTCGTGAAGTGGATGCCGCCGAGGTCGGTGAAGAGCGGGACGGCGGCGGTGCCGGCATGCGCGCCGCGCAGTTCGTGCAGCGTGGCACCGATCGGCAGCGGGGTCGGGCAGGTCGGTGGCAGGCGGAGCAGGAACACGACGAGCACCGTGCCCCGGCCCGGCACGGTGTCGGTGTGCACCGGCGGCCCGGGCCTCGCGCAGTCGCCGGAGCGGACCTGCGTGCTGATGGCGCGCAGCCCGCCCAGCGGGAAGCGGGGCTCGGCCCGGACCAGCGAGACCGACTCCGGCACGGTGTTGACGACCGTGAACGAGACGTCCAGCCGGGTGCGCCCGTCGGTGCGCGGCGGGCACACGGTGCCGACGGACAGCGCGGGCACGGGCGGCAGCGGGCCGGTCGGGGACGGGCCGAGCTGACCGGGCAGCCGCGGCATCTGCGCGGCCGGTGGGCTGGCCGGCGGGGGCGCCTCGACCGGGTCGACACCGCGGCGCAGCGCGACCACGCCGGCCACCACCACTGCCGCCGCGACCAGCCATGCCAGCAGCACACGGGTCCGCCGTGAGGTCGGAGGGGCGTCGTTGCCGATCTCGTCGCCCACCAGGAGATTGTGGCAGGCTCGGCAACGAGGGACCCACGACCGTGAGGAGGCCGCCGTGCGAGGTCTGATGCAGGACTACGCGCTCACCTTGCCCACCGTCTTCGACCGGTTCGAGCGGCTGTTCGGGGACAAGGAGCTGGTCTGGAGCACCGTCACCGAGCGCAGGCGGACCTCGATCGCGGAGTGGACCGACCGCACGCGCCGGATCGGCGGCGTGCTCGACGCGCTCGACGTGCCGGCCGACGCCCGGGTCGGCACGTTCGCCTGGAACACCGCCGACCACCTCTCGCTCTACTGGGCCGCTCCGTGCACCGGCCGGATCCTGCACACGCTGAACATCCGGCTGTTCCCGGAGCAGCTGACCTACGTGGTCAACCACGCCGAGGACGACGTCGTGTTCGTCGACCGCTCGCTGCTCGGCGCGTTCTGGAAGCTGATCGACTCGTTCCGCTCGGTCCGGCGGGTGGTCGTGATGGACGACGGCGCGCCGACCGAGATCCCCGACGACCCGCGCATCCACCTGATCGAGGACCTGCTCGCCGACGCGCCGCCGGTGCGGTTCGCCATCGACGACGAGAACCAGGCCGCGTCCATGTGCTACACGTCCGGCACGACCGGCAACCCCAAGGGCGTCGTCTACTCCCACCGCTCGATCTACCTGCACTCCCTCGGCGTGCTCAACGCGTCGGCCGGGATCGGCGTGATGGAGCGCGACCGGCTGCTGCCGGTGGTGCCGATGTTCCACGCCAACGCCTGGGGCTGGGGGCACGCCCCGCTGTTCGCCGGCGCCGAGCTGATCCTGCCCGGCCCGCAGATGACCCCGGCCGCGATCGCCGCGATGCTCGAGGAGGAGCGGGTCACGATGACCGCCGGCGTGCCGACGATCTGGATGGGCCTGCTGCCCGAGCTGGACGGCCGCGACCTGTCCTCGCTGCGGGCGATCCTGTGCGGCGGCTCGGCGGTGCCCAAGGCGCTGTCGGAGGGCTACCGGGCGAAGCTCGGGATGCCGATCCTGCACGCCTGGGGCATGACCGAGACCAGCCCGCTCGGCTCGATCAACGGCCGGTTCTCCGCGTACGACGGGCTGTCCGAGCAGGAGGCGGCCGACGTGCGCGCCAGGCAGGGCATCCCGCCGGTCGGGGTGGACGCGCGGATCGTCGAGCCGGGCACGCTGACCGAGCTGCCCTGGGACGACAAGGCCACCGGCGAGCTGCAGGTGCGCGGGCCGTGGATCGCCGCCGACTACTACGACGTCGAACACTCGGAGGACTCGTTCACTCCGGACGGCTGGCTGCGCACCGGGGACGTCGGCGCGATCGACCGGCACGGCAACATCAGGCTGTCCGACCGGACCAAGGACCTGGTGAAGTCCGGCGGCGAGTGGATCAGCTCGGTCGAGCTGGAGAACCACCTGATGGCGCACCCGGCGGTGGCCGAGGCCGCGGTCATCGCGGTGCCGCACCCGAAGTGGCAGGAGCGTCCACTGGCGACGGTCGTGCTCAAGCCGGACGCGTCGGCGACCAAGGAGGAGCTGCTGGAGTTCCTCACGCCGCGGGTGGCGAAGTGGTGGCTGCCCGACGACGTGGTGTTCATCGACGAGGTGCCGAAGACGTCGGTCGGCAAGTTCTCCAAGAAGGACCTGCGGGCCCGGTTCGCCGACTACCAGCTACCGGATCCCGCCTAGCTCCTCCAGCCGGGGGACCGAGGCGAGGTGCCCGCCGGCGCGGGCCAGCCGGGCCGCGTCGGCGGCGATCGCCGCCGCTTCCGGCCGGCGGCGCGCGCAGGCGAGCTCCGCCCGGGCCAGCCGCGCCTCATACTGGGCCAGCGCCGGGCCCTCGGTCAGCGCCCGGTGCACCAGCGGGCCGGCCGCCGCCGGGTCGCCGCCGGCGATCATGGTCAGCGCCAGCTGGGCGGCAGCCCAGGACGAGAACAGCGTGAGCCCACCCGACGCGGTGTCCAGCGAGCGGCGGAACGCCTCGGCCGCGCCCGGCAGGTCGCCGCCGGTGCGCAGCGCGATCCCGAGCGCCCGCAGCGCGGTCGCGGTCCAGCCGCGGTGCTCGATCCGGCCGGCGACGGCCAGCGCCTCCCGGGCGCAGCCGGCCGCCTCGTCCGGGTCGCCGAGCGCGGCCAGCGCCTCCGACCGGTGCCAGAGCGCGTAGCTGACGCCCTCGGCGTGGCCGAGCGAGCGGGCCAGCTCCAGCGCGGCGGTGGTGCGGACCAGGCCGGCCGCCGGGTCGGCGCCGAACACCAGCGCATGCCCGGCCGTGGAGGCCGGCGTGACCACGTGCAGCAGGTCGCCCGAGTCCGTGAGCAGGTCGGCGACCTGGCTGAACAGCTCGAACGCGGCCGGGATCCGGCCGTCGAGGAAGGTCGCCATCGCCCGGCCGTCGAGGATGCGGGCGGCGCCGGCCGCGTCGTGCCGCTCCTGGTAGAGCGCGAGGGCCCGGTCGAACCGGCGCGCCGACCGGTCCGGCTGCTCCCGGTTCATGTCCACGATCGCGGCCACCTCGAGCGCGCGGGCCAGCGCGGCGGGATCGTCGCCGGCGTCGAGCACGGCCAGCTCGGCCAGGCCGGCGGCCCGGTCCACGTCCTCGGCGCCGGAGTAGAGCATGGCCAGCCGGGCCCGCAGCCCGGACCGGGCGGCAAGGTCCGGCTCGGCGATCAGCGCCTCGCGCAGGTCCGAGCGGGCCCCGGGCAGGTCGCCGCGCCGAGCCCGCAGCCGGGCCCGCACCTCCAGCAGCCGGTTGCGAGGCTCGCCGCGGTCGGCGAGGGCCAGGCCGGCGTCGACGAGCTCGGCCACCCCGGCGTCGTCGGCGCCCTCGACCCGCTGCCCGGCCGCCGTTGCGTACTGCCGCGCGGCCGCCTCGGAGTCCCCGGCCCCGGCGAGGTGCCCGGCCAGCTCGACCGGGTCGGCGTTCCCGCCGGCCAGTGCGGCGGCCAGCCGGGCGTGCAGCCGGGCCCGGTCGGCCTCGGCCAGGTCGGCGGCCACCGTCTCCCGGACCAGGTCGTGCGAGGTCGCCCAGCCGCGGTCGCCGAGTCGGACCAGGCCGGCCGCGGACAGCGCGGACAGCGAGCCGAGCACGTCGTCGGGCGGCAGCACGGCCGCGGTGGCCAGCGTCTCGACCGGCACCTGCCGGGCCAGCAGGGACAGCAGCCCGAGCACCGTACGGTCGGCCGGCGGGTGCCGCTCGACCTGCGCGAGCAGCCGGCGGCGCCGCCCCGCGCCGGCGATCGCCGCGGCCTCGCGGGCGGCGACGTCCGGGCTGACCGCCGTCCACCGGCCGCCGCCCGGGCCGCGGGTCAGCGTGCTCGACCGGGTCAGCTCACGGACGACCTCGGCCACCGCGAACGGCAGCCCCTCGGTGCCGGCGAGCACCACCCGGGCGATCTCCGCGTCGAGGACCTGGCCGAGGTCGGCCAGGGCCAGCGGCGGCAGCGCGACCGGCCGGACCTGCCGCCGGTCGGCCAGCCCGGCCAGGGCGGAGCGCAGCAGGCCGCCCGGCAGCGCCTCCTCCGGCCGGTACGCCAGCACCGCCGGCAGGCCGGGCACCCGATCGAGCAGGTCGGCCACGACCAGCAGGCTGTCCGGGTCGGCCCACTGCAGGTCGTCCAGGGCCAGCGCGGCCACCGCCGGGGCCGCCGCGACCAGCATCCGGACCGCGCCCTCCAGGACCAGCGCCCGCCGCGTGGCCGGGTCGAGCGGGCCGCCCCGCCGGGAGGCCACGTCGAGCGGGCCGGTCCGCCGGGAAGCCGGGTCGAGCGGCCCGCCCCGCCGGGAGGCCGCGTCGAGCGGCCCGGTCCGCCGGAAGGCCGGGTCGGGCGACCCGCCCTGCCGGGAGTCCGGGTCGAGTGACCCGGGCCGCCGGGTGGCGGGGTCGAGCGGGCCGGTGGGCGGCTCCGGCAGCAGGTCGGCCAGGTCCGGGACGACCTCGAGCAGCGCGGGCACGGCGGGGCCGGGCAGCGCTCCGGCGACGTCCCGATCGACGGCCAGCGCGGCCCGCAGCAGCCCCCGGGCCAGGCTCCACGGCTCCGCCCGCTCGGGCAGGTACGCCCGGGCGGACAGGACCGGCCGGTCCAGCGCGGCGGCCAGCTCGGCCAGCAGCCGGGACTTCCCCGACCCGGCCGCGGCGGCCACGGTCACCACCGGCGGCGCCGGATCGCGGACGGCGGCGAGCAGGGCGGTGAGCTGGCCGGCGCGGCCGAGGAACGGCAGCTCGCCCGCGGCCGGCGGGGCGGCGGGCGGGCGGTGGGCCGGGTCGAGCAGCTCGGCGTACCGGTCGCTCACCTCGGCGGACGGGTCGACGCCGAGCTCGTCGCGCAACCGCAGCCGCAGCTGCCGCAGGTCGTCCAGGGCCGCGGCCCGGTCGCCGGCCAGCTCGTGCGCGCGGGACAGCCGCAGCGCGGCGACCTCCCGCAGCGGCGCCGCGGCGACGGCCTCCTCGGCGTACCCCACCGCCAGCGTGACCTCGCCCAACCGGGCAGCCAGACCGGCGGCCTCCTCCAGCGCGGCCTGGCGCAGGCCGAGCAGCGTGGTGCGGAACTCGCGGGCCCAGGGCGCGTCGGCGTGCTCGGGCAGCGGCGGCCCGGTCCAGCCGGCGAGCGCCTCCTGGTAGCAGCGCAGCGCCGGCCGGTCCGGCGGGTGCCGCCGGGCCTGCTCGACCAGGCCGGCGAACCGCGCGGTGTCCAGCCCGCAGCGGGCGTCCAGCGCGTACCCGCGCGGGCCGGTACGGATCAGGCCGGGGTCACCGAGCGCCCGGCGGGCCCGGTTGACCAGCACGCCGAGGTTGCCGGCCGGATCGGCCGGCGGCGCCTCCGGCCAGAGCGCGTCGGCCAGCGCGTCGTGCGAGACGTACCGGTCCCGGTCGAGGGCGAGCACGGCCAGCAGCGTGCGGACCTTGCGGCCACCGAACGCCGCGGCCGGCAGCTCCCGGCCGCCGGCCGTCGCCCGGAACCGTCCGAGCAGGCGAATCTGCACGTCCTGCGTAGCCACGCGGTCAGTGTGGCGGCGACCCAGCGGCCAGCTGCCAAGAAACCGCAAACCCGCGTTCGTAGCGTGACCTGCGACCGGGCCAGCAGGCCCGTACCAGGGGGAGGCAGCCATGACCACGATCACCGCTGACACCGAGGCGCTGGAACTGCTGCGCCACGCGGCCGCCCGGTTCGACGAGCTCGTCGCCGGGATCCGGGAACCGCAGTGGAACGACCCGACGCCGTGCCCGGGCTGGACCGTGCGCACGCTGGTGAACCACGTCGCGGTCGAGGACCTGTGGGCGGCCGAGCTGCTCGCCGGCCGGACCATCGCCGAGGTCGGCGACCGGCTCGACGGCGACCAGCTCGGCGCCGTGCCGCTGGACCGCTGGCACGAGGCGATGCGCGGCGCCCTGGCCGCGGCAGGTGCACCGGGCGCGATGGCGGACACCGTGCACCTCAGCTTCGGCGACGTGCCGGGCTCGGAGTATGCGATGCAGCTGTTCGCGGACCACCTCGTGCACGGCTGGGACCTCGCGGTCGCGCTGGGCGCGCCCGCCGCGCTCGACGCCGACGACGCGGGCGCGGCGCTGGCCTGGTTCGCCGAGCGGGAGGACGCGTACCGGGCCGCCGGCATGATCGGCCCGCACCTGCCGACGCCGCCGGACGCCGACGCGGGCACCCGGCTGCTGGCCGCGTTCGGCCGGACCGCGAGCGACCCGGTCGCGGTGGTCGAGCGGTTCAACGCCGCGTTCAACCGGCACGACCTGGCCGCGGTGATGGCGCTGATGAGCGAAGACTGCGTGTTCGAGGGGACCGCGCCGCCGGACGGGCGGCGGTACGTGGGCAGCGCGGCGGTGCGCGGCGCCTGGGCGGAGCTGTTCGCGTCCTCGCCGGACGCCTGGTTCGACACCGAGGAGACCATCGCCGCCGGCGACCGGGTCGTGGTGCGCTGGCGCTACCGGTGGGGGCCCGGCGGATCCGGCGGGCACGTCCGCGGCGTCGACGTCTTCCGCGTCGCCGGCGGCCTCGTCGCCGAGAAGCTCGCCTACGTCAAGGGTTAGGGAACGTAGGTCAGCAGCGGGATGAGCAGCTCGTCCTCGGTCAGCGAGCCGTGCTGCCCGGTCAACTCGGACAGCACCGGCTCGGCGGCCGGGCGGGTGATCGCGGTCGTGCCGGTGCAGGCCGCGACCACGTCCCCGATGCGCGGCTCGACCCGGCTGGTGACGTGGCCGAACCAGCCGGCCTCGACCGCCTCGGCCCGGCTGAGCACGGTGGCCAGGGAGCCGAGCTGCTCCCGCCAGGTGGCCAGCACGTCGTCGGCCGCGCCGGCCTCGGCGTAGACGTGCCGGGCCCGCGGCTCCCCGGCCAGCAGCCGTACGCCGTCGAGCAGGTGCTCGGCCCCGTCGTCGACACTGATCCGGTCCGACTCGTCGACCTGCACCATGCCGTGGTCGGCGGTCACCAGCAGCAGGCTGCCGGCCGGCAGCCGCTCGGCGATCGACCGGACCAGCTGGTCGACCTGCGTGAGCTGGAACCGCCACGGCTCGGAGCCGGGCCCGTACACGTGGCCGAGCAGGTCGAGGTCGCCGTGGTAGGCGTACCGGAACGTCCGGTCGGACTCGGGCTCGCCGGTGAGCGCCGCGGCCAGGTCGCCCAGCGCGCGCACGCCCCAGTGCTGGCCGCCGCGCAACACCGCCCGGGTCAGCCCGCTGCCGAGGAACGCCCCGGGCACGATCACCCGCACCGCGACCCCGTGCGCGGCCAGCCGCTCGAACGTGGTCGGCACCGGCTGCACGTCCTCCGGGACGAACCGCTCGCGCAGGTCCCGCGGGCGGCCGCTGCCCTGGGTGGCCCAGCCCAGCGTGTTGATCGCGACGCCGTCGCCGACCTCGAAGGCGAGCCCGACCACGCCGTGCCCGCCAGGCGGCAGGCCGGTGCCGATGCTGGCCAGGCTGGTCGCGGTCGTCGACGGGAAGCCGGCGGTGATCTCGTGTCCGGGCAGGGTGGACAGGAACGGGGCGTCGGCCGCGAACCGCCGCAGCAGGCGCAGGCCGAGCCCGTCGACGAGCAGCAGCACGACGTGCCGGGCCTCGGGCAGGCCGAGCACGGGACTTCCGCCCGGTACGCCCAGGGCCTCGAGCACGCCCGGGGTGAGGTCGGACAGGGCACCGGTTCCGTACGCGGGCTCCACGCCCGCGAGCCTAGAACGGCACCCGGCGGCACCGGTCAGTAGCCGGTGCTCACGCGTGCGGACCGACGGCCACCGGGCCGATCCTGAGACGCGGGGTCCGGCCGGCGAACGCGCCGATCCGCTCGATCTCCGCGTCGAGGTAGCGGCGCCGCGCGGCGGACAGCTCGACCAGCGGCTCGACGGTGACGTCGACGTACCGGCCGGCCTGCTTCTGGTGCCAGACCCCCGCGACGACGCCGTCGACGAGCAGCACCGGGTAGTTGCCGGCCTGCCGGCGAGCCAGTGCCCGCTCCGCCGCCGCGCCGGGGTAGACGAGATCGCGCGGGTGGGAGCCCACCACGTACGCGTCGAAGTAGGGCAACAGCCGCAGTCCCCGCGGCGCCCGCGGCGGGAACGCCGTGTCCCCGGCCACCACCCAGCCGGCCTCCCCGACCGGCTCGATCTCGCCGGCCGCCGTGAGCGTCTCGAACAGCGTCACCGCCCATGGCTTCGGCACGCTCAGCCACTGCGCGACGTGCTCCGGCCGGGCCGGCCCGTACGAGCGCAGGTACGAGCGGGCCAGCCAGGTCACCGCCTCCGGGCCCGGCGCCGGGACGAACCCGGGCGACCACCGGCGGGGGCTGGTGTAGGTCACCTTCCGGTCCCGGTCCGGGCCGAAACAGAGCACGCCCCGGTTGGCCGCGGTGTCCACCGCCTGCCGCCACCGCGGCCACAGGTCCTGGAACGCCGGCATGCAGCGCTCGACCGCCCACGCGCCGACCTCGTCCGCGAGCGCGCCGTCGAGCTCGTCGATCGTCAGCTCGGCGTCCGCCAGGACCGCGCCGATCCCGGCCACCACCTCGTCGAGCTGCGCCGGCGCCAGCCGCACCGACGGGTCGAATGACGGCAGCGGGCGCGGCACCGCGGCCAGCGCTCCGGTCCAACTGGGCAGGTCCCGGGTCGGCAGCAGGTGCACGGTGCCCCGCGGCCCGAACGTCTTGACCAGCTCGCGGGTGTCCCACAGCGCCGCCCGCACGTCGTCGCGGGTGGCGCCGGCCAGCCGCTGCCCGATCGACAGCTCCGCGGCGGTGCGGATCTGCGCGTGCACGCCGCAGGTGGCGGCGGCGACGTCCGCCGCCGACGCGGCCGGCTCGGTCAGGTGGTGCCGGTCCAGCCGCCGCGACAGCGTCGCCGCCCAGGTCGGATCCATGCCCCGACCCTAGGCGAGCTACCGGACAGATCCTGACCGCTGCGGCACCCGGGGCCGGCTGGCCAGCCGGGCGAGCGGGGTGAGCGACGCCGCGACCG
>Ga0207702_10000331_pt1 | contig 54217 bp, 49 predicted proteins | sample KBSCornC62_FD_184302 | JGI IMG/M metagenome (GOLD analysis project Ga0207702, IMG submission 184302) | Corn rhizosphere microbial communities from Kellogg Biological Station, Michigan, USA - KBS Corn C6-2 (SPAdes) (version 2) | ecosystem: Host-associated > Plants > Roots > Rhizosphere > Soil ...
GATGTTCGAACGTATTGAAGCGCGTTCCGATTCGACCGCCGGCAAAATCTTCCGCGAACAAGCGCCGTTTATCATCCAAGGTTTGGCGCTGAACCGCTGCAGCCGCCACCGAGGCCGCGCCGTCGCAAAGATCTTCCGAAAAATTGTTCAATGTTCGCCTCCACATGAGCGGGAGCACGAAGCATCTCTCAGTCGCCCTACGCCCAAATAGTGAAGCGCGATGCCCTCGACATAGGACAGCGAGGCCCAAATTACGACAAGATTGTTGTGATGCCGAAAATAAATTGGGCAGATCATGGCGCATCTGGCATCCTCCCTCCAAAGAGACGACGCATCCGGCACATGCGCCCGGTCAAGGCTGATTGAGGCGACCGCGCAACGCAAGCTACAGATAGACGAACCTACTATGGCTCTACTAATCGGGCTAACAAGCTCATAAGCGCCGGTTTGGAAAGGAAGCCGGGAGATCGGTCGCTCATACCTTATTGGTGGGTCGGCTTTTTAAGACTCACTCTGAATAGCCCCTAGTTTTCTAGACGCCTTCCGCTTTCAAGATCTGCTGCCGTTCGAACTCGACGGGCGACAGCATCCCGTTCCTGACCTGCTTTCGCACCGGGTTGTAGAACATTTCGACGTAATCGAACACGTCCTGCCGGGCTTCCTCGCATGTTTTGTAGGTCTGGCGCCGGATGCGCTCGCGCTTGAGCGAGGCACTCGCAATCCCATGATCCGCGCTCTTGATCGATTAGCTACCGCGCTAGAGGTCTTGCCAGCAGAATTGGTGAGCCTGCCGGATGGAACAAATTGGCCGCCAATTTCGGGCGGAAAGTCAGGGCGGTAGGATTGGGATGGTGCGCGACGCAGTCCGGCGCGAACCGGTCTCGGTGTCAAAAATTCCCTACAGGAGTGATTTTTAGGGAATTTGGGTCGAGGTTCGGATGGCTTGCTTGCGCAAAACCGTCGGTCTCCCAACGAATTCCCTAAGCGGAACGTAGGGAATTGAGGGCGCTGCGTAGGCAATTCTCCCGGACGCGCAGGGAGCTTATACGAGCAGTTAAGGCCGCAGCAGGGGGGACTTGCGTTTGCGGAAATCAGCTGACTAGTCTTCCTCAGCAAAGGGGGACATATGGCAGAAGAAACATTTCAGCGTGCTGGCCGGCCGCGAATCTATGATCAGTTAGAGATCGTCGCGCTGTTTACGGAAGGCGCGAATCGCGGCCAAACGGTCGATCGAACCGCAACCAGTATCGCCATGATGATGGCGGACCGCGCACATTTAAAGCCAGGGCGCGATCGTGATCGGCAAATCCGACAGGAGTCGGCACGGCTCGCACGATATTACCATAAATACCGTCTTGGCTTGCAACGGTGTCTCTATCCGGCGGAAGGCAAAGGGGTGCTCGAAAAGGACAAGACAGCGCAGGGCCTCATCTTCGGCCCTTTTTCGTTCAACGGAAGGATTTTGCAGCTCCCAGAGGCAATGCGACCTCGGTGCCCAATTCGACCTGGCCGGCCGAAAAAAGCCGGCTAGCTGATTTTCCTACTATAAGGTCCGAATTTTTCTGTTCCATTGAGTCGTCCTCTAACTCTCAGAGGACGGCTCGTGACCAGCAACTCCCAAGATAATTCCGTTGATTTTCCAGGCTTTGGCGACAATAGCACCCATCTCGAGCGGATTTCGCTGAGTAAATTCAGGCGCCGGCCAAGCGATCCAAGATGCTTCAGTGATCGCGACATCGACCGCGCTACGGCGGTGGTCTCAGCGCTTCCGCGAAATGCACCTCTGCCGATCATCGTCAACGATCAGCACGAGATATTGCTGGGCGGCGAGTTCGTCGAAGCCGCGCGGCGCCTCAAGAAGCCTTGGTTGGTGGCAGTGGTCACTCACGGTCTGACGGACGTCGAGCAAATTCAATTTTCGATCGCTGTACACAAGGTCCTGCAGGGCGGGTATTTCGATCCCCTGGCGCTGGAGGCGGCCGTCCGCAAGCTCGAGGAGCTGCCAGACTTCAGCCACCTGTCCCTTGGCTTCGACAATGGCGAGCTGGATCGGGCATTGCACATACCGGGCCAGTTGACCGCGAGCGAGGTGATGCCGAAGGTTCGGGCGGCCGCCATTTCGCGCATCGACATGCTATGGCAGCTCGGTGAGCACAGGCTCATCAATGGCGATGCGGCCGACTGCGCCACCTATCATTGGCTGCTGGGCAACGAGATGGCCCGGATGATGATCACCGATCCGCCCTATGGTTGCCGCATCGACGGATTCGTATCGAAAAAGGGGTTACATCGCGAGTTTGTGCACGGGTCGGCAGGGACGGACGAGACAGCGCTCGAAGCGCTGTTTCATGGCTTCTGCCAGAATGCTTATGACGCGATCATGGCCGGCGGGCTCGCGTATATCTTCATCGACTGGAGGGGGCTTCCGCAGCTTCTTCGGGTCGCCCAGAATATCTTCGGCGATCTGTTCCACCTCTGCTGCTGGGCCAAGGATCGTGCGGGCATGGGCAGCTTCTACCGCTCGCGCCACGAACTGGTTTTGATCTTCCAGGTGCCAGGCGCTTCAACCATCAACAATGTTCAGCTTGGCAGTAATGGTCGCAACCGGTCCAATGTTTGGGACTATCCGAGCGCCTCCTCCAGCCGGAAGGGCCGGGAGGGCGATATCCTCAAGCATCACCCGACCCCCAAACCCGTCGAGATGATTGCCGATGCGATCCTGGACTGCAGCCATGTCGGCGATATCGTGCTTGATTGCTTCGGGGGATCGGGCTCGACCTTGATCGCAGCCGAACGCACCCGGCGGCGCGCGCGGGTCATCGAACTCGATCCGCTTTACGTCGATTTCATCATTCGTCGCTGGCAGAACTGGACCGGCCTCCAGGCAATCGACGCGCGCACGGGCAAGAGCTTTGATGAGATCGCCCTGGAAAGCGCACCTTCGGATGGGGAGGGCGGCAATGACCAATAACCGGAAAGGGACGGGAGAATATGATGTCGGCTATGGCAAGCCTCCCAAACATGGCCAGTTCCTGCCCGGACAATCGGGCTTCAAGGGCAGAAAGAAAAAAGTTCCGCCGTCAGCCAAGGAGATTGTGGGGCGGGTGCGCGACGAGCTTGCGCCCGTCGAGTTCAACGGCCGGCAAATTACCATACTCGAGCTTGCCATTCGGACCGTTTTCAATGCCACCATCAAGGGCGGAAAAGTGCGGGACCTAAAAGTGCTGTTTGAACTGCTCGATAAATATGGCGCGCTGCCCCAGGCTGATCTCGCGGCAGAGTCTGAGGCCAATGCCCAGAAAGCGATGAAGAAGATCTTAGACTTTTTCGACCGCACCCACGGCATTGAGCCTGAGGATGTCGCCAGCGTCAAGCATGACGAGGCCGAAGAAGCGCGGATCGTCATGACCTGCCCGTCTTGCGGCCCAAAGCTCCAAGACCGGTGGCGCAACCCCGAACGCAAGGCCAGAACAAAAAGAGAGATGACGACACGTCTGCACAGTCAAGTGATCGACCAGCGCAAGCCGCGATGAGTCATAGGCGGGCGGGGTCGAGGCTCTCGCCCGCGTCTACTTTGGTCATGCTGGTGGATGGGATCGAGGTGCCATTGCGCAGCAGGATCTTGGCGACGACAGAAGCGATGCTGTTGTCATAGCCCTGCCCTGCTACCAGCGAGAGTTTGGTACGCAGCCAGTCGGGACCGAACAGAAGCCAGCCATTGGTGGTGAAACGGTCGGCAAGCAGCGCCGCATTGAAGGCGCTCGCATGCGCATGGATCAAACCAAGTTTCACCCGCGCCTCAGTTCTGCAAAGCCCGCGTTCGACGAACTGCGCCTTCAATCGATCCAGTACGGTCTGACGCAACACCTCATCATGGAACAGCTTGTAGCGATGGGCATAGCGCGAGCCGCTCTCAAAATGAGCGGCATGGACGCCGCCCGAATCCAGATAGTTCTTGCACTCCAGCGCCAGCAGTTCGTCGGTTGCCGGCCGGTACGCGACCAGATCAATCTCCCAGCGCGGTGAGGACGGGCGGCCGATCCGAAGCTTGTCTTCACGGGTCAGCTCGACCTTGACCCCGGTCCGTACCCAATAGCCCTCGTTCCAGAAGATGTCGGCGGCAAGCTGTTCAAACGCGTCCATTCGGGGTCCATCGCGAGGTCATCCTGGCGTTTATTACTTATAGTCTATGGAAAGAAGTCAAGTCCGCATCGCGGATGTCGGCCATGGATGTCCGGCGCCGCGTAGGCCTCAATGTACAGCAATTGCGGCGGGCACGCGGGCTTAGCCAGGAGGAGCTCGCCCATCGCTCCGACATCCACCAGACCTATCTGAGCGGGGTCGAGACGGGACGCCGCAATCCCTCAATCCAGGTGCTTCAACGGATCGCCACAGCACTTGAGGGCGATATCGAGGATCTCACCAAACGCCGGTGAGGCGCAATCGCCCCCAGGCAACTTCCTGATCCTTTGTCGCGTCGTGCAGCGATACCTCCAATATGCCGCTCCACCTCCGCGAGGAGCTCGGCACGTTTGAACGGTTTTTGGAGCACTACGATGTTCGAGATCCGTGGTGCTGTTCAAGTTCCTCGGCGAAACCCATCATGAGCATGACGGGAACGCATCCCATGATGTCATTGCCTTTAGCCTTCAGCGCACGATAGAGCGCGACGACATTGCTGGTCGGTCCATCATCATTGGTGATCCGGTGCCGTTTTCTCCGGACCATAGATCTTAAGAAACGCGTCAGCGGCTAGTGTTGCTACTCGCTTGACCTCCTTTGGATCGGGACGACGTGATGCGCCGATGAGACGCTTCTCGAAGAGTTCGCCGTCATGCAGACCTTTCCAATGCATGGCCGCGATCCACGGGTCCGCCGCTCTCAATCGGCCTGACTGCATCAAAGCCCCGAAATGTTCAGCCAGTACCTTCCAGGCGGGCTCGAGGATTGTTTCGTAGAACTCCTGCCCTATCGTCGAGCCTGCCGGAAGGCTTGCGAGCGTACGCACATTGGCGATTGGCAAGGCAGCTAGGCGCCCCGTGAGATACTGGATGCCAAGGCGCGTCAGACCTTCTTGAAAATCCCCTTTGGTGGGGAATTCCTCGAAGACGAGTAACGCCGCGTTCGCCACATCATATTCCAGCACCGCCCGCAGCAGATCCTCTTTCGATGCGAAATAGCCATAGAGCGTCGCTTTTGAGCCACCGACGCGGTCTGATATCGCCGCCATCGACGTATGCTCATAACCGAGCTTCACGAACAACTCTGCCGCAGCGACAACGATTTCTCGCCGCTTTTCAGCACTCTTTACACGCATATAACCCGACTCCCGTCCATAATTGAACCGTACATAACGGTTTAGTTATCTGTTGACAACCCAGCGAATCGGAACTAAACCATACAGTGCGGTTAATAGCTCAGGATAATCGATATGGCTGGCTTTCTAAGGACGCGGCGTTGCCGCGTGGTTCTCCTGCTTGCCCTTTGCACGAGTGCATGCGCCTCCGTGCCTAACCTCGGTGAACTGCCATCGGCCCGCGCGCCGGAACTCGGCGCTGCCTCGCGGACGTCCCTGGTAGGCCCATCATCCCCGTGGCCTGACGACGGCTGGTGGAAGCGCTACAACGATCCGCAGCTTGCCAGCTTGATCAGCGAGGCACTGAGCGGCTCTCCCGACTTGGCGGTTGCTGCGGCACGGATCCGCGTGGCCGAAGGCTTGTCGCAGCGTGCCGGTGCTGCACTCAGCCCTGCTGTCGATGCCTTTGGAAGCGCGCAGGAGACCAAGCTCAGCAAGAATAATGGTGTTCCTGCCGAGATCGTGCCGGGGGGCTGGAACGACACGGGCTCAATAGGGCTCGGCATTTCGTTGGATCTCGACCTGTGGGGCAAGAACCGCGCCGCTTTGCATGCTTCCAGGCTCGACCTGGAGGCAGCGCGCCTCGATGCTGATGAGGCACGGCTCGCCCTCACCACGGGCATCGCGTCAGCCTATGCCGAGCTTGCTGCCCTTTATGCACAACATGACAGCTATCAATCGGCAATCGACATTCGCCAGCAAACACTCTTGCTGATCACGGACCGCGTCGGCGAAGGATTGGACAGCCAGGCGGCATTGCACCAGGCACGGGCGCGACTGGAACAATCTCAGGCTGCTCTTGAGGCGACCGACGAAGCGATCAAGCTTGCCAAGAACGCGCTCGCTGCACTGGTCGGAACCGGTCCGGACCGGGCACTGACGATCGACCGCCCGGTGATCGTGGCACTGCAAGCGCAAGGACTTCCTGACAATGCTTCCATCGATCTGATCGGGCGCCGGCCCGATGTTGCTGCCGCCAGGGCGCGTGCAGACGCCGCCGCGCAACGCATCAAGGTTGCGCGCGCGGATTTTTATCCAAACGTGAGTCTGACCGGCCTGATCGGAATGCAGGCTTTCGGGCTTGGCAACCTGTTCACCGGCGGCTCGGCCTTCGGGAGTGCGGGGCCGGCGGTTACCCTTCCCATTTTCCATGGGGGGGCGATCCAAGGGCAATATCGCACGGCTCGGGGTCAATATGACGAAGCGGTCGCCCTGTATGATCGACAAGTCACCCAGGCGCTTCACGAAACTGCCGACGCCTTGGCCAGTCAGCAAATGCTTGCATCGCGTCTGGCCTCCTCGCGCCGCGCGCTTGCCGATTTCGAGGAAGCGAACCGGCTCGCCCGCCTTCGTTATCGCCAGGGCCTATCAACCTACCTCGATGTGCTTTCGGCGGAGGAAGGAGTGCTCGACTCCCGTCTTGCCGTCGCACGGCTGCAGACCCGCGCCTTTGCCCTCGATGTGTCGCTCATCCGTGCCCTCGGTGGCGGCTTCAACTCGTAACAGGAGTATTTCCACATGTCTGTCATTGAACATAATTTCGAGCCCGATCCCGCCGTCGCTGAATTGGAAGACGCGACCAGATCTGCCAAGCGTAAGCGGCTCTTCATCGGACTTGCCGGCGGCGTGGTCCTGATCGCCGGTGCCTACTCCGGATATGACAGGCTGGTGGCGTCGCATCACGCTGTCACCGATAACGCCTATGTCGGCGCCGATGTGGCGCAGGTCACGCCGCTCATCGGCGGTCCGGTTCGTGATGTCCTGGTGCAGGATGCGCAGCAGGTCCGCCGTGGGGACGTGCTCGTTCGTCTCGACGACACCGATGCGCGGATTGCGGTTGCACGCGCGGAGGCGGAACTCGCCTCCACCATTCGCCGCGTGAAGGGCATCGTCGCCAACGACAGCAGTCTGCAGGCGCAAATCTCGGCGCGGCGGGCGGATGAGCTGGGCGCTGACGCGCGATTGGCGGCGGCAAACTCGGATTATCAGAAAGCCCGCGTCGATCTGCAGCGCCGCGAGGCGCTGGCTACGACAGGCGCCGTTTCGGGCGACGAACTGACGGCTATGCGCAACGCCTACAACGGGGCTTCGGCGAACTTGCACGCGGCCCAGGCCGCGCGTGCTCAGGCTGCCGCTACGCGCGAGGCGGCGATTGGCAGCCGCGAGGCAAACCATGCGCTCGTGCCGGACAGCTCCATAGACACCAACCCGGACGTGCTTGCCGCGCGCACCGCTTTGGCCCAGGCACGCGTCGATCTTCAGCGCACAATCATTCGCGCGCCGGTCGACGGTATCGTATCGCGACGTCAGGTCCAGGTCGGGCAGCGGGTTCAGCCTGGCGCGACGTTGATGGTCGTCGTGCCGATTCAAGCCGCCTATGTTGATGCCAATTTCAAGGAAGTGCAGCTCGCCAAGGTCCGCTCAGGCCAGCCGGTTGAGCTTACCTCTGATCTTTATGGCAACAAGGTGGTCTATCATGGCACCGTTGTCGGCTTCTCCGGCGGTACCGGTGCGGCTTTCGCTGTCGTACCTGCTCAGAACGCCACTGGAAATTGGATCAAGGTGGTCCAGCGCCTGCCGGTTCGCATTCGGCTCGATCCGGCGGAACTCGCGACACATCCGCTGCGTGTCGGCCTTTCGATGAACGCCGACATTCGAGTTTCCTGACAACCCGATATTTCGGAGTAAAAGCCATGGCTGCAACTATCGGCGCAAAGCCGGCCACTGCGCCGCTCACTGGCGCGAAACTCTACGCGGCGGCGATCCTGATCGGGCTCGGCAATTTCCTCGTGGTGCTCGACACCACCATTGCCAATGTTTCGGTGCCAACGATCGCTGGCAATCTCGGGGTTTCATCAACGCAGGGGACGTGGGTCATTACCTCCTACGCAGTGGCGGAAGCGATCACCGTTCCCCTGACAGGGTGGCTCGCGAAGAAGTTCGGGGCTCAGCGCACCTTCATCACCTGCTATCTGGCTTTCGCGGTCGTGTCGCTTCTTTGCGGCCTGTCGGGTTCGCTCGGCATGCTGCTCGGTATGCGCGTTCTGCTCGGGCTGTTCGGCGGCCCGATCATGCCACTGTCACAGATGCTTCTGCTGCGCGTCTTTCCCAAGGAAAAGGCGACGCTGGCGACCGTCATCTGGGCAATGACCACCCTGGTCGGCCCGGTGGCCGGACCCATCCTCGGTGGCATCATCTGCGACAATTACGGATGGCAGTGGATCTTCTTCATCAAGGTTCCTGTAGCGGCCGCCGCCGGGTTCGTGCTGCTTATGCTCATGCGCGGTCAGCACGATCCGAAAGCGAAAGCCTTCATCGACAAGGTCGGCCTTGCGTTGTTGATCGTCTGGGTCGGTGCGCTGCAGATCATGCTGGACGAAGGTCGCAATCAGGACTGGTTCGCGTCGCCCGAAATCCGCGTGCTCGGCATTGTCGCAGCCGTCGGCTTCCTCGCGTTCATGATCTGGGAGCTGACCGAGAAGAATCCGATCGTCGACCTACGGATTTTCCGCCACCGCGGCTTTGTAGGCGCGGCCACGACCTATGCGGTCGGCTTCGGAGGATTCTTTGCGAGCATCGTCATCCTGCCGCTCTGGCTGCAGTCTAACATGGGCTACACCGCTACCTGGGCTGGCTACGCGACCGGGATCATGGGTATCCTGGCCGTGCTCTCGGCGCCTTTTGTTGGCAAGGCGGTCGAAAAGGTCGATCCACGGCTCATTGTCTGCCTCGGCGTGCTCGGCCTCGGCGGCATCATGCTGTGGCGCATGTGGACGTTTAATCCCGATATCACCTTCGTACAAATGGCCTGGCCTACTTTGCTCACCGGCATCTTCATGGTGATGTTCTTTGTGCCGGTGACCGGGTTGGCTATGGCCAGCGTCAATCACGACGAGCAAGCGAACGCCGCCGGCCTGTCGAATTTTATGCGGACCCTGGCCGGGGCATTTGCCACTTCGCTCATCCAGAGCGGCTGGTCAAATGCCGCACGCGTCAACCAGACTGAGCTTGCCGGCGCCATGCTCAATGGCAGGCAAGCGCTTGAGGGGGCTGACTCCATGGGCCTGCCCCATGACGTATCGACCAACCTGCTGGCGATGGCGGTAGAAGGTCAGAGCGTTATGCTCGCCACTCTCAATATGTTCGGGGTGATTGCGCTTTGTTTGGCTGTCTCCGCTGCGATTATCTGGCTTGTTCCCAAGCCAAAGGGGCCAATCGATACAAGCGGCGCCCACTGACTGCGAAGTTAAGGATGCGAGGGCTGGACGTATAGCAGAAGGATTAACACCCTTGTCTTTCCCCCGCTACTTGTTTGGTAGCGCACTCAGAACCATCCCACGCTGGACGGCCGAGGGGTCCTTCATCCGCGCCACATGTCGAACACCGTAAGCAAGATTTCGAAAGCGATCAGTGCGATCACTGCAAGTTCGAGCCGAACGGACCGCTTGTCCTGTACCAGATCGAGCAGGACGTCGGCAGCTTCGCCGATCACTTCAAGCTTGCGCTCGATCGTTCGTGCGCGATCACCAAGTTCATATTCGGCCTCAAGGCGTCCGTAGAGGCGATCGAGTTCCGGGTGATCCCAAAGCACATCGGGCTTCTCGCTGATCTGGGCGCGTCCGACAACACGATGCTGGGTGGCGAGGACATTGCCGATATGCTGCATCACCCGCCGGATCGGCAAGCCTGCCCGGCCATGCGTCTGCAACGCATTCACCAGCGGCTCGATGCTGTCGAACGTCTCGGCAATGCGGACCTCGTCGCGGGCAAGGACCACGCTGCGCGCGAGCACCGTGGCGGTCAGCAGCAGCCGTTCGGACGTCGCTTCGCTCAGGATAATCCGGCCATGGGCATCGACCTGCTCGTCGGCGCCCGACTGAATTTCGATTGTCGCCGTTTCTATCTCGGGGATGTCAACAGGCTGGATGATGTGGCGGTCAAAGCGCGCCAGAATGTCCCGTTCGATCTCTGGCGAAGCGCCAAACAGGACGACCACACCATAGCGAAAGGCAAACACGGCGCCCACGCCGTTCGGAATCAGCTTTTCAGGCTCGACAAAATCAGGAAGATTGCGCGTGTCGATCCGCAAGCCGACCAGCAATGCCCTCACGTCTGCCCTCTTGAGATGGCCCGAAAGCGAAAAGCCGACGACCTCGCGTGCCCCCACGGCCGGTGCGCGCATTATGATCGAAGGCGCTGGCGGTTGTCTGATCACGGCACCTTCCATACCGCACCGGCCAGATTATAAGAATCCTAAAGCGGGCCGCGCTGAACGATCCAGACGCTGTCGCTTCGCCTATGTCCCAGGGAAAGGCTCTCAATGGAACTGAGCGGAACGGTGGCGCAAAATCTCAGGGACGCGATCAAGAGTGCACGTAAGTTGCGTGGGCAACGCGTTTATCCCGACACCGTCCGCTACTGGCGTCAGCTGATCGAGTTTGCCCGCAAGAAGAGTATGCGTTCCAATAGCGGCGACTGGATGATCAGCGAGCTTACGGAACAGCTCGAGACTGAGATGGAAAAGCTGATCTGCGCCGCGCCGCATCTCTGAACTGTCATCGTTATGGAACCGTATCGACCTTGAAGCGTCGCGGTACGATAATGGTGCTCAGCTAAAGCGATGACAGGTCGGCTGTAGCCCCCGTCGTCGACCTGCGGGCCGGGAGGCCAACGCCTCCCGCCTCGTCGTTCTCCATATTTGGTCCGGCGCAGCACAGCCAGGCTCCGCCGGACCATATCCGGCTTCAATAGGGGTACGTCACGCCATAATAGTCTGAGACTTCGCGCCCATAATCCCGGTCGAACACTGGTTCGTCGTCCGAGCGATAATGGGGCGCCTTTTCCAGTACCTCCTTATCGAGATCGACGACATAGCCACCCTGATCCGTGTCATAGCTGAGCACGTCCCACGGCAGCGGATAATAGTCGCTGCCCATACCGAACAGGCCACCAAACGACAGCACGGCATATTCGACCTGGCCGGATTCCTTATCGACCATGAAATTGTAGATCGATCCGAGCTTCTCGCCGTTGCGGTTGTAAACTGCGGTGCCTTCGACCTTGTTCGAAGCAATCAGGCGGGTGGTTTCGTCAACCGGTACATCAGTCTGCGTCATGGGAGTTCTCCTTCGTAGGAGATGTGCAAACGAGCCGGAGCACGGCAATGTCCGGCCTTGTCACCGTACTGAAACCAGATGCGATGGTCGGAAGTCGATCCAGGACGAAGTGCTACATCGACCGGCAAACGACTGCGAACCGACTGCCGGGACTGCACCGTTTAGCGCCATTCAATGAATGGGCCGGTCACTCGTTTGTAACATAGGTTGGCCGGGGCTATAAGCTGGGAGAATCGGAGAAGAAGCATGCGCGACGGTCGCGTCGACATTTCCATCCTGCAGCCATTCACCAGGGATCAGATCGAGGGCTATGTTTCCTTTTTGAGGAACAATGGCGAAGGTTGGCTGGCAACTGCTGTGGAGTCTGAGGTGGACAAGCATCCGTTTATGCTGCGGGACAGACCGGAGCCCGCGGAAGGCCAGCACTAGCATTCGTTGATCCGACCCTGCGCCGATGGTTAGCCGCCACGGAACCAAATATGTTCGCGGCCGTCCAACACTAACTCAAGATGGAGCTCATTATGGCCAAGGCAAAGAAGGCCAGTCTGCCCAAGAAGGTCGCTGGTGTAAAAATTCCTAAATCGGTGCGCAAGAATCCCGCATTGGTCCGCTTGGCGCAAAAGCCGAAGCTGGCGCAGCTTGCAGCCGCAGGATTGGTGGCAGCCGTCGGGGCGGTCACGTTGAAGGACAACGCATCGGTTAAAAAGACGCTCAAAACGGCGAAGGTCAAGGCTGGTGAGGCCGTGTCCAGCTTGAGCGAAAAGGCGAAGGCTCGCAAGAGCCTGAAGGGCAAATCGGCTCCCGCTGGCTCTATTTCTGCGGATGTAAAAGCTGCTCCCATCTGACGATCTCGACCATCGCAAGCTTACGCCACAGGTGAAGCGCGCTCGTCGTTCTTTCCAATATCATGTTGATCGGGCGCCCAGCTTCGGATGAGCGCCCGCAACCTGGGGTTGGAAATGGCCGCGATGGCGCGCTCTGGGGAAAACCATTCTCTTTTCCGTTGATGCCGCTCGTCCCAGTCGTCCAGCACATGAGTTACCCTGAGCAGATAGACTTCGACATCGACCGTGAGGCCAGCGGCACGTTTCACATGCCCGAATGCGCCGATCGGCTGCGTCCCCGGCTCCCCTATCACGCCCGCCTCTTCCAAGGCCTCTCTCGCCGCAGACTGCGCGGGGGACATACCCATTCCGCGCCAACCTTTTGGAATGATCCATTGACCGCTGGAGCGTGACGTAACCAACAAAATTTCAATGCGTTGACCGTCAATGCGGTAAGGCAACGCGCCATATTGAGTCCGCCCTGGGTTCCGAAACGCCTTAAGTGAAGCCCGCCACCGCGTGATCATCGCCAAAATCGCTTCGTCGCAATCAAAGCGTCAAAAGCATCTTGTGACCGATCAAGCAGGCGCGCTCGCTCATGTTGCCCCGTCGCGGGAAGCGCACCGGCCAGACCAAGTGATTCCAGCACCTGCGGAGCCGTTGCAAGATCATTCAGCTCCCCCAAACAATCCTGCATATCTTCCAGCGCAGTGAGAAAGGTCTTTCGGCGCTTGGTCGGATAGAGTGATGCGAAAAACTCAGTCGCATAACGCAGCTTCTTTGCTTCAATCCGGACTTGATGACGATCGTCGTCGTCGAGCGACGCCAGACCCTTCCCACGCCGCTTCAGTCGCCGCCGACGCGCTTCGAGCAGGTCATTTGCAAAATCCAAAACAGGTGCCCGTCGAAGCTTAGCATTTGCCGGGTCTGCCTGCCATTGGCCGACTGTGAGCCACTCGATCAGGTCCAACATCAATAGTCGCGTTCGGGATGAAGACAATCGCGCGCGAAGATGAGCCATCGCCTTGTGTCGTTCCTCGGATAGCTGAGCGACGTGACCATCTTTCAAACGGGGAATCAGCACATCCAGATTGCGCACCACGCCCAACACCGCACCGAGCTCGCGAAGCTCCAGCTTGAGCAGCTCCGCGCGCTCGTCGCGACCAATGAGCGGCTTGAACAGTGAAAACGCAGAGCGAAGCCGACGAATGCCCACGCGCGCCTGGTGGAGCGCATCGGCACCGTCATGCTCGCGCAACAGGTCTTCGTTGCGCCGGAACTGTCGAATGCAGCTTTGTGCGATCATGACAAACGCTTCACCCACCTCGCCGGCAGGATCGAGCAGGATTGGTTCAGCTTTGAGAGATCCATCAGCAGAACCTTCGATCAACCTATACCCCCGCTCTGCCTTTGACAGCACACCGACACGCACCGGAACGTCCTCATCAAGACGGCGAGCAAACTCAAATAAGGATTGTGGCGGTCCTTCGATCAGCTCAAGTTCGACTTCCATCAAGGACGTTCGCGCTGCGTCCGTGCGGACATCGCCTTCATCGACCACCAACTCGGCACTCATGTCGCCATGATGGATGAGCCGTCTGGTACGGCCAATGTCAGTCACGAACATTTTCCGAAGCCCGTTCAACGCGGTCTCATCAAGCACCTTGGCCAACGGCCCATCGATCTCGTCCGCGCGTAGCCGTTTACGCTTAACTGCCTTTTCCCATTCGGAGCGGGTGAATAGCCCGGCATGCACCCCGGTTTCGCTTTTGACCGTCTGGACCCGTCGGCGGCCTTCTTTGCGGATCCTCAGGGAAAATCCCGCTCGGTGAACGGCCAAATCTGGAGTGTCGAAATAGGACGCCTTGAGATGGTCGTGCTCGCTGGATGCACCCGACAGCAAAGCAGAGGATTGAAGCCGATCCCGAGCTGACGGCTCAACATCAAGTTTCAATTCGATTTCGAGATTTCTGCTCAATATAAACTCCCGGTCCCTCGCCATTGATTGGCTCTCAACCCACCACGAACTGCCAAGCCCGCACACTAAGGCGTCGGCAAAGCAAACGCGCGATGTACCCAATCCGTTCAGGGGCTAATTAGATTGGCGGCGGGTAGAAACTTCCAGCACCAAACCCAGCGGAGCGCCACAGGCCACCCATCGTTAGACCTGAATATGTAACAGAAACGCGCTAGCTCTGAATCAAAATCAACGGTCGCTGAATGTCCGCAGTAAGGGGGATTCCAATGACCGTTCACGTCCGCGCTTACACCTCGCCAACGCTAGTCCTGCTTGCCTATGATTGGGACGAGCATGTCCCCGGCGATTTCCTGGGCTTCGCAATCGAGCGTACCTTGATCCGCTCGTGATCAAATCGCGCACCAATGGCGAGGTTCTGAGCGTGGGTTTCATACTGAACAACTTAGCCAGCGACGACACGCTGTACGGTTCGTACAACGCTCTGGGAACCCTCGAGCGAGTCAGTTTCCTGCTGAACAAAGGTAAGCTCATCTCCGTGCCAGTAGAAAATGCGTCCACCGACGTCGGCGACAAAATCAGCTATAACAGCGTGACTCACTCAGCCTCGTCATCCTTCACGGAGTCCGGGACCATCTCGATCGCATTGGAAGAGATGGCAGCGCTGGCTTCCGCCACCTCGGTGGCTGTGAAGATTGAAGGATCGAAGCGCTCCACGACCTTTGAGGCGAAAGACATTGCCAAGCAGTTCCTGCCCAACATTGCCTCATTCTATGAGGAATATGTCAAACCTTCTGTCCCAAAGTAGAAGCATCCCATGGCTGCCGGTATGCCTGGATTTTCCGGATCATCGGCCGCTGACGATCGGCGGTTCGGTCTGGGGCGGTCGCGGCGTCAAGTGGCGCGGAATGAGGGCCCTGACTCGCTCAGCCAATGAGTTGCAGCTGAATCCACGTCAGCCAAGCGGCAGCGGCGATGAAGGCCCCTAGCGGAAGACGGGTGGTGGGGCGTATTTCAGCTCCCGCCATCTTCAACATTCCCGCAGTAGCGAGCCCAAATACACCGGCCATCAGGATAATGATGGGCAAGGGCTGCCATCCTACCCATGCTCCAACGGCTCCAAGCAATTTTGCGTCACCGCCGCCCAGACCCTCGCGATGTTTGATTTTACTATATAGAAAGGCGACCATCTCCAACAGAATATACCCGGTCAGGGCGCCGATCAGGCGATCCGAGCTCGATGGCTCGAACAAAGGCACTGCCAAACCGGCAAGCAATAACGATCCATTGAGCCAATCCGGTAGAACAAAGTGGCGCACGTCGAAAAGAGCCAAAGCAAGCAGCACCCAACCGAAGAGCGCGCTAGCATACCCATACCGGCCGAAGAGACCAAAGGCTATTAGCCCAACCGCTGCGGCCAACGCCTCCGCCACAGGATGCAAAGGATTGATTGATCGTCCGCAACAACGCGCCCGGCGGCGCTGTAGAAAATAGCTGAAAAGCGGGAGGAGCTCTCTAGCGGTAAGTTTTTCACCGCAATGGTCGCAACGAGAGCGGCCCACCAGCGCTGAATTTAGAGCCGGCCAACGGACGACCAATGTTACGATGAAGCTCCCCAGAATAAGCCCGAAGATCAATCCTACTGTTACCAGCACGACGCTAACGCACGCGACATTCTGAATAGGCAAAATAAACCATCCCCGTGCAAAACGAGCACCAGCCTCACGACTACTCAGAATTCCGTACAAAAATGAAGATTTATCTTTTATTTCTATTCGGATAGTCAATACAATTTGTAATGCTCTAATCGCAGATAGGATTACCCTTATACGAGACCCCAGAGTTGTTAATAACTTGCGTTCTATATATTTTCCACCCTTCAGATTTTGTCGTTATCAAATCAGAAAATGATGATAATACCGATTCTATACGCCCGCCGCAATAACCTATAACAAGTAATCGATTTGAAGTATCAAAGCTCAAGGAAACATTTTTCCCCCCGCTACCGGAAAATATCCGGATACTTTTAGATCCTACCTCATAATCAACAGCATCCAAGTCCGCAGATAGGGGGATTGCTGTTCCTGCTTTTGATACGTAAAACTTTCCTCGTGACCCTGGAACTTTTACTTCGTGGCGGTAATCTTGGTTTGCACACGAAGCGAGTGCCAGTGATAAAATCATACAGTTAGTTGTTGCAGCCATTTTTTGCATAATTATATCCATCAGAAACCTGCTGAACATCCTCGGGAGGATCGCCGTGGAACGTAGTCAGTTTTTGAAACGTATCAGAATATCCAAGAGTTTCATTCAGAGAGAATCCGCGCGCGGCCATACCTGCACCAAAGTTGAAGTTCCCATATGCCGCAGAACCAGGGAAGCTGGGATTCGCTTTATAATTCTGCTGATTGGCATTTACAACGTTCATGGACTCTTGAATTAGATCATTCATGTACCTGGTAGCACCCCAAGGATCTTGAAATGGATCCTGCGTGTTAACTTTATGATCTGTCGACGCTTCATTGATGTTATGGTCCAGTACTGGCTTTCCTGGGCCCGGCGAGGGTATATCGGGACACTTCTTGTTGTGGTCGTTATCATCGTCATCGTTTCCGTCGTTGTCGGGGTCTCCTGGGTGATCTCCGCCGCCGCCGAGGCCGGTCGGATCGGCCATATTGATAGGGTCATTCTTTACATAATCGTACCAGTTCATACCGTCGCCATAACCAATAGGATCGGTCTGCAAAAAACGGCCTAAGGTCGGTGAGTACCAGCGGCGCTTGTAATAATAAAGGCCGAGCACGGACGGATTCATCTGGCCAGTGTACTGGAACCTGCCAATGTTAGTCGACTGCGGAATGCCATAGTCGTCATATGAGTTCACGGCGATGGAAGCGCCCGAACCATCACTGATCGCGGTGACCGAGCCGCGCTCGTCGGCATGCAGCCAGCGGCGATCTGTCGTGCCAGAGCCGTTATACCAGACAAGCGCCTCGTCGTCTCGTGGCCCGCGCACAAACCGGTGAAGCACCGCATTGCCGTTGTCATATTCGGCAATCACCTCGCTGCCGTCATAAGACCAACGTGTTGTGAGGCTGTCCACCGCCTGGTAAAGCCGGTTCAGCGGATCATAGGAAAGCGTCGCGCTCGCGCCGCCGCTTGCCGAGGTCAGCAGATTATTGCCGTCATAGCTATAGGTGGTCGTGCCTGCGCTCGTGAGATTGCCTTTGGTATCATAGGTGGGCACCACCGATCCAGAGGCAGTGTACTGATTGAGGCCATTAGTCGTGTAATTGCGGTTCACATTGACGAATTCCGTCCACGCATAGGCATCGTTGGATCCCGTTCGGCTCGTGATTTGGCTCGCCGGATTATAGACAAATGTCGCAGCTTGGTCCGAGGACGTGCCCGAAAGGTCCTGGCCGAGCGCATTCAAGCGAGACACCGCGTCATAGCCGTAGCTAGTTGACGTCCCGTTGCCGCGCGTCAGGCTTGTGCGACGTCCCAGTGCATCATATCCGAATGTGGCGAGCACACCCACACCCGATGTTGCTCCATTTTCGCGGATCGCGGTCATATCACCCGTTACCAGATAGTCATAGGTGACGTAAAATGTACCGCTTGGCCAGGTTAGCCGCGTACGACGACCGGCGAGATCATATTGATAGCCCGTGGTCCCCTGAGGGGAGACCTCGGTCAATTTGCGGCCGAGCGCGTCCCACGTGAATCCAACGCTCTGGCCGCCGGTTGTGAAAGCACTCGACGACAGGCGGCCGAGCAGATCATATGAGAGATCGCGCGCTGCGATCGTGCTGCCTCCACTATGAGTGAGCCTGTTGAGATTATCGTAGGTGAAGCTCACCGTCTGCCCGTCTCTCAGGGTCTTGGAGGTAATGTTCGATCCTGCATCATATGCGAGCTGCAGATAGTCCGTGGTAGAGCTCGATCCGGTGGCGCCGGGTAATGGAAAGCGTGTTTTCGACAGGCGGTCGAAAGCATCATATTCATATGTGGTAAGATTATTCTTTCCGTCGGCGGCAGAAGCAACCAAACCATTGTTGGTGTAGGTCAGCGCGCGCTCATTACGTTGGGCGCTTGTGAGATAGCCTTCAATGGTGGCCGTTACATTATCTGCCGCGTCGTAGGCGAATTTGGTGATCCTGTCCGCACCGAAACTGCCCGTCGTTCCCAGTGAGCAAGCTGACGTGGGGAGGGATGCAAATATGCTGGGATTCATGCGTTTGGTAGTGCAGTCGAGCCGGCTTTTGCCGTCATAGCTGTACTGAGTGACTGCGTAGGTCGTCCCACCAGCTACCAGCGAATCCATGGTTTTGCGGCCGCCGAGGTCGTAGGTCGTATCAACCTCTTCCAGCGAGGTAAACCCAGTCCAGGCGCTATCCCCCTGATCGACCACGGTGCCTTTCTCGACCTTCGTAGTCTGGCCGTCGAGATTGTAAGTGATCCGTCGAGCACGAGGTACCAAGGAACCCGCACCATCCGGATCGGCGCTGACTTCACCAATCACCTGCCTTGCTGCGTCATACCGGATCCGGGTGGTATCAGCGCTACCGGAAAGCGGGCCATCGACAGTGAGAAGGTTCCCAACCGAATCGTAAGTATAAGCCGTGGTAGCCGTCAACGCGCCGTCGCCCGAGCCTGACGAAACCGAACTTGGCAGAAGATTTGAGCCGTAGTTCGTTGTTGTCTTGATCTCATCCGCGGCACCGGAACAGCTAGAGGTGGTAGCGCATTGCGAAATGCTGCTGAGTAGCGACACCCCTCCGACGGCGGTGTAGCCATAGCGGATCTGAGGCCTAACGGCACCGGTCATGGCAGCAGGGAATGTTACGCTCGTTATCAGGCCAGTGGGGCCGTCGTAAGCGTAATCGGTCTGATTACCTCGTTCGTCCACCGTTGCAGTCGGCTTATTACACGTCTTGAAATCACTCCCGCAGCTAGCAGGAAATGAAGCGGTTGTAACAATGTCGCTCAGGCCGGAGCCAGGTTTAGCCTTGCGTCGAACCTCGGTTACATTGTGCCGACCGTCGTAGGTATAATCGGTTTCATTTCCTTCAGGCAAAACGGCACGCGTCAACCTGTTTTGTCCATCATATTCGAATGTCGACGTAAATCCACGCGGATCGATTCGCTCGATCTGGTTACCGCGATCGTCCTGATAGGTAACCGAGGAATTGTTCAGAGGATCCTGAGCCTCGAACCGGGTTCCCGCCGCATAAAAATTCCAAATTTGACCATTACCATCGGTCTGCGTCTGAAGGCGACCATCCGAGTCATAGCTGTTCGTAATTGCGGCATTGCTCGGACGAGTAGGCGTGAATATCTGATAGAGCAGTCCGGGCTGGCTATAGGAATAATGATACGCGCTGTTTAGCGGATTATTGAACTGCGTGAGATTTCCCGCCGTGTCATAAGAGTAGCTCACTGAGCGACCATTTCCATCAGTTACCGACTGAAGCTGGCTACCGGAATAAGTGAGAGTGAGGCTGCGGCCACCGCTGGTCGCAACATTAGTCAACAGCCCACTGGTATAGGTAAAATTCGTTGTGAGGCCATTGGGCTCGACAGTCGAGGTCACATTGCCGTCGCTGCCGAAATTCCATACTTTTCCTTGGCCATTCTCAAGAACGTAATTAGCCCCACTCAGTGAAAGCTTCGAAGCGTTTCCTTGCGGGGGATTGTAGCTTCCATCAGCCAGCTTCGTGAATATCTGGTTCGATGTTCCGGTGCTCACGCTCACCACGTTGCTAAGAATTTGATCCCCAAACCATTTACCGACCACTCTCGAAATGGCCAGTCGATCCAGCGCGACGGTTAACCCAAGCGGATTTGAGACCAAATCGTTGATCACGTAATTGTGAGCAATTGTCGCCGCAGCATCCAGTGCCGAATCCGAGCCAAGCCCCTCCAAAGCGTCGCTCGCGGCCTTAGCTGACATCGAAAGGTTATGAGTCCAACCATATCCGAGTGGTCCAGATTGATACCGCTGGTCAGAGCTATAGGCCCGTTCGAAAGCCAAGGAAGTCGAGCCAGCACGACTCCCAACATCTATATCGTCGCTCCTGAGGCTAAAGGCTCCACGCCAATGATCGACATCTTCAAGCCCGCCAACAGAGGCGACACCGGTTCCCATGCCTCCTTTTAAGAACCCCGTTTGGTACTCATCCGTCCCCGTCCCGCCCGAGGTGACGTTTTCAAAATAGATTCCAACACCAGTAAGTAGGTTCTGAGTTAAATTTCCATATTCTGGCAATATCGCCCGCCAGCCGTTGGCTATGAAATTATCAACAACAGCCAAATCAGACGCCGTATAGTTTTTCAGATTACTCCTAACTGAGGAGGTATAGTTCGACGGATTAGCATCAAATATCTTATACCCTGAAGAAATTGCGTTATCAATGAAAGTTGTTGCAGAAGCAGCCGTCATTCCTGCATGTTCATTGATAGCCTGAGCTTCCAACATACTAAAATCGGCACTCCGTGCTCTCCAAGAGGCTCCGAGACGGCTAGCCCTATCGGCATGATTGGACCTTTCAACGATGTCCGTAATGTCCGAAACGAAGTTAACATACGGCGCCACACCCTGCGCGGCTATGCCGATGGTTTCGTGCACAAGAGAAGAATCTCCTGTCATTTCTCCATAAATGGACCCTAGGCGACTGATATCCGCCGCCCAGCCCTTGCCCAACAATTGCAATATCTCGCCGCTGACAGCTTCGGATGTGTCACTAGCTCCGCCCGCCTTTGCCGCAGCGATTCGGTGCCTGTGATAGTTGAGCGCGCCGGACGCAGTTGGTCCCCACGAATTTGAAATAATATATTTTCTACCCGACGCGACGAACAAATTCGCCGTGGAATTAGAGTTGTCCCCGGTATCGGTGTAGGCTTGATGATTGGTAGAGAGCGTTATTGTCGAGTCGGTATTCGCCGTTGTCGCTGATCCAGTGGCTACCAAGCTACCATCGAGTCTGAGTTCCGGCTGAAATGAAGAGTTATAGGTGATCGATAGCCGATGCCCGGAGAGCTGATCAGAAAAAAAAGTCTGATCTATGCCGAGATATTGCACACGAAGCGTTACCCGATATGAATCTGGAATATCGGTCCATTCAGTAGGTGTGCTCCCGGACCATTGATAGTCGAGAGAGGTCTGTCTGACCGCACCCGTAGTGGGCACGATTTTCCATCCTCCGACGATATCTTCTACTTGAGCGTTGGGCATATTCGTTCGGATATAGGATGCAAGATTATTTGAGAACGTTTGCAAGTCGTTTCGTATATTGCTGCGATTGATGTTCTGGATGTAATTCGTGCCCGACGTAGCACCGGATTTGGCCCGACTAAGAAACGCGGATTGATCGTACTGTAGGGCGCTCGCTAAGGAGGATGAGCTCAGGCCAGCTGTATATGCGTGACTTTTGAAGCTTGGATCAAAGACATACCAGGTTCCGCTGATGTTAACCTTGACCCAGATATGAGTTAGTCTCATATTCTGCATGGGGTAACTGCAATCGGAGCCATTGGACCAGTAGTTAAAGAACGGAATTCTACCAGCTGACGGTATTTCCCAAGTACTACATGCACTAGAAACATCAACACCGTACCACGACTGAAATTGCGCAGGCGATAGCATCACCTCGCCTTTGAGGTAGTTCGCTGTATAGCCTGCGGCGCGGAGCAGGGCTACCATGAGCGCCGCCTGATCAAACGGAGTTCCGGCACCATCAAGGAGTGCCCCGACGGCTCCTTTCTGAACGCCATAAATTGGCACGAACGCTATATTATCGTGGACAAATTGATAGATAAGATCGGGATCGTTTTTAAGGGCCCGCGCCAGCTCTGATATTACGGTGGGAGATTGGATGGTTGCTTGCGCCGCGAGGGATTGGTTCTGGACGGAAAGCTTGGATGATCGGACAACATTGCTCGAAGTCGTCGATTGCGGCTTCGTCGATTGAAGTGCACGTTCCTGCTCTGGGCTAACATGAGCCGACGGAAGAGTGCCTCGCCACCCCGGTACGGAAAGCCCGGTTGCTAGCTGTGGTTGCGTTTGTGCATGCGATATGGCGGGAACAAGCATCAGCGTACTCGCCAGAAGATTATACCTGATTCTTTTCATGATATTTCCTGTTCCTTTGTGCGCTTTGTGTAGCGCGCCGTGATCTTTGCTGGCCCGATCTTCGGGAGACGGAGCGGTCAATAAACGACCACGATTATTCCGTTCTTACCGGCTCCGCCGCTGCGCGCCGCACCGCCGCCACCGCCATAGCCCCCGCCACTCGCTCCAGTCGAAGAGGTGGCGCCGCTCGTATTACCGCCGCCTCCGCCTGCGCCTGGCCCGACCCATGCCCCTGCGAGGGACCCCGCGGTTACGTGCCATATATCTGACTGCGAGCCGTCATTCCCATATCGGGAGGTCCAGCCTCCACCGCCTCCACCCGACCCATTGGACCCCTGTGTCGCAGGAACAGAATTTACGGCGCCAACACCGCCCGCACTCCCGCTTGGTCCAACACCGCCGTTACAGCCATCGGCAATGGTGCAGTTCGGTGACGCAGTGGAAGATTGGCCGTCCGCTCCGCCTCCGCCTGATGCGCCCAGGTTGCTAGCATTTCCGCTTGCCCGCCCTGGTCCATGTGGGCCCGCAGCCCCGCCGCCGCCGGATCCGCTGTTACTGCTTGCAGTGCCTGCGCCACCCCCCGCGTAAACGAGGTCACCCACGCCCGCAGCCCCGCCGGCTCCCGGCGCTCCCGAAGCACCATTTCCGCCAGCATTAGCAAGCAGCGTTGCAGCGTTTACCCAATAGGTTTGCGAGCCCGAACCCCCTGCGGCAACTTGCACGGCGATGGAGTTGCCGGGAGTAGTGGCGTAATTGTTTAGCTTCGCAAAACCGCCCCCGCCACCACCTTGCGCGGGTCCTACGCTGGCGCCCCTACTCTGACCTTTACCACCCGCTCCTATTGCATACACCGTCACGCAATTGACGCCCGCAGGCACCGTCCAGCTGGTTGTACCAGCCGCAATGGCATAGATATTAGAAGATCCTGGTGTGCATGTGACGCCAGTGACGGTCACGTTGGTACGATTGTTAGCCGCATCATGATCATATGTTTGAGTGACGCCGTTATTCACGGTGCCGGAATGAGTCGCTCCGACGAGTCGTCCCAGTGGATCATATGAGTAGCTAGTCGTTTCGTTCGCCGTGGCTCGCGTGGTGAGCAAAGCCGTTGACGCTAATATCAATAGAGACGGTGATAAAACTCGCGGGATAGTACATAGAGCACCGTCAAAGCGCCGATATTTTTGCATGAAACCCCCTGTCGATTACCGACGGCAAGTTACATGCTATAACTTTCTTGTTACCTGCAAGATATAAATTGGTTAATGTGCGACGAAAACTTAGTTAATATTGAGCTAATCGCATATCATTGATCTATGTTGATCCGCATGTCGTTTTTATACAATCAATCGTCCCTTGACATGTTGGAATATTTCATGAGATGTTTTCTGCATTAAGTGTCGGCACGAGCCGGAAATGCTCGTTATTTTCATGGTTATGATCTGTAGCAGAATATTTTAATCGAGTAGTGACACGTGCCATTGCCAACATGACTCTGAAGCAACACCTTCTAGAACATAAGCTGCTCAACTCTAATGCTGTTGCGCGCGCAGAAGAGGTTCAGTTGCGCACGGGGGCTAGGTTACCGGTCACACTGGCGAAGTTAGGGTTGGTCGCTGAAGATGATCTAGCGGTTGCGTTAACGCGCTCGACCGGGTTTGCATGGATTCGGGGATCGGAGTTTCCGCAAGAGCGCCCTGTCATAAAAGGCCTTAATCGACGCTTTCTGCAGCGACACTCTATTTTGCCGTTGGAAATCATCGACAGCACCCTTGTCACGGCCATGGCTGATCCCGAGGACGATGAAGCACGCATGGCGCTCGCATTTGCTACTGCACTGTCTGTGAGCCCTCGCATTGCCACTTTCTCTGATATTGAGGATACATTCGGCATTGATGACCCTTCAAGTGACGATCTGGGACCGCTGATCGACGGCTTCACCGGAGGCGCCAGCGATGATATCGCGCGGCTACTGGAGGACGACTCTGACGCGCCAGTGATCCGTCTGGTGCAGCGTATTCTCACGAACGCAGTCAATCGGCGGGCCTCTGACATCCACGTGGAGCCCATGGCTCGCCATCTCTCCGTTCGGTATCGAATCGATGGCCGGCTTCAGGAGGTCGAACGGCATGCGGATGCTTTCGCCGGGCCCGTCGCTTCGCGCATCAAGATCATGGCGGGCCTGGATATCGCCGAATCCCGTTTGCCGCAGGATGGACGTTTGAGATTTACAGTGCGCGGCCGCGAGGTCGATGTCAGGGTATCGACCTCGCCGATCTCGCATGGTGAGAGCATCGTGCTTCGGCTGCTGGGGCGAAGCGAGGTACCGCTTGATCTGGAGAAGCTCGGGCTACCGGCGGCCGCTCTGGAAAAGCTCACCCGCGCGCTCGATCGGCCACACGGCATCATCCTGCTTACGGGGCCGACCGGCAGCGGCAAGTCTACTACGCTCTATGCGGCTGTCAGCCGCCTGCGGCGGCCCGAGGTCAAGATCCTTACGGTTGAGGATCCGGTGGAAGTGCTGCTCGAAGGCGTGAACCAGGTTCAGGTCCGCCCCGATATTGGCCTCACCTACGGAGCAACTCTGAGAGCCTTTCTGCGGCAGGACCCGGACATTCTTATGATCGGCGAAATTCGCGATCGCGAAACCGCCGATATCGCGCTACGCTCGGCGCTTACCGGCCATCTGGTGCTGTCAACGCTGCACACCAACAGCGCGCTGGGCGCATTCACGCGCCTCGTCGATATCGGCGTTGAGCCTTATCTGACCGCTTCGACCGTGATCGCTACAATCGCCCAACGCTTGGTTCGCTCGCTATGCGGCGAATGCCGTCAGGAGCGTAGCCTCACGGTTGATGAACATAGGCGTTTTGACAAGGCTGGCATCCCGGCACCCGAGACCCTCTTCGAGGCGGCTGGCTGTCCCATCTGCCTCCACACCGGCTTTCGCGGGCGCATTCCGCTGATCGAGATCGTCGAAGTCGATGAAACATTACGCGAGCGCATTCGCGACAATAGCCTTCACGAAGAGGACCGCCATTGTCCGTTTAAGGAGACGCTCGCTGGCCATGGCTTGGCGCTGGCCGCGGTAGGCAGAACCACGCTTGCCGAAGTGGCGCGCGCGGTGGAGCTGCGATGACCGCTTATCGCTGCTTGGTCATCTCGCGCGAAGGACGAACCGACTGGCGCGTCATCGACGCGCCTGATCAGCACAGTGCGGTGACGCGATTGGTCGCGGATGGGCTCACGCCGCTGGATATCAGCAATGACGCTTTGTCGCTGGTGGAAAGGCTCAACCGACCGGTACGCCTCGGCCGCACGCTGAGCATCGGCGATCAAGCGCTGATAATGACGCAACTGGGGACGCTCATCCGCTCGGGCCTGCCGGTTGACCGCTCGCTCGATTTGCTGCGCGAGCAGGCCCCGCGTGCGCGGCAGCGCGATCTACTTGCGCAGGTGGTGGCGCATGTGCGTGGCGGTGGCGCCTTGGCAAGCGGCCTCGATCAGCTGGCGAGCTTTCCGGCGTATGTGATTGGCGTGGTGCGCTCCGCTGAACGCAGCGGCAAGCTTGGCGACGCGCTTGAGACCCTGGCGCGGCGCCTCTCGCTGGCGGCCGCGACACGACGCCAGCTGCTGACCGCGCTTACTTATCCTGCAGCCGTACTGATAGCGACGTTCCTGGCACTAGCATTGGTGCTGACGCTAGTCATTCCGCAGTTCGAGCCGATCTTCGAGGGGCAGGAGGATAAGCTTCCCCAGATCACCCAACTGGTGCTGGCGCTATCCCGACTGGTCACCGAACATGGCTGGGCGTTGATCGCGACAATAGTAGCGGTCCCGATAGCCTTATCCTGTTTATTGCGAACGCCCGCCGGAATGGAGCTGATCAACCGCCACCGCCGGCACATTCCCGGCATGATCATGCGTGATCAATATATTGCGGGCCAGTTCATCGGCATCTTCTCCACCTTGATCGGCAATGGCGTCTCGGTTGTGAATGCGCTGCCGCTGGCCCGTGACGCGGTAGGCAGCCATCGCTGGCGGCGGCACATCGAGATGGTCGAAAGTGCCGTCCGCGGCGGTTCGCGGCTTTCCGCGGCCCTTTCTAAAAGCACGCTCATCCCATCGGCTGCGATCCGACTGATCGAGACCGGTGAGCGCTCGGGTCAGCTCGCCAGCACCTGCCGGGAAGCAAGCGGCATCATCGGCGAGAATGTCCGCGCCAAGATCGAGCGCGGTGTGGCACTCGCCAATCCAATGGCGATCGTCAGCCTCGGTGGTCTAGTCGGTATGCTGGTAGCAGGCGTTATGCTGGGGATCTTTTCGCTCGGAGATTTTGCTCAGTAGTAGATTTATTCACGTAAATTATTTTATGTGCATTTAATGGTAAATGGTGAACTGAAATTGATCATATCCTTTATAAAGATCAACATGAATTCGCACATATCTTCAGCTGATTTTATTGAGCAAGCGAAATCCCGGTGAAAAGGAATCATTCTAAAACGTGGACATCCATTGGGTCTCCCGAGGGCTTCACACTGATGGAAATGCTGGTCGTGCTGGTCCTGATGGGGCTGATCGCGGCGGTAGCCATCCCGCAGATCATGAAGCTGATGGGCGGCGCCAAGCATAAGGCCGCCAAGATTCAGCTCGAGACGTTGAGCCAGAGCTTGACCAATTACGAAATGGACACGGGCGCCTATCCGACCACCCAGCAGGGGCTGCAGGTGCTCTGGGCCGATCCCAAGAACGTCGCCGAATGGAACGGCCCCTATGTGCGACGCGAGAAGCAATTGCTCGATCCGTGGAACCGGCCGTTCATTTATCGGGCGCCCGGCCAAGCCGCGCCTTATGATCTGATCACGCTTGGAGCAGATGGCGTGGAAGGGGGCAAGGGGGATGACGCGGACATTTCCTCAGCTGATTGACCCCGTGCGCGATGTACGGGGCTTTACGCTCATCGAAATGCTCATCGTGCTGACAATCGTTGGGCTGGTGGCCGCGGTGGGCGCCGTCACGCTTCAACGTCACCCGGGCCATCTTACGCGGCAGCGCACCGCGATCCAGATCAAAGCCGCCGTGGAGCAGGCAAGGCAGCAGGCGATGATGACCGGGCGCGCCACGCTTTTGGATTTAAGCAAGATTCAAACAGCAAAGGGTGCCGCTTTGTCGCTCAGCGCCGGGCAGCGGAAGGACAAGCCGACCTTCGCCTTTTATCCTGATGGTTCTTCGACCGGAGGCACCATACTATTCGACGAGCACCCGCTCATTCAAGTGAACTGGCTCACCGGACGGATTTCCGATGTCCGCGGCTGATCGGCAATCGGGGTTCACGCTCGTCGAGGTGCTAGTGGCACTTGTCATCTCGAGTCTGTTGCTGGCCATCATCTTCGATGGCTCGATCTTGGGGCGCAAGCGTGAGAAGTTAGCGACTGATCGCGCAAAAGCAGTGCTATTGGCGGATAACCTGCTGGCAGCGGCCGCAGCCGAGCCCTATCAGCAAGGGCAGCGCGAGGGGATTTCCTACGGCCTCCATTGGACTGTTAGCGAACGCCTCACTGCCGCCGATCCCCGTGGCATGACGGGCCTGGTAGCGCTCGAGACCAACATTTCGGATCGCGACAAGCATGTGCTGTTCGCTGCCGATGTCCTGCACCTCAAGTCGCTTGCGCCACAATGAAGAACGCGGGCTTCACCCTGGTCGAGGTTCTGGTGGCATTGGTAGCCGGAGGCCTGCTGCTCGCGGCGCTGACATCGGTGGTCTCCGGGCTCAGCAACGACTTGACAAAAACCCAGGCTGAGAATGGCATGACGCAAATCGAGGCTGCGGCGCCCATCCTGCATCGGCTAATTGAGAACGCTGTTCCCGCCGAGGAAGCGAGCATCATCCAGCCTGATAAACTTGAGCTGACCGTTCCCCCGCCACAATCTCTCGGGCCGATCGGCCCGCTCAAGATGGATTTGATGGTTCGCCGCAGCGGCAGGGGCCAAGGCTTATTCCTAGCCTTCAACGCGACCTCGCCGAGCGCTGAAGTGCCTTCGGCTGTACGGCAATGGCAGCTGCTCGTCGACGGCTTCGATAGCATTGAGATTACCTCCGAACCTGCAGCGGGTGGGTCCGGGCAGCGCCTGCCAAGTCTGATCCATATCTCGTTCATCGATGGCCATCAGGAGCCCGTGGCACTCACCTTCCGTCCGCGGATCAGCTCGACTGGTGCCTGCCGCTTCGACGCCATCTCAATGACGTGTCGGGCATGAACCGAAGGTTTGTAACTTTTGCCGAGAGCGCCGGCGCCGCTTGGACTTGGTGGATGGGCGAATTACGCAACATGATCCCTCGCAGATGGGGCAATAGCAAAAATGCGCTCTCGAACATTCGCTTCACGCAGGACGAGGTGATCGTCGAGCGCGTTACTGGTGAGCTGGGTGAGCGCTTCGTCGACCAGACACCTCTTGATTGCTTCGAGAATGAGAACTGGGCTGAACTTGCCGAACTGGTACGCGATACCGATGTCCGCGTGCTGCTGCGGCCGCCGGAGGTCCATCTTCTCACCGTAACATTACCCTCGGCCGCGCGAAGCCGCCTGCACTCAGCTGTGGCGTTCCAGTTGGTCGAGCGCTCACCGCTGGATCCGGAGCTAGTCCAATGGATGCTTGGGCAGCCCCAAGTCGGCTCAGAGACCGTGGCCGTACCAGTGATGCTGTCCCGTGCCGAACGGCTCGACCATATACAAACGCTGTTCGCTGAAAATGAAATCCCCCTTCAATCGATCGCCGGCGAGGTTGGCGACCAGCTCATCACACTGCGCAAATGCGGCGCGAACGACAATTTCGAGCTTTTGCGGAAGCTATCGCCAGCCAAGCGCGTCACTGCGGGCCTCGTCGCCTCCATTCCGGTCAGTATCACACTTGGCGCAACGCTGCTGGCGAGCCTCAATGCGAGCAAGGTTGAGGCACTTCAACAGGAAGTTCGGCCCAAGCTCTCAATCGAACGAACATTGCAGCAAAAGGAGGATCTGCGGCGGGCGCTCGCGCCCTCGGTGGCGCTGCCGTCGATCAGCATGCTGCTTGACGATCTGGCCGGGCGGCTGCCGGCAACGGCCTACATCAAGGAAATCGAGCGGGATAGCGATGGACAAATAAAACTTCGCGTTGTCGCCCGCGATCCTGACGCAGCCCAAGCTGCACTTAAAGGCGATCCGCTGCTGCCGGGCGTTCACCAGACCGGGCAGACTCCGTCAGACCGCGAGGGTGTAGATCTGATTTACGAGGCGGGCCGATCATGATCGACAACTTCTCGCCGCTCACACGTAAGTTCATCGCGCTCGCAATCCTGTTCTTCGTCCTGATGTTCTGCGTAATTATTGTCATCCTGCCTGCCATCGGGTTGATCTCGGCAAAGCTTGACCGACTGGCCGAGGCCCGCTTTCAGAAAGCGCGCCTTGAAGAGATTCAAGACCGGCCTTTACCGGCGCGGGGCAATCCCATAGCCGCCGATCTCTATCTCCATGCCACGTCCCCGGAAGCGGCACAAAGCGCACTTGTCGCCATTCTGAACCAGCTGGCGAGCAGCAATTCGGTCTCGTTGGAGCAGGCTAATCCGGTTCCTGCCGATGGTGCCACGCCACAAAGACTGACAGTCGATCTGAGCGTCTCGGGTCCCGAACTCGCCCTTACATCTTTCATCAATGATGTCGAAGCCCATCGGCCGATGATCCGCTTCAGCAGCTGGAAAATCATCGCCGGTGGGGGGGGCTCAGGTCCCGCGCACTTGGGCGGACGGGCCAGCGCCGTGTGGAGTCCTGCACAGTGATTCGGCTCAATGGCGAAATTGCCGCCATCGTCGCGGCAGCAGGAGCGGCCATTATCGTTCCGATCTCCATGTTGCGCTCGAATGATCCGCCACAAGAGCATATCTTGCGGCTTGCCGCGACCCAAGTGCCGCCACCTGCGGAGCTCGCACTGCGCGGCACGGCGTTGGAAGCACCACTGTTTAATCCTGACCGCACACCATCACCGCCGCCAGGACAGGATGCCGCAACCGACCAGCCCACAGCGGCGCCGCCTGCTTCGCCACCCCTGCTGGTCGGCACTATCGCAGGTCGGGGCAGCGCAGGGGTCGCGCTCGTCAAGAACAGCGCGGGCGAAACCCTGACCCTGCGGGTCGGTGAGGTAGTCGACGGCTGGACCTTGATCGCGATCGGCAACGGCGCTGCTACGGTCGACCAGAACGGCCGCCGCGAGACGATTAGCCTCAATTTTTCGAACAAAGACGCCGGACAACAGGCTGCAAATGCGCAAAGCCCAATTCCGCTCGCTCCGGCAGCGACGGCCGTGACCACGCAAACCTCAGCACAAAATGGCTCAGCAACCACAGCGCTGGCCGGAACGATCGGACATTAAATGAAGCGACTGGCTCTGGTTCTTTGGCTGTTGGCAGGCATAAGCGACGAGAGCCTCGCCGCGCCTGCACGTCCACGTCTAACGTCAACGACTGCGGAAAGCCGTGGCTATCAGCTCGCCTTCGTGGACGCTGACGTGAAGCGGGTGGTCGACGCTGTATTGGGCGCAATGTTGGGCGTCGACTACAGCATCGATCCCAAGGTCGAAGGCAATGTGACACTTCGCACCACCAAGCCGGTTTCGCGCAATGCACTCATTCCTTTACTTGAATCGGCATTGGCGCCGCTCAATGCCGTGATTCAGGCGGATGGGTCGGCTTACCGGGTGGTCCCACGTGATAGTGCGCGCATGGGCGCGCACTTTCCCACCGAGGGCGATGCGATCTCCGGCCCGACAGGATTTGCTACAGAGGTCGTCGAACTTAAGAACGCAAGTGCGCGCGAGATGTCCAAGCTGCTTGAACAGTTTCTGGGTAAGGAGGTGGTCGGCGGCACCAATGTCGCGCGCAATCAGATCCTCATAACCGGCACCGGCGAGGAGCGCGCTGCCGCCAAGGCGCTCATCGCGCGGTTCGACGTTGACTCGCTTGCCAGCATGAACTTCGAGTTCCGCAAGCTGGAGAATGTCGATCCGGACACGCTCGCCGGCGAGCTCGAAAAAATCTTCCAGCCGCCGCTCGACATCATCGGCTCACGCGTCAAGCTCGTGCCGCTGCCCCGCCTGCGCTCGATTCTGCTGATTGCGGCCAATCGGGCGGACTTCGATCGGGTAATCCCGTGGATCCAACGGCTGGATTCTGGCGGTGCCGGCAAGCCCAAGCTCTACAGCTATGCAGTGCAGAATGGCCTTGCCCGCGACCTAGCACGTTCGCTGCAAGCGGTGTTGGGAACGGGCGGTAGTAGTTCGACCTCGTTTACCTCGACCACAGTCCAGCCCGCCAGCGCGAGCGGCCAAGCGGCCGCCGGCCGCGCGGTTGAAGCAGCTCCGCCGCCGGAAGGCAGCGCCAACTCACTTTATTCCCTCCAGAGCCCTGAAGAAAATGGGCCACGCATCGTACCCAATGAAGCGAATAACGCGCTACTGATCTACGCGACCGGCGAGCAATATGAGTTCATCCGAGACGTGCTCGAGAAGATCGATCAGCCCGCCGCGCAGGTGCTCATTGAGGCGACGCTTGCCGAGGTCACGCTTAGCAATGACCTCAGCTATGGCATCGACTGGCGCAAGCTCGACGGCAACGACACGATCTCGCTCAGCAGCAATTCAAGCGGGATCCCGGCATCGATCTTTCCCGGCTTTTCCTACTCCTATGTCGGTTCGTCCGCGCGCGCAGTGCTCAACACGCTGCAATCCAAAACCAATGTGCGCGTGTTGTCCGCGCCGCGGCTGCTGGTGCTCAACAACCAGACTGCCTCGCTCCAGGTCGGAGATCAGGTGCCACTCGTCACGCAGCAGGCGCAGAGCGTCTCGGCCGCGGGTGCACCGATCGTCAACACGGTCGAACTGCGAGATACCGGCGTCATCCTGAAGGTCACCCCACGCGTCAATGAGAGTGGGTCAATCATCCTCGACATCGATCAGGAGGTCAGCGACGCGGTTCCCACGACCACTTCGGGGATTTCCTCGCCGACCATTCAGCAGCGCAAGCTGTCGAGCACGGTCTCGACACGATCTGGACAGATGATCGCGCTCGGCGGGCTTATCCGCGATCGGGTTACCCGCGGGAAATCGGGTGTTCCCTTACTCAGCCAGATCCCATTGGTCGGAGCGGCTTTTGGAACACACACCACACGGGGTGACCGCACGGAACTTATCATCCTGCTCACGCCGACGGTAATGCGCTCGCCCGAGGAGATAAGATCGACCGTGAACGAACTCATCGATCATCTCGATCTCGCACGTCCGCTGGTCGATCGCGCCAAGCTGAGGCAAGTCGGTGCGCCACGACCCACACAATGAGGGGTTCGTCCTCATCAACGCGATCTGGCTGCTGCTGCTGTGCGGCGCGATCGCGGCGCTGCTGATGCTGCAGGGAATCGAACGTGGATCGGCCGCGCGCGCGGAAGGCGACGCGCTCAAGACGCGGCTATCGCTCGAGAGCGGTGTAGAGGCGGTGATCGCCGACATATTGTTCGATGGACCGCGCAGCCGCTGGGCTAACCTGCCTGCCAACGGCTCCATCGATGTTGGAGCAGGGGCTCCGCTTCAGGTCCGGGTGTCGAGTGAAACGGGGAGACTCGATCTCAACGACGGCGATCTCAATACGATCGATCTAGCGCTTCGCGGTTTTGATGTGAATGCGACGCGCAGGCGCTCTTTGGTCGACGAGCTTGTTGCAAGGCGCGCGCGAAAGGAGCGGATCGGGTCCTGGGCGGAAGCTCAAATGCTTTTGAGGGGAGTACTGACCAACGCCAATCGAGAGTCCTGTCCCGAAGAAGATTTCACCCTTTATTCCGGGCTGTCTGGACCGAAACCCGATCAAGCCTCTCCTCAACTCGCGCGTGCACTAGGCTATGCCACCGCTGCAGGGGAAAACCCCACCCCGCCTGCTTCCGCTGTTCGAATCGAAGTGACTGCTGCAGGAGGGCTGACGCTAACTTCTATCGTTCGCGCGACCGGCCTGCGCGATGAACCTATTTCGACCATGCGATGGGACTATGGGGAGCAATGCCAATGAACATTCCGTCCCTTCTTAGCTAGCAGCATGTCCTTCGTCCTCAACGCGCAGTGGGAGATAGAGCAAGAGCGACACAAGTCGGCTCCGATGCTTCCCCTGCTATCCTCGGTCCAAATTCAACTTGCGCTGCGGCGGTCGGTTGCCACGATCGGGTCCGTGCTAATCCATCTTCTATTGCTCTACTTCCTTGCCAACAAGCTCTTGGGCTCAGGGGACGGAAGCCATAGCGGCCTCCAAGGTGAAAAAACTCTCGTCTTTAATTTGAACCAGGAGGCTGCTGATCCTGGGTCAAAGGCGCGCGCCGATCCGAAGGACAAGAGCCAAGCCACACCGCCAACGCCCGCAGTCCAACCTCCTCTCGAATGGAAAGTGACGCGACTTCCCCACGAAGTTTCCCAGGCAGTAGCGACGGCAGAAGCGCACAATTTTCAAGCAACACCTGCCACCAAGGCGGCGGGAAACGCTGGAGGCGGTAATTACGATCCTTACGCGGGCGCAGCTCCTGAGAAACTCGGGATGAACCTTGCGAATCTTTCGCTAAAATCCCTTCAGCGGACTGGTCAAGTCATCCTTGACGCCGACAAACTGCAGAAGCTCAAGGCACTTATTGCTAAATCTCGACAATCTCACACTATTCAGCTAACGATTTCGATTGCCAAGGATGGTCGTAACGAGTTGCTGGCGGCAGAAGGCTGCGACATTGGTCTTAAAAATACGATCGCGCATTTCATAAAGACATACGGGCTATTTTCGGCGACGGCTGAACTTGAGAAGATAGAGCTGAGAACGGCCTCATTGTAATTGCAGAGCGGGAATTCAGCGAAACTTTAAAAAATCGTGCTGGGAGCGTAAGAAGCTCATATCCGCTTGTTTCTCGAAGCGAGATGAGTGGCATGCGACAGGCGGCATATCGACCGCCGCGCGAACAGCTGCACAACTTCTGCACATGAACAGCGCAGCATCTTCAACGCCCTCGGCATAGCGCGAACACATCTGTTCGGCATGACCTTCCCATCGAAGAGGGAGGTCATTGATGCAGAGATTGAATTTCCTGACCCACAGATTTTGCTGGAAGGCCGGGCTTGCATTGTCGCTCGTCGTGCTCGGCGACTATCTATTTTTCCAGCAGCAGCTATCGGGCGGCTACATAGGCGCGCTGGCTCTTGGCCTCGCAATCTGCGCAATTGCCGGCCGCAATCCGATTCGAACCAATTATCGCGCCTGGATAGTGCTCGCCTTCGCGGTCCTGTTTAGCGCAGCGCTCATGTTCGATCCTGGGCTACTGTCCTGGACCATGTTCTGGGCCGCGATCAGCATGGCGACGCTGATCATTTCAACATCGCAGTTCGATGACGGGTGGCTCTGGTTTCAGCGACTGCTCATGCACGCAGTGCGCTCGCCAATCGCTCCGGCACTCGACGCGCTTCGGCTGCGGCGCGCTTCAAGACGCCCGACCACGCGCCGCTTCAGCATCCGCCGTCTTATGCCGGTGCTGGCGCTGCCGCTCATTGGCGGGACGATCATATTGTCGCTGTTCGCAACCGCAAATCCGGTGATCTCCGATGCGTTGGCGGCGATCAGCCTGCCGGAGCTTCCGCCAGGCCGAATCGCGCTTTGGGTGATGCTATTTGCATTGGCCTGGAGCGTGCTGCGTCCCCGCCTGCCACAGCATCTCATTCCAACCTTCGACGGCAGCGGTGATTTGCCGCTGCCAGGGGTTTCGGTTCTCTCAGTCCTGCTTTCGCTCATTCTCTTCAACCTGCTGTTTGCGGTCCAGAATCTCCTCGACGGAGCCTATCTCTGGGGCTTCCTCCCGATGCCCGCGGACATGACCCGCGCTGAATATGTCCACCGCGGCGCCTATCCCCTGATCGCAACAGCCATCCTTGCTGCCCTTTTCGTGCTGGTGACGCTGCGCCCCGGCTCTTCTACGGCGGCTGTGCCAACCATCCGCAAGCTGGTTGTGCTTTGGATCGGCCAGAACATGATCCTGGTGGCATCGAGCGTGCTGCGGACGCTCGATTATATCGACGCGTCCTTGCTCACCACGCTTCGCATCCAGGCACTGGCCTGGATGGGACTGGTTGCTTTGGGCTTGTTCCTGATCTGCTGGCGCATGCTGTTCGCCAAAAGTGCGTCCTGGCTGATCAACAGCAATCTCGCCGCGGCCGGTCTTCTGCTAACACTCGCCTGCTTCGTCGACACCGGCGCCATCGCCGCGCAATGGAATGTGCGCCATGCACGTGAGATCGGCACGCACCCGCACAAGCTGGATCTTTGCTATCTCTCCTCGCTCGGCGCATCCTCGCTGCTACCCCTGATCGAGCTTGAGCGGCGTCCATTGCGCCCGGCCTTTCGCGAAAGAGTTCAGGTGGTTCGCGAGCGCATCTTCGGGGAGCTTGCCTATGCTGAGAGCCATGGCGGCTGGACCTGGCGCGGCGCCGATCGGCTCGAGAAAGCGAGGACACTGCTTCCTGCCGTTCCCGTCATAAGGCTGAAGCCGGGCATGCGCTCCTGTGATGGCGAACTGCTGCGCTCCGACGAAGACACTGAAAGCGCCGCTCAGCCGACCGCATTGACAGGATCGGAGCAGCAATGATCATGTGCCCGATGCCCCGCACCATTCTCATTGTCGACGACGACGCGCATATTAGGCAGTTGCTGGTCTTTGCCTTCACGAAAGCCGGCCTCGATGCCATCGAAGCGCAAGACGGCGAGGCAGCGCTGGCGGCCGTCGAACGTCATCAGCCCGATCTGGTCGTGCTCGACATCAACATGCCGCGCATGGACGGCCTCGAAGTCTGCCGGCGGCTCCGCGCCCAGGGCGATCTGCCCATCCTGTTCCTGTCATCGCGCGACGACGAGATCGACCGGGTGTTGGGTATCGAGTTGGGCGGTGACGATTATGTCGTCAAACCCTTCTCGCCACGCGAAGTGGTGGCACGATCGATGGCGATCCTGCGCCGGACCAATGGCCGTCCGCCGGCCGTCGAGGACGCGGCCGAACTAAGGCATGGCAAGCTGCTGCTCGATGCTGAAGGCTGGGTCGCAAAATGGCAGGGCCAGGAAGTCGCGCTGACCGCAACCGAGTTCACTATCTTGCGGACGCTGGTCTCGATGCCGTCGCGCATCTTCTCGCGCGATACCATCATTGACCGGCTCCATGGACCCGGCTTTGCCATCACTGACCGGACGATCGACAGCCATGTACGCAATCTGCGGCGCAAGTTCGAAGAGGCTGGTTGTGCCGATCTCATCGAAACCCGCCCCGGTGTCGGCTATCGGCTTGGGAGCTGCATCGGTGGGGGCGCATGATTCAGGGCCTCAAGGCCTTCGTCGCGCGCCATTGGCCGGTTCTGCATTTTCGGACGATCATCTTCGGAACCTTGCTGTTCGTGGCGGCGCTTCCCGGCATCAGCGCTGTCTTCCTCCGGGTCTATGAAAATGCGCTGGTGCGCCGGACCGAAGCTGAGCTGGTTGCGCAGGGCGCCGCACTGGCGGCCAGCGCAGCAGCAATGTGGCCGGGGCCCCGCATCGTGGCGCCTCCGCCCAAGCTGGTCTATGTCGACAACCCGACCGAGATCGATCTCAGCACATCGCCAGTCTTGCCGGAACGGCCCGCGCCGTTGCCGTCCTCGGTCCCCACGGATGCTGCCGCAGTCGCCGTCGCCAACAAGCTTGCCCCGGCGATCGCGGAAACCAAGCTGACGACGCTTGCCTCGATTCTGGTGCTGGATCGGCATGGCATCATTCTCGAGGGTCAAGAACGGGGTAGTAGCCTTGCGGCTCTTCCCGAGGTCAGGGAGGCACTGGCGGGGCGCCCGACCACGGTGTTTCGCCAAAATGGTGCTTATCGGCAGGTCTATCCATTCGAGTGGGTGAGCAGAGCATCCAATCTGCGCCTTCATCATGCCCGGCCCATCTGGATCGATGGTAAGGTGGCGGGCGTGGTGCTGGTGTCGCGATCGCCCCGCGCTTTGTTTCGTGGCATTTACGAGGATCGTGGCAAGATAGCGCTCGGCGTTGCCGCGATCTTCGGATTGTTGATCGCCCTCTCGGCGATCCTGTCTCGGGCCATTGTTCGCCCGATCGAGAATTTGAGCCGGGCCACGCGCGCGATGGTGTTTGGTGATGATCGGATGCCCGCACGCCCCTCGCTCCAAGTCGTGGAAATCAAAAATCTTTATGACGACTTCGAAGCCATGGCTGAGCATATCGACCGGAGATCACGTTACCTACGCGATTTTGCGGCGTCCGTAAGCCATGAGTTCAAAACGCCGCTCGCCGGAATCCGGGGCGCGGTCGAGCTCTTTCAGGATCATCACGATACGATGAGCGATGAGGAGCGGGCGCGCTTCCTGGAAAACATTGCCGCTGGGGCAGACCGCCTGTCCAAGCTGGTACGCCGGCTGATGGAACTCGCTCAAGCTGATATGCAGTTGGCGGGAACGGCCGAACCGACAGACATCTATCCAATCTTGACCAAGATCGCTGATGGATTTCGTGCCGTGGATTTTGATGTCGTTCTGCAGGTTCCGAAGGGTTTGCCATCTGCGATGATCTCGCCTGCCAGCTTGGAAGCGATTGCGACGACTTTGCTCGAAAACAGCAAGCAGGCAGGGGCTTCCAAAGTCTTGATTACGGGCGGCATCACAGGAGAGACGCTGGAGCTCATATTTGAAGATGATGGACCTGGCATACCGGATGCGGATCGCGATCGTGTGTTCGATCCGTTTTTCACGAGTAAGCGCGAAGTTGGCGGCACCGGCCTAGGCCTGGCGATCGCTCGATCATTGGCCGAAGCACACAGAGCTGAATTGATCCTCGTTCCGAGAGATGAAGGCACGCACATGGCATTATGCATGTCGGCGGCAGAATAGACGTTTGGAACAGGGCCGCCGTGAAGGTCGTCGCGCCTCCCGTCACGACGCGGCGCGCAGAGGCAGACTGCACGATACCATTCCTGTCATAATCGCCACGATAATTGAGACTGCGAGCCCCCGTTATCATCCGCCTTTTCGCTGCCATTGAGATCTACCCTACTAAGCATGGAAAGCGCCAGCTTGGGTATTGGCGCGGAAATGTGCTGCCATGTCAAACCGGCCAGACTCGCCAGCGCTCCCAACAAATTTTGTTACTCCACATAACGACACTTCACGCCTTCCTACGGATCGACCATATCAAAGCGGAAAGGCTGGTCAGAATTGCAGCCAAACCAATGAGCAACGTTCCATCAATGATAATCATACGCGACTCCATGATCGTCGCATTGTTCCCCTTTTGTTCCTACAAATGAAGTCCCTTTCTCCTCGCGAAGCTTTATTGGTGCTGATCCAACGGAAGGACCTGGAAGATCATGAGGAAGGGCGCCGGGCCTGAACCCGGCGCCCTCTGGAACAAAGGATTGCAGCGACCAAAGGGAACGAGAGCCGGCTGCGGACCACAGCATGCTTAGAGCTCAGTTACGAAGAACCCAATGGCGACAGTTTGTCGTTGTCCTTACCGAGCTCTCAAACATTATACGGACCTATCGGTGGTGGCCTAGGTGCGAACCCCGCACAGACTTCGGGACTGCCACTCGAGTTTGATGGAACCCCTTGCCACAGGCAAGCTCACCAAATTGCGGCAAAGCCGCAGCTAATTGGCGCATCCATAGGGCGTCTCGATCTGTATCGACAAGCGATCGCTCACCCCGCATGTCTCGAAATGCCCGAGCGCCATCGCGGCCCCACCATCGTCCGGGATCTGCCAGCGCACGCGCCCGGTATAGGTTGCAGCAATTGTGTGGCCGCTTCGGTCGACCGCAGGTTTGAACCGCCCACGGGCGCGCAGCAACGCGCAGGCAGTTTCGTCTAGCGATGCAGTGCCGCTCGTCTGGGTAATCATGCAGTTGGTCACCTGTCCCGCCGGGTCAATATCAAGTTGATAGCCGCTGGTTCCTTCTGCCCTCGCGCGCAGAGCCGAGGGCGGATAGTCATCGGTTGTGATCCAGCTTGCCGGATCCATCGGGGTCACACCCTTTTCGGGGCTTTGCGCCGTGGACGCCAAGAGTATGCCAAATGCCAGCCCCACGACACCGCCCCACATTAACCAACTCCATAACGCCCCGATTGATGTTTGAAGCAAAAAGGCTAAGCTGAACAGCGATATTGGGGGTGGCATGAGTTTAAAATATTTGGGGCTTGCTGTTGCGGGCTTGGCAGCGATGCCCGCAAGCGCGGCGGACAAGCTTGCCATCGCGCCCGCGCCGGCGTGGGTTAAGCCGATTGCCGCGCCCGCGGCGCCCGACAAGCCTGGCGAAGCACCGATCAACCTACTGCTTCAGGACCAGCAGTTCGATCTGCAGCCACGGCATCAGACGCGTTACTTCGAGTCGGTTTATCGTATACAGACATCGCAGGGCCTGCCGGCGGGCAATGTCTCGCTGTCGTGGAACCCGGACACTGAAGTTGCCACCGTACACAAGCTCGAAATTCATCGCGGCGACAAGATCATCGACGTGCTGAAAACCGGGCAGAGCTTCACGGTCGTGCGCCGCGAAACCAATCTTGAAAACGCCATGCTTGACGGCGTGCTCACCGCCACGATCCAACCGGAAGGTCTTCAGGTCGGCGATATCGTCGATTTTTCCGCGTCGATCAGCCAGAGCGACCCAGCGCTCAAGGATCATATTGAGCAAATCGGTGGCGGCTGGAACGGCACCCCGATCACGCGTGCTCATATGCGCGCGCAATGGCCCGCCTCGATCCACATGCGGCTGCGCGGCACGCCTGGTCTGCCTGAGCTAAAGCCGGTGCGCGAGGGCAATCTCGCGAGCGTAGAGCTGTCGCTTGACGATCTCCAGCCGCTCCAGGCGCCGCGGGGGGCGCCGCTGCGATATGCGATCAGCCGGGTCTGGGAGATGAGCGACTTCAAATCCTGGGCCGATCTCGCACATCTGATGGCACCCCTCTATGTGAAGGCGTCGGAATTACCCGCACAGGGCGCGCTGCAGGCTGAAATCGCGCGGATCGCAGCGCAATCGGCCGATCCGGTTGTGCGCGCAGAAGCCGCGCTCGCGTTGGTGCAGGAGCGGGTTCGCTACGTCTTTCTTGGCATGAACGATGGGGGCCTGATCCCTGCTGATGCGGAAACCACCTGGTCGCGGAGGTTCGGCGACTGCAAGGCCAAGACGGCGCTACTGCTCGCTCTCCTGCACGGACTCGGCATCAAGGCCGAGCCGGTAGTCGTCAACGCGCTGGTGGGCGATGGCCTTGACGAGCGCTTGCCGGCGATCGGGCTGTTCAACCATGTGCTCGTCCGCGCGAACATCAATGCGAAAACCTACTGGCTTGATGGCACGCGCACGGGGGATGCCAGGCTCGATCAGATCCGCACGCCTTATTTCCGCTGGGGATTGCCGCTGGCGGGAGATGCAAACCTGGTGCCGCTGGTGCCTCCGGCGCTGGAGCAGCCGGCAAGCGTCACCAGCGTCAGGATCGATGCGTCGGCGGGCCTTTCAGTGCCGGCACCGTTCCACGTCGAGAGCCTTTGGCGCGACGATGCGGCGCTGGGGCTCAACCTGAGGCTGTCCGATCTCAGCCCGGAATTGCGCGATACCTATCTCCGCCAATATTGGCGGAAGCAATATGACTTTGTGGATGTGAAGTCGGTCAGCGCAACCTATGATGCCAAGCTGCGCGAAGAGCGGCTGGTGATGGACGGTCAGGCGCAGATGGATTGGAACAGCGGCTGGTACGAAACTGATGGCCTGGGCGTGGGCTATAAGGCTGATTTCACGCGCGATCCCGGGCAGGCGCAGGGCGCGCCCTTCGTAACTGACTATCCCTCCTATTACCGATCCGAGGAGACGATCCTGTTGCCAAAGGGCGCGGCGTTCAGCCTGTCGCATCCGGAGGACATCGATACGACCGTGGCAGGCACCGCCTATCATCGCCATGTCGCGATCACCGGCAACCGCTTTACCGGCGAGATGAGCACGCGCACAATCGCGCCGGAGTTTCCCGCTGCCGACGCCGCCGCCGCGCAGAAAACGCTGCGCGCGCTGGCGGACAAGACCGTCTATATCGGAAAACCCGAGAATTATCAGGCTACCGCGCGCGAAGCTGATGCCGCGCTGCTCGATAAGCCCGCGGACGCTGAAGGCTTTATCGCCCGCGGCACCATGCTGCTCGACAACCAAAGCTTCGACGTGGCGATTGCCGATTTCACCAGCGCGCTGGCGCTCGATCCCAAAAACGCGCGCGCGCTAGCGGGGCGTGGTCTTGCCTACGCCTGGCAGGGCAAGCCCGCCCTGGCCGAAGCGGATATTGCCGCGGCCGAGAAAATCGATCGGAAGACCAATGAAATCGCGATTGATCATGCGCGCGCGATGCTTGCTTGGAATGCGGATCGTGCGCGGGAGGCGGTGGATGCGCTCACCAAAGCGATTGCGCTCTGGCCTGAGGATGAGTTTGCGCTCTTTCATCGTGCCTATCTCTATCGGGCACTGGATCGCGCCGATCTCGCGATTGCGGATGCCACCGAGATTCTACGCCTCGAGCCGCGCCAGCTCGACATGTATTTGCTGCGCGCCGGACTCTATCTTCAACAGGGCAAGCGCGAACTGGCAGTTGCCGACGCCTCGGCGCTCGCCGCTGCTATGCCCGACGACGATTATGCGCAAGTGACCGCTGGCATGATCTATGCCCGCGCTGGCAACCAGGCGGAGGCAATGAAAGCCTTCGATCGCGCGCTTGCGATCGCGCCCGGCGCCTATGCCTATATCAACCGCAGCCGCGCCCGCCCCTGGCGGGATTTCGCCGGCCGCGCCGCCGACATCGACGCCGCCGCCAAAGTGAAGCCCGAAGCCGCCGCACCGGATGCCGACAAGCCCAGGACACAGGCGGCGATCCGAGACGATCCGCGATCGGCCATGACGCTGCTCGCGAGGGCGGACCTGCAATTCGACCAGAAGGATTATTCCGGAGCGATCAGCACATTGCGTGCATTGCTGGCCAATTCACCGGACAACCCCGACGCGTTGCTACGCCGGGGGCTGGCCTTTGCGAAGCTCGGCTATAACGTCCTCGCCGAGCAGGATTTTGCGAAGATGCGCTCCATCATCGCAACGCCCGTCGCGCTCGCCAAATCGTGCCGTGCGAAAGGCGATGCCGGGGTGATGCTCGATACCGCACTGGCCGATTGCGACGCCGCCATCGCCAAGCAACCCGATCACACCGATTATCTTGAAAGCCGCGCCCTCGTCCTGTTGCGTCTCGGCCGCTTCGCCGATGCCGTGAAGGCCTATGATGCCGCGCTGGCGCGTCGGCCGCTCTGGACGCCCGCGCTCTACGGCCGCAGCCTTGCTGAGGCCGGCCTTGGCGGAGCCGCCGCAAGCGGATCCGATCTCGTGAACCGTCGGATAGCATTGAAAGTTGATGCGGATGTCGTGGATGAGTTCGCCCGCATGGGCATCGGGACTCCACGCTTAACCAAATCAACCAGTGTTACGGCTCAATCTAGTGCTCAATAGCCAAAGGTGTGTCGGGTCCTGCCTGCCCGGTTCCGGTCAAGGTTTTGGGATAACCGACAATCGTGATGCACGTTGGCGAGGTCTGCAGACGCCGACAGAGCCCACTCTCCTTGCCTGAAATGGGCCTCTCCCAACCTGGCCTACATTCAAGTCAAGCCGAGAAAACAACGGGACCCCTTCAGAAAGGCGCAGGGTCCGTCCAATGCTTTTGATTGTCTGGACTTTCGTATTGCGCAAACATGAGCATGATGTTGCGTAAGGGGGGATCGGAGCATGCTGGTTAAGGCGGACCGACGAGTACGTCGGGCTTTGGGCATTTCTCTAGCAGCTTCGCTCGGCATCTTTGCGTGCTCGTGCTCGCCGCCCCAAGGGGAATCGACAGATGTTGCGCCCTCCGGAGCGGATGCATCGGTTATGCCAAACCATGTGGCCGAACCACCTCACGTTGCGCCTCCCCGTGAAGTTTCGCTTGAAATTTCGGGGGGCACCTTCACCGTGCCAGTCGTGATCAACGATGCTATCAAGCTTGGCTTCGTGATCGACAGCGGGGCGTCGGATGTCCAGATCCCTGCTGACGTGGTGGCAACAATGGTGCGATCGGGCACGCTAGATCGGTCCGATTTTTTGGGCCAGCGAACCTACCAGCTTGCCGATGGCTCCACGTTGCCATCCTATATTTTCCGCATACGCAGCTTGCGCGTTGGCGACGTGACCGTACCCAATGTCACCGGGTCCATCGCTTCGACCGATGGTGAACTATTGTTGGGTCAGAGTTTTCTCTCGCGCATTTCATCGTGGTCGATCGACAATGGGCGACATATGCTGGCGCTGGGCGCAGTCAAACCCGGTTATGATGCGGTTCCGGCGGAGCAACACCAGGCCCAGGGTGCGATGCCCGTTTATTCTCCTGACGGCGGTGTCGAGGCCGGTCCGGGCTCCAATAGCACAGATCGTGACAATGCGTCTGAGATGGCGACGCACTTCTTTTCCGTGGGAAGCCAGAACGACTTGGCCGCGATTCGCGATCTCTATGGCTCGGAAGTCAATTTTTATGGTAGGTTTCAGGGCCTAGACCAGGTCATGGCTCAAAAGCGAAATTATGTGCGACGTTGGCCGGTTCGGATCTTCGCGATAAATCCTAGTTCGCTTTCATATTCGTGTGCAGCCCAAATGGATTGTTTGGTATCAGGCGAGATTGCTTGGTCGACGTCTGACCCGACCAGCGGTCGCCAAGCAAGTGGTACAGCAGATTTCCACCTTCGATTCGAGGACGGCCTCGTCGTTTCGGAGCATAGCAAGGTGCTTTCCAGAAATTGACCTAATAACGCGCTGCTCGATCCAACCGCCCTCAAGCTTGCCCCGGAAACTTTGGCGACGAGTATCGCGGACTAAGCCGACGTTTGCGGCACTTCACTAGGCCATCGAAACCGGTCGTTCATTGAAATTTCGCGCGTGGCAGTTTCTACCAAGCCCTCAGGTGCCGTAAATGCATGCAGTATGGGAGAACTTCTCGGTGCTTTTGTCAGGCCGATTGAGCCAAAAGCATCTTGTTCCGAAATCGGCGGTTCGCACGCTGAAGTGCGTGATCCCGCAACCGATCTTGGTTTGCGCCTCCGGGTGTCGATCAAGCGCCGCCCGCAATATGATAGCATCTTGGGCGCTGACCTTGTCTCCGAGATTGTACCGATGAAGCATCGCGTTAAGATAGGCGACGGCATCCCCTCTCTTAGCGAAATGCATCGGCCCGAGGTTAACCGGCTTGGCGGGCATGGGCAATCCTCCTTCATTCAACCTGCAGACAGCAGACGCTCTCGGACCTCCCGAAGAATGATCGCGGGCAGATCTAGCGCTTCCAGCCGATCGCGTCGTTCTTCGATCCATTGTAAGCATTTTTCCTTTGTGAGATCATCCTGTGCGATCTTCTCGTATAGGGACACCGCAGTCATCCGGGACAATCCAAGTTCCATGAGCGAAAGCAGCGTACGTGAAGACACCCCGAATTCTAGCTGCGTGCCTATGTCTAAGCCCGGATCAATCAGATCCTCTCGACCGATTTGGCGCAGGTGTAGATGGAGAACGTCCATGTAGGCCGAAAAGTATTTAGGCGCCTTAAAGCGAGCAATCTGTTCGACGAGATCCATCGTATCTCTGATCAACGCGGGAAGCCGTACGGTGCGGCCCACCCTTTGGTGCCATTCTATATTCTTCCTTATCATCGCGGCCAGGGAGAGGCCCTGCAGCCAGTTCGTCACGACGAGGGCGTAGAGACGATTCACGTTCTCAGGCCCGAAGGCGGGGAAAAGATACGTATGGATCCTTCCCATAATCGCGACAAAGCGGTCGTAGCTGTCAACGCTGGCGACCTCGGCGGGTAGCAGGTTCTCGACGTCGCCCGCGTAGGTTCGAAAGGTTTCCAGCAAGCGCTGCATTCCCATCGCACTCACCCCAGGGTGGCGTGACGCTAGATCCACATCGATCTCGATCTGAGAGGCTAAGCGTTCAAGTGCTTTGTCGATTTCCCTCAAGGTCTCCGGGTTGTGTCGCTTTGCTAAGTTGGAGGCTGTGATAGAGCCTAGTCTCATGTAAGTCGCGAGAAGATATGCGCCCACTTGCTCGAACTGTTCGGACGACTCGATCGCCGAAAGATCCGGCTCGTCTCGATCTGCAAGATAACGGGTCAGCTCGTCTCCGAGCTCAACCACGACGTCGCTTTCCCGCTTTATGGGATAGCGCGCTCGATGAGGAACGCCGGTCGGCCAAGCAGCCTTATCATTGGGATTGATGCAGATGATGTTTCCCTGGAACTCGTCGCCCCAGCGGCCTGCGCGCCCAGCAAGGTTCCAGAAATCATGTGCCTCCATGGGGTGCCCTCGGCCTTTTCGAGGGCCGCGTAGGACTATCGTCCGGCAGGACAGATTCACGCCCTCAATCAGCGTGGAAGTGCAGACAAGGAAACGGATCTTTCCCAACCGAAACAGGCGTTCGATCTCGAGTCGGATCAATGACGGCATATTCCCGAAATGGAAAGCAACGCCCCGCTCGACCAGTGGCGCCAATCGGAAGTTAGGATGCACGCCCTTCCGGGCTAAATCGGCCAGATCGACGAGCTCAGGATCGACATCCGTTAACGCCGGAAGCAACTGACTGATCAGATCGGCGACCTCTTCTGATTCACCGGCACCGTTGACATAGACGAGGGTCCCACCCCGCTGTCCCGCAGCTGCGGCGATGAAGGCGAGACGCTTTCGAACTCCCTGCGGCGTACTACGGAGTTCAAGCGTGCCGAGTGGAAGCAGGGTGTTCTGCTGTCGGACCGTCAGCGCCCAAAGCTTAGGCTTGCGGGCAACCTGGTCCGCCATGATCACGTTTTGGAGCACAGTCGGGGAATCGCTGTCGACGGCGGTGGTCGCGACGTCGTTGGGCGCATCGGAGAGCAGCTCTTCGGGATTCTGGGTTGCCGGACTGATGAAAACGATCTTGACCTGAGTGTTAGCGCGGGAGACCCGCTCGATCGCATCCTGAAGGATCACCCCGCGCTGATGGTCACCAATCTTATGGGCTTCATCAACGATGAGAAGATCGATCGAAAAATCAGCGCCTAGCGCATTGGCGAGAAGGTGTAGCCGCTCTTGGGTGAAAACGAGAACAAGTCGATGTCCTCCCAACCTTGCCGCATCGTACTTCTCGCGGAGAGGCAGGGAAGACACCTCGATAAGACTGTCTTTCCGGAGAAGAGTCTGAAGGCTGGTCTCAATCTCCGAGACCAACGCCCGCGTGGGCGCCAGGTAAACGGCGATGTCAGCCGTGCCGGCCTTCATCCGATCAATGAGCCATTGTAGCACGAGAAAGGTCTTCCCCGAGGCTGTAGGCGCCGATGCCGAGAGCCAGTTCTGGCCATTCGCGCTATCCCAAAAGCGCTGCTGGAAATCATTGACCTGGAGCCATCGACCGCTCGATTCCACCAGAACCGAGCGCTCCATTTCACGTCGCTGCGCTTCCAGGCGCAACCCCGCACCCAGTCGCCCTTCGAGATTCTCCCTAAGCAGGTTGCGCTTGATGGCTAGATCCACGGCGCGAAAATTGGACAGTTTGCCGAGAAGGACGGCGCCGGCGTCGACGATGGCTTGCTCGCCACCAAGCCCGATTGAACCAGTCGCAATCCGGAGCGCGGCTTCTTGATCGGCCCGTTGATCGGAGCGGGCTAGAATGCTGCCGGCGAGAAGGAGACGTGGCCAGTCGATCTTAAGTTTGATTGGATCGGGTTGAAGATTGTCGATCTCCGTTCGCACCGTCATCCGCGTAATCGCATTCAGATCGTCGCGGATGCCTTCATCGCGCAGCCAGTTCTGCAGGTCGGCAAGACTCATTCGTTCTTGATCCCCATGGCCTTCAGAAAAGCAGCCCTGAAGCCGTCGGCGGACGGCAGTGGGATGCACAAGAACTCGATCTCGATGTCACCGAGCTTCTCGGCCCTGAGCCGTTCTCCGACCTTGCCGCTCCACTCTGCTAACGCTTGGCGCGACGCCTCGACGATCTCGTCCGAAACCGCCTTCACACCCTCTGCGGGGTAAAACGGCGCGTCGAACCCCACCAGCGCGACGCCGCAGTACTGGACACGCTTCGACATGACGGACAACTTGTCGAAGTACTGCCTCAACGCATCGGTCAGTTCCGTTCTGGTCAGGTCGGCCTTGTCGCTAAGGAGCAGGAGGTCGCGCTCTCGCTCAGCGGCCTCATTATCGGGTTCGATCAGAAAGGGCGCTAGGGACGCCAGGCAGTCACGAATGGCTGCTCCAGCGTTGTTATAGACCTTTGACTCCCCCCAGTAGAGTTTGAGCAGGCCATCTGGAGTCAGTCCCGCATAAACACCATCGGCTCCGTGATAATGCATGCGGGTGTCAGTCTTCAGATCCATCTTGCACAGGATCTGAGGAAGCTGGAGGAAGCGCTCGGCAAGCACGAAGAGGAGCATCTCCCCGCCTTCACCCGTCTTGGCGAGATCGGTAAAGGAGCGCTTGGCTTGCTCGACAAGCGCCGTCGTGGCTTCCGTACTGTTGTACCGCAGATCGCGTGCCTTGGCGGCCGCCACCTTTGAGCGGGGGATTGCATAATCGACGACCGCATTGCGCATGAATTCTGCAAGCCGATGCGGCTGGACCCGTCCGTTGCCATCCACGGTGAGACAGTGGCAATGCACCTTCACGGCGTGACCTTCGATAGTTATATCCCGTTCAACCAAGGTGAGGTGGACGTCGAGCACCTCCGGATCTCCAGTCAGCATTGAAGCGAGATCAGACGCAGTGATCTTTGTCAGAGTGCCCCCCAAGACTATACGACCCAACTGTTCCCAAACAGATCAACGTAGCAGATTTAATTGGTTGATCTCTTTCCGTCTATACCTGTTCAGTTTCAATTTCATTCCCGATAATGTAGATTTTGAATCAGATTGTATAAAGAGAGGAATGGTCAAAAACTGCGTAACCAATCCGGAAAGAGCAAGTTCGCATCTGCGCAGCGGAAAAAATTTGCATGTTTCAAACTCGATTAGCAGGGGGGCAATGTGACGACATTAAGCGATGCCGATCTTTTGAAAGAGATTGGCAAGAATCGACTGATCAAAGATGCGGACGCCCTCTTGTGCACAGGCGCGAGCTATGAGCTGAGGTTATCCGATGTGTACTATGATCTCACCGAAAGTGACCACCCGATTCAGGTCGCTTCCAACGAAGCGATCTTGATTAAGCCAGGCCATCATGTGGTCTTGATTACAAAGGAAAATCTCGAGGTGCCTCCAGATCTGGTCGGTCGCGTCGTGTGCAAAGGCTCGCTATTCAGCATCGGTCTAAGTCATGTCGCGACCTATGCCGACCCTGGTTTCAACGGAAATCTCGGCATCGTGACGCATAACATCAGCGACAAGTACATCATGCTGCCGCAGGGTGAACCTATTGCAAAGATCGACTTTACTCAGCTTTCTTCGCCCGCGAAGAATCTGTATCAGGGGCAGCATGGCTTCCGGACCCAAATCTGGCCGATTAAGCATCACCTCCAGAAGACGTACGAGCAGGTGAAGGGAGATCGAAGAATGGGTACCGAGCGGGAGGAGGCATATCGCCTCTTGCCAAGGGCAACGGCGCAGCTCCTCAAGAAACTAGACCGCCGGCACCGAATCCTTGATGTCGGCATTCTCGCTATCGTCGTGCTGAATGCACTCGCCATCTTTCTCGTCAATCAGCAGGTGATCTCGCAGCTACAGTCACTTGTGGGGAATCTCGTTGCCAGTGCGGTATGGGTTCTGGCTGCCTACTACGTTGGCCGAAAGGAATGATATGGATCTGTCGAAACTGATTGAACGGCAGCTGGCCGCCGACCGTCGCCGCGGCTTCCCGCTGGACTTCGAGACAAGCGCCGATCGGCTCCGACAGATCGAAGAGGATCTGATCGGGCTGTTCGGTGAGGTCGGGGAATTTGCTAATCTCATTAAGAAGATTCGGCTTTCGCATGAGCACGCGGACTATGTCGGACCTGGGTTGGAGGAAGCGTCGCAGACCCTTCGGATCGAGCTTGCCGACGCTGCGATTTACATCATCCGCCTCTCCGCGATCTTGGGTGGGGACCTAGAAGAGGACATTCTGTCGAAAATGGATCTGAACGACGTTCGATATGGAAAGCTTGGCTAAGTCTCGTCTCATCTTTTTCGTGGGGGTGAACACCGGTTTCCTGACGGACTATCTGCCCGATGAGCGCTACATCGATTTTTATGCTCGCCGGTCCTCGCCGCTTCTTCACTGCGCAATCGTGGGGAATGTAGTCATTCCCGACGGCTTCGGAAGCAATGCCCAGACGCCGGTAATCAGCGCGGCCCCTGTATGGCAACGGATCGCAAGTGCGATAACCGATCAAGGTGCCTTGGCCGGCATTCAATTGGCAAGTGCGTGGAGCAGCTATATCGGGAACCGAACCTTTCGGTCGAATTCTGCCGCAACGGTTATCGAGAGCGCACGCACGCTCGTGAACAACATGCACGAGGACGGGCAGGTAAAGTTTCTGGATTCACTCGAACGCGGCACTGAGCTCGCCCTGGACGCTGGCTTCCGCCACATCCAGCTCCACGCGGCGCACGGCTACCTCTTCAACCTTCTGATCGACCATCGTATCAATTCAAATGCGCTACCCATCCGGGATAGATTGAGCAGGTGGGCGAGCAAGTTGAAGGTCGAGGGTGTGGAAACGTCAATCCGCATTTCTCTTCGGACGGGAGAGACAGTTTTTGACCAGATGGGCGGCGTTGATTTTGTGGATGAAATTGCGCAGCTACCATTCGACTATGTCGATGTGTCTTCGGGCTTCTACAATATTGACAAGAAGCTGATCTACCCCGGCCGACCAGACACTATCGCGGCGCGACGGGAGGAGACAGTCTCGTTTGCCCAGCGCAATCCAGGAAGGCGTTTCATTTATTCCGGTCGAGCGATGACACACCCGCAGACAGAACTGCCGCTTAATGTGCATCTCGGGCTTTGTCGTGATCTCATCGCCAACCCTGACTTCCTCAAGCAGCCCGCCAAGGGCTGCAATAATTCCGGGCACTGCCACTATTTTTCGCGTGGCGAGGATCACGTCACCTGCAGCCAATGGTCATTCGCCGACCGTCACTCATGAGCGCATGCAACTAGGCCTCTCGGGTTCGCTCAACGCTCCTCAGGAGTGGTGCGTGGCCGAAAGAATTGACCACCATACAAATTGTTGTGACGAACGTAATTTTCTCTCCGGCGTTGGATGAGACCTGAATGGAGGGCGGCTCACCACGTATGACAACCAGAAGCAGACAGTCCGCAACGTCCGACATTGCAGTCATCCGAACGACGCCATTCCACCTCCGCTTTCAAGCGCTCGGCGTGAGAGTTTCTCCGACCGAGATTACGAGCACAGCGGCCGGTTAGCCCAATCGGACGAGCACCTGTGCGGCGGCAACCAGCTGGAAGATGTCGCTTCCCGCTGTACTGAGAGCCTCGAGCTTGGCGGCACGGTCATCGGAACTCTTTGCCGTGCTAACCGCAAGAAGGTTATGATCTTCCATGATCGTGCCTGCCACCGTGCAGAGCCGATCCGCCAGATCCAGCAGCTCATTATCCATTCCTGTCTCCCACGCCGGACACACAGGTGGAAGCCGGGTTAGAAGTCCATACCCAGCTTTTCTGCGGGTTTGCACTTCGGACTGGACTGTTGCGGCATATCGAGCATTGCTGTCGTTGTGAGTCGCAGCCGGCATTGATCGGCTGCTGATCCCCGACCGGCTGACCGGCGGGGCTGTGGGCGGTGGGAGGCGGCATAGCGCTGCTCCCGATGAGGAGACACCCACATGACCAAGCTCACCGATCTTCAATATGTGCTGCTGGCGGTTGCCGCCAAGCGCAGCAGCGGCAGCCTCATGCCGCCGTCGACAAGCATCGACGTGCCACGCGCGAGCATCACGCGCGTGATCAACACGCTCATCAAGCGCGGATTTGCGGAGGAGGTAGCTACAAAGGATGAAGCCAGCGTCTGGCGAGCCGAAGGCAAGCGCAAGCTTGCAATCATCATCACCGATGCCGGTCGAGCGGCGATCGTCGAAGCCGATGACAAGAAGCGAGAGGCAGAGCAGCCGCCTGCCGAACACGACACCGACCCGGTTCCGGACGTGCCGCAGACCAAGCAGGCACTGCTGATCGCGATGCTCAAGCGGGAGGAGGGAGCGACGCTTGATCAGCTCGTGAAGGCAACCGGATGGCTTCCTCATACCACCCGTGCCGCGCTGACCGGGCTGCGTAAGAAGGGCCAAGTCATAACCCGGAGCAAGGACGAGAGGGGCAGCTGCTACCGTATCGTCAAGGCAGCTTGATCATGGCACGGCTCGATGGCCAGCTGGAGGAGCTGCGCAACTGCAGCTCCTCTGTTCTCCGTCAGCAATGGCGTACCGTCTTTCGCTCGGTAGCACCGGACATGCCGCCTGATCTCATGCGCCGCGCGATCGCCTGGCGCTTACAGGAACGGGCCCATGGCGGGCTGGCGCCAGCGGTGATGAAAAGGATCAATGCGCTGCAAGCGAGCTTGGCGCGCGATGGGGGTATCACCGTCGCTCCAACGCTCAAGCCAGGCACCCGGCTGGTGCGCGAATGGCATGGCTGCACCTACCATGTCCTGGTCTGCGATGAAGGCTATGAATATGATGGGCGCCGCTATCGCAGCCTGAGCCAAATTGCCCGAGCGATCACCGGAGCCGCCTGGTCGGGACCAAGGTTCTTCGGCCTGAAGTCGAGCAAGAACAATGGCCCGCAAGGCTGATCGCCAGACGCTGCGCTGCGCGATCTATACGCGCAAGTCGACCGAAGAGGGTCTCGAGCAAAGCTTCAATAGCCTCGATGCCCAGCGCGAGGCTTGTGCCGCCTATGTCATGAGCCAGACCCATGAGGGCTGGGAAGCAGTGGCCGAACGCTATGACGATGGCGGCTGGTCGGGTGGAAACATGGAGCGTCCTGCGCTGCGTCAGCTGCTCGGTGATGTGAAAGCCGGTAAGATCGACATCATCGTCGTCTACAAGGTCGATAGGCTGACCCGCAGCCTTGCTGACTTCGCCAAGATCGTCGAGATCCTTGATGCCCAGGGTGCAAGCTTCGTCTCGGTCACCCAGGCTTTCAACACCACCAACAGCATGGGACGCCTCACCCTCAATGTCCTCCTCTCCTTCGCCCAGTTCGAGCGTGAGGTGACCGCCGAGCGCATCCGCGACAAAGTCGCGGCCTCCAAGGCCAAGGGTATGTGGATGGGAGGTCCGATCCCGATCGGCTATGCACTGAAGGATCGCAAGCTCGTTCCCGACCCACGAGAAGCCGCGACGGTGAGGCTGATCTTCGAGCGCTATGTCGAACTCCGTTCGATCGGAGCCCTGGTCGACGAACTTCACGACCGAGGCATCGTCACCAAGAGCAGAACATATCGCGATGGCAAGACTGTCGGCGGCATCCCGTTCAGCAAAGGACCGCTAGCGGCGCTGCTGCAGAACCCGATCTACATCGGCAAGGTCCGGCACCGCGATCAAATATATGAGGGTCAGCATCAGGCGATCATCGACGTGGAGCTATTTGCAAAGGTTCAGGCCGTCCTCGACACCAATCGGCAGAACCGCAGGCTCGGCCGTAACGCGAAGAGCCCGAGCCCGCTGACCTCGATGCTGTTCGATCCTGATGGCAGGCTGATGTCGCCATCGCATGCCAGCAAGGGATCACGGCGTTATCGCTATTATCAGACGCGGCTTGCACCAGGAGAAACGGATCAAGTCTGGCGTTTGCCGGCTGGAGAGATCGAGCGGCTGGTGATTGCGACCCTCGTCGATTATTTGCGCAAGCAGCGTCCTGACCAGCACACCCATTCATCAGCAAGAGAGCTGGCAGATGCGCTGGCGGACCAGAGCGACTTAGCTGAGCGGTTGCCTCAGCTTCCGACAGCCGAGCAGCGGCGTGCACTGATAGCATTGCAGGTGAGGATCGACCTTCAGGAAGCCGCGATTGTCATCAGCATCGGTGCGGACAAGATCACATTGGCTTCGAAGCTCGCTAAGCGCGGCAATGATATTCGGCTGGTGATCGCAGAGCATCGGACCGCGTCTCCCGATCTGATCCTCTGCAAGCTGGTCGCGCAGGGATTTGCGGCACGCGACTATCTTATCACCGGTACGCTCCATTCTTGCATCCGGGAATACTCCCCCCGCTACCTCAAAGGGCTTGCCCGCATCAGCTGGCTCGCACCCGACATGATCAGCGCGATCCTCGAAGGCAGCCAGCCGCCACAGCTCACTGGCCGCAGGCTCATCCGTGCCAATGCTATCCCGCTCGACTGGCCATCCCAGCGCAAGATGTTCGGGTTCGGCTGAACCTAGACCTCCCATTCTGACCGCCAAAAATCGGCCCTCTGAGATATGCGCCACTCTTAGCGCACCATCGCCACTGCCAAACCGTCTCTGGCTGCGAGCGCCGAGGGCGAAGGCCGGAAGAATCGCGGAAAACTGCGGCTGACTTATGCACCTTCGCGAGGGATATCGGAGACCGGGGATTTAATGGACTACGTGGTGCCGCCTACAGGACTCGAACCTGTGACCCCCGCATTACGAATGCGATGCTCTACCAGCTGAGCTAAGGCGGCTCCGGCAGGGCTGCGCCTTATCAGCCGGCAGATTCGAAAA
>Ga0207702_10000332_pt1 | contig 54147 bp, 52 predicted proteins | sample KBSCornC62_FD_184302 | JGI IMG/M metagenome (GOLD analysis project Ga0207702, IMG submission 184302) | Corn rhizosphere microbial communities from Kellogg Biological Station, Michigan, USA - KBS Corn C6-2 (SPAdes) (version 2) | ecosystem: Host-associated > Plants > Roots > Rhizosphere > Soil ...
TGGAAATCGGCGACGGCGTCTTCGAGGTGAAAGCGACCGCCGGCGACAACCACCTCGGCGGCGACAACTGGGACAAAGCGATCGTCGAGTGGCTGGTGGCGGAGTTCAAACGCGACCAGGGCGTCGATCTCTCCCAGGATAAGAACTCGCTGCAGCGCCTCTACGAGGCGGCGGAGAAGGCGAAGATCGAGCTCTCCTCGACCCAGGAGACGCAGATCAACCTGCCCTTCATCACTGCCGTCGAGGGGCAGCCGAAGCACCTCGACCTCAAGCTCAGCCGCTCGAAGCTGAACGAGCTGACCGGCAAGCTGCTCGACCGCGTCGTCGGGCCGGTGAAACAGGCGCTGAAAGACGCCGACACCGAGGTTGACCACGTCGTCCTTGTCGGCGGCATGACCCGGATGCCGGCGGTTCGCGAGAAGGTCAAAGAGCTGACCGGCAAGGAGCCCCACCAGGGCGTCAACCCGGATGAGGTCGTGGCGGTCGGCGCGGCGATCCAGGCGGGCGTGCTGGCCGGCGACGTCAAGGACGTGCTGCTGCTCGACGTCACCCCGCTGACCCTGGGGATCGAGACCAAAGGCGGCGTGATGACGCGGCTGATCGAGCGCAACACGACGATCCCGACGAAGAAGTCGGAGGTCTTCTCGACCGCCGAGGACAACCAGCCGAGCGTCGAGATCCATGTGCTCCAGGGCGAGCGCGAGATGGCGAGCGGCAACAAGAGCCTGGGCAAATTCCAGCTCACCGGGATCCCGCCGGCGCCGCGCGGGATGCCGCAGATCGAGGTCGCCTTCGACATCGACGCCAACGGCATCATCAACGTCACCGCGACCGACAAAGGCACCGGCAAAGAGCAGAAGATCGAGATCAAATCCGGCTCCGGGCTCTCCGACGAGGAAATCCAGAGCATGGTCTCCGACGCCGAGAGCCACGCCGAGGAGGACCGGGTGCAGCGCGAGCTCGCCGAGGCCCGCAACCTCGCCGAGAACGCCGCCTACCAGGCGGAGAAAGCGATCGACGAGGCAGGCGACAAAGTCGACGACTCCTCGAAGGAGGACGTGCGCGCCGCGGTCAAGGAGGTGCGCGAGTCGCTGGAGAGCGGCTCCAAAGAGGAGCTGGACGCGAAGGTCGAGGCTCTGAACACGGCTATGACCAAAGTCTCCGAGCAGATCTACGCGGCGGCTTCGGCTGAGGCGGCCAGCGGTGAGGGCTCTGAGAACGGGGCCTCCGCCGATGAGGAGGAGGTCGTTGACGCTGAGGTGGTCGACGAGGAGGGCAAATGAGTAGCGCTCCTCAGGACGGGTCTCGGGACGAGCTTCAGGACGAGGCCACTAGGCCCGCGGGTCCTGCCGCCGCAGGGGACCCACCGTCTCCTGCAACTGCGCAGGAGACGGTCCCCCCTACGACGTCACCCACGGGAGATGCGTCTGCCGATGACGACGGTTCTCGAGAGGTTGAGAAGGACTTCGAGAAGTTGCTGGCTGATGCTGAGCAGCAGAAGGAGGAGTACCTCGAACTGGCTCGCAGGACGAAAGCTGACTTCGAGAACTTCCGCAAGCGCGTGGCCGGAGACATCCAGGCGGCGCAGGCGCGGGGGAAGGTCGCAGTTGCTCGGGAAGTGATCGATGCGGTCGACAACCTGGAGCGGGCGCTGGAGGCTGCTGACGGCTCAGAGGATGGGCTTCGCTCCGGGGTCGAGATGGTGCTTTCCGGGTTGCGGGAGACGTTGGCGCGGAACGGGGTCGAGGCTGTTGATCCGAAGGGGGAGAAGTTCGACCCGAGCAAGCATGAGGCTCTCTCTACTCGGCCGGTGGAGGGGACCGAGAGCGGCGTGGTCGTGGAGGTCTTGCAGAAGGGCTATGCGCTGGGGGACCAGTTGGTTCGGCCGGCGCGGGTCGTGGTGAGCAGCTAGGAGGAACGTGGCTGACGAGCTCTACAAGACGTTGGGCGTCTCGAAGAAGGCTTCCGACGAGGAGATCAAGAAGGCGTACCGGAAACTGGCCCGGAAATACCACCCTGACCGCAACCCGGGCGACAAGGAGGCGGAGGAGAAGTTCAAGGAGATCTCCGCCGCCCACGACGTCCTCGGCGATCCCGAGAAGCGCAAGGAGTACGACGAGGGGGGTGCCTTCGCGGGCTTCGGCGGCGGCAACCCGTTCGGCGGCGGCGCACCCGGGGGTCAGGCCGGCGGCTTCGGCGGCTTCGACTTCGGGGATCTCTTCGGTGGGGTCTTCAACCGCGGCGGCGGCCGCGGCCAGGCCCAGCAGGTGCGCGGGCGGGATCTCGAAACCGACGTGCCGCTGAGCTTCGACCAGGCGATCAACGGCGCCCAGATCAGCGTCACCGTCCCGAAGTCGAGCCGCTGCGCCACCTGCCACGGCAGCGGCGCCAAACCGGGCACCTCCCCCACCACCTGCCCGCGCTGCGAAGGCCGCGGGGTCGAGAACCAGGGCCAGGGCCTGTTCTCGATCAGCCAGCCCTGCTCGCAGTGCGGCGGCTCGGGGCAGATCATCGAAGACCCCTGCCCGACCTGCGGCGGCTCCGGCCTCACCCAGCAGACCAAGCGCTACAAAGTCAACGTTCCCGCCGGGGTCAAGGACGGCAGCCGCATCCGCCTCGCCGGCAAGGGCGAGGACGGCCCCCGCGGCGGCCCGCCCGGCGACCTCTACGTGACCACCCGTGTCGCCTCCTCCCCCGTCTTCAAGCGGCTCGACGACGGCAACCTCGAGGTGGCGGTGCCGATCACGGTGCCGGAGGCGCTGCGCGGCGGCACGATCGAGGTGCCGACGCTTAGCGGCACGAAGAAGATCAAGGTCGCGCCGGGGACCAAGCACGGCTCGGTCCAGCGCCTCCGCGGCGAGGGTCCGCCGAAGAAAAGAGGCGGCAACGGCGACATCCGCTACCGGCTCGAGATCCAGATGCCGACCGAGCTGAGCGACGAGCAGCGCGAGGCGGTCGACAAGCTGGCCGAGACCCTGAACGGCGGCGACCAGCGGGCCGAGCTGCTGCGAAAGGCGGCCCGCTGATGGCCACCTACCGGCGGCGGGTGAAGGCGACCTTCGACCAGGACCAGGGCGTGTTCATGATCTCGGTCGCCGCCGAACTGGCCGAGATGCACCCGCAGACCCTGCGGATCTACGAGCAGCGCGGGCTGATCGCGCCGAAGCGCTCACCGAAGAACACCCGCCTCTACTCCCAGCGCGACGTCGAGCGCCTGCGGCGGATCCAGCAGATGACCGCCGAGGGGCTGAACCTGGCCGGGGTGGAAACGGTGCTGGCGCTGGAAGCGCAGGTGCAGAGGCTGCGGGCCGAAAACGAGCGGCTGCGCAAACAGATCGAGGAGATCAAAACGAACGGGAACCAGAAGAACGGAGAGACGGGCTGATGCAGGCGGACAGGTTCACGGTCAAATCGCAGGAAGCGGTGGCGACGGCGCAGGAGCTGGCGCGCACCCGCAGCCACCCGGAGATCGCCTCCGCCCACCTGCTGCTCGCCCTGCTCGACCAGGCCGAATCGATGGCGGTCGCGGTCCTGCAGCGGGTCGGCGCTGACCCGGCGACCGTCCGGGCCGGGGCCACGGACGCGATCGGGAAGCTGCCGACCGTCAGCGGCGGCGAAGAGCCGCGGATGTCGCCCAACCTGGCGCGGGTCGTCCGCGCCGCCGAGGGGGAGATGGCGAAGTTCGGCGACAGCTACATCACCGTCGGCCACCTGCTGCTAGCGCTGGCCGAGGACGGCTCCGGCGTCTCCGACCTGCTGCCCGGCCGCGAGGAGCTCGAGCGCGCGGTCAAGGCCGTGCAGGGCCCGGCGAAGGTCAACTCGCCGAACGCCGAGGACAACGCCCAGGCGCTGGAGAAATTCGGCCGCGACCTCACCGCCGAGGCCGAGAGCGGCAAGCTCGACCCGGTGATCGGGCGCGACGAGGAGATCCGCCGCGTGATCCAGGTCCTCTCCCGCCGGACCAAGAACAACCCGGTGCTGATCGGCGACCCCGGCGTCGGCAAGACCGCGATAGTCGAGGGTCTGGCGCAGCGGATCGTCAAGGGCGACGTACCCGAGAGCCTCCGCGACCGCCGCGTGATCGCGCTCGATATCGGCTCGCTCTTGGCGGGTTCCAAATACCGCGGCGAGTTCGAGGAGCGGCTGAAAGCGGTGCTGAACGAGGTGCAGCAGGCCGAGGGCCAGATCGTCCTCTTCCTCGACGAGCTCCACACGATCGTCGGCGCCGGCGCCGCCGAAGGCGCGGTCGACGCCGCCAACCTCCTGAAGCCGATGCTGGCCCGTGGAGAGCTGCGGGCGGTCGGGGCGACCACGCTCGACGAGTACCGCAAGCACATCGAGAAAGACGCGGCGCTGGAGCGGCGCTTCCAGCCGGTCCTGGTCGGCGAGCCCGACATGAACGACACGATCGCGATCCTGCGCGGGCTGAAGGAGCGCTACGAAAACCACCACGGCGTCCGCATCTCCGACTCGGCGATCGTCGCCGCCGCGACCCTCTCGGAGCGCTACATCGCCGACCGCTTCCTCCCCGACAAGGCGATCGACCTGATCGACGAGGCCGCCTCGCGGCTGAAGATCGAGATCGACTCGGTGCCGACCGAGATCGACGAGGTCGAGCGGCGGATCCAGCAGCTGGAGATCGAGCGCCAGGCGCTGAAGAAAGAGACCGACGAGGCCTCGAAGGCGCGGCTGGGGACGCTGGAGGAAGACCTGGCGAACCTGCGCGAGGAGGCCGAGGCGCTGCGCACCCGCTGGCAGAACGAGAAAGAGCCGATCGAGCTGGCAGGCGCCGCCAAGGCCGAGCTCGAGGAGGCGCGGCAGGAGGTCGAGCGGGCCGAACGCGAGACCGATCTGGAGCGCGCCGCCGAACTCAAATTCGGCCAGATCCCCGAGCTCGAGGCGAAAGTGGCCGAGCAGCAGGCGCGGCTGCAGGAGGTCCACGCCGGCGGCGGCACGATGCTCGCCGACGAAGTGACCGAGGAGGACGTTGCCGAGGTCGTCGCCAAATGGACCGGGATCCCGGTCAGCCGGCTGATGGAGGGCGAGGTCGAGAAGCTCATTCATATGGAGGAGCGGCTGCACGACCGGGTGATCGGCCAGGACGAGGCGATCGCCGCGGTCTCCAACGCCCTGCGGCGCTCGCGGGCCGGCCTGTCTGACCCGAATCGACCGATCGGCTCCTTCCTCTTCCTCGGCCCGACCGGGGTCGGCAAGACCGAGCTGGCGAAGGCGCTGGCCGAGTTCATGTTCGACTCCGAGCAGGCGATCGTCCGCCTCGACATGTCCGAGTACATGGAGAAGCACACGGTCGCGCGGCTGATCGGCGCGCCCCCCGGCTACGTCGGCTACGAGGAGGGCGGGCAGCTGACCGAGGCAGTGCGGCGGCGGCCCTACGCGGTGGTGCTGCTCGACGAGATCGAGAAGGCCCACCCCGACGTCTTCAACACCCTGCTGGCGCTGATGGACGACGGGCGGCTGACCGACGGCCAGGGCCGCACGGTCAGCTTCACCAACACGGTCCTGATCATGACTTCCAACGTCGGCTCTGACCGGATCGCCGGCGAGCAGGTCGACGAGGGCATCCGCGAGGCGATCGAAGAGGTGCTGGCGGCGACCTTCAAGCCGGAGTTCCTCAACCGGATCGACGACACCGTGATCTTCCACCGGCTCTCGAAGGCCGACATCGGCCGGATCGTCGAGCTGCAGGTGGACCAGCTGGTCGGCCGGGTGGCCGAGCGGGGGATCGAGATCGAGCTCTCAGACGACGCCCGCACCCTGCTCGGCAACCTCGGCTACGACCCAACCTACGGGGCGCGGCCGCTGAAGCGGGTGATCCAGAAGCAGCTGGTCGACAAGCTGGCGCTGAAGATCCTCGAGGGCGAGTTCGGCGAGGGCGATGTGGTGCGGGTCGACGGCGCCGACGGCGAGGTCGTATTCGAGCGCGCCGGGACGCCTGCCGCAAGCGCGGCTTAGTAAGCCAACCGCGGCGGGCGCAAGGCCCGCTGCCAGGGCTCAAATTCCCGCCCGGTTCTGCCGAAACAACAAGACACCAAAGGTGCTCTTTAATTGTCTGGTCCAAACTGGACGATGGGAGAGACTGAGCAGACTTGATGGAGAACGACCCGACCCCGATCAATGCGCGGCCGAAACGCCGCCCGCGGGAGGCCTTCGAGGGCCTCTCGCTGGCGCTGCGCGAGCACCTGCTCTGGCCGGTCGAGGACCGGCTGCTGGGGCTCGGCGGCCGCGGTTGCGCCGCGGTCGCCGGCGGCGCTGTCGTCCTCGCCCTGGGGCTGGGGATCGGCGGCTTCTCGCAGCTGGGGTCCGGCGGGCCGGGCCAGGACGCTTCCAGCCCGGTGGCGGTCGTCAGCCATCCGGCACCCGCTCCGGCTCCGACCGCGCTCGCCCCCGCCCCTGAACCGAAAGCGCAGCCCGAGCCGACGCTGCACGGGGCGGCGCCGGTCTTCAGGCCGTCCGCGGGGCAGGAGAAGGTCGGACAGTCGCAGGGAGTCGAGAGTGCCGACCCCGCTGCGAGCGCAGCCAACACCGGCAACCCGGCGACCGACACGATCACCTCCTCCCCCGCCTCCTCCGCCGCTGCCCGGTCCGCCGGCGCCTCGGCCTCGAGCGCCCAGACCGCCGATCTGCCCGACGGATCGCCGGCCGGGCCCGCGGCAATCGCGGTCGCCCGTAAATTTGCGAATGCCTTCGTCGTCTACGAGACCGGCGGTGAGGAAACGGGGTTCAGCGAAGCCTTCAGGGCGACGGCCACCCCGGAGCTGACCAAAGCCCTGCTGCGCCGGCCGCCGCACCAGCCTGCCGGAGTCGAAGTTCCGCAGGCGAAAGTCCTCAACATCGTGCCCGCCCCCTCGCACGGGAGGATCTACCCGCTCAGCGTCTCGCTGCTGCGGGTCGGCGTCACCAGCGAGCTGCGCCTGGAAATGGAAGAGCTGAAAAACCAGGGCTGGCGCGTCACCAACGTCCTCGGCTGATGGAGCAGGCGGGCAAGATCAAGCTGGCCTTGGCGAGCGCGGCGGCGACGCTGGCGCTGGCGGTCCCGGTGGCGATCGCCCACGCCGACGCCGAAACCGCGGCGCTGCCGTCGGACGAACCGACGGTTGAAGCGCCCGCGAGCGTCGCTCCTGAAACGCCCCCCAACTCTGCCGCCGCGGAACCGGCCGAACACTTCGTGCCGCCGCCGACGAACGAACCGACCGTCAAGCACGGGGCGACGCTGGTCTCGCCTCCGCCTCCGGCGACCCACACGCCGCCGCCGGCCGGCGGCGTCAACGCCGGCAAGGGCAAGTCGGGCGCGGGCGGCGCAGCGCCGAAAGCCAGCGAAACCGAAACGCCGTCCGGCGCGACCGCCGCGCCGCCCGCCGGCACCTTCGCGATCCCCTCCCTCCCCGCCTCGAGCTGCGCGATCAGCGGCGTGCCGCCGGTCCTGATCCCGATCTACCAGGGCGCCTCGGCCAGGTACGGGCTGGGCCCGCAAGGGCCGGCGATCCTCGCCGGGATCAACGCGGTCGAGACCGCCTTCGGCACCAACCTCGGTCCCTCCTCGGCCGGCGCCGAGGGCTGGATGCAGTTCATGCCGGAAACCTGGGCCACCTACGGGGTCGACGCCAACGGCGACGGGGTCGCCGACCCGAACAACCCCGAAGACGCGATCTACGCCGCCGCCGGCTACCTGAAAGCGGCGGGGATGCCGGCCGACACCTACGGCGCGATCTTCGCCTACAACCACGCCGACTGGTACGTCGAAGAGGTTCTCGCCAACGCCGGCTGCTACGCGGGCGAAGTCGGCAGCAACTCCTTCAGCGCCGTCGGGCTCGGCCCGCAGATCCCCGTCCTCACCTGCGAAGCGGCACCTGCCTGGAAACACCGGATCCCGGAGGGGTACCTGCAGGCCTTCGAGGACGCCGCCGCCCGCTACGAACTCGGCAAGCGCGGCGTCTGGACGCTGGCGGCAATCGCCCGCCTGGAGTCGAAGTTCGGCCGCGGGATGACGAAGCGCCAGCTGCGCGTCGAAGGCCCGCTCGGCCTCGATCCGATGGAGTGGCACCGCTACGCGGTCGACGGCAACAACGACGGTAAGGTCCGCCACGAGGACATCGCCGACTCGGCGGCGACCCTGGCGCGGATGATCTGGTCGCGCGGCAGCATCCAGGCCGGCGTCTTCACCCACAACCAGGCCGAGTGGTACGTCCATGAGGTGCTGCAGGAGGCCGGCGAAATCGAAGGCGGCTGCAAAGTCCGCTACATCGACTGGCGGATCGCCCCGCTGGCGACCGGCTTCGAAGCGCCCGGCGCGAGCGCCGTCCTCACCCCCGAAGGCCTCGCCGCCGCGCCCCACAGCGCCCCGCCCGCGATCAAGGCCGTGATCGCCGCCGCCAACTCGATCGCCGACACCCCCTACGTCTGGGGCGGCGGCCACGGCTCCTGGTACTCCTACGGCTACGACTGCTCCGGCGCCGTCTCCTTCGCCCTCTACGGCGGCGGCCTCCTCGACACGCCTCTCACCTCCGGCGCCCTCGAGAGCTACGGCGAACCCGGCCCCGGCAAGTGGATCACGATCTACGCCAGCGCCACCCACACCTACATGGAGGTGGCGGGGCTGCGCTGGGACACGGTGGGCGATGCCGAAGGAACGGGGCCGCGGTGGCACACGGAGCCTCCGTATCCGGAAGGCTTTGTGGTGCGGCATCCGGTTGGGTACTAACCGCGCCTGTAGGGAGGAGTGGGTGTCCCTCTCGAACCCTGGGTTGCTGGCCTTTAAGTTGGCCGTCTCTCGCTGAGTGGTCTTTGCCAGCAACAGGACGCCGGGCCCGAGAGGGACACCCACTCCTCCTAGCGACAGTCGCCGAAGCACGCTGAAACCCCGGGACATCTCTCAGCTGGAGAGTGAGCTGTTCCTTTTGCTCGCTATGCGGTCATAAGGAACAGCTACTTGCCCGTGGTCCCTCGCCGTCTGCCGGAGCGTGTTGTGGAGGGGATCGGTGCCCCTCCGGAGGAATGTTCGGCGACATGCAATCTGGTTCTTGCGGCGAAGCCGCAGCAGGTTCTCCCCGGAGCGGAAGCGGAGGGGAGGTCAATTCCGGAGGAGGGGCGCCGATCCCCTGTACAGGAGCGCTCCCGAATCTCGGTCAAGCGGGTAGCTTTGAGGCAACGGCCATCTAGGACTTGGAGGAGCTGGAGATGCCTACTTTTTTGATGCTTACGAATCTGACTGCGGAGGGTGTGCGGACGCTTAAGAACCATCCGGGCCGGATTGGCGAGGTGAACCGCGAGGTCGAGCAGATGGGGGTCAAGGTGGTGTCGCAATACGCGACGCTGGGGCAGTACGACTTCGTGACCGTGGTCGAGGCTCCTGACGAGAAGACGATGGCCAAGGTCTCGGTCGAGCTCGGCTCGCGCGGGACGATGACCAGCCAGACCCTTGCCGCGATCCCGGCCGAGGACCTCTCCTCATCGCTGTAACGCGCTCTTGAAGGTCCTCGTAGTCGGCGGAGGCGGTCGCGAGCACGCGATCGTCAAGGCGCTGCGGCGCTCGCCGCAGGTCACGGACGTGCTCTGCGCCCCCGGCAACGCCGGCATCGCCGACGACGCCGATTGCCTGCCGGACGTGGCGGCCGACGACGCGGTGGGGATCGTTGCGGCGGCGAAGGATCACGGTGTCGACCTGGTGGTGATCGGGCCGGAGGCCGGATTGGTCGCGGGGGCCGTCGATGCATGCGAGGAGGCGGGGATCGCCGCCTTTGGGCCGCGCAAGGCAGCGGCCGAGATCGAGGGGTCGAAGGCGTTTGCCAAGGAGCTGATGGCCGAGGCCGGGGTGCCGACCGCCGGGTACGCCCTCTCGCGCAGCCGCGAGGAGGCAGATGAGCAGCTCCTGCGGGCGGGCTTCCCGACCGTGCTGAAGGCCGACGGCCTCGCCGCGGGCAAGGGCGTGATCATCTGCTCGACCGAGGCGGAGGCCCGCGAGGCGCTCGACGTCTTCTTCACCGAGCGGCGCTTCGGCGAGACGACGGTGGTGATGGAGGACTTCCTCGAGGGCGAAGAGCTCTCGCTGCTGGCGCTCTGCGACGGCGAGAACGTCATCCCGCTCGCCCCCGCCCAGGACTACAAGCGGATCTTCGACGGCGACGCCGGGCCCAATACCGGCGGCATGGGCAGCTACTCCCCCGTCCCCGGCTTCGGCGCCGCCGAGGTCGAGGAGATCGTCGAGCGGGTGCACCGGCCGATCGTCGCGACGATGGCCGCCCGCGGCGTCCCCTTCCACGGAGTCCTCTACGCCGGGCTGATGATGACCGCCGACGGGCCACAGGTGCTCGAGTTCAACGCCCGTTTCGGCGACCCCGAGACCCAGGCGGTGCTGCCGCGGCTGCGCTCCGACCTCGCCGAGCTCTTCCTCGCCGCGCGCGAGCCCGGCGGCCTTGCCGGGAGGTCGGCCGAGTTCGGCGACGACTGGGCGGTGACCGTCGTCCTCGCCTCCGCCGGCTACCCCGAGTCCTCTTCCAGGGGCGACGCGATCAGCGGCCTCGACGAGGCGGCCGAGCTGGCCGAGATCACCCACGCCGGCACCGCAATACGCGACGGCGAGATCGTCACCGCCGGCGGCCGGGTGCTGAACGTGACCGGCCTGGGTAGCAGTCCCGCCGAGGCGCGCGAACGTGCATACGATGCAGCCGGCCGGATCTCGTTCGAGGGAATGCAGATCCGCACCGACATCGCTGCTCGCGCTGTCGAGCGCGTCCCCAGTTGACCCAGGTCATCAACAGAATCAGTCAACAGAATCAACCAACAGAACCCACCTCACCAACCAGACCCCGAGAGGAACAGATGAGCGAGATCTCCGAGGAGCCGACGCCGGGCGGCACGCCCGATCCCTCTGACCCCCGCCCCGACGCCCCGGCAACGATGGCGACCGTGGAGGAGGCGTTCACCGAAATCGACGTCGACGAGCCCCACGTCGGGATCATCATGGGCTCGAAGAACGACAAGCCGAAGATGGAACCGGCCGGCAAGGCGCTGGAGGAAGTGGGTATCCGCTACGAGGTGCGGGTGATGAGCGCCCACCGTGACCCCGAGCTGGTCCGCGAGTACTGCCAGGCGGCGCGGATGCGGGGCTTGAAGGTGATCATCGCCGGTGCCGGGATGTCGGCGGCGCTGCCCGGGGTGGCGGCGGCCCACACGGACCTGCCGGTGATCGGGGTGCCGATCCTCGGCAAGAGCCTCGGCGGCCTCGACGCCCTGCTCTCGGCGGTGCAGATGCCGCCCGGGATCCCGGTCGCCTGCGTCGCGATCGACGGCGCCAAAAACGCCGGCGTGCTGGCGGCGCGGATAATCAACGCGTGACCTATACGGCCACCTCCTCCGCTCCCATGGGGGCCAAGAGAGTCAGAAATGGATCGGCCCCCACTCCCGCGTCCGGGGGTGGCCCGTGATACCCCGGTACACCAGGAAAGAGATCGGGGACGTCTGGACCCAAGAGGCGAAGCTGCAGAGCTGGCTCGAAGTCGAGCTGGCGGCGACCGAGGCCTGGGCGGCGGAGGGCGTGGTGCCGCCGGAGGCGGCCGAGCAGGCGCGGGCGAAGGCGGCCTTCACGGTCGAGGCGGTCGAAGAGCGCGAGAAGGTGACCGACCACGACGTCGCCGCCTTCGTCGACGTGGTCGCCGCCTCGGTCGGCGAGCACGGGCGCTGGATCCACTACGGCCTCACCTCCTCCGACGTGCTCGATACGGCGCTGGCGCTGCAGCTGCGGCGGGCGGGCGAGATCGTCCTCGCGAGCGCCTGCGCCTACCGCGACGCCCTGCTCACCCGGGCGCTCGAACACCGCGACACCCTCTGCGTCGGCCGCACCCACGGCGTCCACGCCGAGCCGACCACCTTCGGGCTGCGTCTGGCCGGCTTCGCCTTCGAGGCCGATCGCAACCTCGACCGGCTCGAGGAGGCCTTCGCCCAGCTCGCTGTCGGCAAGCTCTCCGGCGCGGTCGGCACCTACGCCTCGGTGCCGCCGGCGGTCGAGGCGCGGGTGATGCAGAAGCTCGGGCTCGGCCGCGAGGACGTCGCCACCCAGGTCGTCCCCCGCGACCGCCACGCCGAGCTGCTGACCGCGATCGCGATCGCCGGCGCCGGGCTCGAGCGCTTCGCGACCGAGGTCCGCAACCTGCAGAAAACCGAGGTGCGTGAGGTCGAAGAGCCGTTCGCCGCCGGCCAGAAGGGCTCCTCGGCGATGCCCCACAAGCGCAACCCGATCCGCACCGAGCGGATCACCGGTCTCGCCCGCGTCCTCCGCGGCTACGCCCAGACCGGGGTCGAGAACGTCGCCCTCTGGCACGAGCGCGACATCTCCCACTCCGGCGCCGAGCGGGTGATCCTCCCCGACGCGACGATCCTGCTCGACTACATGCAGGACCTGGCGGCGAAAGTCGCCTCGGGGATGAAGGTCAACGAGGATCGCATGCGCGAGAACCTCGGCCTCACCTACGGCGCCCTCTTCAGCCAGCGCGCCCTCACCGCCCTGGTCGAGTCGGGAATGACCCGCGACGACGCCTACCGCGTCGTTCAGGAGAACGCCCAGCGCGCCTGGGACACCCGCACCGAGTTCCGCGAGCTCCTAGCCGAGGCCGCCCCCGATCTCGACCTCGACGCCGTCTTCGACCACAACGCCTACCTCACCCACCTGCCCGAGATCTTCGAGCGGCTGGAAGCTCTGCGCGGCTGATCAGACCGGGATAACGGTGAGGCCGGCGATGCCATTGAGCACGTCGAAGTCGTCGTCCTGCGTCACCACCGGGATCTCGTGAGCCGCCGCGGTCGCCGCAATCCAGATGTCGTTGACGTTGACTCGCCGCTCGGCGGCGGCTAGATAGACGCGCATCTGCGCCCAGGCCCGCGCGACTTCGTCATCCACAGGAATAACCGGAAACCGAGCTGACGCCTCGAGCGTGGCGATACGACGGTCGCGCAGAGCAACGGTGTCGGCAGCGAACACCCCCACTCGCAACTCGGCCCTCGTGATGCTCGAGATCGCACTCGCCACCGGCATCGATTCCGATCTCAGCGGCCGACCCGTCTCGGCGGCGATCAACACCGAGGTGTCGAGGAGGCCACGCGCTGGTCGGTCATTCACGAGAGCGGTCCGAGGTCATCGGTGGTATCACCCGCGAGCCGCTCGAGATCGGTTTTCAGGCCGGGATCGGCGGAGAACTTGGTGACGATCTCCATCACCTCGTCAGGCCCTAGCCATCGAGGTTGCGTCGTCCGGTGAGGCACCAGATCCGCCACGGGCTTTCCTCTTCGCGTAATCACGATCTTCTCTCCCGCTTCGACCCTCCGCAGCAGGCCGGCAGTGTCGTTCCGCAACTCTCGGGAAGCAACTTCTACATTCATGCTACGAATGTAGCACTTGCGTTGGTTATGACGAGGCGCATAGGGTGGACGGCCATGGTCCTCTACACCTGCGGTCAGAAGACGCACGGCCCAGGCTTCGCTCATCCGTGCGCCAAAGCGGGCAAGGCGCTCGACGCGGCCGGCTACGAGTTCGAGATCAAGACGGTCGACGGCTACCGGATGGGGCCTTGGACCTGGGGCACCCGCAGCAGGGACCGCGAGGAGGTCAAGCGCCTCAGCGGCACCAACGAGGTGCCGATCCTCGTCCTCGACGACGGCGAGGTGATCTCCGGCTCCGGCACGATCGCCCGCTGGGCGAAGGAGCACTCACACTCCCCCGCCAAGTCGGGCGGCTGAGCCCCTAGAAAAGTAGCGCGCCGATCAACGCGGCGATCACGGTTGCAGCGAATCCGACGCCGGCGGTAAAGATCGCGAGGAACAGCTTGTCGAAACGAGCATCCATCTTCGCGAAGCGAGCATCAAGCCGGGCGTCGAGACTTTCGAACCTGGCATCGACCCTTGCGAAGCCCTCACGCATCTGCTTGAACCCGTCGTCCATCCGCCGGCTCAGTTCGTCCATCCGCTCGTCGTTCCAGCTCTCCACCGTCGCCTCCTTCTCCAGAAGTGCCTCCATAGAGAGGAGTGTAGACGAAAGACTTCGGAAATGTTTTGTCAGGCCAGGGCTGCTTCGCGCGCCGGCTCGCGGGCGGTGAGGACCACCGGCGTGCCCGCTTTCGGCGAGAGGGTGATGTTGCGGCGGCCGGTGCGCTCGGGGCGCGGGTCGGCCTTGCGCAGCTCGCAGCGGCTGAGGACCTCGCGGAGGACGACCCGCATCTCGAACTCGGCGAAGGTGGCGCCGATGCAGCGGCGGACACTGCCGCCGAAGGGGATCCAGGCGTAGGTGTCCGGGCCGTCCTCGAGGAAGCGCTCGGGCTTGAACGCGAAGGGCTCGGGATAGACGTCGGCGCGGGTGTGGGTGAGCCAGATCGCCGGGGTCACGTCGGTCCCGGCCGGCATCGTGAAGCCGTCGACCGCGAGCTCCTCGGTCAGCCGCCGGCCCGCCAGCGGAATCACCGGCCGCAGCCGCAGCGACTCGGAGATCGTCGCCCGCAGGTAGTCCTCCTCCCCCGCCGCCAGCTCGTCGCGCAAGCGCCCGAGCGCCGCCGGGTGGCGCAGCAGCAGGTCGAAGGTCCAGGCCAACGCCGTCGCGGTCGTCTCGTGCCCGGCGAGGAGCAGCGTCATCAGCTGGTCGCGCAGCTCCTGATCCTCCATCCGCGAGCCGTCCTCGAACTCGGCGGTCATCAGCATCGAGAGGATGTCCTCGCGCTCCTCGAGGTCCGGCCGCTCGCGGTGCTCGGCGATCTCGGCGAAGAGCAGCTCGTCGACTTCGCGCAGCTGACCCTCGTAACGGGCTAACGGGCCGCTGCCGCCGAAGCGGCGCAGAGCGAGCCCGAGGACCTGCTGCCCCGGCGAGGCCGTTTCCTGCAGCACGGTCGAGAGCATCTGCCGCAGCCGGTCGAGCCGTGGGCCACGGGAGATCCCGAAGACGACCTGGAGGATCACCTCCAGCGTCACCGCCTGCATCCGCGCGTGGATCGGGAACTCCCGGTGCAGGGGCCAGGAGTCGATCTCGGCCCGGGCGATCTCGGTCATCGTCCCCTCGTAGGAGCGCATCCGCTCGCCGTGGAAGGGGGGCAGCATCAGCTTGCGGCGGCTGAGGTGTTCGGAACCCTGCTGGATCAGCAGCGACGTGGAGCCGACGATCGGCTCGAGGACGACGTTGCGGCCGGGCGGCAGCGCTTGCTCGCGCTGGCGGTAGAGCGCTTTGATCGCCTCCGGGTCGCTGATCAGGACCATCGGCCGCTCGAAGCCGAGGAAGCGGAAGCTGAAGGAGTCGCCGAACTGGCGCCGGCAGTCGTCCATGAAGGCGATCGGCCGGAAGGCCCAGCGCAGGGTCTGGACCAGCGGGCTGTGCTTCGGTTCGGGCGGCAGCGCCACGGAGCTCACGGGGGCAGCATCGCAGAGGCCGCTCTATGCGGGGTGTGAGGAAGCTCGCAGACGGGCGGGCGATCGGTTCGGGAGCCGAGGTGGATACCATCGCGCCGATGCCGAGCGTCGCCGACCTCAAGCTCCTCTCCTCGGGGAAGGTGCGGGAGATATACGAGTGGGGAGACGACCTGCTGATGGTCGCCTCCGACCGCATCTCCACCTACGACGTGGTGATGCCGACGCCGATCCCCGACAAGGGCAAGGTGCTGAACCGGATGTCGGTCTTCTGGTTCGGGCTGACCGGCGACATCGTCCCCAACCACTTCATCAGCGAGGACGTGCCCGAGGAGGTCGCCGAACGGGCGATGCGGGTTCGCAAGCTGGAGATGTACCCGGTCGAGTGCGTGGTCCGCGGCTACCTCTCCGGCTCGGGTTGGAAGGAATACCAGCAGGGCGGCGCGGTCTGCGGGATCGAGCTGCCCGCGAACCTGGTCGAGTCCGACCAGCTGCCGGAGCCGATCTTCACCCCGAGCACCAAGGCCGACGTCGGCCATGACGAGAACGTCGACTTCGACAAGGCCGCCGAGATCGTCGGAGACCGGGCGCTGATGGAAGAGCTGCGGCGGATCTCGATCGAGGTCTACAAGCGCGGCTCCCAGCACGCGGCTCAGCGCGGGATCATCCTCGCCGACACCAAGTTCGAGTTCGGCCGCAGCGCCGGCGCCGAGATCGTCCTCGCCGACGAGGTGCTGACTCCGGACTCCTCGCGCTTCTGGCCGGCTGCGAGCTATCAGCCGGGCGCCACGCCCCCCTCCTTCGACAAGCAGTTCGTCCGCGACTGGGCAAGCGCCCAGGGCTGGGACAAAAAGCCGCCGGCGCCGGAGCTGCCGGCCGACGTGGTCGAGCAGACGCGGGCCAAATACGTCGAGGCCTACGAGCGCATCACCGGGGAGAGCTTCTGAAGGCTCGGGTCCTGATCCGCCCGAAGGAGGGGATCCTCGACCCTCAAGGGAAGGCGGTGGAGCGGGCGCTGCCGGCGCTTGGCTTCGAGGGAATCGAGCACGTCCACGTCGGGCGAATGGTCGAGCTCGAGGCCGAGGACCCGGAGCGGCTCGGCGAGCTCTGCGAGCAGCTGCTGGCCAACCCCCTGATCGAGGACTACGAGATCCAGACCCTTTGAACGCGCCGGGCCACGTAGACGCGAGGCATCCCCGGACGCGAAGCGGAGGAGATGCCGTCCGATGATGTGGGGTGTTCTTCAATTTCCTGGTTCGTGCGACGAGCGGGACGCGCTGCACGCCTGCGAGGTCCACGGCGACGGGGCGCGGCTCGTCTGGCACGAAAGCCGCGACCTCGACGGGGTCGACGGGGTCGTCGTGCCCGGGGGCTTCTCCCACGGCGACTACCTGCGGGCGGGGGCGATCGCCCGCTTCAGCCCGGCGATGGAAGCGGTGGCCGAGGCGGCCGCGGGCGGGGCGCCGGTGCTGGGGATCTGCAACGGCTTCCAGGTCCTCTGCGAGGCCGGGCTGCTGCCGGGCGCGCTGCTGCGGAACGTCGAGCTGCGCTTCCGCTGCCACCAGGTCGAGCTGGTCGACGAGCGCGACGGCGAGCGGCTCTCGATCCCGGCCAAGCACGGCGAAGGCCGCTATTACGCACCGGCTGAGATGCTCGATTCCATGGAGGCAAACGGACAGGTCGCCTACCGCTACGCCGACGGCCACAACTCCAACGGCTCGGCACGCGACATCGCCGGGGTGACGAACGAGCGCGGCAACGTCCTCGGTCTGATGCCCCACCCCGAGCACGCGGTCGATCCGCTGACCGGCTCGACCGACGGGCTGGCGGTCTTCGACCGGCTGGCGCGGGTCGCGGCGTGACCGTGGGGGCGCCGAAACACCGCGAGCTGGGGCTGACCGACTCCGAGTACGAGCTGATCGTCGAGAAGCTGGGGCGCGAGCCGAACGACGTCGAGCTGGCGATGTTCAGCCTGCTCTGGTCCGAGCACTGCGCCTACAAGCACTCGCGCAAGCTGCTGCGGCGGCTGCCGACCGAGGGCGAGCGGGTGGTGATGGGCCCGGGCGAGAACGCCGGCGCGGTCGACATCGGCAAGGGCTACGCGGTCGCCTTCAAGGTCGAGTCCCACAACCACCCGAGTGCGGTTGAACCCTTCGAGGGGGCGGCGACCGGCGTGGGCGGCATCCTCCGCGACGTCTTCGCGATCGGGGCGCGGCCGATCGCGATCCTCGACTCGCTGCGCTTCGGCGAGCTCGACTCACCCCGCTCGCGGCACCTGCTCGACGGCGCGGTGCGTGGGATCGGCCATTACGGCAACTCGATCGGGGTGCCGACGGTCGGCGGCGAGATCTACTTCGAGGAGCCCTACGAGCACAACTGCCTGGTCAACGCGATGTGCATCGGCTTCGCCAAGACCAAGGACATGGTGCGGGCGGCCGCGGCGGGGCCGGGGAACTCGATCGTCCTGATGGGCGCCTCGACCGGGCGCGACGGGATCGGCGGCGCCTCGGTGCTGGCCTCGGCCGAGCTCGGCGAGGGCGACGAGGCGAAGCGGCCGACGGTGCAGATCGGCGACCCCTTCGAGGAGTCGAAGCTGGTCGAGTGCTGCCTGGAGCTGCTGGAGAAGGATCTGCTGGTCTCGCTGCAGGACCTCGGCGCCGCCGGCCTGACCTCCTCGGCGGGGGAGATGGCGAGCGCCGGCGGGGTCGGGATCGACATCGACGTCGCCGAGGTGCCGCTGCGCGAGGCCGATATGGAGCCCCTCGAGATCATGATCTCCGAGAGCCAGGAGCGGATGCTGGCGGTGGTCGAGCCGGCCCGGGTGGCGGAGGTGCGGGCTACTGCCGAGAAGTGGCAGACCGGCTCGGCGGTGATCGGCACCGTCACCGAGGGCGGCACGATCCGGATCCTGCGCGGCGAGGAGGTCGTCGGCGAGATGCCGGTCGAGGCACTGGTCGACGGCTGCCCGCTCTACGACCTCGAACCGGCCGAGCCGGAGGGCTGGATCTACGGCAACCGTCAGACCTTGGCCGACGGTGCCTCGTCCGAGGAGGAGCTGATGGCGCTGCTGGGCGCCCCGAGCATCGCCTCCAAGCGCTGGGCCTTCGAGCAGTACGACTCGATCGTCGGCTCGCGGACGGTGCGGCGACCCGAGCAGGCCGACGCTGCGGTACTGCAGCTGCCCGAGGCGGACAATGCGATCGCCGTCTCGATCGACGGCAACGGCCGCCGCGTCGCCTGCGACCCCTACGCGGGGACGATCGAGGCGGTGCTCGAGTGCGCGCAGAACCTCGCCTGCGTCGGCGCCGAGCCGCTCGGCCTCACCAACTGCCTCAACTTCGGCAACCCCGAGAAGCCGACCGGCGCCTGGCAGCTCGACCGCGCCGTCAGCGGCCTCGCCGACGCCTGCAACGGCCTCGGTATTCCGGTGGTCGGCGGCAACGTCTCCCTCTACAACGAGGGACCGGAAGGCCCGATCTACCCGACCCCGGTGGTGGCACTGGTGGGAGAGCTGCCCGATCCGGAGCAGGTAGCCGGCGGCGCCTTCGTCAACGAGGGCGACGCGATCGGCCTGATCGGCCCCTTCGAACCGAACCTGGCCGGCTCGGAGCTGGCGAAGCAAGGAGGCGACCTGAAGATGGGCCTCCCCCAACCGGACGTCGAGAACGTAGCCGCCGCCTGCGAGATCGTCCGCATCGCCGTCCGCGCCGGCAAGCTCGCTTCCGTCCACGACGTCAGCGACGGCGGCCTGGCGGTAGCGATCGCCGAGTCCGCCATCGCGGGCGGCATCGGCTGCGAGACGAACGTAGAACACCTACGCGAGCGCGGCGCCCAACCGACCGAAGCCCTCTTCGGCGAGGGTCCCGGCGGCTTCCTGGTCAGCGGCGACCGCACCACCCTCGAGAACCTGGGCGCCATCCTCATCGGCACCGTCGGCGGCGACAACATCTCGATCGGAGCCGGCGACCGCAGCCTCTCGATCACCCTCGCCGAAGCCAAGCGCGCCTGGAACTCGCTCGGCGAGCAGCTCGGCTAGTAGGGCTCGCAGCCGACCCCGTCGCCATCGGCGTCCAGGCCGTAGTGGTCTACCCCGAGGACGGTGACCGTCCCGGTGTAGTCCGGTCCATTCCCGCTCCCGCCTTCGCAGTCGTAGTCCGATGCGTAGGGGTCGAGGCAGCCGCTGTAGTTCGGGTCGCATTCTGATGCCGATTCTTCTTCGTATTCTTCGGCTTCTTCGACTTCCTGTTCTTCCTGCGCTTCCTGTTCGCGCTGGGCCTTTTCTTCTTCTCTTTCGTATTCCCGCTGTTCCCTTATTTCCAGGGCTACCAGGCGCCGAGTGAAGGACCGCTGGCTGGACTTTGCGGCGGCGAGGTGCGCCTGTACGCGGTGAAGGTCGGCGCGGGCGCTTGCAAGCTGTCGCTGAGCGTGGCTTCGCCAGGCCAGCGGAGCCGCAGCTCGCTGCTTTGCCCTGTCGACTTCTTCCTGCGCGGCATGAAGTTCTTCGGCGCCGCGTCCTCCGGCGGCCCCTTCGGCTTCTTCCTCCAGCCGTGGGGAGATGGACTCGGAGGAGGCGCTGGGAGCTAAGACCGCCGAGCCGGTGCTGGCGAGGAAGAGCACGAGCATCAGCCCGGCCGTGGCAAGCGGCACCCAGCTCGGCAGGCCTTCCCGCCGCAGCAGAGGCTTCGCGCGACCCCTCTGCACTTCGGCGGAATGGCGGGCGAGCAGGAAGGCCGCTGGGAGGATCAACCCGAGGGAGGCGATAAAGGAACCGAACGCGCCGACGGCCCCGCTCGAGCTACCGAGGACGGCCCCGATGATCATCATCAACAGACCGCCGCCGACGCACACTCCTACGGCTCGGGAAGAATCCTGTTCGGTCAGCGCGGCGACCGGAGCCGAGGCCCTGAAAAAGTCCCACGCCAGCGCGATGAGTCCGGCGACCAGTGCGGCCAGCCCGAAGCCGACGCCGTTATGCACCTGTTCGTCGTGGTCTTCGACTTCCTGCTGGTGCTGGTTCGTTGTCGCGGCGAGACGCCTGTCCGCCCTCTGTTCCCGAGTGGCGAGCCCCCGCCTTACGCGGCGTGCTTCAGCCTGGCTCTGGCGAAGAGCCCGCAGCGACGGAGCGGCGTGACGAGCGGCTGCGCGGTTGCGCGCTTCCGCAGCGGAGACCTGCTGCCGCTGCGCGGGCAGTTCCGACTCGTACTTCGCAACGTTCGCTTCCGCATTCGCGAGGCTCGCGCTGAGGTCTTGTGCAGCACTCGACTGGGGGCTCACAGCCGGCAACACGACGAGGGCAAACAGAAGCCCCGTCAGCGCACTCAGGTGCCGCATCTCCCCAGGAATCGTCACGACGGTGCATCAATCTAAACGAAGCTGTCTGTTTTGGGTACTTTTTGTTTCTCGCTTCATGCCGCTGCTAACTTCGTCGCGTGGGCAAGGTCTACGACGGCATCGACCGGCACCAGCGGGAGTGGATCGCTGAGCAGGCGCTGTTCTTCGTCGGGTCGGCGCCGCTTGACGAGGGCGGACATGTGAATGTGTCGCCTAAGGGGCCGATCGGGACGTTGCGGGTGCTCGACGACCACACGGTCGCCTATCTGGACATGGTCGGCAGTGGCGCGGAGACGGTCGCGCACATCCGCGAGAACGGGAGGATCGTGGTGATGCTCTGCGCTTTCGACGGGCCGCCGCGGATCCTGCGCCTGCACGGACGGGGTGAAGTGGTGTCAGCTGACGATGCGCGCTTCGAGGAGCTGTTCGAGCGGGCCGGGTTCGAGGCACCGCACGATGTCGACGCGGCGCGGCGGGCGATCATCGTGGTGGATGTCACCCGGGTCTCCGACTCCTGCGGCTACGGCGTGCCGCTGATGAGCTACGAGGGCGAACGCCCTCACATGGAGGCGTGGGCGGAAAAGAAGATCCGGGTCGGCGGTGAGGCGGAGATCGAGGCCTACATCGCCAAGAAGAACGGCGAGAGCATCGACGGCCTCCCAGCCTTCTGAGCGCGAGTTCGCGAAAAGTCCGGTTGGGCCGACTCTTAGCGGACTCGTGAGATCAGGCGGCCGCGGCGACCAGGCGTCGCATCAGCTCCGCGGCTTCCTCGTCCTTCAGGCCTGCTTCATCGGTCAGCTGCCGCCAGGTCGGGAAGGCGACCGCGTGAGCGATCGCGGCGCGGGTGCGGTTGCGGGCCTTGCCGCGCAGGCCCCTCCCCCGCATCAGGATCTCGGCGATCAGCTCCATCAGCTGGTGGTAGGCGCCCATCAGCTGCCCGACGATCGGCACCGCGGCCTCGTCGCGCAGGCACTTGTCGATCATGCCGCCGGCACGGCGGTAGAAAGCGTAGAGCTCGGGGAGGGCGATTTCGAGGCGCTCGTCCGGGTCCTGGACCTTCTCCCAACTGGTGACGTCGGGTGGCGGGTTCTCCATCGCCCAGTGAGCGGAGCAGGCGCCGAACAGCGTCTCCTCGTCGGTGAAGTGGCGGTAAACGGTGGAGCGGGGGACGCCCGCGTGCTCGGCTACCGCCTTCATCGAGGTGTGGGCGGGGCCCAGCGTGCCGTGCAGGGCGACCGCGCTTTCGGTGATCCGCTGCCTGGTCTGCGCCTCCAGTTCGGCGCGGCGCTTCATCTTGTATGGACGCTTTTTATCGGACATATATGTAGCGTCAATCTTGACAGACGGCCCGGAGTCTGTCTATTCTTTCGTGCAACACTTATGTCTTACGAATGGCATTTACGGACTTCTGGGAAAGGAACGAACTGATGGCAACGGTGATCGGGCCCAGCGACGGCAAGGCAGGCTTCCTCGGCAGCATCGGAGTGCGCTTCATGATCGACGGCGAGGTCGCGGGCGGCGACTTCTCGCTGGTCGAACATCCCCTCTCGGCGCGGGCGCTGGCGGCGCCGCTGCACCGCCACAGCCGCGAGGACGAGTACAGCTTCGTGCTCGAGGGGCGGATGGGCGGCCTGCTCGGCGACGAGGTGGTCGAGGCGGGTCCCGGCGAGCTCCTCTTCAAGCCCCGCAACCAGTGGCACACCTTCTGGAACGCCGGCGACGAGCCCTGCCGGATCCTCGAGATCATCGCCCCGGCGGGCTTCGAGCACTACTTCGCGGAGCTCTCCGACATGGTCGCGGCGATGCAGCTCGATCCCGACGACCTCGGCGCGCTCGGCGAGCGCTACGGCCTGGAGATGAAACCCGAGAGCATCCCCGAGCTGCTGGAGCGCTTCGGCCTGCGGATCGGCGAGCCGGTCGAGGGGACGCTGCAGCTCGCGTAGCGCCGCCACTCATCCTGCAAATAGCGGGAGTCGAAGACCGACCGCGCAGCCGCCGAGCGCTGCTACCCTCCGCAGGTAGGCACAGTGTCTGCCTGCGCGTCCGTCTTCAATGGCAGCGAGGAAAGCGCGCTTTTGACTCCCAGACAGGGGTTCGGCTTCGATTCTGAAGGGCCGCGCGAGGAATGCGGCGTCTTCGGCGTATACGCACCCGGACACGATGTCTCGCGGCTGGCCTACTTCAGCCTCTACGCCCTGCAGCACCGCGGCCAGGAGTCGGCGGGGATCGCCACCTGCGAGGGCGGGATGCTGACGACGATGCGCGACGCGGGCCTCGTCTCCCAGGTCTTCGACGAGGAGAAGCTGAAGGCGCTGCAGGGGGACATGGCGATCGGCCACGTCCGCTACTCGACCACCGGCGGCGGCTCCTGGGAGAACGCGCAGCCGGTCTGGCGCGACGACGGCCGCGAGGTCGCCCTCGCCCACAACGGCAACCTGACCAACGCGGTCGAGCTCTGGGGCGAGCTGAAGGAGCGCGGGCTGCAGTTCCGCGGCACCTCCGACTCGGAGATCATCGCCGCCCTGCTCTCCTCCCACCAGGGGAAGATGATCGAGGACGCCGTCGCCGACGTGATGCCGCGGCTGCAGGGCGCCTACTCGACCGTGGTGATGACCAAGCGGGCGATCGTCGCGTTCCGCGACCCGCACGGGATCCGGCCGCTCAGCCTCGGCCGCCTCGAGGACCGCTTCGTCGTCGCCTCTGAGAGCTGCGCCTTCGACATCATCGGCGCTGAGCTGATGCGCGAGGTGCACCCGGGCGAGATGGTCAGTCTGACCGAGCGCGGCCTGGAGACCCGGCAGGTAGTGAAGGCCGAGCGCCGCGCCGGCTGCGTCTTCGAGCACATTTACTTCTCCCGCCCCGACAGCCGGCTCGAGGGCAAGGTCCTGCAGCAGGCGCGCGGGCGGATGGGCGAGATCCTCTGGCGCGAGGCGCCGGTCGAGGCCGACCTGGTGATCTCGGTGCCGGACTCGGGCAACCCGGCCGCGGCCGGGTTCGCGCGCGCCTCCGGGCTGCCGCGCGACGACGGCCTGATCAAGAACCGCTACGTCGCCCGGACCTTCATCCAGCCCGGTCAGGAGCTGCGCAAGCACGGCCTGCGGCTGAAGTTCAACCCGCTGCCGGAGATCGTCGCCGGGCAGCGCCTCGTCGTCGTCGACGACTCGATCGTCCGCGGCAACACGACGCGGCAGATCATCGGCATGCTGCGCGACGCGGGCGCGGCCGAGGTGCACCTCCGCATCTCCGCCCCACCCATCCGCAACCCCTGCCACTACGGCGTCGACATGTCGACCCGCGAGGAGATGATCGCCCACAACCGCACGATCGAGCAGATCGCCGACGAGCTCGAAGCCGACTCGCTCGCCTACCTCTCGATGGCGGGGGTCTACGAGGCGATCGAAGGCGACCCGGGTGAACACTGCGACGCTTGCTTCAGCGGCCAGTACCCGCTGGGCGACCCCGACGAGGCCGACGGCAAATTCGCCCTAGAGACGGTCGCCGGGGGACTCTGACCGCCGCATTTCGGGCGTCCTCGGTCGCTCGCGTGCAAAGCACGCCACGCTCCCTGCGTCGTTGAACTGCTTGGTCAGCCTCCGCGGGCCAATTCCAAGCCGAGCCAGACGATCAGAAGTGAGGCCAGGAGGATCGCTCCCTGCAGGGCGTGCCATTTCGGTCGCCGCAGGTGCAGCAGCGTCAGCGCAGCGACGCCTACCACCAGGCCGAGCTTCCACTGCAGGGTCGAGCTGTCCCAGAGGTCGTAGTGGGAGGCCAGCCCCCAGCCGGTTATGACGAGGACGCCGAGAGCGATCAGCGAGCCGTAGCCGAAGCGGCGGGCGACGCCGCGCATCCGGGCGAGCTCAGGATCGGGATCGCCGCGCAGCACCGGCACCACCGCGATCCCGAAGACGAGCTGCCCGCCGACGAAGAACGCCATCGCCAGCAGGTGCAGATAGAGGACGGCCTGCCAGAAGGTGCTCACGGCTCGAGCGTATCTCGGGTGAGAACGTGCTTCTATCCGCATAGCGGGAACAAGTGCGTTTTCACCCTCCACCCGATTGCGACAAGATGCCGCTGGTGAGTTCGTTTCGGATCGTCGTCCTTGCCTCGGGCAGCGGCACCAACCTGCGGGCGATCCTCGACAAGCTGCACGGGCGCTACGGGATCGAGGTGGTGGGCGTCGGCTCCGACAAGCCGGCGGCGGGGGCGCTGGAGCGGGGACGACACGCCGGCGTCGAGACCGCGGTCTTCGCCGGCGGCGACTACCCGGATCGGGCGGCCCGCGACGAGGCGATGGGCGAGTGGGTCGAGTCCCGCCGTCCTGACCTGATCGTCCTCGCCGGCTACATGCAGCTGCTGAGCGCGCCGTTCGTGCAGCGCTTCCGCAACCGCGTCGTCAACATCCACCCCGCCCTGCTGCCGTCGTTCCCCGGCCTCGACGCGATCGGGCAGGCGCTCGCGGCCCGGGTCGAGACGACCGGCGTCACCGTCCACTTCGTCGACGAGGGAGTCGACACCGGGCCGGCGATCGCCCAGCGCGAGGTGCCCGTGCCGGCGGGGGCCTCCCGAGGGGAGCTGGAGGCGGCCGTCCACGCGGTCGAGCACGAGCTCTACCCGGAGGCGATCCGCATGATCGCGGAGGGCCGGGTTAGGATCGACCCGAGCGACCCGCGGAAGGTCGCGATCGCCCCGATGAACTCCGAGCCTGCCACCGACAGCACTCCCGAGACCCTTGAGAGCGGGCAGGTCCGGGTGCGCCGGGCGCTGATCTCGGTGTCCGACAAGACCGGTGTCGCCGACTTCGCCAAAGGGCTGGCGGCGCTCGGGGTCGAGATCCTTTCCACCGGCGGTACGGCGACGGCGCTGCGCGATGCCGGGCTCGAGGTGACCGAAGTCTCCGAGTTCACCGGCTCCGAAGAGATCCTCGACGGCCGGGTGAAGACGCTGCACCCGAGGCTGCACGCGGCGCTGCTGGCGCGGCGCGGCGATCCCGAGCACATGGCGACGCTGGAGCGCGAGGGGATCGAGCCGATCGACGTCGTCTGCGTCAACCTCTACCCGTTCGAGCAGACCGTGGCTGCCGCCGACGTCGCGCACGAGGTGGCGGTCGAGAACATCGACATCGGCGGGCCGACGATGATCCGTGCCGCGGCGAAGAACCACGAGAGCGTCGCCGTGGTCGTCAAACCGGAGTCCTATGACGCGGTGCTGGCCGAGCTCGAGGAGGGCGAGGGAGAGATCTCCGCCGCGACCCGGCACTGGCTCGCCAACGAGGCCTTCGCCCAGACGGCGCGCTACGACGCCGCGATCAGCCGCTGGTTCTCGGCCGAGTACGAGGACTTCCCCGAACACCTGGCGGTCGCTTACGAGAAGGTGCTCGACCTCTCCTACGGCGAGAACCCGCACCAGCGGGCGGCGCTTTACGCGGAGGCCGGACTGCGGACTCACATCCTCGCCCGCACCTCGAAGCTGCACGGCCGCGCGCTCTCCTTCAACAACGTCCTCGACCTCGACTCGGCCCGCGCTCTGGCCGAGGACTTCGAGCAGCCGGCCTGCGTGATCGTCAAGCACAACAACCCCTGCGGAGTGGCGATCGGCGCCGACGCGCTGGAGGCCTATCTGAAAGCGCTCGCCTGCGACCCGGTATCCGCCTACGGCGGGGTGATCGCGCTCAACCGGACGGTCAGCCGCGAGCTGGCCGAGGAGCTGCACAAGAACTTCGTCGAGGTTCTCAGCGCGCCCGGCTACCAGGAGGGAGCGCTCGATGTGCTGCAGCAGAAGGAGGCGATCCGGATCCTCTGCGAGGAGGAGCGGCGCCAGGCCGACCCCGGCGAACGCGACGTCAAGCGCGTGGTCGGCGGGCTGCTGATCCAGGACCGCGACGGCGACCCCGAGCCGCGGGAGATCATGGAAGCGGTGACCGGCAACGAGCCGAGCGAGGAGCAGTGGCAGGACATGCTCTTCGCCTGGACCGTCAGCCGCCGCGTCCGCTCCAACGCGATCGTGATCGCCAAGGGCGGCGCCACCCTCGGCATCGGCGCCGGCCAGATGAGCCGCGTCGACTCCGTCCGCCTCGCGGTCGAGAAGTGCCGCGAGGCCCGCGGCGCCGAGGCCGACGGACTCCTCTCCGGCTCCGCCCTCGCCTCCGACGCCTTCTTCCCCTTCGCCGACGGCCCCGAGCTGGCGATCCAGGCGGGCACCACCGCGGTGATCCAGCCCGGCGGCTCCAAACGCGACGCCGAGGTGATCGCGGCCTGCGAGCAGGCCGGCGTCGCGATGGTCTTCACCAAGCACCGCCACTTCCGGCACTAGCTAAAAGCTCCATCTCTAGAAGCTAATTCGTCTGATCCCAAGAATTACGGGCTATTTCCGCGCTAATTCTTGTAACTGAAAGAATTAATCTAGGAGTAGCTGCCCACTTTGCTAGTTTCTCTTGTAGAGCGGAGAGTTAACTGCAGTTCAAGCATCTAATATTGCAATAGCAAGAATTATGACGATTACGAACCAGCTGACCGACGACGCGGTGCTGCAGGAACTGGGCCGGCGCCTGGCCCACTCCCGGCTCGAGCGGAACATCAGCCAGGCCGAACTTGCGAAAGAAGCGGGCATCTCGAAGACGACCCTTGAGCGGATCGAGCGCGGCGGACCCGTGCAAATCAACAACTTCGTACGTGTGCTGAGGGCGCTCGGGCAACTCGATGAACTGGATCATGTGATCCCAGAGCCGCTGCCACGGCCGATCGAGCGGCTCAGTTCGGAGGGCAGGCGGCGCCAGCGTGCCCGGCACCGTCGCGACGACTCCTCCCAGCCGGGCCTCTGGAGCTGGGGCACCGACAAGGCTCCGTGAGCGCGCCGGCGGAGGTCTGGCTCTGGGGCCGCCGAATCGGCGCCGTCCTGCTAGACGAGAGCTCTCCGGCGGCGGTCTTCGAATACGACCGGCCGTTCCTCGCCAGCGGGATCGAGGTCGCACCCCTGAGAATGCCGCTAGCTGCCCGCCCCTACTCCTTCCCCGGCCTGCCGGCGAAGACGTTCAAGGGCCTGCCGGGGATGCTCGCCGACTCGCTACCCGACCGATTCGGCAGCGAGGTTCTGGCGGCCTGGCTGGCGCGGGAAGGCCGCGACCTCGAGTCGATCGACGCGATTGACCGCCTCTGCTACATGGGCAGCCGCGGGATGGGCGCCCTCGAGTTCAGGCCGTCCTGGGGGCCGAATCGCGATTCACACGAAAGCCTCGAAATTTCCCGGCTGGTCGACCTCGCATCAGCGATCCTGGCCGAGCGCGACGGGTTTCAGACCAAGTTGAAAGACGGGGACGAGGAACAGGCGCTTCTCGACATCATCAGCGTCAGCAGCTCCGCAGGAGGGGCGAGGGCAAAGGCCGTGATCGCGCTCAACCGCCAGACCGGCGAGATCCGCTCCGGTCAGGTCGAGGCCGATCCTGGGTTCGAGCACTGGCTGCTCAAGTTCGACGGCGTCCGCGACTTCGAGCGGCTGGAGGATTCGGAAGGCTACGGAGCGATCGAGTTCGCCTATTCGAGGATGGCGGCCGAAGCGGGGCTGGAGATGAGCGAGTGCGATCTCCTTGAAGAGAACGGGCGCCGACATTTCATGACCCGGCGCTTCGACCGCACCGCCGACGGACGGAAGCTGCACATGCAATCGCTCGGCGCGATCGCGCATCTCGACTTCGAACGGGCGGGGGCTCACTCCTACGAGCAGGCATTTCTGGTGATGCGACAGCTGGGGCTGCCGATGGCTGCGGTCGAGCAACAGTACCGACGCATGGTTTTCAATCTGATCGCCCGCAATCAGGACGATCACGTCAAGAACATCGCCTTTCTGATGGACCCGGAAGGCCGGTGGTCGCTGTCGCCGGCGTTCGACGTCACCTACTCCTTTCGCCGCAGCGGCGGGCCCACCGCTCGCCACCAGATGACGGTCAACGGCAAGCAGGACGGGTTCACCTTCGCCGACCTGGAGCGCTGCGCCGAAAGCGCGCTGATGAAACGTGGGCGCGCGGCGACCATCGGGACCGATGTGCATGACGCGGTCGAGCGTTGGCCCGAACACGCAGCTAAGGCGGGGGTCCCATCCCGGGACGTCGAGCGGATCGCGCGGGTCCACCGGCTCGACCTGCGACCGCCGAGGCGCAATACGGCCTAGCCAACCGCCTCCCGCTGCCGCTCGCTCGCGCGCATCACGTAGTTGCAGACCTGCATCGGTTCGTCGGCGACGACGAGGAGCTCTTTGTCGCCGGGGGAGATCAGGCCGTGGTCCTCTAGGCCGCGGTCGATCCACTCGAGCAGCGGCTCCCAGAACTCGGAGTCGACGAGGATGGTGGGGAAGTGGTAGATGCGACGGGTCTGGATCAGGGTCAGGGACTCGAACATCTCGTCGAGGGTGCCGAAGCCGCCGGGCATGATCACGAAGGCACGGGCGAAGCGGACGAACATCAGCTTGCGGGCGAAGAAGTAGTGGAACTGGAACTGCCGGTTGACGTAGGGATTTACCGCCTGCTCGTGCGGCAGCTCGATGTTGAGGCCGACCGAGAGGCCACCGGCCTCGGCGGCGCCGCGGTTGGCCGCCTCCATCAGACCCGGCCCGCCGCCGGTTATCACGCTGTAGCCGTGGTGGGTGAGGCAGGCCGCGGTCTCGCGGGCGAGCTCGTACCAGCGGTGCCCCTCCTCGACCCGCGCCGAGCCGAAGATCGAGACGCCTTCGTCGATGTCGCGCAGGGCGTGGAAGGCACCGTCGATCTCCTTGCGGATGCGGTCGAGGCGGCGCTCGTCATCGCCCTCCTTGTCGACCGGGACGCGCAGCAGGCGCTCGTCGTGCCGTCCTCCGTTGCCGTTGGCCGCTTGGGTCATGGAGGGACATCTTCCCCGTTTGCCTCTTCCGGCAATATGCTCAGCTCATCTTGCTGCATACGAAGGGAGCCATAGCCGCCCTGACCTGCCTGCTCCTTGCAGGGCTCGGAGGGTGCGGAACCGGCGGCGAGGAGACCGCCGCACCTCGGGACCCGGCCAGGGAACTGGCCCGCTGGTTCGGCAGCGTCGAAGCAGCCGTCGCGCGGAAGGAGGAAAAGCAGCGCGACTTCACGGGGTTTCAAGTCGGTCCGCCGCCGCAAGCGGGCGGCATCCGAGCGCTGAGTCCGGCAGGGGCTGAAGCCGGCAAGCGGGCCGAGCACGCGGTCGACAAACTCGATGCGGCAACCGGGCTCTCGGCCGGCCAGGCGGCGGGACTCTACTGCTACTTCTTCGCCTTCTACGCCGGCCTCGAAACCGTCCCGGCGAAAAAAGAGTTCGAGGTGGTGATCGGCAACCTGGTGAAGACCGAAAGCTCCCTCTCCGCACCAGCCTCCGAAGTCCGCGAATCCGCCGATGCGCTTCACCAGGCGATGACCGAAGTGGAGAAAGCCGGCGGACGCGCCCCCGATGTTGCCGCGGCGGGCTTCTGCTGATGCGGAAAGGAGCGAACGGCGGCTAGATCGAAAACGGGTCGACCAGATCCACGTCGCTGCCTTCGACATCGGCGATGTTCCGGGTCGCGAAGGTCAGCCCGCTCACCTTTGCGGTCGCCGCCAGGAGACCGTCGACGACAGGGAGCGGGTCGGGCACGTTCATCCTCCCCCACTCCTCCGCGGTCGCCCGGTCGATCGGGAGGATCCGGTCGCGATGAGCCTCGGCGAGCCGAGCCAACCAGCTGTCGAGAGCGGTCGCGGATTTGGGATCGCGGCGGCGCACGTTCTCGATCCCACGACGGATCTCGCCGATGCTCAGGACGCTCAGGAAGATCTCCTCGTCGGCTAGCTCACTGAACCACGCCCTGACGTTCGGGGCAGCGCGTGCGCCCTTGCGCAGCTCCGAGATGACGTTGGTATCGAGCAGGTAGCTCAAAGCTCGACCGCGCGGCCACGATCCTGGGGCCGCTGGAAGTCCCGGTCGTCCCCGGCATCGGGCATCGCCAGGAGCATCTCCTTCAGCGACTGCCCCGGCCCCCTCGGGCCGAGCGCCTCGCGCAGGATCTGCCGGTGCTCCTCCTCAGCCGACCGGCCATGACGAGCGGCGCGGACCTTCAGCTCCCGCACAACCTCGGTCTCTATATCTCTCACTAGGAGCTGAGCCATGGTGATAGCAATGATATCACCGACGATGCCCCCGGCGGGACTCGAACCCGCGCCGCGCGGCTTAAAAGGCCGCCGCTCTAACCAGCTGAGCTACAGGGGCAGAAGTGCCAAGGGTAGAGCCTCCGCGTCGATCTGCGTCGCTAGCCGCCGGAGACGTATTTCGGCTTGGGTGCCGCGCCGCTGGAGGTGACCGAGCTGCCGGGTTTGTCCACCGCCACGCAGATTGCGGTCACGGTCATCGTCACGCCGGATTCCGGGTAGGAGTAGCCGCTCGCGGTCCAGCCGGTTCGCAACGGGCTCGGACCGCTGCTGTTGACGTTGCCTCCATCTTCGTTGCTTAAGGTCGCGCCGCCACCGATCGCGTAGCTGCCCGCGGGGCAGTTCGCGGTTGCGGACGCCGTCCTCCAGCTGAGTTCCAGGGTCGTCGACTCGTACTGCACGTTGGCGAGTGCCGCCGCGCTGATACCGGTGAGCGTCTTCTGGTCGATCTGCGCGCCCGTGAGCGAGTTCGGCTTGACCTGGCGGGCGGTCAGCGATCTCGGCTTGATCCGGTTCGGCGCGATCGTCTTCGGCTTGATCCGGTTGCCCGGCAGCGAGCTCGGCTTGATCTGCTTGCCGCTGATCTTTCCGGCTGCGTAGACCGTGCCGCCGAGCGCGATGAAAAGCGCCAGGCAGGCGACGACGTTCGAGAAGGACAGGAACTTGGCAATCCGGCGCATCGACTCTCCCTTGGTTGACCTTGCAATAGCGCGAAACCTATTGCATACCGAAAGGATCGCTTAGAGATCGGGGAGGCCCTCGTAGGCGGTCGACGCCTCGGCGTGGGTGCGGCGGGGGATACGGCCGGCGCGGCGGGCGAGGTGGCCGGCCTCGACCGCGCGGCGCAGGGCGGTGGCCATCACGACCGGGTCCTCGGCGCCGAAGATGGCGCTGGCGGCGAGGACGGCGTCGCAGCCGAGCTCCAGCGCCTGGGCGGCGTCGGAGGCGGTGCCGATGCCGGCGTCGAGGATGACCGGGAGCTCGGCGCGCTCGGTGATGATCGCGATGTTGTACGGGTTGCGGATGCCGGCGCCGGAGCCGATCGGCGAGCCGAGTGGCATCACCGCGGCGCAGCCGGCCTCCTCGAGGCGGCGGGCGAGGATCGGGTCGTCGTTGGTGTACGGGAGGACGGTGAAGCCGTCGGAGACGAGCTGCTCGGCGGCGTCGATGAGCTCGACCGCGTCGGGGAAGAGGGTGCGGTCGTCGCCGATCACCTCGAGCTTGATCCAGTCGGTGCGGAACGCCTCGCGGGCGAGCCTGGCGGTGCGGACGGCGTCGCGGGCGGTGTAGCAGCCGGCGGTGTTCGGAAGCACGAAGAGGCCGAGGCGGTCGATCAGGTCGAGGACCGAGCCCTCGGCCGCCGGGTCGATCCGGCGCAGGGCGACGGTGACGATCTCGGTCCCGGTGGCCTGCAGGGCGGACTCCATCTGTTCGAGCGAGCGGAAGCCGCCGGTGCCGGCGATCAGGCGCGAGCCCCACCGCCGCCCGCCGAGCTCCCAGGTCTCGTCAGCCTCCGGGGCGCCGCCCTGGATCGCCGCCAGCACCTCGACCGCCTGCCCCTCGCGCAGCGGCGTCCGCTCCCACTCCGAGCGGGGGACAACCTCGCCGTCGAGGGCAACGGCGACGCCCCGCCCCCCCTCCCCCGCGCCGGATGCCTTGACGGCAGCGTCGAGTGTGGCGCCGTCCGGCAGCTCATGTCGCCGCCCGTTCAGCTCGATCCTCACTGCGACACCTCCGCCGGCGTTCGTCCTTTCCCATGCATATGTGGGGGAAAGGACGAACGCCGCTGGGAGTTCGGTGCGCCCGCGAGGAGATCGGCGACGGCTTCGGCTGCCAGCGGCGCCAGGAGGATGCCGTTGCGGAAGTGGCCCGTGGCTAGGACCAGGCCGTCAATTGCGCCGGGGCCGACGAGGGGCAGGTTGTCCGGGGTGCCGGGGCGGAGGCCGGCGTTCGCGTCGACCAGCTCCATCTCGGCGACGTCGGGGAGCAGCCGGTAGGCCTCGCGCAGGAGCTCGTGGACTCCGCCGGCGGTGACCGCGGTGTCGTAGCCCATCTCTTCGACGGTGGCACCGACGATCAGACGGCCGTCTCCGCGGGGGACGAGGTAGACGCGCTCGGAGGCGAGGATGTGCCGCGCGGGGGGCTCGTCGTCGCGGCGGCGCAGCTCGAGCACCTGGCCTTTGACCGGGCGCACCGGCGGGCGGGCGTGCTCGGGGAGCCAGGGAGCGGTGCCGGACCAGGCGCCGCCGGCGAGAACAACCGTCTCGGCGCGAATCGAGTCGTCAGCCGTAGGCGACGGGTTAATTGCGTGGTTCTCTTGTCCTGTATTGCCAGACAAAGGAACCACGCGATGGCGCTCGTGGAAAATGCCGCTTCGCGTCCGCACTCCCGTCAGCCGATCGCCCTCGAAGATCCCCCCGACCACCTCGGTTCCCGTCATTACCTCGACGCCCTCCGCCCGCGCCGCCGCGGCCAACGCCTGCGTCAGCGCCCGCGGATCGACGGCCGCCTCTCCGGCGGCAAAGACGCCGCCGTGGAACGACGGCGTCAGTCCCGGCTCCAGGTCCCGGCACTTCCGTGGCGGCAGCCACTCCGCCTCGAGCTCGAGCGAGCGCTGCAGGTCGTGGACCCGCCGCAGCTGCGCCGCCTCGTCGCGGTCGAGGGCGACGTGCAGCGCTCCGAGCTGGTCGTATCCCGTGCACTCCCCACTCGCCGCCTCCACTTCCGCGACGAACTCCGGGTAGAGGCCGGCCGCCGCCAGGGTCAGCTGCAGCAGCTCCGGCTCGCCGAAGGTCAGCTCCCCGACCGGCGCCAGCATCCCCGCCGCCACCCGGGTCGCGCCGCACCCCGGCTCGCCGCGCTCGACCACCGCCACCCGCGCCCCGCGCTGCGCGAGGCGCCAGGCGCAGCTGAGGCCGATGACCCCGCCGCCGACAACCACAACATCAAAACCGCGTTTCTCGCTCAAAGCCTTTTGCCTCCGCCGGCATTACCCGGATCAGGTCCAACGGTCGGCGGCCTCGGTGCCGCCCTCTCAGCCCCCTTAAACCTTCAGGTTGGGCTCCCGTGCCCTCCGATGGTACCCCTCCGCCACGCCCGGCGAGAGGGCCTGCGTCCGGACCCAGCCATAATCGACCGATGAGCCTGTCGCTGCCCGAGGGCAACGGTCCGCTGCGCCGCGAGCGCCTGCGCACCGCCCGCCTCTACTTCGTCTGCGAGGCGCGGCCGCCGGCTGACCTCGAAGCGCTGCTGCGGGCGGCGCTGGGCGGGGGCGCCGACATCGTCCAGCTTCGCGAGAAGGAGCTGGGACGGGGGGAGATCGAGCGCGCCGCGCAGACCTTCCGCCGGGTCGCCGACACCTTCAGCGCCCTCTTCATCCTCAACGACGACCCGGAGCTGGCGCGCGCCTGCGACGCTGACGGCGTCCACGTCGGCCAGGACGACATCGCCGCCGAGCAGGCGCGAGGGCTGCTCGGTCCCGACGCGATCATCGGCCTCTCGACTCACTCCGAGGAGCAGATCGCCGCCAGCGCCGGACGGCCGGTCGACTACATAAGTGTGGGCCCGATCTGGGAGACGCCGACGAAGGAGGGGCGACCCGCCGTCGGTCTCGACCTGATCCGCCACGCGACCGCGCACGCCCCGCACCCGTTCTTCGCGATCGGCGGCATCGACGCCGGCAACGCCGCCGAGGTCGTCGCGGCGGGCGCGCAGCGACTCTGCGCGGTGCGGGCGATCCGCGACGCCGCCGATCCCGCCGCTGCGGCGACCGCGCTGCGGCAGGCGTTCGCCGCCCACGAGAGGGGCGTGGCGCCGGGTGGCTGAGGTGTGCAGTGTCTGACGAGAAGGTCAAGCGCAAGCAGCGTGGCGCCGACCGGATGAGCCGCGGCTACGCCAAGGCCGAGCAGCGCAACCAGGAAGCGCGCGAAGCGCTCGAGCCCCTCGCCGAGGGCGAGCGGCCGACCGTGGTCACCGTCGGCGCCGTCGTCGCCGCCGTGATCGCCCTCTCGATCGTCGTCGCCTACCTCGCCGGCGGCGATGTCAACGGCCAGAAACCTAACCCGGCGCAGGTGGTGGCGCCGGCGATGATCATGGGCATCATGGCCTGGGGGATGTGGCAGGCGCGCTACTGGGCCGTGCTCGGCTTCCAGCTGATCCTCGTCTTCCTCATCTTCAGCGCCTTCTTCGGGCTCGTCGTCGGCGCCACCAGCATCACCCAGATCCTCGGCACGCTGGCGCTGCTGATCGTCGCCGGTGTCTTCTTCTACTTCATGGTCAAGGCGATGGCACGGATCCAGATGCCGACGCGCGAGTCGCGCGAGTAGTTTCACCGCGAGGCGGCGCGCCTCCTTCTATAGGCTGAGACACCGCATGGCGGACTCCTTCGACCAGATCGTCATCGGCGGCGGGCCGGGCGGCTACGTGGCCGCGATACGCGCCGCGCAGCTCGGCCAGAAGACGGCGGTCGTCGAGCGCGACAAAGCCGGCGGGCGCTGCCTCAACTACGCCTGCATCCCGGCGAAGACGGTCCTGCGGACGGCCGAGATCTACCACGAGGCCCGCAACAGCGAGAACCTCGGCGTCGTCGGCAACGACGTCTCGCTCGACTGGGAGGCGCTGCACAAACGCCGCGAGGAGGTCTCGCAGACCCTCTCCAGCGGCGTCGAAGGGCTGTGGAAGAAAAACAAGATCGCGTTCATCGCGGGCGACGGCTCGGTGACCGCCGACGGCAACGTCAAGGTCGGCGACGAGGTCTACGAGGCGAAGGCGGTGACCCTGGCGACCGGGTCGGTGGCGCTGCCGATCCCCGGCGTCGAGTTCGGCGCCCGCGTGCTGGAAACCTGGGGCGCCTGGTCGCTGAACGAGCGCCCGAACCGGATTGCCGTGGTCGGCGCCGGCGCTTCGGGTGCCGAGCTCGCCTCCGCCTACGCGCGCTTCGGCACCGAGGTGCTGCTGATCGAGATGCTCGACCAGATCCTCCCGGTCGAGGACAAGGACATGGCCAAAGTCGTCGAACGGGTCTTCAAGCGGGAAGGGATCGAGATCCACACCGGCGCCCCGGTCCAGAACGTCGAAGCGGGCGAGAGCAGCGTCAAGTTCTCCTACGGCGACAACAGCGCCGAGGTCGACTACCTGATGATCGCTGGCGGCCGCGCTCCCGACGTCGAGGGGCTGGGCCTGCAGGAGGCCGGGGTCGAGCTGGAGGAGAACGGCAAAGTCAAAGTCGACGAGCTCCAGCGGACGACGAACCAGAAGGTCTTCGCGATCGGCGACCTCACGGGCGGCAAGGCGCTCGCCCACAAGGCCTCCGAGGAGGGCGTGGTCGCGGTCGAGACCGCGGCCGGGGTCGAGACGCGCCCGGTCAACCAAGGGCTGGTCGCCGGCGCCACCTTCTGCCACCCACAGGTGGCGAGCGTTGGCCTCACCGAGGCGCAGGCGAAAGAGGCCGGCCACGAGATCAAGGTCGGCAAACAGAAAATCGCCGGCGAGGGCGCCGGGACCGTGTACGAGGACAAAGACGGCCTCGTCAAGCTCGTCGTCGAGGCCAAGTACGGGGAGATCCTCGGCGCCCACATCGTCGGCAACAGCGCCTGCGACATGATCGCCGAGCTGGTCGCGGTGATGGAGATCGAGGGCGGCTACCAGGAGCTGTCCCGCACCGTGCACCCGCACCCGACCGTCTCCGAGGCGGTTCTAGACGCCGCCCGGGCCGTCGACGGCTGGCCGATCCACGCATAGGCGTGAGCGCGCCGGTCACCTTCTACTACGACCTCGGGTCTCCCTACGCCTACCTCTCCGCCGAGCGGATCAGCGGGCTGTTCACCGAGGCCGAGCTGGAGCAGCCGGAGTGGCAGCCGATCCTGCTCGGCGGGCTGTTCCGGCGCTTTGAGCGCGGCTCGTGGGGGGAGACCGAGGCGCGGGCGGAAGGGGTGACCGAGGTCGAGCGGCGCGCGGCCGAGTACGGGCTGCCGCCAATTGCGTGGCCGAAGCCCTGGCCAAACGACGGGCTGGTGGCGATGCGCGCCGCGACCTTCGCCAAGCAGACCGGTCGCACGATCGCCTTCTCTCTCGCCGCCTTCCGGCAGGCCTTCGCCGCCGGCCGCGACCTCTCCGACGTCGACAACGTCGCGATCGCCGGCGCCGCCTGCGAGCTGCACCCACGGGCGCTGCTGAAAGCGGTCGAAACCGAAGCGGTGAAAGGGGCGCTGCGGGAGGCGACCGACCGAGCCGGCGACCTCGGGGTGGAAGGGGTTCCCGCGGTCGTCGTCGGCGAGGAGGTCTTCTGGGGCGACGACCGGTTGGAAGAAGCGGTCGAGGCGGCAGCTCGCGCCTGACGGCCTGTCGACTTTGTACGGGCCTGCCGAACAAAAGCGACACTGATCGTCATCTAAGGTGAAGGCGATGGCCGAGTTGCCTGACGCCGCCACCTGTTACACGCTGCTCGCGCGGATGGCGCTGATCCGCCGCTTCGAGGAAGAGGCCGGGCGGCAGTACCAGCGGGCCAAAGCCGGCGGCTTCCTGCACCTGGGGATCGGCGAGGAGGCGACGATCGTCGGTACCGCCTCGGTGATGCGCGAGGAAGACTTTCTGATCGGGACCTACCGCACCCACGGACACGCGATCGCCCGCGGGACCGAGCCGAAGCGGGTGATGGCGGAGCTGTTCGGCAAGGTCGACGGGACCAGCGGCGGCCGCGGCGGCTCGATGCACATCTTCGACGCTGAGAAACGGTTCATGGGCGGCTACGGGATCGTCGGCGGCAACCTCCCGATCGCCGCCGGCCTCGCCCTCGGCTCCCAGTACAAGGGCGAAGACGCGGTCACCGTCTGCATGTTCGGCGACGGCGCCTCCAACACCGGCAACTTCGGCGAGACCATGAACCTGGCGGCGCTGTGGAAGCTGCCGGTCTTCTTCCTGGTCGAGAACAACCTCTACGGGATGGGGACCGCGGTCGAGCGCCACTCGGCCCAGACCGACCTCTCGAAGAAGGCCGAGGGCTACGGGATCTCCGGCACCCGGGTCGACGGGATGGACGTGCTCGCCGTCCGCGAGGGGGTCGCCGAGGGGCTGCGGCTGGCGCGCGAGGAGCAGCGGCCGACCCTGCTCGAGGCCTTCACCTACCGCTACCGTGGCCACTCCGCCGCCGACCCCGAGGTCTACCGCGAGCGCGAGGAGGTCGAGGAGTGGCAGGGCAAAGACCCGATCGAGACCTTCGCCCGGCGCTGCTTCGATGCCGGCGTGCTGGGCGAGCGCGAGGTGCAGCAGGTCCGCGACGAGGCCGAGGCAACGGTCAAGGCCGCGGTCGAGTTCGCCGAGGCCTCGCCGGAGCCGCCGCTGGCGACCATGTACGAAAGCCTCTACGCCCGCACCGAGGCCGAGGGCTGGTACGCGGTCGACGAGCGCAGCCCGGAGCCGCACCGCGGCGAGCGCGAAGACGAGATCCCGGCGGCGGCGCACGAGCTGGCCGAGGCGGGTGCGGCGTACGCGGAGGAGCCGACGGGCGAGCGGCCGAATCCGGCAACGCACGGCGACGCGCAGGAGGGGACTGAGCCGCGAGTCGACGCCGCCTACGAGGGCGGCGGCGAGCCCGAAGAGGTGCGCGCCGAGGGGGAGGACTGATGGCGGAGCTGCGGATGCGGGAAGCGCTGCGCGACGCGATGGCCGAGGAGATGCGGGCCGACGAGAGCGTCTTCGTGATCGGCGAGGACGTCGCCGTCTTCCAGGGCGCCTTCAAGGTGACCGAAGGGCTGCTCGACGAGTTCGGCGAGCGGCGCGTCCGCGACACCCCGATCTCCGAGAACACGATCGTCGGGATCGGCGTCGGCGCGGCGATGAACGGCCTGCGACCGGTCGTCGAGCTGATGACGGTCAACTTCAGCCTCCTGGCGCTCGACCAGATCGTCAACCACGCCGCCGCGATCCCGTACATGTTCAACGGCCAGGCGCGGGTGCCGATGGTGATCCGGATGCCTGGCGGCGGCGGCCACCAGCTCGGCCCCACCCACTCCCACTCCTTCGAGGCCCTCTTCCTCCAGGTGCCTGGCCTGCTCGTCGCCTGCCCCTCGACCCCGGCCGACGGCAAGGCCCTGCTGAAGGCGGCGATCCGCGACCCCAACCCGGTCGTCTTCATCGAGCACGAGAGCCTCTACGGGACGCGCGGCGAGGTGCCCGAGGGCGACGGCGAGCCGCTGCGCTTCGGCGAAGCCGCGGTGCGGCGCGAGGGCTCAGACGTGACGATCGTCGGGGTGCTGAAGATGGCCCAGGTGGCCGAAAAGGCGGCCGAGCAGCTGGCGAGCGACCACGGCGTCGCGGCCGAGGTGATCGACCCGCGCACCCTGCGCCCGCTCGACCTCGACACGATCCTCGCCTCGGTCCGCAAGACCAACCGCGCGGTGATCGTCGAGGAGGGCTGGCCGCACGGCGGCGTCGGCGCCAACCTCGCGACCCTGATCACCGAGCAGGCCTTCGACTACCTCGACGCCCCGGTCCAGCGCGTCACCGGGGCCGACGTCCACATGCCGTACTCCAAACGCCTCGAGCAGGCGGCGATCCCGCATGAGGAGCACGTCGTCAGCGCGGCGCTGGCGACCCTGCAGGGGGCGCCCTAACAGGTCTTCTTCGCGCCGGTCACCGCGTTCCAGGCGCGGCCGACGGAGAAGTCGGCGTCGACGCGGAAGACTCCGGGTCGGGCGGCGCGGGCGACGGTCCAGTCGCCGTGGCGGAGGATGCAGCCGCTGCCACGCGAGATCGACCAGTAGGGGGTGAAGGCGACGCGGACGAGGAACTCGCCCGGGCGCCTGACGTCGAGGGCAAATCCCTGGCGGCCGATCCAGAGCGTTTCCGCGGCGGCGGTGCCGAGGGGGGCGACCAGCGGCTTGGGGTCGCGGACCGCGTAGATGCGCCAGTGCGGCGAGCGGAACCGCAGGTCGAGGTAGGAGGGCCCGCTGAGGATCAGCCGCTTCTCTTCTTCGGAGGAGTAGTCGAGGGGGGCGTCGGGGAGGGCGACGTAGGAGATCGCGTTGGCGCGCAGCCAGGCGCCGTAGCCGGCCGCGGTCAGCGGGCCGTCGTCGTAGAAGAGGTCGTCGCGGGTGGTGTCGAGCTGGCGCAGCCAGCCGCGGGCGAGCTCGAACTTCGGCGCCAGGTAGGCGGACTCCCAGTGGTTGGCGGTCGGCGGCACCTCGATCCGGGCACCGGCGGCGCCGTGGGCCCGCAGCCAGCGGGCGGCGGGATGGAAGTAGGCGGGGCTGGTCGAGGGGTCGCCGACCGAGCGGGCGATCTGGGCGACGCTGGCGGTCAGCTGCCAGTAGAGGCTGCCGGCGACCGCCAGCACCAGCACCGGGGCGAAGAGCCACGCCGGGACGGCGGGGCGCGGGCGGCGCGAGAGCAGGACCGCGGCGAGGACCGGGCCGCCGAAGAGGGCGCCGAGGCGGACCGCGTTGCCGCCCATCGCGTTCGGAAGCAGCCAGATTGCGGTCGCGGCGACGAGGTAGCCGATGATCACCCGGCGCAGCTGGCGCTCCTCGGTGCGGACGCCCTGGGTGAGGACGAGCGCGCCCGCGCACCAGAGCGGGATCGCGACGTAGGAGGAGGCGGCGAAGGGGAATTCGCCGGCTTCGGGGAAGGCGACGTTGGGGACGACGGTGATGAAGAGGGCGAGAGCGCCGACGCCGAGCGCGAGCAGGCGGGGGCGGCGGCCCGGCTCCACCGCTCCCGCGAGGACGATGCCGGCGAGGAAGGCGCCGGCGACCGGGCTCGCCAGCGGGCAGGCGGCAGCGGCGAGCAGGGTCGGGGCGGAGCGATCGAGCTGCAGGCAGCGCAGGGCGGCCAGGCCGAAGGCGACCCCGAGGGCGAAGGTCAGCTGCCCGTCGGCGAGGAGGGTGACGACCCCGGCCGCGAACCACAGCGTCGCCCAGCGCGCCTCCACGCCCCAACGGTCGCGGACCAGGCGGTCGAAGAGGTAGGAGGAGGCGACGACGGCGCCCATGCCGACCACCTGCGGGCCGAGCACCGAGGCCAGCGGTGGGAAGAGGAGGCTGTAGGTGAGGGTGTAGTGGCCGCCGTACCAGCTGCCGTTCCAGATCGCCAGGCCCGCTTGCTGGAACAGCTCGGTCCGAAACACCTGCGCCGCCAGGTCGCCGACCGGCGGGCTCCAGATCAGCATCGCCAGCGCCAGCAGCGAGCTGAGCGCCACGGCCGGAAGCCATTCGGGACGGAGAGCCTTGGACTGGACCATGGGCGCCGCCCAAGTCTAAGGCGGCCAACTGCAACGATTCCTAAATGAGCGACGAGCTCCTCGTCAAGCGCCTGGGTACCGTCCCCTACCTGGAGGCATGGGAGCTGCAGAAGGAACTGGCCGAGCGGCGCCGCCGCCAAGAGAACCCCGACGTCCTCCTACTCCTCGAGCACCCCCCCACCTACACCCGCGGCCGCCGCTCCAAACCCGAGGAACTGCCGATGGGGGTCAATTGGTACGAAGCCCAGGGGATCGAAGTCCACGACACCGATCGCGGCGGCCTCGTCACCTACCACGGCCCAGGGCAGCTCGTGGCCTATCCGATCATCGATCTGAGCGCCTACGACAACGACGTCCACGCTTACGTGCGCCGCCTGGAGCAGGTGATCATCGCCGCCCTGGGCGAGGCGGACGTGCCGGCCCAGACGATCGACGGGCTGACGGGTGTATGGACGATCGGCGATCCACCTCCAACCATCTCCTCAACCCCAGCCCGCAAGATCGCCTCGATCGGCCTCCACGTCAGCCGCGGCATCACCACCCATGGCCTGGCGATCAACGTCAGCAACGACCTGCAGCCGTTCGAGTGGATCGTCCCCTGCGGAATCGAGGGGGTGGCGATGACGTCCGTCGCGCGCGAGCACGGGCTGGACCACGAGCCTGAAAGGCTCGCTGAGGCCCTCGTCGCCAACTACAGGAGCACCGGATCACTCCCCCTGGCAGGTGAGGCTGAGGGAACCCACCGGTTCGCCGGCGACGAACGGCCCTGACTCGTCCTGCGGCCTGGCGAAGACTTCGTTCAAGATGGACGCCACCGCGGCACTGAGGGTCAAGGAACCGTCGGTGATGGAGATCGTGTGTGTGCGCGGGTTTGCGGAGGCGCTCCAGAGGCTCAGATCGGCGACCGACACGGGTCCCAGCTTCCCCCCATAGGGAGGCGAGGGATCGACCTCGAGTTCGGCATCGAGGGATCGGGTGGCAAAATCGAGTTCCGGTTCGCGCCAGAAGACCTGGCCGCCACCTAGCTGGATGAATTCGAGAGCACCCTGCATCGCCACCCTGCCGGTGGAGGCATCGGTGGCCAGCGCCCCGCCGTGGATCGGCAGGGTGAAGGGACCCGGATGTTCGGCCGGGAAGATCGGGTTGACGGCGACGAAGAGGCTTTGAAGCTTGGCGGCGAAAGCGGGTGCGAGTTCGAGGCTGGCCCTGCCGGCGCCCTGCAGCGACACGGTCAGCGGATTCACCACGGTGATCGAGAAACCGAGCGGCTGTCCCGCCTCGAAGACCCCTCGCAGCCGCAGCTTCTTGCCGAGCCGGGTTGCCACCTTCCGCGAGAGCGCCAGAGAGCGGGTCCTGATCTCGCTGCCGAAGCCCCGGCGGTCGGCCGTGATTTCGCCGGCCTGCGCCAGCTTGAGCTGGCCGCCGCCGAGCTTGATCGAGAAGGGTGCGTGCCTCTGGGTGGTTTTTAGGAGCAGTGCCCGCAGGGGGATGCGTCTGGGACCGGCCTGGAAGACCAGGGAGCCTTCGTGCTCCACCGCCCCGCGGCCGTTAACCTGATCCAGCTTGCCGCCGGTGACCGGAAAGACCGCGGTGCCGGCGCGGAGGCGGGCGCCTGCGGTGGCAGAGAGCTTCACGTCGTTCTGCTTCAGCAAGGAGAGGAAGCCCTTGTCGAAGATGAGCTTGGTGGCGCCCCCGCTCAGCGGATCGTAAGCGCCGCGGGCGGCGGGAGCGAGCAGAGCCAGAAGCGCGGCGACGATCAGGGCCGAGGCCACGCTGCCCCTCCACCCGCGACCTATCGCCGAGCCTGCGGTCACCGGAGGACCCTGCAGGCCTTATTGACGGTGGCGGTGATGCTCTCGCCTTGGGCGAAGTAGAAACTCGCCTTTGCCAGCGGGTAAGAGGCGCTGTCCGTGCCCGGCAGGGCCGGGCAGGCAGCGTTGAAGTAGCTCCGCTCCTTGTCCCGATAGCGGTATTTGCGACGCAGGGTCAACTTGATGCGATCGACGAAGCCCCAGTTGCCGAGGGCCTTGGGCAAGGAGGCGGCCAGTTCCGTCCCGTAGGGGCCCTTGGAGATCCGCTTGATCCTGAAGGGGATGACGAAGGAGGAGTTGAACGGCTGGGTCGTGTAGATGTGGGCGAAGATCATGGCCTTGCCTTCGCTGCGACCGTTGAAGACCAGGAGCCTGCCGCGGGTCGGATAGGGACGCTGGTCGGGAAAGACGACCGAGGCCCAGAAGCGCCCGGAGCCGACCAGCGCATCAGAGCACTGCTGGAGCGCGTGGTTCGTCGAGCCGGGCTGGATCTGCGAGAGCCGGCAGGCGGGAAGGCCGAGTGACTTCAGGAGGCCGTGGCGGTTGACCCTGATCGTCATCCGCTGCAGCTGTGGCGGGACTTCGCCGTTGACCGTGCCGACGTGGCCGGAGAGGAAGACGGCGATCGGCGCCGGCTTTTTCCGCGGCAGCTTGAAGGGCTGGACCTGGGCGAGGACGCCGATGCGCAGGTTGCCCTGACGGATCACCACCGCAGCCGCAGGGACTGCGAGCAAAGCGAGTAGGGCAGCGACCGCGAGAATTGCCCCTCTCGGGACTCCTCCGCTCACCTCTTAGCCCGCTTGTTCTTCTTCCCCTTTCCGCAGTGTGCCTTGAGCACCGGCCGGGTGTCGTATGCCTTGCCGTTCTGGCCGACGAAGTGGGACAGAGCGCGGTGTTTGCCGGCGCAAAGGTTGGTGCTGTTGACGAGGAGCCCTTTCTTGCCGCCCTGCATTTCGAGCACGAACTTGGTCACCGGCGCGTCGGGAACGGCTTCGAAGGTGTTCCGAATCCGGCCCTTGACCGAATCGATGCGGCCGTCGAGAGCGATGTCCACCTGGGCGTTGTGCAGGGCCGCCACCAGATCAGGCAGGTTGTGGTTCGAGGACCTGAGGAAGACGGGTCCTTCCAGCGGTTCGGAGAGAAGCGGCGTGACCGCCCTGGCGCGCCCGTAGACGGAGGCGGGCGGACATTTTTCGCCAGGAACCTTGCCTGCCTTGAACTGGACGCGGGTGCAGACGGTGCCGATGTGCCCCTGTTCGAGGAACTCGGAGTGCGGCAGGGTGACCTGGGCCTCGCCGACGTTGGCGTTGCCTGCACGGGGAACCAGAACTGCCCTGAAGGCGGGGACGGCGCCGCGCCTGGTGCCGCCCCTGAGCGAGAGCGAGAGTTTCGGAGCGAAGCCGAGGCCGGCGCAGTCGGCGGCCTGGAACGGCGTGGTTACGGTGAGCGGGCGGTCGTCGGCTTCGGAGGCGAAGTCGAGGCCCGCGCCGAGGACCGTAGAAGCGACCGAGGTGCGTTCGCAGCTGGTCGGGTTGAGGGTGAATTCCGGCCGGTCGACGTAGACCCTGAGATCGCGGATGTGGGTGGCGATGCCGTCGACGATGTGGGGGATCGGATCGGACCCGGTCGCGTCGATGAACACTTCGGCGGTTTCCGGATTGATCTTCAGCGCCTCGCGAACGACGATCGTGCCGATGTCGAACGGACCCACCACCCCGGAGGTGATCGCGACGATCGAGATGTTGGACCCGTTGTACGGACCGGCGAGGTAGACCTTGCCCGGGACGTAGGTGAGGACCGAGCCGACGCCCGCTCCGACCAGCGTGTGGCCGATTTCCGAAGCGGCCGGACAGGAGGGGTGTAGCTGCTCTTCCCTGCCCCCGCCTATGCGTTCCCTGCTCTTGGCGAGGGCGACGGCTGCATCGGTGCAGTAAGGGATCCCCGCCAGCTTGCCGACCACTCCCGGGGGCAGCTTGATCGAGAAGTGAGTGATCTCCTGTTCCGCGTCGCCCCTGAACAGCCTCACGTCGAAGGGGCTGAAGCGCCCGGCGGCGTTGTTGACGGCACCGGCGACGAGGTCGGGCTTGAAGGGCGGCAGACCGCCCGAGGGGCAGGGACCGCCTCCGACTCCGGTGGTGATCAGGGAGACGCTCGTGACAGTCGCCGGTTCCGCCGGCGCCGAGTACGGGAACAGTTTGGCTTCGGTGGTCTCAGCTCCGCAGTGCGAGGGGGTGACCAGCGCCGCCCGGCTGCCTTCCCGGAAGTGCAGCCTGAAATCGGAAAACGGCAATTGCGGAAGGTCGTCGAACGTCGTCGTGACCTGGCCCGTAGCCGGATCGGTTTCGACCTTGCCTGCCGACTTGACGATGACGCCGCGCTCCGGCACCCGGGCGACCATGTACATGGCGATCAGGGAGTCGAACGGGTTCTCGGCCCCCGGTTCGGCGGTGGCCGGGTCGTCGGGCTGCGCCAGGAAGAGGGTGCCGGTGGCGACTTCACCGCCTTCGAGCAGGGGACTTTTGATTTCAACCGTTCCCAGCGTGGAGGAGTCGGGGCAGCCTTCCCCGGGCTGGGACTTCAGCTTTTCACGAGCGTAGTCAGCCGCGGTGCAGACTCCCAGCCCCTCGGCCGCGGACGGGTTGAGCGTGAAACCGTCCGGCAGCGTCACCACCGCCTTCTTCAGCAGTGACTGGGCGAGCCCGTCCGGGTTCTGGAGCCCGGCTTCCGGCACCTTCAGGTCGAATTCGAGACCGGTGCCGGTCTCGGCGCTGTGGGTGGTGGGCTGGGCTTCGATCGCCGGTTCGAACGGCACCCTGTCGCAACGGTCGACGCCGGCCGGTTCGTTGCTGTCGTTGTGGCTGAAGAAGGTGGTCGAGTCATGCTGGCCGAGCCAGGACTGGACTTCGGTCCTTATCTGGAAGGGGCCGTGTTCGCAGTCGGTCGGCGTGGTCAGGAATGCCTTTTCAGGGGCTCCGCTGGCGCATGGCGGGGGACCGTAGGGGGCCGAATTGCATATTTCATGAAGCAGATTCCCGCGTTCGGCGTCGTGCGTGGGGCTCGCCGGAACCCCCCAGAAGGTGAACCGGCTTCCGGTGATCGGAACCGTCTCGTCGATGTTGGTTACTTCGAAATCGACGCCGTAATCGCTTTCCCGAATCCGCGGCACCGCGAAAACGGAGGAACCGGCGACCTGGAAAGCGAACAAGGCCGGCTGACCTCGTTGCGGCACCAGGTTGTAGACCGGGCTTGGCACCGCCGTATGCTTTTCGAATAGGTTGACTTCACTGCGAGCGATCCCCACCTGGGTGCTGTCCGCGCAGGTCGCTTCCCCGAACTCGCCGCCGAGGAATTCGGCGAGCGTACAGCGAGGAGTAGCCGTAGGGTTGCCGATCAGGCCCGGGGGCGCTTCGACCAGGACGTTTCTCAGCGGAGCCTGATCTGAGATCGGAAGGCCGAATTCGTCTCCATTAACCCCGCCACCGTGGTTCGGGTTGGAGTGCGTGTTCAGTTTGAATTTCGTCGTGACTTCGAACGGGTGCACACCCGCCTGGGGTAGGAAATGGCCTTCTTGGTCGAGAACGGTTGCGTCCACGCTGCCCTGCTTCAGCCCGAACGACGCCGAGGCCGGGGAGGCGGCGGCGAGCGCCGAGAGGATGGCTGCCGCAGCGAGAGCCGAGGCGATCCTGGTCAGGGTCTGGGTCTTCATCGTCATGATCTCCTTGCCTTCCTGTGGATCGACTCAGCCATGGCTGTGGGCGGCGGGGTGACGCCCGGCCCGCCGCCTCTTGTTGCGGCACTTGCCGTGGCGGCGTACCTGGTGCTTGCCGCAGCGTCTCGTCGGCAGCGGCTTGAAGTTTCCGGCGCCGTTGTAGGCGGCGCTGGCGGGGGTCGGGTCGTTCGGGGTCACCGGAGGCGGCAGGCAGGCATCGCCCGTGCACGCCGGCGGTGCGGGCGCCGGTTCGGGAAGCCCTCCACCTACCCGCGCGTCGTAGGCATCGAGGTTGCTGTCCTGGTCCCAGCCGACCAGCCGGTCACGGGTGGCGAAGAAGACGTCGCTGCCATTCGGGGAGGCGGCCAGAAAGGTGGAGTCCGAATCGCCGGTGCCCTTGCTTATAAGGTACAGCTGCCCGTTCTCGTACTCGTAGACGTCCTCCAGGCCGTTGGAGTCCCGCGGCACCAAGCCGCGGGACGTCTGGAAGAAGACAGTTCCATCTTCGGTGACGTTCTGCCCGAGGCGGTTGACCGGGCGGGCGTTCTCGGTGGTGGGGCCGAAGGCGACTTCTCCCTGGGCTGGAAAGGCGTCGCTGACGCAGGAGACGCAGACGAGCGAGCCGTCAGCCGCATCGTAGCGATAGATCTCCCTGGCGCCTCCGTTGTCGAAGGCGGTCAGCTTGGCCGTCGAGCGGAACGCCAGGAACCTACCGTCCGGGCTCCAGCGCGCGTCCCTTGCCAGGGTCTGCTGATCGACCGCCTGGGCGAAAGTTACGCCGTTGAAGCGAAGGTCGCTGGTGGCCAGCGTGCCGATGTAGGTGGTCTGCGGGGAGGCGCCGGTGTCATCCCAGAGAAAGAGCTTGGGTCCAGTCGTTTCGGGTTTCCCGGCGACGATCTGGTTGTAGGCGACGAAGTACACCCGTCGCAGATCTTCACTCGCGGCTACGACCCCAGCACAGCCGTAGTTCACTTCCGTATAGGCTTCCGCGACCGCGGCGCCTTCCGGGGGAAGTGGGTTTTTGTCTTCGGATACGAGCGTAAGCCGTTCCCCCGCCGGCCTGTTGAAGTCGTACAGGTAGAGGTCGTCGGTTTCGTCGCCATCCGTGTTGACGAGCGCGTTCCTGGTGCTGAAGAGGACCGTCCCACCGTGGGCGGCTTCGGCCGCTTGGAAAAAGGCGTCGTAACCGGTCGCGCCGCCGGGGAGCGTCCGCTCGGAGCTCGACACCAGATGCGTACTGGTTCCGTCTTCCCGGACGTAGACATTCGGCGGGGTGCCGAAAAACAGGCGCTTCCCGTCTTCGGACATCGCGTTTTGCCAGCTGCAGCCAAAGCCCTCATTGCCCACTCCCCCTTCGGTGGCCTGATTGTTCGGCAACACCGAGGCCAGACGAAGGGTTCCGTGGTCCCATTCGTAGGCGCAATCGGTGCCCGATCCGTGGCAGGGCGAGCCTGGGGTAAGGGGATAGATGGAATCGATAGCCAGCTGGCTGAAGTCCGGGGTGCCCGCCCTGACGAGATCGGTGTTTTCAAGTGACGACAGGGTTCCGTTGAGCTCCTGGAAGCTCCCGGTTTCGGTGTCGTGGAGGTAGATGTTGTAGCCGCGCGGCGCGGCTGGATCGAAGGGAGGGGTTTGCGTTTCCTCGGTCCAGCCGATCACCCCTTTGGTGAGGGAAGGGTTGAAGGCCGTGTACCCGTCGTGCCCGAAGTTCAGGACCCCGCCAGGCAGTGCTATGCCCCTCGTCGTCCAGCCGCTCGCGTCGCGGATGGCAAGGTAAGGCGTCCCGTCCTCGTAGAGAGCGGTCGGCTGGCCGGCGAAGCTTCCTCTGGAGGTGAAGAGGAGGCGGTTGCCGTCGACAGACGCAACCCCCATCCGCGTCATCACGTCGCTTTCGGCCTTGTCCGGCGGGGAGACCTGCTCATAGGCGCGGTTGTCGGGGAGCACCGCGGACCCGGAGGAAGCGGACGCCCGATCGGTCATCGTCCCGAGGGCGAGAACCACCAGGGTGAAGGCCGCGACAGAAGCCGAACCGCGTCTTTTGGCATCAAGCAGATTGAGTTTCACTTTTCTCTCCCGTCAGGACAATGAAACCGCGAGCTGGGCGGTCCCGCTGTCTTGAATAGGGCGGGACCGCCTCCGTCATTTGTTACCTACGTTTCCGCGCCTAAGCGCTATCAGCAGGTCACCAGTTCTATTTCGGTTTCCGGGTCGATCGGGCAGCGGGCGTGGACGGCCCAGCTGCCGTAGGCGAACGCTTCGTTTTCGACCGTTTCCGATCGGAAGGTGATATTGCGGCCACTCGTCTTCCCTTCCAGGGGCTCGGGGCTGTAGTCCGGCCCTTCCTGATGCACGTTCAGTTCGGTCGTGGCATAGATGCAGAACGACCCTGGCGCTGCTTCGGGGTGGCTGGCACTGCCAGGGCAATTGGCCGCGTTACCGGATTCGTTTTTGATCCCGGCAGGTGCCCGCAGCGGGAAGCTCATGCTGACTACATATTCAGGTAGTCCCTTGCCGACCAGCGACCATACCCCCGTCATGGTTTTTCCCGGGGGAAGTTCAGTTTCAGTCGGTCCGGGATCGCCCTTTTCTCCAGGATCGCCCTTCGGCCCCTGGTCGCCCTTCGGCCCCTGGTCGCCCTTCGGCCCCTGGTCGCCCTTCGGCCCCTGGTCGCCCTTCGGCCCCTGGTCGCCCTTCAGCCCCTGAGCGCCGGGCTGTCCCGCATATCGTTTGGCGATCTTGGTGACTTGCTTCTTCTGCTGGCTGGTGAGGCCACCGCCGGCGGCGAAGGCGGTGCCGCCGAGCACGGCGATCAATGCGATGACGGAAACCACCAGACCGGCGGTGCCGAGGCGCTCATGGATTCTTGAAACCATCTCTCTCCCTTTCGTGTTCCGAACCTCTACGACTGCTCGAGTGAGCGGCGGCGGCCTAAAGCTGCGAGTGAGTCTGCCCCCTCTCCCTGTCCAGTTACAGAGCATTATCTGCTCCGATCCCCTCGCCGGAGAGTAGGAGTATCTCCCTGGGCCTGTCAAGGTACGCTGGCGGCCGTCGATTCGAGACAGGGTCAAGGGGCGATATAGATCTCGCAGACGAAATCCCTGCTAATCAAGCTAAACTGATACCAGCCGCCGGGTGACAAGAGGCACTCGTCAGCCTGGCGACCGGCACATTTTGGCGACAGCGGGAGGTGGTCGATCTCTCTAAGAGAGGTAGACCGGTTCGGTCGCAACCGTGTCTGTCTCCAGTGTGAACGAGATTTCCAGGGAAAGGCCTGCCGGGCAGAGAAGGTTTCCGCCCGTCTCGAGGGTGAATTTGCTGTTCGCCGGGGTCACCGACAGGATCGCGTCACCGGTGGTGTCTGTTGTGAAGGTGCCTTTGATCGCTTCGGTGGCGCCTCGTTCGTACTTGCATTCGAAGTTGCTGCCACCAAGTGGATTTGTCACGTCGAAGATGAATGTGATCAGCCGTGCTGATTCCGAGCATGTGCCGCCGCGGATCTGGAATTCATCGGGGTTCATTTTGTTCGTTGCCAAGAGGCAGTAGGGCGTCCCTTTGGGCACAGTGCCTTCGTCGATTTTCGTCCCCACCGGGTCTTCGCCGTTGGTTGTAACGGTCAGGTTGTTGATCGAACCTGTGCACTCGTTCAACCCGTCGAACGTGGCGCCGGTGCCTGAGAATGTGGCTGTGTGGATGTCAGCTTCGATTTCGGTGCCCGTGTTCTTTCTCAGGTACCATGTCATCGAGGCGGTGGTGCATCTCGTCAGCGTGTTTTTGCCTTCGCCGTCTTTGAGCAGGGTTTCGCCGACGTTTGTCGCCTTGATGCAGATTGTTTTTTTGACGGTTGTGCATTCCCCCGTTTCTGGATTCAGCCTGCTCCCTGTCGGGTGTGTGATCTGCGGCGATGCCGAGGCGACCGCCGGCAGGGCGAAGGCCGCGAGCGCGAAGAGGGCCATGCAGACCGTGATGAGCTTCTTGCTCATGAGATGCTTCCTTTCCTTGATGCCCGGCTCGGCCGGATGGCTGGGCAGGACTGCCGCTTGGAACTTGACAGGGCCGCCGACAATTCGGCGGCCCTGTGCAAACTGCTTCCTCCTAGTGGATCTCTCTACGAGATGTAGACCGGTTCGGGCGTAGGCGTGTCTGTCTCCAGTGTGAACGACATTTCCAAAGTTAGGGCTGCCGGGCAGAGAATGTTGCCGCCCGTCTCGAGGGAGAATTTGCTGTTCGCCGGGGTCACCGACAGGATCGCGTCACCGGTGGTGTCTGTTGTGAAGGTGCCTTTGATCGGTTCGGTGGCGCCTCGTTCGTACTTGCATTCGAAGTTGCTGCCGCCGAGCGGATTTGTCACGTCGAAGATGAATGTGATCTTCCGCGTTGATTCCGAGCATGTGCCGCCGCGGATCTGGAATTCATCGGGGTTCATTTTGTTCGTTGCCGTGAGGCAGTAGGGCGTCCCGCTGGGCACGGTGCCTTCGTCGATTTTCGTCAACGCCGGGTCTTCGCCGTTGGTTGTGAAGGTGAAATTGCCGATCGAACTTGTGCACTCGTTCATTCCGTCGAACGTGGCGCCGGTGCCTGAGAATGTGGCTGTGTGGATGTCAGCTTCGATTTCGGTGCCCGTGTTTTTCCTCAGGTACCATTTCATCGTGGCGGTGGTGCATTTCGTCAGCGTGTTTTTGCCTTCGCCGTCTTTGAACAGGGTTTCGCCGACGTTTGTCGCCTTGAGGCAGATTGTTTTTTTGACGGTTGTGCATTCCCCCGTTTCTGGATTCAGCCGGGTCCCTGTCGGGTGTGTGATCTGCGGCGATGCCGAGGCGACCGCCGGCAGGGCGAAGGCCGCCAAGGCGAAGAGCGCCATAAAGGTCGTGATGAGTTTCTTGCTCATGAGATGCTTCCTTTCCTTGAAGCCCGGCTTGGCCGGACTGTTAAGCAAGGCTGCCACTCGGAACCTGCCAGGGCCGCCGATATCGACGGCCCTGTGCACGCTGCTTCCTCTTTGATGGAAATCTCTATGAAATGTAGAGCGGCGCAGCTTCTGGCGTCGTGTCTGTCTCCAGTGTGAACGACATTTCCAGGGTTAGGGCTGCCGGGCAGAGAATGTTTCCGCCCGCCTCCAGGGTGAATTTGCTGTTTGCCGGTTTCACCGACAAGATTGCGTCTTTACCGAGGTCTTCACCACTCGTGGTATCTGTTGTGTAGGTGCCTTTGATTGCTTCCGCTCTTTCGTACTTACATTCGAAGTTGCTGCCACCGACCGGATTTGTGACGTCGAAGATGAATGTGATCTTCCGCGCTGATTCCGAGCATGTGCCGCCGCGGATCTGGAATTCGTCAGCGGCCATTTTGTTCGTTGCCGTGAGGCAGTAGGGCGTCCCGCTGGGCACGGTGCCTTCGTCGATTTTCGTTCCCACCGGGTCTTCGCCGTTGGTTGTGAAGGTGAAATTTCCGGTCGAACTTGTGCACTCGTTCATTCCGTTGAACGCGGCGCCGGTGCCCGAGAATGTAGCTGTGTGGATGTCAGCTTCGATTTCGGTGCCCGTGTTCTTTGTCAGGTAGCCTGTCATCGAGGCGGTGGTGCATCTCGTCAGCGTGTTTTTGCCTTCGCCGTCTTTGAGCAGGGTTTCGCCGACGTTTGTCGCCTTGATGCAGATTGTTTTTTTGACGGTTGTGCATTCTCCCGTTTCCGGATTCAGCCGGGTCCCTGTCGGGTGTGTGATCTGCGGCGATGCCGAGGCGACCGCCGGGAGGGCGAATGCCGCGAGCGCGACCAGGGCCATACAGGCCGTGATGAGCTTCTTGCTCATGAGATACTTCCTTTCCTTGATGCCCGGCTTGGCCGGATGGTTAGGCAGGGCTGCCGCTCGGAACTTGACAGGGCCGCCGATATCGGCGGCCCTGTGCACGCTGCTTCCTCCTAGTGGATCTCTCTACGAGATGTAGACCGGTTCGGGCGTAACCGTGTCTGTCTCCAGTGTGAACGACATTTCCAAGGTGCCGGATCCCGGGCAGAGGATGTTTCCGCCCGTCTCGAGGGTGAATTTACTGTTTGCCGGGGTCACCGACAGGATCGCGTCACCGGTGGTGTCTGTTGTGTAGGTGCCTTTGATCGGTTCGGTGGCGCCTCGTTCGTACTTGCATTCGAAGTTGCTGCCGCCGAACGGATTTGTCACGTCGAAGATGAATGTGATCTTCCGCGTTGATTCCGAGCATGTGCCGCCGCGGATCTGAAATTCGTCAGCGGCCATTTTGTTCGTTGCCGTGAGGCAGTAGGGCGTCCCGCTGGGCACGGTGCCTTCGTCGATTTTCGTCAACGCCGGGTCTTCGCCGTTGGTTGTAACGGTGAGGTTGCCGATCGAACCTGTGCACTCGTGCATTCCGTTGAATTCAGCGCCGGTGCCTGAGAATGTGGCTGTGTGGATGTCGGCTTCGATTTCGGTGCCCGAGTTCCTCCTCAGGTAGCCTGTCATCGTGGCGGTGGTGCATTTCGTCAGCGTGTTTTTGCCTTCGCCGTCTTTGAGCAGAGTTTCGCCGACGTTTGTCGCTTTGATGCAGATTGTTTCTTTGACGCCTGTGCATTCTGCGCCCGCAGCTTTCGGGTCGAGACGCGTGCCTGTCGGGTGTGTGATCTGCGGCGATGCCGAGGCGACCGCAGGCAGGGCGAAGGCCGCGAGCGCGACCAGGGCCATACAGGCCGTGATGAGCTTCTTGCTCATGAGATACTTCCTTTCCTTGATGCCCAGCTTGGCTGGGCGTTGATCGAGCTCTCGGGGTGCTTGCCTGCAAGACGCGCGCCTCGGGGGCTCTTTTGTTTCCGTCCGATTGGACGGGATGGTTCGACCGGAGCTTGTATCAGGGATCCTGGTTCGGTCAAGGGGTTGTGAGCAGTGGCTTGCACTTGAAGCTCGGCGGTCCCTGCTGCAGAGGAAAGGGTCCCAGCCGGGTTTTCCCTGCAAGGGTCCAAAAGGTCCCGGAACCTGGGAGTGACAGAAGTCGCTCAGCAGGGGTTGGCACTCAGTGCCAATCGGAGTTACCCTGGATATCGTCGCGTACCCAGTCAGGGACGGCGACTCATTCGGGGAGAGGTGGCGCCGATCGAAACGGAGTTGACAAAGCTGTCCGGCGGAGAGACTTCCATCGCCGACGTCCTCAAGCTGCTCGGAAACGGGGCCAACGGGCCGATCCTGATGGCCCTGGGTCCGCGCTCGCTGCGCACGAAGAAGCTGACCGAAAAAGTCCCGACCTATGCGCCGCGCACGGTCTACCGGCACGCGCGGAAGCTGGCCGAACTCGGCTTGGTCGACCGCGAGGAAATCGCGGGCGTTCCTTCAACTGTCATCCACAGTCTCAGCCCGGCCGGCCGCGACCTCTACCGCCTGATCGAGGCCTATGCCGATGCCTCCCTCCCCTGGGTCTCCGGCCCGGGCAGCGGCGACGGGATCTGGACAGTCCTCGGCCTTCTCGGTGAGATGTGGACACACGACTGGATAGAGGAGCTGAGCCAGGGCGG
>Ga0207702_10000333_pt1 | contig 54074 bp, 48 predicted proteins | sample KBSCornC62_FD_184302 | JGI IMG/M metagenome (GOLD analysis project Ga0207702, IMG submission 184302) | Corn rhizosphere microbial communities from Kellogg Biological Station, Michigan, USA - KBS Corn C6-2 (SPAdes) (version 2) | ecosystem: Host-associated > Plants > Roots > Rhizosphere > Soil ...
CCCCCTCGTCATCCTGCTCTGCCTCGAGCTGATGCTGAACGCCGGCAACCTCGCCCTCGTCGCCTTCAGCCGCATGGTCGGCAACGAGCAGGGGCAGGTGTTCGCGGTGATCGTGATGGTGATCGCCGCCTGCGAGGTGGTCGTCGGGCTCGGTCTGATCGTCGCGATCTTCCGCCGGCGCCTGCCGCTCAACGTCGACGACCTGCGGGAGCTGCGCGGATGACCGGCACCGCCTGGGCATGGTTGGTCCTGCTCTTCCCCCTGCTCGGCTCGATCGTGATCGCGCTCGGCTACCGGGCGCTGCCGGAGAAGGCGGCCGGGATGATCGGCACCGCCGCGATCGGCCTCTCCTTCGCCTGCGGCATCGCCGCGCTGATCAGCCTGCTCGGCGAGGACGCCGAGGCGCGCCACCACGCCTCCTCGCTCTGGGACTACGCCAGCGTCGCCGGTCTCGACATCAAGCTCGGGATCTACCTCGATCAGCTCTCGATATTCATGGTCCTCGTCGTCACCGGCGTCTCGACCCTGATCCACCTCTACTCCTACGGCTACATGCAGTCCGACGCGGGCTACCACCGCTTCTTCAGCTACCTCAACTTCTTCGTCTTCTCGATGCTGCTGCTGGTCCTCGCCGGCAACTTCGTCCTGCTGATCGTCGGCTGGGCCTTCGTCGGCTTCGCCTCCTACGCGCTGATCAGCTTCTGGTACCGGCGCGAGACGGCGACGCGGGCGGGGATGAAGGCGTTCGTGGTCAACGTCGTCGGCGACATCGGCCTGGTCCTGGCGGCTTTCCTGATCTTCCGCGAACTCGGCAGCTTCGACTACGGCACCGTCTTCGCCAAAGCGCCGGAAGTGTTCAGCACCAACCAGTGGTCGGTCACCGCGATCTGCCTGCTGCTCCTGGTCGGCGCCTTCGCCAAGTCGGCGCAGCTGCCGCTCCACACCTGGCTGCCCGACGCGATGGAGGGGCCGACCCCGGTCTCCTCGCTGATCCACGCGGCGACGATGGTCACCGCCGGCGTCTACCTGATCGCCCGCACCCACGCCCTCTTCGTCCTCGCCCCGACCGCCGCCGACATCAGCGCCTTCGTCGGCCTGGCGACGCTCCTGGTCGCGGCGACGATCGCCCTGGTGATGACCGACCTGAAGCGGGCGATCGCCTACTCGACGATGAGCCAGATCGGCTACATGGTGGTCGGCGTCTCGATCGGCGCCTACGGGGCGGGGATGTTCCACCTGATGACCCACGCCTTCTTCAAGGCGCTGCTGTTCATGGCGGCCGGCTCGATCATCGCCGCGATGGCGAACGAGCAGAACATCGACCGGATGGGCGGCTTCGCCAAGGCGATGCGCTTCACCTCGGTGACGATGCTCTGCGGCGGCCTCGCCCTCGCCGCCTTCCCGCTCACCTCGGGCTTCTTCTCCAAGGACGAGATCCTCGCCTACGCCGGGGCACGCGGCGGCATGTACATCGTCTTCACCGTGCTTGGCTACTTCGGCGCCTTCCTGACCGCGATCTACACCTTCCGCCTGATCTTCCGGGTCCTGCAGGGCGAGCCCTGCGCGGAGGCCCAGGAGCTGATCGAGACCGGTCACGTCCACCACACCGCGCCGCGCAACCCGGCGACCGGCGAAGAGGAGGACACCGACGTCGGCTTCCCCGGCGCCGAGCACCACATCGCCGAGACCTCGGCGCCGATGCGGGTGGCGATGGCGGTGCTGGCCTTCCTCGCCCTGGTCGGCGGCCTGGTCCAGGTGCCCGGCGTCGACAACGTCGTCGCCGACTGGCTCGACCCGGTCTTCGCCGACTCGCCGCTGGCGGCGATCCACCCCTCGACCGAGTGGAGCTGGATCGGCCTGGCGATCGGCGGCGTGATCTCGCTGGCCGGGATCTGGGTCGCCCACTGGCTCTACGTCGCCAACCCGGAGCGGCCGCGGGCGCTGGAAGCGCGCCTGCAGAGCCTGCACGACTTCCTCTTCCGCAAGTGGTACTTCGACGAGGCGATCGACGTCCTCGTCGTCCGCCCGGCCCTCGCCGTCGGCCGTTTCGCCAACCGCACCTTCGAGCGCCTCGTCGTCGACGGCCTTGTCACCGGCACCGAGGAGACGGTGCGCGGCGCCGGCGGCATCGTCAGCCGCGTCCAGAACGGCTTCGTCCGCAGCTACGCGCTGCTCTTGATCGCCGGCTTCGCCGGGCTCGCCCTCTACTTCCTGCTGAGCAGCTCATGATCAACGTCCTCCTCTGGGCCCCCCTCGCCTTCGGCCTCGTCGGCCTCTTCTTGCCGCGGCGGGCGGTGGGGCCGTGGGCGGTGCTCGGGGCGCTGGTCACCCTCGGCATCGCCGTCGGGATGACGATCGGCTTCAACCAGGGCGATTCCGGCCTCCAGTACGTCGAGAACACGCCCTGGATCTCCGGCCTCGGCGTCGGCTACAGCCTCGGCCTCGACGGGCTCAACCTCTTCCTCGTCCTGCTGACGGCGCTGCTCTGGACCGGCGGCATCGCCTTCGCCGCCTTCCGCGACTACGAGCGGCCGAAGACCTTCTTCTTCCTGATGCTGGTCGCCGAGACGGCGACGCTCGGCTCGTTCCTCGCCCAGGACCTGCTGCTCTTCGTCCTCTTCTTCGACTTCATGCTGGTCCCGTTCTACTTCCTCTTCGGCGTCTGGGGCCAGGACCGCACCGGCGAAGGCGGGCCGACCGCGGCCGCGGCGACGCTGAAGATGATCATCTACACCCTGATCGGCTCGCTGCTGATGCTGGTGGCGGCGATCGCCACCGCGATCATCTCCGCCGACGGCGGCCACGTCACCTTCTCGATCCAGGCGCTGCAGCAGCAGGGAATCGGGGTCGGCAGCCAGCGCTGGATCTTCTGGTTCTTCGCCGCCGCCTTCCTGGTCAAGATGCCCGCCTTCCTCCTGCATGGCTGGATGCCCGACGCCTACCGGGCGGCGCCGCTGCCGGCGCTGGCGGTCTTCTCCGGGGTGCTGGCGAAGGTCGGCGCCTACGGCTTCCTGCGGATCGTCCTGCCGCTGTTCCCGGAAGCGACGGTCGAATTCCAGGAGGTGATCCTGATCATCGCGCTGGCCTCGATTCTCTACGGCTCGGTGATGGCCTTCACCCAGACCAACGTGCGGCTGATCGCCGGCTACTCGTCGGTCGCCCAGCTCGGCTTCATCACCGCCGGGATCTTCGCCCTGCGGGCCGACGGCTCCGACGGGGCGGTCCTGCAGATGGTCAACCACGGGCTGGTGGTGGCCCCGATCTTCATCATCGTCGCGATCCTGGTCGAGCGGACCGGCGGCGAAGACCTCCGCGAGATGGGCGGGATGGCGCTGCGGGCGCCGGTGCTGGCGGCCCTCTTCCTGATCGTCGCCCTGGCGACCCTGGCGATGCCCGGCTCCTCCAACTTCGTCGGCGAGTTCTACATCCTCAACGGCCTCTTCCAGGCGAAGATCGTCTTCGCCTTCATCGCGATCAGCGGCGTCGCGATGTCGGCCTACTACGCCCTGCGCCTCTACCAGGGGACGATGCACAACCGGCTCCCGTCAGGAGGACAGAATCAGGGTCTCTTGTCGCGGGAGATCGGCCGGCGCGACGCCGTCGTACTGGTGCCGCTCGTCCTCTGCATCCTCGCCCTCGCCCTCTACCCCCAGCTGATCCTCAAGCGCACCAACCCGAGCGTCCAGCAGACGATCGCCAAGGTGACGGGAGGCGCGGCGCCGCAGTCGAAGCTGGCCACCACCCCGCCGACGGGACAAAAACCGGTTGATGTAAACGGAAATCGTCCCGTCGACCTTCGTCAACCGGAAGCGCCATGAGCTTCAACGAGCCGCATATCGACTACGCCGGCATCTCGCCGCTGATCGCCCTCACCGTCGGCGTCTGCGTCGTCCTGCTGAGCGCGGTCTTCAAACCCTTCAAGCGCACGGCGCCGCTGCTGACGTTGACCACCCTGGGCGCCGCCGCCGGCCTGCTGATCTGGCAGTGGGGCGAACCGAAGAACCTGATCACCGGGGCGCTGCGGCTCGACGACCTGGCGATCTCGATCTCCCTGATCGCGATCCTGGTCGCCGGCTTCTGCGTCGTCCTCTCGATCGGCGAGCGGGCGACCGAGGAAGCCGGCTCGGGCGAGTACCACTCGCTCCTGCTCGGCTCGGTGCTTGGGATGATCCTGCTGTCGCAGGCGACCAACCTCGTCACCTTCTTCGTCGCCCTGGAGACGCTCTCGATCCCGCTCTACATCCTCTGCGCCACCAACCTGCGCCGCGAGGGCTCGCTCGAGTCGGGGCTCAAGTACCTGATCGTCGGCTCGATCGGCTCGGCGACGCTGCTCTACGGGATGGCCTTCCTCTACGGCGGCAGCGGCTCGACCGGGTTCCAGGGGATCGCCGCCGGGATCGCCCACAACGGCCTCGACGGCGACCCGCTGATCCTGATCGGGATCGCGATGGCGGCGGTCGGCCTCGCCTTCAAGACCTCGATCGCCCCCTTCCACCAGTGGACGCCCGATGTCTACCAGGGAGCGCCAACGCCGATCACCAGCTTCATGGCGGTAGCGACCAAGGCCGCGGCCTTCGCCGTTTTCCTCCGCTTCTTCGACGTCGCCCTCGGCTCCCAGCTCGACTCCTGGCAGCCGGCGCTGGCCGCCCTGGCGGCGATCTCGATCGTCGTCGGCAACGTCGGCGCCCTCGGCCAGGATTCGCTGAAGCGGATCATGGGCTGGTCGGGCGTCGCCCAGGCCGGCTACATGCTCGGCGGGGTCGTCGTCGCCTCCCAGGCGGGAACCAGCTCGCTGGTCTTCTACCTGGCCGTCTACGCCTTCATGAACCTCGCCGCCTTCGCGGTGATCGTCGCCCGCGAGCGCGAGACGGTCTACGGCGACGACATCCGCGCCGTCCGCGGCCTCGGCGCCGAGCGGCCGGCGCTGGCCTGGCCGCTGACGATCTCGATGCTGGCGCTGGCGGGGCTGCCGGCGACTGCGGGCTTCATCGGCAAGCTCTACCTGATCGAGGCCCTGGTCGAAGGCGACTACACCTGGCTCGCGGTTTTCATCGCCGTCGGGACGATGATCTCGCTCGCCTACTACCTGCGGATCGTCGCAGCGATGTGGATGCGGCCCGAGCGCGAGATCGTGCCCGGCGGCACCCCCGCGATCGCCGGCGCCTCCCCCGAGGCCGACCCGATCGACCGGGAAGCCGGGCGGCGCTGGTACCTCGTCGGCCCCGCTGTGCTTGCTGCTGCGGCGACTGTCTTCTTCGGAGTGATTCCGCAGCCGCTGGTGGAGTTCGCCGGCCACGCCGGTAGCGCTCTGTTTTAGCTTCGGGTTTAGGGGGGCGGGGTCACCCCCTCCAGACACCACTCGCTATGGCTCGTGGTTGAGTGTCTGGAGGGGGTGACCCCGCCCCCCTTCGACAGTGGTCAGACTGCCGCGGATGGGCGTCCTCTTGACGTTGGTTCTGATGGTCGTCGGCGCCGCGGTGGGCGTCGAGTCGGAGCGGAGGAGGCCGAAAGAGGCTGTCGCTCTGGCTCGGAAGCTGTTGCTGGTGATGCTTTACGTGCTGGTGCCGCCGGTGATCTTCTTCAACCTGGCGGCCTCCTCGATCAGCGTCGACAACGCGGTCGGGATCGGGATCGCGCTGGTCAACATGGCGCTGGTCGGGGCGGCGGTCTGGTTCGTGGCCTCGAAGCTGTTGCGGCTCTCGCCCCCGCAGACCGGTGCGGTGATCTGCGCGGCGATCGTCGCCAACACGACCTACCTCGGCTATCCGCTGACGGTGGCCCTGCTCGGGCGGGACCATCTGTCGACCGGCGTCCTCTTCGACGTCCTGGTGGGCGGGCCGACGCTGATGTTCGGCGCGTTCGGCGTCGGCGCCGCCTTCGGGACGAAAGCCGGGGAAGGGATGAGCGAGCGGGTGCGCGCCTTCTTCACCCGCAACCCTCCGCTCTACGCGGCTGTCCTGGGCCTGCTGGCGCCGAGCGCCCTGGCGCCGCAGGTGCTGGTCGACGCCTCGCAGGTGCTGGCGGTGGCGATCCTGCCGCTCGGCTTCTTCGCCGTCGGCGCCACCCTCGCCGAGGGCGCCGAGCTGGGCGAGCTGCCCCTGCCGCCGCCGGTCACCGCCCCCGTCGCCGTCGCCACGCTCGGCCGCCTCGCCCTCGCCCCCGCCCTGCTGATGCTCCTCGCGTCGCCCTTCATCGAGCTCCCCTCCGCCTACCGGCTGATGTCAGCGATGCCGACCGGCATCAACGCCCTCGTCGTCTCCCACGCCTACGGCCTCGACAACCGCATAGTCGCCGAGACGATCACCTGGTCAACGGCAATAGTGATCGTCGCGGCGTTGCTGTCGCTGCTGTTCTAGGGAACTAGCTGAGAATCGCGCCAAGCAGAACGGCCCCTACGCCAACCGCCCCTCCTATGCCAATGCCAACCAGGAGTCGGTGGAGAGCACTGAGCTGACCGCCGAGTTCTGCGAAACGAGCGTCGACTTGCGTGAATCCCTGGTCTACGCGCTTACTCAGCTCATCCACCCGACCGGTGAGGTACTCGACTCGACCGCTCAATCCATCCACCCGGACACCCAATCCATCCACGCGCGAACTCAGTTCGTCGAGCCGGCCGTCGTTCATTCCGTCATCCCCGCCTCCTTCTCCGCTACGGCTGCCTCCATGGGCCCGAGTGTAGCAGACAAAAGCATACGTATCTGGAACGTCTCAGTAGATTTTCTGCATGCTCCACCACGTCGGAATCGAGGTCGTGCCTGCTGACATCGAGGCGGCTGTCGGCTTCTTCGAGCTGCTCGGGTTCAATCGGGTCGAGTCGCCGGCGACGCTACGCGAGTTCACCTGGCTCGAGCGCGCGGGGACCCAGGTGCACCTGATGCCGGAGGAGGCGCCGACGGTGCCCTCGCCGGGTCATCTGGCGGTGGTCGTCGACGGCTTCGACGGCACGGTGGCGCGGGTGCGCGAGGCGGGATTCGAGGTGGAGCCGAAGCGCGAACACTGGGGCGAGCCGCGGGCGCTGGCGATCGCCCCCGGCGGTCACCGAATCGAGCTGATGGCGGCGCCGCCAGCGCCGCAGGCCTGAGGCGACGCTACTCGCGCTGCTTGCGCTTGCGCCGCTCGGCGCCGCCTTCGGCATCTGGGGCGTCCGCCGCGACCGGCTCGACCCCCTCGGGCGGTTCGAGTTCGGCGGCCGCTTTCTCGCCCGGCGTCTGCCACGGCACCGCCTCCCCCTCCTCCCAGGCCGGCGGCCTGCCGCCCGGCAGGAAGCCGAGGAAGAGCAGGCCGAGGTAGCCGAACCAGAGGATCGCGAAGATCACGAAGCCGATCAGGATCGCGATCCCCAGCGCCATCCCCAGGGATCCCCAGAAGCGGCTGAGCAGTCCCGTCCGCATCGCCCAGAGGCAGGTGTAGAAGAGGCCGATCGCGAACAGCAGGCCGCCGCCGAGGCTGAAGATCGTCGCCGCGGGCGTCAGCGAGGCGTCGCTGATCGCGTGGGTCGCCGCGTCGTCTTCGCGCTGTTCCCTTTCGCAAGCGGCGAGCGGCTTGTCGCCTTCGCACTTTTCCTTCACTTCTTCGGCCGAGATCGAGGGCTTCGATTCGCCGGCGACGAAGTGTTCGGCCGCTTCCTCGCGCGCCTGCCCGTAAAGGACGGTGCCCGCCGCGACCAGCAGCGGCGCCGCGACCAGGATCACGAGCATCGCCGGCTGCACCCGCCCGCTCCGGGCCCGGACGGCCCCGAAGAGGAAGACGAGCGGGATCGTGAAGAGCAGGAAGGCGAGCGCCGGCATCAGGCTGGTCAGCGTCACGTTGGCCGTGTGGGCGTCGACCGAGCGCAGGGCGTCGGCTTCGCCGCTGCCGCTGACGGCGCTGACGAAGCCCTGGAGGAGGATCAGGAGGACGGCCGCGAACGCGGCCACTGCCGCCGGCAAAGCCCAGCGCGCCTCCCTCTCCCGGACCTGCCCTGGGTTCACGGCCCGTACGCTATCCGAGGATGGAGCAGACCGAGGCCACCCCCGTAGTCCCGCTCGAGGCCGGCGCCGGGCCGGAGAACCCGCCCTGCCCCGCCTGCGGCGAGCCGCTCTTCGGCTGGATCGGCCGCAAGGCCGGTCTGGAGGGGCCGGTGCGGCGCTGCGAGAGCTGCGGGCTGGCGACCGCCGGCGAGCCCGGCGGCTCCCAGGCGGCCCTTCGCGAGCTCGACTCGCTGCGCTGCGAGGACACCGTGACGATCGAAAACCGCGGCAGCTTCGCCTGCGCCCTCGGCGGCGCCGGCTGGACCGGCCTGCAGCCGGGGCGGCGGCACCTGTTCACGGTCGAGGCGGTGCGGCGCCTGGCCGCCCAGCGCGACCAGGTCGTCAAGTCGGCCCGCTGGCGCCCGGCTGCGGGCCTCGCCGCGACCTGGCAGACCCTGCTCAACAGCGTCACCTTCGGCCGCAACGTCGCCCTCGGCGCCATCCGCGGCACCCCGGCAGTGCCGGCGGCGCTGCCGTGGCAGCGGCGGATCGACGTCCTCGCCAGCGTCGTCCTCGCGATCCCGGCGCTGCTGGTCGCGATCCCCGTCGAGCTGGCCGGCGGCCTCAGCCACCACGGCGCAGTGATCTCGCTGCAGCTCGAGCTGTTTTGACGTCCTCCTGAGGTCGCTGGGCCAAGCAGTTCAAGGACGCAGGGAGCCTTAATAGCAGCGCTATTAAGGCGACTGAGGACGCCGAAATGCGCCGGTCCAGGGCCTCAGGAGAGGCCTTCCCGGGCCTCACGCACGAGCGTGACGGACTCCGGGAAGAGGACGCGGATCGCGTCGCGGACCTGCATCGCCTGCTCGTCGGCGGTCCCGGTCAGCTCGAGGCGGTTGATCGAGGCGACGGTCATCTCGACCGCGAGCTTGATCGCGTTGTCGGCCCAGGCGACGCGCTGCGAGGACTGCATCTGCTCCGACAGCTCCTCCATGCGAGCGCGGAACTCCTCGGGGTCGCCGAACAGGTTGAAGCCCTCCATCTCCCCGCATGTTGGCAGAAGCGGCACACCGCCGCCGCTGAATCGGCACTTTCAGCGCGCCACTGTTGCGCCCTGCCGACCTAGCGTCCCGGCGATGGACGGACGAGAGGGAGAGCGGGGATCCGCGAGCGTCGAGCAGGCGGGCCTGGCGGCGCTGGTGGCGCTGCTCCTGGTCGCGGCGATCGCGGCAGTGGCGGCGAGCGGTGAAATCGACGCCGGGCGGCAGCTCGCCGGCTCCCTCGGCCGCCGCCTCACCTGCGCGCCGCGGCTCCCGGACGCCTGCCGTCACCACCCGCTGGTCCCCGCCTACGGATGGCCGCTCGCCCGTCTGGCGCGGGCGCTCGCCCCCGATCCGGAAGCGCTGTCCGGCCCCGGCGGCCTGCCGCTGGTGCCGGTCGACTTCCGCCGCTGCCGTTCGGCGAGCTGCGCCGTCGCCGCCGGGCCCCACCTGACCGCCTCCGGTCGCCGCGTCACCGCCTTCACCGAGCTGATCGACCGCCGCGACTCCGGGGGCTGGGTCGAGATCGTCTACTGGCTCTACCGGCCGACGCTCGGCTGGCAGCGCCTCGCCCGCAGCGCCACCGCGGCCGACGTCGACGCGGCAGCCAGCGTCGAAGTCCTCGAACGCGACGACCCGACGCTCGTCCCGCTGGAGACGCTGCCGGGCCGCAACCATTACGAGTTCCCCGCCTCCGAACGCCCGGCCTGGCAATGGCATGTCGCCGGCCGCTACCCCGGCTGGTCGTCGTGACCTCTGAAGCCGTTCCATAGGCCGCCAGGCAAGGACGCAGGGAGCACGGTGTGCTCTGCACATAAGCGACTGAGGATGCCGCATGGCGGGCTATGGAACGGCTTCAGCGGCCTTTTGGCTGTCCGCTTCCTCTTGCGCTTGCCGGATCAGGCCGCGCCAGTCGGTGGTGCGAAAGACCAGCAGGATCGCCATGAACCCGAGCACGACCGACCAGGCTGCCATCGCGATCTGGGTGCCGACCGAGAAGGAGAGGACGGCGGTGCGGGTCGGCCCGCTCAGGGTCGCCACCAGCAGCGCCTGCTGGGCGCCGGCGCCGCCGGGGGTGAAGGGGAGGACGTTGGCGATCGCCTGGCAGCTCATCACCAGCATCACGTTGCCGATCGAGCCGTGGATCCCGAAGGCTTCGAGGAAGAACCAGAAGGCGGCGAAGCGGAAGAGCCAGCCGACCCCCTGCCAGGCGGCTACCTCGCGCAGGTAGCGGCGCGGCTCGGTGAGGATGACGAGGCCCTGGCGGACGCGCGCCCAGAAGCGGCGGACGCGGTGGGCGAGCAGGTAGATGCCGACGACGATCGCCAGCACGGTCGCCCCGAGGGCGATGAAGAAGATCTTCGGGTGGTCGGCCCAGAAGGAGATCTCGAAGGCGGGCAGGTCGGGGATCTGCGGCAGCGGCGGCAGCAACCCCTGGGTGATCGCGTAGAGGAGGACGAGGACGCCGACCGAGGTGTCGAAGACGGTCTGGACGAGGAACGAGGAGGTCACCGCCGGGTAGGAGGAGTCGGGGATCTGCCGTTTGACGAGGAAGACCTTGGTGACGTCGCCGGCGTGCGCCGGCACCACCGCGTTGATCCCGGCCCCCGCCAGATAGGCGGCCGACAACGGCAGGTAGGAGATCTTCTTGTCGGGATAGGCGGCGCGGAGGACGTTGCGCCAGGCCCAGGCGCGCGCCAGCTGCATCCCCAGCAGGCAGAGCAGTGCGATCCCGAAGGTAGTCCAGTGGACTTCCGAGAGATGGCGGAAGAATTCGGCGGCGCGGTTGAAGAACGCTTCGAAGTTGTCGGCGAGATCGGCGAACGGCATCGCAGCTAGACTAGCCACGCTCGTGCCCGAACCCGACGTGCAGACGCCGCCCCAGACCCCTGCCGCCGACCCCGCTGACACGGCGATGTGCGACCGTGCCCGCGAGCGCTACACGGCCGACCGCAAGAGCCGCTGGCGCCGTCGCCGCAAACGCCACGCCCAGCTGCCGAACCTGATCATCGTCGGCGGGCTCAAGTGCGGGACGACGAGCATCCACCACTACCTCGGCCTGCATCCCGAAGTCCAGATGTCGAAGCCGAAGGAGCTCAACTTCTTCGTCGAGGAGCTGAACTGGGACCTCGGCCTCGATTGGTACGCGAGCCGCTTCGACGGCCGCTTCCAGGTGCGCGGCGAGTCCTCGCCGCACTACACGAACCTGCCGCGCTTCGAGGGGGTCGCCGAGCGGATCAAGCAGAACTGCCCCGACGCCCGACTGCTCTACATGGTGCGCGACCCGATCAAGCGGATCCTCTCCCACTGGGTCCACGCCACGGGCGCCGGCTACGAGACCGGCGACCTGGTCGAGATCCTCTCCGACCCCGACAACTCCTACACCAACCGCTCCAAGTACTGGCTGCAGCTGCAGCCCTACCTCGAGCGCTTCGACCGCTCGCAGATCGAGATCATCACCCAGGAGGAGCTGCAGCGCGAACGCGAGGAGACGATGCGCAAGGCCTTCGCCTTCGCCGGCGTCGACGCGAGCTTCACCTCCGAGCAGTTCGACCGCGAGTGGGAGAAGTCGAGCGCCAAGCAGGGCGACAAATACCAGTTCATGGAGAAGCTGATCAAACTGCCGGGCTTCCGCTCCTTCGACCGCAACTTCGACCGCCTGCCCGAGTCGATGCGCTGGCTGGTCGAGAAGGTCGTCCACGACCCCGAGAAGCCCCCGGCCCCGAAGCCGAAGCTCCCCGACGACCTCTTCGAGTCGGTCCGCGCCCGCTTCACCGACGATGTCGCCGAACTGCAGAAGTTCGCCGGCCGCGAGTTCGCCGGCTGGCACGACTACAGCTGAGCGAGGCGGGCGGGCCGGTGCGCACACCGGCCCGCCTAGTTTCACGAGCTCTTGCTGGTGGAGATTGCAGGAATCACGTTGTTCTTGCTGATCGTCATGTTCACCCCCTCCCCTCGCGTCACGCCGAGACCCGATGCGACCATTACTGGAATCGCTTGCAGCGACACCTGGGGGGTCCGGAATTAGCGCGAGGGAAATGCTCGGATACTCTGTAGCGATGCCAGCCCTTGAACCGGAGGAGTCGACCATGAGCAAAGCCGCTACTCAGCAGGGGGATTCCCCGTCTCCGCAACCGAGGGAATTGGGCGGAATCATGGGGATTCCGGCCCACGAGAAACTGGTCAAAGGACTAAGTCATCCGGTGCGAACGGAATGCCTGAGGATCCTTTCGGATCGGATCGCAAGCCCGCGCGAATTATCCGAACTCATCGACCACGACCTCAGCAATGTCAGCTACCACGTTCGAGTACTCGATGAACTCGGTTTGATTGAGCTCGTAAGCGAGGAATCGGTTCGCGGCGCCGTCGCTCACTACTACAAAGCAGTCGAACGGCCCCTGCTGTCACAAAAAGAGTGGGATCAGATGCCGCACGAGCTTCGGAAGGCCTTCTCTTCTCATAACTGGGACGTACTCCTGAAGAACGTCACCGAGGCAATCGAGAAGGGCACCTTCGACAGTCGTCCGGACCGTCATCTCACCCGAACGCCACTTCTCCTTGACTCAGAGGGATTCGCGCGGCTGAGCGGCCTCATGGACAAGCTTCTCGAAACGATTTTCGCCGAGCAGGCGGCAGCCGCCGAACGAATGAACAGGTCGGGCGAGGAGCCGGTCCGGGCGATCGCGGCAACGGCGCTCTTCACGATGCCGGAGCCGGACGGGCTCCCGCCCCAGTAACCGACTGAGGCAGGGCTGATCTGGGTAGCCTCGCCCCCATGCGGCGGCTTCTTCCGGATCCCGGGCCGACCTCGGTCTCCGCCCAGCTAGGGACCTACCGGCCGTGGGAGGAAGCGCCCGCGGAGCGGCCGCTGGTCGGGATGAACTTCGTCGCCACCGTCGATGGGCGGGCGACGATCGAAGGGCGGTCGGGGCCGATCGGATCCGACGCCGACACGGCGATGCTGGCGGGGCTGCGGGGGCGCTTCGAGGCGGTGATGATCGGCGCCGGGACGATGCGGGTCGAGCGCTACGGGCCGATGGAGCCGCTCGTGGTGCTGGTCAGCGGCCGGCTCGACCTCCCCTGGGACGCCCCGCTCTTCACCGACGATGAAGGCGAGGCGCTGATCTTCACCGCCACCGAGGCCGAGCCGCCGGAGACCGCGGCGAAGCTCGAGGTTGTGCGGCACGAGGGGGCTGTGAACCTGCCCGAGGCGCTGGCCTACCTGCGCCGGGAGCGCGGCATCCGCGCCCTGCTCTCCGAGGGTGGCCCGCACCTGCACGCGCAGCTGCAGGCCGACAGGCTCGTCGACGACCTCTTCCTGACGATCGCCCCGAAGCTGAGCGGCGGCGGAGCGCCGCGGATCCTCGAGGGCTCGCTGCCTGACGTAGCCGGGCTCGAGCTCGCCTGGCTGCTCGAGCAGGACGGCGAGCTCTTCGCCCGCTACCACCGAGCCTGAGGGCAGCGATCCAATACCGTTCCTGCTCCCAGAGGACGAGGAGAGGAACGCATGGACTTCAACCCCAGCCCGGAGGTCGCACAGCTGCGCGAGCGCGTGCTCGACTTCATGGACGCGGAGGTCTACCTGCAGGAGCGCGAGATCATGGAAGCGCTCGACGCGGAGGTCGGTCCCGGCGTCCCCTACCCGCAGAACCTGGTGGCGGTGCGCGAGAAGGCGAGGGGCGAGGGCCTCTGGAACCTGTTCATGCCCGACGAGCGCTTCGGGCCGGGGCTGACGAACTGGGAGTACGGCCTGCTCTGCGAGGAGATGGGGCGCAGCCCGATGGCGGCGCCGATGGCCTTCAACTGCTCGGCTCCCGACACCGGCAACATGGAGATCCTCGCCGAGCACGGTACGTCCGAGCAGCGCGAGCGCTGGCTCGAGCCGCTGCTCGAGGGCCGGATCCGCTCCTGCTTCTCGATGACCGAGCCCGAGGTCTCCGGCTCGGACCCAACGCTGCTGCAGGCAAAGGCAACGCTCGACGGCGACGAGTGGGTGGTCGACGGGCACAAGTGGTTCACCTCCGGCGCCGTCGGCGCCGACCTGGCGATCGCGATGGTGGTCACCGACCCCGACGCGCCCCCCTACGCCCGCGCCTCGATGATCTGCGTCCCCACCGACACCCCCGGGTTCAACCTGGTGCGGCCGATCCCGGTGATGGGCCACGACGGCGGCCCCGGCCACTGCGAGATCCGCTACGAAGAGTGCCGGGTGCCGAAGGAGTTCCTGCTCGGCGAGCGCGGCGCCGGCTTCGCGATCGCCCAGGACCGGCTCGGCCCGGGCCGCATCCACCACTGCATGCGGGCGATCGGGACCGCCGAGCGCGCCCACGAGATGATGTGCCGCCGCGCCAACGAACGCAGCGCCTTCGGCGGCCCGCTGGCCGACAAGCAGTTCGTCCAGGAGTCGATCGCGACCAGCCGGATGGAGATCGACCAAGCCCGGCTGCTCACCCTCTACGCGGCCTGGAAGATGGACACCGAGGGCAAGCGCGCCGCCCGCCAGGCGATCTCGGCGATCAAGATCGTCGCCGCCAACATGGTGATGGACGTCCTCGACCGCGCGATCCAGATCCACGGCTCCCTCGGCATGACCGACGACACCCCCCTGGCGATCATGTGGCGCTTCTCCCGCATGCTCCGCCTAGCCGACGGCCCCGACGAGGTCCACAAAATGGTCCTCGCCCGCCGCGAGCTCAACCGCTGGTCCAAACGCGCCGAGGCCGAAGCCGAAGGCAACCTCGAGCCCCGGCACGCGGCGCGGATGGTGTGAAGGCAGCCGACGGGCTGCCATAGATTTCCGACGGATGTTCTGCCCCCACTGCGGTACCGAGAACGACGCGGGCAACCGCTTCTGCGTCAACTGCGGATCGGAGATGTCCGCCAGCGCCTCTCGACAGGAGCACGGCAACTCGAAGGAGAGGCTCGCTCGTCTAGTGGGATCCGACAGGCGCACCCGCCTCGTCACCGCCCTAACCGCCGTGGCGATCATAATCGCGATCATCGCCTTCCTTTCGCTCGGGTCGAGCGACGACGGCGCCGAGGAAAGCGCCTACCTGCAGGGTCTCGACCGCACCTGCGTGGCAGAAAAGGAACGGGTGATCGCACTCGAGGGGGAAACCCTGCGGCACCAGCCACCGGATCTCTCCGCTTTCGCCTCCGTCCTCGTAACCATCGTCGCCGAATGGCGCTCGAGCCTCCACAGCGAGACTCCCCCGGCTGAATACGCCAGCGGAGTCGCGGCCTATGAAGCGGGCCTCCTGCGCATCCTGATCGCTGCCGGCGGCCTCGCTCGCCTCACTCGAGAAAACGCCTCAGCAGCGGCACTTGCCTCGCAGGCGAAGACGATCGACGAAACCACCAAGCAGGCAGACGAAGCGATCGCGAAGTTGGGGCTGACCGAATGCACGGAACTCGCAGTCGGCCCCGGCGCAAGCGGGTAGCCGCACAGACACAATCGCTTGCGTCTGTCCCCTGGCTGTGGTGGAATGCCGCCACCCCTAGTCAACGGGCGCCTGACGCTGGCGCCAGGAGGAAACATGAAACGCCGCTACATTGTCCTTTCCCTCAGTCTCGTTCTGGCGCTCGCGCTCTCGGTACCCGCCCTCGGTGGGCCGACCAACCCGGTCGCGAGTATCTCCGCCAGCGTCAAAAGCATTGCGACCAAGGCGCTGAAAACCGCCAAGACCGCGAAGAAAACGGCGAACACCGCTCTGACCACCGCCACCGGTGCCCAGAACTCTGCCAACTCGGCGCAGGGCGCCGCAAACAAAGCGCAAAGCACCGCCGACGCAGCGAAAAAAGCCGCCGAAGGCGCCCAGAACTCGGCGAACGGCGCCCAGAACTCGGCTAACAAAGCACAGTCCACCGCCGACGCTGCGAAAAAAGCCGCCGAAGACGCCCAGAACACCGCGAACGAAAAACTCGGTGAAACCTTCTGGGAATTCGGCGAATTCTCTTCAACCAGCACGACCTCGGGCGCCTCGATCGTCAGCTGCCCGACCGGCAGCGAAGTGACGGGCGGCGGCTACCAGGTGAGCGGCGGCGGCAGTAACGAAGTGGTGCCGACCTATGACGCCTCCTACGGTGACGCTTGGGCCGTGGCGCTGGAAAGGATTCCCAGCGGCAGCCAGACCTGGGCCGTCCAAGCAGTAGTCGTCTGCGCCAAATAGCGGGACTGAAGCTGAACGACCGAAAGTGGCCGCCGGCAGTTCTGGCGGCCACTTTCATCTTTGCCGCCTTTCTTTCCGCCTGCGGAGGGGGTGACCAGACGGAAGCGTCGGCGCCAGCGAAGTCAAGGCCTGCGCCCGCCGAACAAGCTCTGATGGCGAAGTTCATCGCTGCGGCCGAACCGATCTGCAGGCGGGGCAACGCGGCGACTCACGCCCTCGGGGAAAAGCTGCCTCGAGCGGTCTCTGGATCAGGTTCGCTGCAGGAAACCGTCCTGATCGGCCTGGTTCGACCGGGGATCAAGATCCTCAGCAGGCAGGCAAGCGAGCTCAGGAATCTGCCGGCACCCCACGCCTCTGAGGACCTCGATACCTATCTCGGGCTGTACGACCCGATCATCGAGTTGAGCTACCAGCTCGAATCCGCCCTTCAAGACACCGAAGATCCACACCGTTCACGGGAAATCGAACTGCTGATATCCGAACTCGGAAATCTCCAAACCGATGCCGCTCGGCGTTTCGGAATGCACGCCTGCAGCATCGATTTCACCGGTGCCCTCGGGGGTGCCAAGTAAGCGAGTTGGCCTCTCGCACGGAGCCGGGCAAGGTTGCCGATGTCGTCGCACCTCCGCCTCGGCATCCTCGTTTCCCCCTTTCGGAGGGCGTTCGCGGAATTGCGGCGATCGGCGTGGTCGTCGTCCACAGCTGGATCTTCGCCGGCCGATTCGGGGACGGAACCGGGCTGGCGAACCGTCTCGTCGTCCGCCTCGACGCGATGGTCGCGATCTTCTTCCTGCTCTCGGCTTTTCTCCTCTACAGGCCGATGATCGCGAGCCGCGGCGGCGGCCCCGCCTCCCCTCGCGTGGCCAACTTCGCCCGCCGGCGCTTCCTGCGCATCTATCCCGCCTACTGGATCGCGCTCACCGCTTTGGCGATCGTCTTCGGCCTGACCGGGGTCTTCAGCGGCAAGTGGTGGAGCTTCTACAGCCTCACCGAGTACCTCCATCCGGTCACGAACACGGCCGCCTGCGAAGGCCAGGGCTACCGCTGCGGGCTCCTGCAGTCCTGGACGCTTACGGTCGAGCTCACCTTCTACGTGATGCTCCCGTTTTTTGCCGCGATGACCGCTGCGATCGCGCGGCGGCTGGACGTGAAGAGGTGGATGCGGGTCGAGCTGTTGCTGATCGTCCTCCTCGGCGTCCTCTCCGTGACCCTCGACCTCCTCCCCTTCGACCTCAGGCACAAGACCTGGTTCACCTACACGTTCGCCGCTCACTTCGATTGGCTCGGCGTCGGTCTTGCGCTGGCGGTGCTCTCCACCGTCTATGGGCGCCGCGAGGACAACCTTCCCAGCTTCCTCTCAACCCTCGCGCGGCGACCAGGAGCATGCTGGCTTGGTGCGTTCGGGCTCTACCTGATCACGGTATTCGCCTTCCAGCCCGTGCCGTTCACGGTCGCGGACTTCAGCAACCAGGAATACCTGGCGATCAACCTGCTCCAGTGCGGGATCGCCTTCCTCCTCGTCTTCCCGGTCTTCTTCGGCAACCCGAACCTCGGCCTGCCGCGGCGGGTCCTCGCCACCCGCTGGCTGGTGTGGCTGGGGCTGATCTCCTACGGCTTTTACCTCTGGCAGGTGACGATCGGCATCGAACTCGGGTTCGGCAATGCCAAAGGCTCGTTTTTGCCGGTGTTGATCGGCACGGTGCTGCTGACCCTGCCGCTGGCGGCAGCAAGCTATTACTTCATCGAGAGACCGTTGATGCGATGGAAGAAGCCCTTCTGGCGGTCTCGGTGAGCAGTCACTCCGGACTCAGGCGGGACTTGGCCTCCTTTGCACTGCTGAGCCTGCTGATCCTCGCGGGCTGCGGCAACGATCACGACGCGCCGACGGCACCCAGCTCGACCGTGCTCAGCCACTCCCAGCAGGTGCCCACGCCACAGAAGTCCAAGAAGACCGATGCTGCCACCTCAGATGGTGCAAGGGCCTCGGACCACCATGCTGAAAAGACCGCGGGCCATGATCGCCATCATGGACAAGACGAAACGACGATCTCCAAACCAGATCGTGCCAAGCACGTAAACCGGACCGGACCGGATTCAGCCGCCACGCCGGTGGACTGCCCGCCTTCGCTCAGTTCGCAGCAGTGCGACGAACTAGCCCAAGAGGCGGCCAATGAGGAGCACGCGCCCCGGCACCCTTCCAAGCCTTCATGTCCCCGGGCCATCGACCGCAGCACCTGCGAAGAAGCGGCGCAGAAGGCCGAAGCCCAACCTAGATCGACGCCGAGTCACACGGAAGCCCCATCGCAGTGCCCCGAGGCGCTTTCGCGCAGCCAATGCGAAGAACTGGAAGCCCAGTTGGGGACGAGATGAGTCAGCCTGCTCGCTCGACCCGTTCTGCCTCTTCGGCGAGGCGCTCTACCAGGCGGGCAAAGGCCTCGACGCCCTCGCCTACCTTGCCGTAGCCGCCGGCGGTGTAGCGGGCGTAGACGCCCTCGAGGATGATCGCCAGCTTCCAGTAGCCGAGGGCGACGTAGAAGTCGAGCTGGGAGAGGTCGCGGCCGCTGCGCTCGGCGTAGCGGGCCTTGAGCTCCTCGCGGGTGGGGAAGCCGGGGGCGAGGTTGGCGGGCATGCCGAGGGCGAGGGTGTCATCGCCGCGGTCGGGCCAGTAGGTCATCAGCAGGCCGACGTCGGCGAGTGGGTCGCCGAGGGTGCAGAGCTCCCAGTCGACCACCGCGGCGACCTCGCCGGAGTCGGTAAGGATCATGTTGTCGAGGCGGTAGTCGCCATGGACGATCGTCGCCGGGCCCTGCTCGGGGATCCGTGCCGAGAGCGCCTCGTGGACGCGGTCGATCGGCTCCAGCTCGCGGGTCTTCGACTTCTCCCACTGCCCCTGCCAGCGGCGCAGCTGACGGGCGACGTAGTCCTCCTTGCGGCCGAGGTCGCCGAGGCCGACCGCGTCGGGGTCGACGCCGTGGATCTGGACCAGGGTGTCGGCGACGCGCTCGCCGATCGCCCGCCGGTCGCCCTCGTCGGGGAAGATCTCCGCCTCGGCGAGGCCGCGCAGGATCGGCCCCTCGACGAACTCCATCACGTAGAAGGGGGCGTCGTTGACGCTCTCGTCCTCGCAGAGCCCCACCACCGGCGCCACCGGCACCTCGGTCCCCCCCAAGGCGGAGACCACCTTGTGCTCGCGCCCCATGTCGTGGGCCGACCCGAGCCGCTTGCCGAGCGGCGGCCGCCGCAGCGCCCACTTCTGACCGGCCGCGTCGGTGACCCGGTAGGTGAGGTTGGAGTGGCCACCGGCGATCCGCTCGAAGCCGAGCGGGAAGTCGACCCCGGGGACGTTCTCGCCGAACCAGGCTTCGAGCGCTTTGCGGTCGATTCCGTCCGGCGCCTCGACGGTTCCGTTTGCGTCGGTAGCCTCGTCGGTCATAGGGGCGCAAGCATATTCACGATCCCATCGAGGCCTGAGCCCGTCGCTCGCCAACCGGCTGCGGATCGGGTTCGCAGTCGGCTTCGCCGTGCTCACCGCGATGGCGGTGATCGGCGTCGCCCGCTTCATCCAGCAGCGCCAGGACTTCGAGAACTCGATCGCCCGCTCCTACAAGGTCGAGATGGTCGCCCGCGAACGCCTCGCCCGCGGCACCGGCGGCGCGGCGGCGAAAGCGACCGTCAACCAGCAGATCCAGCACCGCGAACAGCTGCAGGACGACATCTCGGGCGACACCCGCGACACCGCCCTGCTCGTCGCCGCCGGGCTGATCGCCGGGCTGACCGGCGCCCTGCTCCTCTTCAGCGGCCTGATCTCCTCGATGCGGCGGCCGCTGGAGGAGCTGGTCACCGCCGCCGGGCGCCTCGCCGCCGGTGACCGCAGCACCCGGGTCGAGGTCGGCGGTCTCGCCGAGACGGCGACCCTGGGCGCCGCCTTCAACGAGATGGCGCGAGAGCTGGAGATCGAGGAGGGCCGCCGCGACGAACTCGACCGCCTCAAAGACGAGTTCGTGCTGACCGCCTCGCACGAGCTGCGCAGCCCGCTGACCTCGGTCCAGGGCTTCGCCGAGCTGCTGATGCTCGACAAGGACTCGCTGACCCCACGGCAGCTGGAGACGGTGGAAATCATCCTCGACAACTGCCGCCACCTGGTCCGCCTGCTCAACGACCTCCTCGACCTCGCCCGCTCGGACGCGGGCCGCCTGTCGATCCGTCCACAGCCGACCGAGGTCGCGCCGCTCGTCGAAGACGTGGCGCGTACGATGCGCGCGCAGACCGAGGCCGCCGGTCAAACCCTGACCGAACGGGTCGAGCCGGGCCTCCCCCCGATCAACGTCGAGGCTGACCGGATCCGGCAAATTTTGGTGAACCTGCTTACCAATGCTCATGAGTACACGCCCGAAGGTGCGTCCATCTCGGTCGCGGCGCGGGCCCTGGGTGCCGAGGTGGAGATCAGCGTGAGCGACGACGGCCCCGGCATCCCCCCCGACCAGCTCGAGCGGATCTTCGAGCGCTTCACCCGCGGCGACGCCGGGCTGACCCAGCGCGTCGGCGGCACCGGCCTCGGGCTGGCGATCTCGAAATCGCTGGTCGAGCTGCACGGCGGCAGCATCAGCGCCGAGTCGACGGTCGGCCAGGGCTCGACCTTCCGCGTCCGCCTGCCGATCGCGGCCGGCGCCGCGGTCAAGGGCGGCCAGGACCGGGCGACGGCCGAGGCGAGCTGATGGCGACAATCCTCGTCGCGGACGACTCGGAGACGATCCTGCTGCTGATGCGGACGCGGCTTGAGATGGCCGGCTACACGGTCCTCACCGCCGCCGACGGCCAGGAGGTGCTCGACGCGGTCGCCGGCAGCGGCGTGCCCGACCTACTCCTGCTCGACGCGATGATGCCGCGCAAGTCCGGCATCGACGCCCTGCGCGAGCTGCGCGGCGCCGGGCACGAGGTGCCGGCCCTGATCGTCAGCGCCCATCAGAACCCCGGTGACGCCGACGCCCCCACCGACCTCGCGATCGACGGCTACATCAACAAGCCGATCGACTTCGACCGGCTGCTGGAGACGATCGCTGGGCTGACGGCTTAGCGATTCCGAGATCTGGGCCTCTATAGGGCACCTAAGCTCGGAGTCGTCAACGTTGCCGGAGGCGGAACCTGAACAGCACCGGCGTGCGGTCGCGGTTACCCGCGGCGTCGATCGCGAAGACGCGGAAGGCGTGGCGGCCCGGCTTGACCCGGTAACGACGGGGCGAGACGCACGGGCGGTACGGCTTGCTGTCAAGCTTGCAGCGGAAGCTGGAGCCGGGCTCGCTGGAGGCGAAGCGGAAGGCGACCTGGCGCGATCTCCCGTGCGTGAAGACGAGTGCTGACGGGCGCATGGTCAGCCGCGTCTGCGGTGGGCGGGTGTCCGCGGGCGGCGGAGGGGGAGGCGGAGGCGGTTCCGGCAAGGGCGGCGGAGGCAGCAGCGTCCTGGTCCTGAAGTTGTTCGGGTCGGCTTCGTAGACGTTCTCGCATTCGACCGGCGCCGGATCGCCGTACCGGGGGCGGTCGATCGTCGCCTCGTCCTTGTCGGGGCCGCAGTTGATGACCGCGTCGGCATCGGCTGAGTTGGCGAGGATCGAGTCTTCGCCGCCGCCGGCGAAGTAAGTGTCGGCCCCCGCGTGCCCCAGGAGCTGGTTCGGTCCCCCGTCTCCGTAGAAGACGTCGGCAGAGTTCGAGCCCTCGAGGTCCTCGACTTCGGTGACCGAGCCGAGCGGTTCGGCGCCGCAGGCCGGCGCTTCGCCGCTGCCGGGCCGACCCGTCGCGCCGGATGCCAGGTTCGCCTCGACGCCTTCGCCGAAGCGGGCCCAAGAGGCGTTGTCGCGGCCGGTGCCGCCGACGATCCGGCCGCCGTCGCAGACCGAGTTGGAGAGGAAGAGGTCGTTGCCGTCGCCGCCCAGGAGTTCGTCGCTGCCGCCGTTGTGGGTGAGCGCGTCGTCGCCGCCGAGGGCGCTGAGCACGTCCGCTCCCCCACCGGACCCGTCAACGAGAATGTCTTCGCTTTCCTCGCCGCCGGTGATCGTGTCGTTGCCATCGCCGCCGATCGCGACCACCGAGACGGTGGCGGGAAAGCCGGGGGCGGCGATCCTGTCGTTGCCGTCCATCCCGGCGAGCAGGACCGAGTCGAGCGGCTGGGTCAGGGGGCAGACCGCTTCGGCCGAGGATTTGACTTCGCAGCCGCCGGCGTCGCCGGCGCTTTCGTCGAAAGCGCCGGCCGTGAGCACGAACGTGACTTCGGTCGGCGAGTAGTCGGCGGTGACTTGGTCGCTGCCGCTGCTGCCGACCAGGTAGAGCTGCGCCCAGGGGGTGGCGCCGGACGGGGCCATGAAGCCGACGCTGACTTTGCCCGGGTTGCGGGCAGCGATCGCTCCCTCGCATTCGGAGGTCGTGGCCCCGGCGCCTTCGCAGGCGTCGCCGTCGGCGCCGCCGACCAGGGTGTCTTCCCCACCGCCGCCGACCAGCGCGTCCGCGCCGCCGCCGCCGTAGATCGTCTCCGCCGCGCCCGAGCCGACGATGTAGTCGGCGAAGGGCGACCCGACGATCGTCTCGAAGGCGCCGATTTCGACTTCGTCGACGCCGCCGCCGACCGGCGCCACCCCGTTCTCGGCGTTTTCACCGCTTTCGGCGAGGTGCAGGCGCAGGCCGCGTTCGCCCCCCGCGGGCGGGAAGCCTGCCACCGGCACCGAGCCGCCGAAACCCGGCGTGATCCCGGTCGAGTAGCTGAGCGTGTCGTTGCCGCCGCCGGTGTCGAAGATGCGGTCGATCGTCGAGTCGCCACGGACGTAGTCGTCGCCTTCGCCGCCGTCGATCGAGTCGGCGCCGAAGCCGCCGACCAGGCGGTCGTTGCCGGGGCCGCCCTGCAGGAGGTCGTCGCCGATCCCGCCGAAGAGCTGGTCGTCGCCGGGGCCGCCGAGCAGGATGTCGTTGCCGCGCTCGCCGAAGACGATGTCGTTGCCTTCGCCGCCTTCGAAGGTCTGGCTGCCGACGCCGAGGTGGCAGCCGTCGGGGCAGGACGAGGAGGCGGTGATCGGCGCCGGCACGATCGTGTCATTGCCACCCCCACCCTTCACGTCTTCGACCCCCGGCGGCGCGACGATCACGTCAGAGCAGGGCGTCCCGTAAGTGGTGCCCCCGACGGTCGTCGGCCCTTCGGCGCAGGTAGGAGTCATGTCGGCGCCGGCGGCAGCCGGCAACGCGAGCAGGCAGATCAAGATGAGAGCCGGAACGAAGCGCATCTCTCTCTTCATACCCATAGCCGGCGGTTCGATTCGGCGGGCGAGGGTGACCCCCTCCAGGCACTCAACCGCGAGCCATTGGCGAGTGGTGCCTGGAGGGGGTCACCCTCGCCCGCCACCCGTCAACTCTTAGCGATCTCCAGCCGGATTTCCTTGCCCTTCAGCTTGGTACCGTCGAGGAACTCGACCGTGCGCTCGGCCTCGTCGGGGTCGACCTCGACGAAGGAGAAGCGGTGGAGGACGCGGACGTCGTGGACGGCCTCGTCGGGCAGGACGGCGCCCTCGCGCAGGGCCCAGCGCAGATCCTCCTCGTCGATCCCGCTGCGCTCACCGCGGTTGACGAAGAGCTTCACGGTCTTCGCCTTCGAGTCCTCGCCCGCTTCGGCGTCGCCGTTGGTCGCCGCCGGGACCTGCTCGCGCTCGCGCTGAGGACGCTCTGCCCGCTCCCGCCGCCGCGGCCGCGGCGCGTGCTCGAGCCGCTCCTCCGGGCTCTCCCACTCGCCGATCGAGGTCTTGACGTCGCGCTCGATGCGGCTGATCTCGTCGCGCTGATCGGGGGTGACGAAGGTGATCGCACGGCCGGTGCGGCCGACCCGCCCGGTGCGGCCGATCCGGTGCACGTAGGTCTCCGAGGAGTTCGGCACGTCGTAGTTGATGACGTGGGTGACGTGCTCGACGTCGAGCCCACGGGCGGCGATGTCGGTCGCCACCAAGAGCCGCACCCGGTGGTCCTTGAACGAGATCATCACCCCGTCGCGGACCCCCTGGCTGAGGTCGCCGTGCAGCGCCTTCACGTCGAGGCCTTTGTCCTTCAGCGTCTTCTCCAGCTTCGAGGCGCCGATTTTGGTCCGGGTGAAGATGATCGCCTGCTCGGGTTCTTCGGTCTTCAGCAGCTCGACCAGGCGCGCCGCCTTCTCCTTGGCGGGAACCTCGACGAAGGCCTGGGAGATCTTGTCGACCGTCAGCTGTTTCGGGGTGATTTTGATCGTCACCGGGTCGTACATGTAGCCCTGGGCGAGCTTCTGGATCGGCGGCGGCATCGTCGCCGAGAAGAGCGCCGTCTGGCGGCCGCTCGGGCACATCCGCAGGATCTTCTCGACGTCCTCGATGAAGCCGAGGTCGAGCATCTCGTCGGCCTCGTCGAGGACGACGTAGCGGGCCGCGGTGAGGACCAGCGAGCGGCGCGACATCAGGTCCATCATCCGGCCGACCGTGGCGACTACGACGTGGGCGCCCGAGCGCAGCTGCGACTGCTGGGAGCGGATCGGGGCACCGCCGAAGACGGCGACGATCTCGATCGGCAGGTGCTCGGCAAAGGTGCGCAGCGCCTGGGTCACCTGGATGCAGAGCTCGCGGGTCGGCGTCATCACGATCGCCTGCACCTCGTTGTTCTCCGGGTCGAGGTACTGCAGCAGCGGCAGCCCAAAGGCGGCGGTCTTGCCGGTCCCGGTCTGGGCCTGGCCGATCACGTCATGGCCGCCGAGCAGCTCCGGGATCGCCTGCTCCTGGATCGGCGTCGGCTCCTCGAAGCCGAGCTCGTCCAGCGCCTGCTGGATGTCAGGCGAGAGGCCTAGATCTTTGAAAGCGGTCACTTGGTGTGCGTCACTGGCTGGGATCCAGGAGGAGCTTGCCGGTCGTGCGGCGGGCGATCAGGTCTTCGTGCGCCCGCGCCGCCTCGGAGAGCGGGTAGACCTCTCCGATCGTAACCGTCAGCTCACCGGCGGCGATCGCCGCGAAGAGGTTCTGGATCATCGGGCCCAGCAGGTCCGGCCGGGAGAGCAGGTGGGCGAGCCAGAACCCGATCACCGCCTTCGAGCCGCGCAGCAGCGAGGCGGTGGAGATCTCGCGCTGCTCGCGCGAAGCGATCCCGAAGACGACCATCCGCCCCAGCGGCGCGAGGACAGCCATCTCCTCGTCGAAGGCCTCTCCCCCGCTCATGTGGAGGACCGCGTCGACGCGCTTGCCGTCGTTGGCCTCGCGGATCGCCTCGCCGAGGTTGCCGGTGCGGGAGTCGACGGTGGCATCGGCGCCGAGGCCCTGGACCAGCTCGCGCTTCTCCTCGCTGGAGGCGAGGCCGATCACCTTCGCCCCGGCGCGCTTGGCGAGCTGCACGGCGAGCGTGCCGGTGCCGCCGGCGGCGGCCTCGACGACGATCGTCTCCCCCGGCTCGATCCGGGCGCAGCGGTGGACCAGCGCCATCGCGGTCAGCCCCTGCAGGAGGCCGCCCGCCGCCTGGTCGTAGTCGACCTCGGACGGGATCTCGATCATCTGCCCCTGCGCCACCGCGACCTTCTCGGCGTAACCGCCGCTGCCGAGCAGGACGGCGACACGGCGGCCGTCGTTGGTCTGGCCGCTGATCTCGGCGCCCGGGATCAGCGGCAGGGTCTGCTCGGCGAGGTAGTCGTTGCGGGAGGCGTGGGTGTCGGCGAAGTTGACGCCGCTCCGTTTGACGTTGACGACGATCTCGCTCAGCTTCGGGGACGGATCGGCCACGTCTACGTACTTGAGAACCTCGGGGCCGCCGAACTCCTCGATCTGAATCGCTTTCATTGGACGCGGAGTCTCTCAGGGCAGCCGTCCTGCTGCGCTCTCGTAGGTCGTCCTGCCGGAACTGCATCAAATTCTGGTTCCATGACAGCCAGAATGTGATGCAGTTCGCTTGGGTTGGCCTTGGTCGATTACGCTCCCTACGGGATGGCGCTCACGGTTGTTGGATCCATCGCCTTCGACGCGGTCAAGACCCCGTTCGGGGAGCGCGAGCGCATGCTCGGAGGCGCCGCCGTGCACTTTTCGCTGGCGGCCAGCTTCTTCACCGAGGTGCGGCCGGTCGGCCCGGTCGGCGACGATTTCGGCGCCGAGCAGTTCGAGGTCCTCGAAGGACGCGGGATCGTCTGCGACGACATCGAGCGGGTCGAAGGGGGCAAGAGCTTCTTTTGGCGCGGCCGCTACGAGTACGACCTCAACGTCGCCCACACCGAGGACACCCAGCTCGGCGTCTTCGCCGAGTTCGAGCCGAAGCTCTCCGAGGCCTCCCGCAATGCCGACACCCTCTTCCTCGCCAACATCCAGCCCGATCTGCAGCGCCAGGTCCGCGGCCAGTGCGAGGCGGCCCGCCTCAGCGGCCTCGACTCGATGAACCTCTGGATCGAGACCGCCAAGGACTCGCTGACCTCGGCGATCGCCGAGGTCGACTGCCTCGTCGTCAACGACGCCGAGATCCGTCAGCTGACCGGTGAGTCCAACCTCGCCCGCGCCGCCCGCGCGGTGATGGCGATGGGGCCGCGGGCGGTGATCGCCAAGCAGGGCGAGTACGGAGCCGCCCTCTTCACCGCCGACGGCTTCTTCGCCCTCCCCGGCTTCCCGCTCGAGGACGTGCGCGACCCGACCGGCGCGGGCGACAGCTTCGCGGGCGGCTTCTTCGGCTACCTCGACGGGGTCGAGGGCGAGCTGACCGACGCCGAGCTGCGGCGGGCGATGGGCTACGGCACCGTCCTCGCCTCCTTCAACGTCGAGGAGTTCGGGACCGAACGCGTCTCGCGGCTGACCCGCGAGGAGATCGACGAGCGCTTCGAACACCTGCGCGGGATGACCCAGTTCGAGGGCCCCGGCGTCCCCAGCCGGTAACAAAGGCCGCAGCGGCGAACTGCGATACTTCGTCCCTCCGAACGAGCCAGTCACCAAGGAGGGGCGATGGCCACCGAGCAGCAGACGCAGGACCCGAACGCCGACGCCAGCGCCTCCGGTAACGGCGGCAAGGACTCGCTGACGGTCACCGACAACCGCACCGGTAAGACCTATGAGCTGCCGATCTCTGACGGCACCGTGCGGGCGATGGACCTGCGCCAGATCAAGGTCGAGGAGGACGAATTCGGGATGCTGGCCTACGACCCGGCCTTCACCAACACCGCCTCCTGCCGCTCCGCTGTCACCTACATCGACGGCGAGGCCGGGATCCTCGAACATCGCGGTTACTCGATCGAGCAGCTCTGCGAGAAGTCGACCTTCCTCGAGGTCGCCTACCTGCTGATCTTCGGGGAGCTGCCGACCGCGCCGCAGCTCGAGCGCTGGACCTTCGACATCACCCACCACACCTTCGTCCACGAGGACCTCAAGCACTTCTTCGAGGGCTTCCGCTACGACGCCCACCCGATGGGGATGCTGCTCTCCGGGGTCGGCGCGCTCTCGACCTTCTACCCGGACGCGAAGCAGATCGGCGACCCCGAAGAGCGCTACATGGCCGCGGTGCGGCTGATCGCCAAGGTGCCGACCCTCGCTGCCTTCTCCTACCGGCACAACATGGGGCTGCCCTACGTCTATCCCGACAACGAGCTCTCCTACGCGCAGAACTTCCTCTCGATGATGTTCAAGAAGACCGAGGACCGGCACATCCCCAAGGACGCGCTGACCAAAGTCCTCGACGTCCTCTTCATCCTCCACGCCGACCACGAACAGAACTGCTCGACCAACGCGGTGCGCGGGGTCGGCTCCTCCGACGTCGACCCGTACTCGGCGGTGGCGGCCGGGGTGGCGGCGCTCTACGGGCCGCTGCACGGCGGCGCCAACGAGGCGGTGCTGCGGATGCTGCGGCGGATCGAGTCACCGGAGAACATCCCCGAGTTCCTCGAGCGGGTGAAGCAGCGCGAGGAGAAACTGATGGGCTTCGGACACCGGGTCTACAAGAACTACGACCCGCGGGCGCGGATCATCCAGCAGTACATCGAGCCCGTCTTCGAGGCAACCGAGTACAGCCCGCTGGTCGAGATCGCGCGCGAGCTGGAGAAGCACGCCCTCGACGACGACTACTTCCACGAGCGCAAGCTCTACCCGAACGTCGACTTCTACTCCGGGATCGTCTACGAGGCGATGGGAATCCCGACCGACATGTTCACGGTCATCTTCGCGATCCCCCGCACCGCCGGCTGGGTCGCCCAGTGGATGGAGATGCAGGAAGACCCGGAGAAGAAAATCGCCCGGCCGCGGCAGATCTACACCGGGGCGCGGGAGCTGGAGTACGTCGGGATCGATGATCGCGAGGGGCCGGAGAAAATCGTCGGGCCGCCGGCGCGGCGCCCGAAACGGCCGCGGCGCGGAGCCTGAGGGTAGGGGGAGGACCCGGTACCCCTCCCCCAAAGACCGTCGCGCAGCTGGGACGGATTGCTGGGCGCCGCTGTGGTCTCTGGAGCCTTTGTGGGAGGGGTACCGGGTCCTCCTACCATCGCCTAGGGTCCGTCTCATGTCTCGTTGGAAGCTGACGATCCGGCATGGGTCGGATGTGGAGCATGCGGAGTTCGGCGATCTGGCTGAGGGGGTTGCAGCTATGCGGGAGCGGGCGCTGGCTATTCGGGCGGAGGGGCCGGCTCGGCCGGTGAGGTCGCTGCGGGATTTTGAGCCGGGGGACCAGGTTCAGGCACGGTTGCAGCTGAGCGGGGGGCGGTTGTTCAGGAAGTCGGTGGCGGGGGTCGACGTGCGGGGGGATGGGACGTTCGTGCCGTTCAGGGGCGGGGTGGTGCGGGAGGAGCTCGACCCGACCGACCACGACACGCCGTTCGACCTCGTGCGCGAGACTTTGGAGGCAGGGGACCTATGAGCCAGGCCGAGACCGAGATCCCGAAAGGCAGCTACGCCGCCGGCGAGCGGGTGAAGCTGCCCGCTGGGGCCGAACCGCCCTACACCGTCTTCATCAACGGGATCGAGCAACCTAAGGGGAGCTACCGGATCGAAGCCGGCGAGATCGTCTTCGACCGCCCGATCGTCAAGGAGAAGGTCGGGACCGGCCGGTGGCTGGCGATGTACCTGGGGCTCTTCGGCACCTACCGCAAGAACGAGACGATCGACGTCCAGTTCAACAAGGGCGGCAAGGTCGAGCTGCGCTCCGACCTCCCCGTCATCCCCTACGCCGAGGGCGAAGGGCCGGAGGTGTAGACCATGGACATCGGCTTCCTCCTCCTCTGCGACTACAGCGAGGCCGTCAACGGCAAGCTCTACCTGACCGGCGGCGGCTGGAACGTCCTCCGCCTCCCCGAGCTGCCCGCAGAGTGGTCCTTCTCCATCGGCCTCGGCATCGACATCGCCTGGCACGAGACCAACAACCCCCACGAGCTTGTCGTCACCGTTCAGGACCCCGACGGTCACGAGCTCGGCGAGGGCCTGACCGCCAATTTCGAGACCGGCCGCCCTCCGGGCCTCCCCGAAGGCCAGGAGCAGCGCCTGGTCATGTCCATAGCCGCCACCGCCACCTTCAACACCGCCGGCCCCCACGCCGCCGTCGTCCAGGTCAACGGCGAGGAGATCGGCCGCGCCCGCTTCTACCTGATGGAAGAGCCGGACGAGGTCGGGCTGGCCTGACTCCGAGATTTCGGAGCCCATAGGCCCCCGAACTTCGGGAGTCGCTAGTTGAAGACGTAGAGCAGCAGGAAGGCGATGATCGCGAAGGCGGCGCCGGCAGCCTGGATGCCGCGGTCGCCGGCGATGATGCCGGACATCGAGCGGTCGTCATTGCGGTCGTAGATCAGGTAGAGGTAGCGGAAGATGCCGTAGACGACCGGCGGGATCGTGAGCATCATCTGGCTGCCGATCAGCGGCGAATTGACGGTGTAGATCGCGTAGCTGATCACGGTGCCGGTGGTGACCATTGAGACCATCTGGTCAAGGAAGGGCAGCGAGTAGTGCTCGAGGACGGGACGGGTCGCGGTGCCCTCGTGCAGCTCGGAGACCGCCTCCTGACGGCGCTTGGTGAAGCCGAGGAAGGCGGCGAGCATGCCGGTGCAGAGGATCAGCCACTCGGAGGCGTGGGCTTCGACGGCGCTGGCGCCGGCGGCGACGCGGAGGATGAAGAGCCCCGCCAGGGTCATCACGTCGATGATCACGATCTGCTTGAGACCGAGGCTGTAGGCCATCTGCGCGACCCCGTAGCCGATCGCCATCAGGCCGACCTGCCAGTTGACGGTGAACGCGATCGCGACGGCGACGACGGCGAGGGCCGGGGCGATCGCCTTTGCCGCGCCCTCGGAGAGCTCCCCCGCGGCCAGCGGGCGGAAGCGCTTCTTCGGGTGCTTGCGGTCGAGATCGACGTCGATCAGGTCGTTGACGAAGTAGCCGGCGCTGGAGATCAGGCAGAAGGCGACGAAGGTGACGAAGGCCTCCAGCACGTCGTGGGACTGGTTGAACTTGCCGGAGAAGAGCAGCCCGGCGAAGACGAAGACGTTTTTGATCCACTCCTTCGGCCGGCCGGTCTTGATCGCCGCCCGCAGCGGCGAGCGGCGCGGCACCACTTCGCCCGTCTCGGGCTCACGCGACCCGTCGGGAGGCGCCGGCACGGTGGGCTGTTCGGAGGTGATCGTTTCCATCGAAGGACGCGGCGGCTCAGGCACCGTCACCAGCTACCCGGCCAGCAATCAAGTCGCGAAAGGGTAGCGCCGGCCGCCGTCAAGACCGCTCCGCACCCGGTTCCTGGGCGGCTTCCAGCGCCTCGATGTCGTCGCGGTCCCGTGGGCGACTGCTGGCCCGCTTCATCTCCAGCAGGTGCTCCAAGGAGCAGACGCGGACCGCAAGGCCGTCGATGTCGATCTGCTTGGCCTGCGCCTCCAGCTCGTCGTAGCGCGGAACTTGCGGCAGGCCCTGGAGGACGTCGAGTTGACCAAGGTCCGTGCGGACCAACGTCCTGTCGCCGGTCCGCAAGAAGGTCGAGATCGAGGCGGAGTCGAGAAGGCGCCCGCCGACGTCGACCTTGCCTCCCAGCCCCCTTAGGAGATCGTCGAGCTTCGCCAGATTCTCCGATTCCGGATCCGGAACCACGTCTACGTCCTGGGTTCCCCGGATGTATCCCCAGGCGTTGACCGCGAGGCCACCCACGAGGACGAATCGGATCTCTGCCTCGACGAGCCTCTGGATCAGCTCCCGTAGACGCAGCGGGGACGGGCTCGAGCTCAACTGCTCTTTGCGCTTCCGGTGAAGGTGGAGAGGAATTCGCTCAGGGCTAGGCCTTCGGCGAGGTTGTCCGAAAGTGGGCGGCGGGCGTCTTCGCGCAGCTGGCGACGGCGGGCCTCCTCGTTGGCGCGCCAGTGATCCTCCTGCCGCGACTGCAGCTTGGGCTGGGATGGCATAGGCAAAGGGTAATCAGCCTGCTGCCAGCGGTGGCAGGGTGACCGTGAATTGGGCACCACTCGCCGGCGCCTTCATCGGCGAAACCAACGCCGATTTCATGCCGGATCGATCAGGACGCCGGGGTTGAGCATCCCGGCGGGGTCGAGCTCGGCCTTGGCGGCGCGCAGGGCGGCGGCGAAGGGGGCGGGGCGCTGGCGGTCGTACCAGGGCCGGTGGTCGCGGCCGACCGCGTGGTGGTGGGTGATCGTGCCGCCGGCGTCGACGATCGCCTCGGAGACGGCGGCCTTGACCTCGTCCCACTGCTCGACCTCGCCGCCGCGGATCGCCGGCGCGAGGACGGTGAAGTAGGGGGCGACGCCGTCGGGATAGACGTGGGTGAAGCGACAGCTGACGCGGGGTGCGCCCGCGCCGTCGGCGGGAACTCCGCTGACCTCGGAGACCGCCCGCCGCGCCGTCTCCATCACGGTCGCGTGGAACTCCTCGAAACGGTCCCAGGTGATCGCCGTCTCGAAGGTCTCCGAGAGCACCCCGCAGGCGACAAAGGTGTCGCGCAAGTACGGCGCCAGCAGAAACGCCCCGCGCCACGTATCCACCGCACCGCCCGCCTCTTCCCCGCCGACGGGACGATTTCCGCTTACATCAAGCGGTTTTCGTCCCGTCGGCGCCGCGGTTCGGAGTGCGCCCGGGGTGCCGCCGGCGTCTTGGGCTATTGCCAGCGCTTGGTCCATCGCGGCGTGGACGGGTAATCCGGACTCGAAGCCTAGGAGCAGAAGATTGCTCCGGCCGTCGCCGGCGCCGGTGAAGCCGGCCTCCTCGGCGTCGAGCAAGCGGCAGTTGGCGGGATGGAGGCGGGACTGGGCGATCTCGCGGACTGCCTCGACCGCGGCGCCGAAGTCGTCGAAGGTGACGCCTACCGAAGCCTTGAACTCTGGCCGCGGTCGCACCCGCACCCAGGCCTCGGCGATGAGGCCGAGGATCCCCTCCGAGCCGATCAGCATCCGGTCCGGCGAGGGACCCGCACCCGAGCCGGGCAGCCGCCGGCTCTCCCAGGGCCCCCGCGGCGTGATCGCCCGCACCGACTCGATCAGATCGTCGATGTGGGTCTCCAGCGTGGCGAAGTGCCCCCCGGCCCGGGTAGCGATCCACCCGCCCAGCGTCGAGTACTCGAACGACTGCGGAAAGTGCCGCAGCGTCAACCCGTACTCCCGCAACTGGTCCTCGAGCCCTGGCCCGATAGCCCCCGCCTGAATCCGCGCCGCCAGGGACGTCGGATCAACCTCCAGCACCCGATCCAACCGCCGCAGATCGAGCGAGACGACCGGCCGCTCCTCCAACCGCGGCTCGACCCCACCAACCACGCTGGTCCCCCCGCCAAACGGCACCACCGCCGCCCCCTCGGCCTCCGCCCAGCTGAGAACTGCCTCGATCTCCGACTCGTCCCGAGGAAACGCCACCAGATCCGGCGGATTCTCGAACCGCCCATAGAACCCCCGCACAACATCCCGATAGGCCTTTCCCATCGAGTGACAGACCCGCTCGTAGTGCCCATCCGAAAACAGGTCGCCAAAACTCTCCGGCCGCTTCAACCGAGCCGCCCGCAGCTCCACTTCCTCCAGAGGCACCGGCTCCTTCACCTCACCCCCGAACCCGAACCGAGCCCGGATGCCTTCCGCAGCCTCCCTCAGCTGCGTCGAAGTCGGGGCCTGATCCTCATAGCCCCACCCCCAGTGCTTAAGGCGACGCGTGGTCACCAGGCCAACCTACCTACGGATGGGCGAGAGGGTGCCCCTCCCAGGACACTCAACCACGAGCCATTGGCGAGTGGTGTCCGGGGAGGGGCACCCTCTCGCCCCCAGCCCTTTGGACTACCAGTGCACACCTTTCATCAGGTGAGCAAAAGCGACGGCCTCGGTCGAAGGCGCTTTGTCCCGAGCCTCCGATTTCTTCCCTTTCGCCGCCTGAGAATCCGGGAACAGCTTGTAAGCCGTGTTCAGGATCGTGTCGCTGGCTTTCGGCGCCACCGCGTACATCAGCTCGCCGAAGGTGCCGAGCCGCGTCGCCACCTTCTTCGGCCGCCGGATCATCGCCTTGGCGATCATCTCCGCCGCCTCCTCGGGCGTGATCGCCGGGAACATGTCGTACATCCGCGTCGGCGCGATCATCGGCGTCCGCACCAGCGGCATGTGCACGGTGGTGATGTGGACGTTGTCTTCGAGCACCTCGGAGGCGATCACCCGGCTGAACGCGTCCAGCGCCGCCTTCGAGGCGACGTAGGCGGAGAAGCGCGGCGGGTTCGTCTGCGTCCCGATCGAGCTGATGTTGATGATGTGGCCGCCCTTGCGCGCCCGCATCGCCGGCAGCAGCGCCAGGATCAGCCGCACCGAGCCCAAATAGTTGAGCTGGATCGTGCGCTCGAAGTCGTGGTAGCGGTCGTAGGAGAGGGCGATCGAGCGGCGGATCGAGCGGCCGGCGTTGTTGACGAGGATGTCGACGTGGCCGTGGTAGTTGAGGACCTCCTCGGCCATCCGCTCGATGTCCTCGATGTCGGAGAGGTCGCACTGGTGGATGTGGGCGCTGCCGCCGCCGGCGACGATCTCGTCCCGGGTCTCTTCCAGCTTGTCGAGCGAGCGGGCGACCAGGAGCACGGTGCCGCCGGCGTCGGCGACCTTGACAGCGGTCGCCTTGCCGATCCCCGAAGACGCGCCGGTGATGAGGACGATTTTGCCCCGCACCGCCGCCGAGAGCGAGCGGTCCTTGAAGAGGTCGGGATCGAGGTTGCGCTCCCAGTAGTCCCAGACCCGGCTCGCGTAGCTTTCCAGCGGCGGCACCTCGATGCCGGAGCCTTTGAGCGCTTTCTGCGTGTTCTGCGAGTCGAAGCTGGTCGGGTAGTCGACATAGGTGAGGAGCTCCGCCGGCAGGCCAAGCTGGTTCAGCGCCGCCTTCGCGGCCTGCTTCGCCGGCGGGAACAGTTTCAGCGCCGTCCGCACCGCTCCGGTCGCCGGCTCGGTCACGTCGGTGTCGAGCCGCACCGCCATCTGCGGCGCGTCGGCGGCCCGGGCGAAGAGGTTGATCACCTCGCCGGCGGTGTGCGGGTCGGGATCGGTGAGGTGGAAGGCGCGCCCGTTCAGCCGCGGCTTGTGGGCGATGTGGTCGATCGCCGCGGCGACGTAGTCGACCGGGACGATGTTGATCTCGCCGCCCTCGATCCCGAGGATCGGCAGCCAGCCCGGCGCCAGCCGCCGCAGCCGCTGCAGGCTCTTGAAGAAGTAGTAGGGCCCGTCGATCTTGTCGATCTCGCCGGTGCGCGAGTCGCCGACGACGATCCCGGGCCGGTAGACCCGCCAGGGGCGCCGGCACTCGTCGCGGACCAGCCGCTCGGACTCGTGCTTGGTGCGGAAGTAGGGGTTGTTGTCGAGCTTTTCGGCCTCGTCGAACATCTCCTCGGTCCAGACGCCTTTGTAGAGGCCGGCCGCGGCGATCGAGCTGACCTGGTGGAAGCAGCCGGCCTCGACCGCGCCGGCGAGCTCGATCGCGTGGCGCGTCCCCTCGACGTTGGCGATCTCCTGCGCTTCAGCGTCGGCGGTGAGGTCGTAGATCGCGGCGAGGTGGAAGAAGTGATCGATCTCCCCCCGCATCGCCACCAGGTCCTCCTCGGAGACACCGAGCCCGGGCTGGGAGAGGTCACCGGTGACCGGGACGATCCGGGCGCCGTCGGCACCGAAGCCGGTCCGCAGCTCCTCCAGCCGGCCCCGCGACCCCGCCCGCACCAGCGCATAGACGGTGCCCTCTCTTTGCAGCAGTTTCTCGACCAGATTGCGGCCGATGAAGCCCGTGGCGCCGGTGACGAAATAGCTCATCGCCTTGCAGGGTATCTCTATGCGGCTGCCGATAAACGTGTTTCCTTAGACTGCGAGCAAGAGATGCCAGAGACGGCCACCGTGCAGATCCCGATGCCCGAGATGGGCGAGTCGGTGACCGAGGGCATCGTCCTCGAGTGGCATGTGGCCGAGGGCGAGGCCGTCAAGGAGGGCGACACCATCGTCGAGGTCTCGACCGACAAGGTCGATGCCGAGGTACCGGCGCCGATGGACGGGGTGATCACCAAGCTGGTTGCTCAGGTCGACGATGAGGTTCCGGTCGGGGCTCCGTTGGCTGAGATGGAACCGGGTGACGGCGCAGGACAGAGCGCTCGGCCCGCGGGTCCCGCCGCCGCAGGGGACCCACCCCCACCTGCAACCGCGCAGGCGGGGGTCCCCCCTACGACGTCACCCACGGGAGATGCCGCTAGTAAGACCGGCAGCACCAACGGAGGGTCAGGCAACGGCGCGGCTGATGTCCGTGCGACGCCCCTCGCTCGGAGAGTTGCCGAAGCCAATGGCGTTGATCTTGCCTCGGTAAGTGGCTCAGGACCGGGCTCCAAGGTCACCAAAGAAGATGTGTTGGCGGCGGACGGAGGTGGCAATGGAACTGCTGCGCCCGCGCAGGGTGAGGCCAAGCAGCTGCGTGGTGCTGCGGCGATGCTGGCCAATGCGATGGATGAAAGTCGGGCCGTCCCGACTGCCACCTCGTTCCGCACGATCGCGGTGGACACGCTGGACGCGAAGCGGAAGTCGCTCAACTCGGTGCTGAAAGAGCGGGGGCTGAAGGTCTCCTTCACCCACCTGGTCGCTTGGGCGATCGTCGAGGCGGCCAAAGACTTCCCGGTGATGGTGCGGGTGTTTGCCGAGCAGGACGGGAAGCCGTTCGCGATCGAGGGCGGTCCGGTCAACCTCGGGATCGCCGTCGACGTCGAGAAAAAGGACGGCTCCCACACCCTCATGGTCCCGGCGATCAAGGGCGCCGACGGGCTCGACTTCACCGGCTTCCACTCCAGCTTCGAAGAACTGATCGCGAAGACGCGCGAGAACAAGCTCACCGCCGACGACTTCCAGGGAACCAACATCAGCCTCACCAACCCGGGCGGGATCGGGACGATGGCCTCGGTGCCGCGGCTGCTCTCCGGCCAGAGCGCGATCATCGCCACCGGCTCGATCGCCTACCCGCCGGAGTGGCTGCACGCCTCCCCCGACCGGATCAAGCAGCTCGGCGTCTCCAAGGTGATGACGCTGACCTCGACCTACGACCACCGCGTCATCCAGGGCGCCGAGTCCGGCGCCTTCCTGCGCCGGATCGAGCAGCTGCTCCAGGGCGAGGACGAGTTCTACGAGTCGGTCGCCCGCGACCTCGGCTTCGAGGACCCCTCGGCCGTGACCAAGGCCCACCCCGCCAGCGCCTCGGCGCCACCGCTCTCCGCCGCCACGCCGAGCGCCGAGGCCTCCGCCGCCCCCGGCCAGATCGACGAGGAGCTGCTGCAGGCCGTGCAGGCGGCGACCTCGCTGCTGAAGGCCTACCGCACCCACGGCCACCTCGCCGCGCGCCTCGACCCGCTCGGCTCGGAGCCCAAAGGCGACCCCGCCCTGCAGCCGGAGAACGTCAACCTGACCCCGGAGCTGATGGGGAAGATCCCGGCCTCGATCCTGCGGATCGGCGTCCCCGGCGAGAGCCTGCTGGAGGCCCTGCCGCGGATGCGCGACGCCTACTGCGGCACGATCGGCTACCAGTTCGAGCACCTCTCCTCCCACCAGCAGCGGCTCTGGCTGCGGGAGATGATCGAGACCGGCGCCCACCGCCAGCCCCTCACCGACGAGGAGAAAAAACGCCTGCTCGACCGGCTGATCGACGTCTTCCAGTTCGAGCGCTTCCTCGAGAAAGCGTATTTGGGCCAGAAGATGTTCTCGATCGAGGGGCTCGACGCGATCGTGCCGATGCTCGACGAGGCGGTCACCGTCTCGCAGCGGGCGGGCGCCGAGGAGGTCGTCTTCGGGATGGCCCACCGCGGCCGCCTCAGCGTCCTCGCCCACAACCTCGGCCGGCCGGTCGAATCGATCCTCGCCGAGTTCGAGGGCTCGAAGCGGATCGACGCGGTCAAGGCCGTCGCCGCGATCCCGCACGGCGGCACCGGCGACGTCAAGTACCACTACGGCCACCGCGGCATCTACGAGACCGCAGACGGCAAGAAGATCTCGGTCCGCCTCTCCCCCAACCCGAGCCACCTCGAGTTCGTCGACCCGGTGGTCACCGGCGGCGCCCGCTACCTGCAGCAGGACTTCGAGGGCTCCAACCTCACCCGCGACCCGAAACGGGCGGTGCCGGTGCTGCTGCACGGCGACGCCGCCTTCCCCGCCCAGGGCGTGGTCGCCGAGACGCTCAACCTGCAGGGCCTCGAGGGCTACACGACCGGCGGCACGATCCACCTGATCCAGAACAACCAGGTCGGCTTCACCACCGACCCCAGCGAGGCCCGCTCGACCCCCTACGCCGCCGACATGGCGAAGGGCTTCAACGTTCCGATCATCCACGTCAACGCCGACGACGTCGAGGCCTGCATCGGCGCCGTGCGCCTGGCGATGGCCTACCGCGACCGCTGGTGCCGCGACGTCGTCATCGACGTGATCGGCTACCGCCGCTTCGGCCACAACGAGACCGATGAGCCTGCCTACACCCAGCCGACGATGGCGGCGAAGATCAAGTCCCACCCGCCGGTCTCGGAGATCTACGCCGAGAAGCTGATCGAAGAGGGGACCGTCTCGGCCGAGCAGGTCGGCCAGGCCTCAGACGAGCGGCACGCCGAGATGTCGGCGGCGCTGAAAGGGCTGCGCGAAAAGATGGAGGCGGGCGAGTACGAGGATCCGACCATCGCCGGCACCACCCAGACCGGCGAACTGCTCGACCGCACCGCCAGCCCGCCCGTCCATACCGCGGTCGAGGCCGAGAAGCTGCGGGCGATCAACGAGGCCCTGCTGAAGACGCCGGAGGGCTTCAACGTCCACCGCAAGCTGCGGCGCCCGCTCTCGCGCCGGACCGAGGCGCTGGAGCAGGGTGGCATCGACTTCGGCCAGGCCGAGGCGCTCGCCTTCGGCACCCTGCTGACCGAGGGTGTCCACATCCGCCTCACCGGCCAGGACACCGAGCGCGGCACCTTCTCCCACCGCCATCTCGTCCTCCACGATGAGAACACGGGCCTCAAGTACACGCCGATCCAGAACCTCGAGGACGCCTCGGCGCCGTTCGAGCTCTACAACAGCCCGCTCTCGGAGACCGCCTGCCTCGGCTTCGAGTACGGCTACTCGGCCGCCAACCCGAACGCTCTGGTCCTCTGGGAGGCCCAGTTCGGCGACTTCGCCAACGCCGGCCAGGTGATCATCGACAGCTTCATCGTCTCCGGCGAGTCGAAGTGGGGCCAGCAGACCCGGCTGACCCTGCTGCTGCCGCACGGCTACGAGGGCTCTGGTCCCGAGCACTCGAGCGCCCGCATCGAGCGCTTCCTTGCGCTCGGTGCCGAGGGCAACATCCGCATCGCCAACCCGACCACCGCCGCCCAGTACTTCCACCTGCTGCGCCGCCAGGCGCTGATCAAGAAGCCGCGGCCGCTGGTCGTCTTCACCCCGAAGGGGCTGCTGCGACTCGACCGCGCCACCGCCGGCCTGCAGGAGTTGACGGACGGCGAACTGCAGTTCATCCTCGACGACCCGACCGCGGCCGAGCGTCGGGAGAAGGTCGAGCGCCTCGTCCTCTGCACCGGCAAGGTCTACTACGACATGGACTCCAACGAACGGCGCAACGAGGCCGAGAACGTGGCGATCGCCCGGGTCGAGGTCCTCTACCCGTTCGCCAAAGAACAGCTGGAGCGTCTGATCGCCTCCTACCCGAACCTGAAGGAGATCGCCTGGGTCCAGGAGGAGCCGCGAAACATGGGCGCCTGGAAGGTGATGAGTCGACGGATGCCGAGCGTCCTCCCCGAGGGCGTCGCGCTCACCTACATCGGCCGCCAGGGCCGCGCCAGCACCGGCGAGGGCTACTCCGGCACCCACGCGCGCGAGCAGGAGCGGATCGTCCTCACCGCGCTCACCCCGGCGCCTAGATAAGTAGAGCAATGACGCGGCAACCGTTCGAGAAGCCCGTCCCGGGCGAGCTGTTCGTCTGGGTCAAGCGCGTCTCCTACGTCGAGCTGGCGATCTTCAGCGGGCTGATCGCCTTCTGGCTGCTGCCGGGCTTCGAAACCGAGACGATGCTCTTCGGCTGGGCCCACGGCCTCGGCTTCGTCGGCCTCTGCGTGGTGATCTGGATCGCCTGCATCCGCCGCCAGGCCCCCTACACCCTGCTCGCCGCCACCCTCACCCCGGTCGGCCCGGTCGGCAGCGTCATCGGGATCGAGCTGATCGAGCGCAAGGGCTGGGGGATCGACAAACGGGCGGGTGCGCAGAACCGAGTGACGCAAACCGCGTCTGAACGCGGCTAAAACGCTCGACTGCGCTTGACCGTGGGTGGTTGAGCCGCTATAGCTAAACCCTGACTGTTCCTCAGGGCAGTCCCGCCAGGGGGAACGGCCGCGTCGGCATCCCTCCCTGGCTACCGACGCGCTAGGTGCAGTGAGGGTCGCGCGGACCCCCCTGCCTCCCGCGGCCCCCGCTGCGCCTACCCTTTTTGGTGCTTCAGGTTCCGCAGGACGGTCTGAAGGATGCCGCCGTTGCCGAAGTAGCCGACCTCGTTCGGCGTGTCGAGGCGCACCGTGGCGGTGAACTGCGTCTCGGTGCCGTCGCCGGCGCGGGCGGTAACGCTCACCTCTTTGGCCTGGCCTTCTTCGAGGTCGCCGAAGTCGAAGGTCTCGGCGCCGCTGAGCCCGAGAGCAGCGACGCTCTCGCCCGCGGCGAACTGCAGCGGCAGCACCCCCATCCCGATCAGGTTGGAGCGGTGGATGCGCTCGAAGCTCTCGGCGATCACGGCCCGGACGCCGAGCAGCTTCGTCCCCTTCGCCGCCCAGTCGCGCGAGGACCCGGAGCCGTACTCCTTGCCGGCCAAGACGACCAGCGGGACGTCTTCGCCCGCGTAGCGCATCGCGGCGTCGTAGATCGTCGTCTCCTCGCCGTCGGCACCGTCAGCAAAATGGCGGGTGTAGCCGCCGGCCTTCTCGACCAGCTGGTTGCGCAGGCGGATGTTGGCGAAGGTGCCGCGGATCATCACCTCGTGGTTGCCGCGGCGGGCGCCGTAGGAGTTGAAGTCCTTGACCTCGACGCCCTGCTCGAGCAGCCAGCGGCCGGCCGGACTGTCGCGTTTGATCGCCCCGGCCGGGGAGATGTGGTCGGTGGTGATCGAATCGCCGAGCACGGCCAGCGCCCGCGCCCCGGCGATCGGATCGACGCCCGGCGCCTCCGCGGGCATCTGCTCGAAGAAGCTGGGGCGGCGGACGTAGGTCGACTCGGGCCAGGTGTAGCGGTCGCCGGAGGGGACGTCGACGCCGTTCCACATCTCGTCACCGGCGAAGACCTCGGCGTAATTTCGCTCGAACATCTCCGCGGCAACGGAGTCGCCGACGACCTGCTTCACCTCCTCGGCGCTCGGCCAGAGGTCGCGCAGGAATACGAGCTCGCCATCCTGGCTCTCTCCCAGCGGCTCGTTCACGAGGTCGACGTCCATCCGCCCGGCGAGGGCGTAGGCGACGACCAGCGGCGGGCTCGCCAGGTAGTTTGCCTTGACGTCCTGGTTGATCCGCCCCTCGAAGTTGCGGTTGCCGGAGAGCACCGCGCAGACAGTCAGGTCCTTCTCGGCGACCGCAGCGGAGATCTCGGGCGCCAGCGGGCCGGAGTTGCCGATGCAGGTGGTGCAGCCATAGCCGACGAGGTTGAACTGGAGGGCGTCGAGGTACTCGGTCAGGCCCGCCTTCTCGAGGTAGTCGGTGACCACGGTCGAGCCCGGGGCCAGCGAGGTCTTCACCCAGGGCTTGCGCTGCAGGCCCTTCTGGACCGCGTTGCGGGCGAGCAGGGCGGCGCCGATCATCACGCTCGGGTTGGAGGTGTTGGTGCAGCTGGTGATCGCGGCGATGACGACGTGCCCGTGGTCGAGCTCGAAGGCGGTGCCGTCGTCCAGGGTCACCTCGATCGCGTCGTCGGTTCGCTTCGGCGCGGTGGCGGTGCCGCTGACGGCGGGACGCGGACGCCCGGCGTCGTCGTCGTGGTCCTCGGCCGGCGGATCCGAAGCCGGGAATGACTCTTCGATCGCCTCGTCGCGCCCGTTGCCCATCTGCTCGGCGGCCTCGGGGTCGAACTCCTGCATCACCTCGAGGAAGGCCTCTTTGGCCTCGGCGAGGGGGACCCGGTCCTGGGGACGCTTCGGCCCCGCGATGCTCGGTTCGACCTCGCCGAGGTCGAGCTCGAGGAGGTCGGAGAAGGTCGGGTCGGGGCTGGACTCGTCGTGGCCCGCGTCATGGAACATGCCCTGCTCGCGGGCGTAGGCGTCGACCAGCTCGATCGTCTCGGTCGGGCGGCCGGTGAGGTCGAGGTAGCGCAGGGTCTCGGCGTCGACCGGGAAGATCGCGCAGGTCGAGCCGAACTCCGGCGACATGTTGCCGAGCGTGGCGCGGTCGGCGAGGCCGAGCGTCGGCAGGCCAGGGCCGAAGAACTCGACGAACTTGCTGACGACGCCGCGCTCGCGCAGCATCTCGGTGACGGTGAGGACGAGGTCGGTCGCCGTCGCCCCCTCCGGCAGCTCGCCGGAGAGCTTGAAGCCGACCACCTGCGGCAACAACATCGAGATCGGCTGCCCCAGCATCGCCGCCTCGGCCTCGATCCCGCCGACGCCCCAGCCGAGGACGCCGAGCCCGTTGACCATCGTCGTGTGGGAGTCGGTGCCGACGAGGGTGTCGGGATAGGCCTGCAACGTGCCGCCGTTCTCGCGGCTGTAGACGACCTGGGCCAGGTACTCGAGGTTGACCTGGTGGCAGATCCCGGTCGCCGGCGGGACGACGCGGAAGTTGTCGAAGCTCTGCCGGCCCCACTTGAGGAATGAGTAGCGCTCGCGGTTGCGCTCGAAGTCCCGCTCGGCGTTGACCGCGAAGGCGCGCTCGTTGCCGAAGGCGTCGACCTGGACCGAGTGGTCGATCACCAGGTCGACGTCGACCAGCGGGTTGATCGCCGCCGGGTCGCCGCCGATCTCCTCCATCGCGTCGCGCATCGCCGCCAGGTCGACGACGGCCGGGACACCGGTGAAATCCTGCATGAGCACGCGGGCAGGCTGGAAGGGGATCTCGGCGCTGGGCTCGGCGGCCGCGTCCCAAGAGGCGATCGCCTCAACGTCCTCGGCGCTGACCGAGGTGCCGTCCTCGAGACGGAGGACGTTCTCCAGGAGGACCTTGATCGAGTAGGGGAGGCGGCCTACGTCAAACTTCTCCTGCAGCGCGTCGAGGCGATAGATCTCGAACTCGCGCCCCCCGACTTGGAGGGTGGACCGGGCGCCGAAGGAATCGCTCACAGGTTCATCCTAGGAAAACGGGCGTGGCGGCGAGTGGGGACCCCTCGTTCAGACAAAAGCCGGCCTAATGCGGCCGGCTTTTTGAGTATCCGCCCGTTCGAGGGGTGCCCCACTCGCTGATGCCTACTAGTAGGCCGTTGCCGAGGCGCTGATTCGTTGATCAAGGCTGGTTTACGAACCAGGTCTGCGTCTGCCGCAGACGATAAGTTTCGATATGCTAATGCAGACGATGGAAGATCGCGCAGCGGACAGGGGATTTGATCGGTTCGAAGAGCTGGTCGACCAACGCTTTCAGAACATCGAAACGGCCATCCGAGAACTCAGGGCGGATCAGAAGGCTTCCACGAAGGAATTACGCGCGGAACTTCAGAGCTCCCATCAGCAACTGCGCACCGAACTCCAGAGGTCCCATCAGCAACTACGCACCGAGCTCCAGGCCTCCACCCAGGAACTGCGCACGGAGATGCAAGCTTCCCATCGGGAGCTGCGAGCCAGCATCGAGTCGATGCAGCGGAACATGCTCTTCGGGTTCTTCAGCCTTGCGGGGCTGATGCTCACCTACGCCGGCTTTCAGCTCTCCTAGAGATCTCTCAGCGCTTGTCGGGGGAGTGCCCCGAGGCAATGTCTTTGGCGGCCTTTTGGCCGGCGCTGCCGCTCTGGGCTTTTACGCCCAGGGCTGGGCTCATCAGCGCCAGGTGGGCTCCCGCTCGCTGTGGGATCGGAGCGACGGTCACCTCTACCTTGTTGCGCTCGATGGCCTTGACGGTGGCGGCGCCTACTTGCACGGGGGTCGAGGTGCCCATTCCCGGTGGGGGCGTGGCGCCGGCGTCGGCGAACATGCCGGCTTCGCGAATAAAGCCCGGGGAGACGATCGAGACTCCGACCCCGCGGGGATTGAGATCGGCGCGGAGGCCGAGGGCGAAGCCGCGGAGGCCGAACTTGGTGGCGTTGTAGATAGAGCTGCGGGGACTGGCGGCCTTGCCGCTCAGCGAGGCTACGAAGACGAGGTGGCCGGAGCCCGCCTCGAGCATCGAGGGGTAGAGGGCGCGGGCCATCAGGATCGGGGCCTCGAGGTTGACGCGGAGGGCGCGCTTCACCTGCTCGGGGGTGAAGTCGTCGAGCTTGCCGGCGGCGGGGAGGCCGGCGTTGGCGATCAGGATCTCGGTGCCGGCGGCTTCGGCGGCGAGGCGCTCGGCGGCGTCGGGCTCGGCCAGGTCGGCGGGCAGGACGCTGTGGCCGCTGCCGGGGAGCCCGGCGGCGAGCTCCTCAAGGGCCTCGCGCTTACGGGCGCTGAGGGCTACCTGGGCGCCGCGCTCGGCCAGGGCGTGGGCGATCGCCCTTCCCAGGCCCCCGGTTGCCCCGGTGAGCAGCGCTTTTCGGCCCGAAAGGTTCATCCCAGGGCGCAAGCTATCAGGGCCCGCGTCGAACAGATTGTCAGTGGAAGCGGCCTTTTCGACCAAATATTTGCGTTTCGTGAGCACGCCGCCGGGTAATGCGCTACATTCTCCGCGTTCGATAACCGGAACGCCGAATCCCAGGCGCCAAGAGCGCAACGGGAGCGGGGGAACCACGTTTTCGGGCCGAGCCCACCGACCAGGTGGGGGCGCAAGCTCCTTTCGCGCTAGGCCGACAGCTAACCCCGTAGGCCGACGAAGGAGAATCGGTTTGCGTCACAACTTCAGGTTGGTTGGCCTTGCGCTTGCAGTCGCGCTCTTTGCCACCCTTCTCATCGGTACGGGCAGTGCCTCCGCACGTTGCAACGGGGGCGGCCTCTCGCCCGCCGAAGTCGACCTCTGCACGCCCACCGCGAAAGCACACCTGCTTCCCAACGGGATGCTGGTCCCGCCGGCGAGCGCTCCGCCCCGCGTCAAGGCCGTGATCGCTGCCGCCAACAGCATCCGCAGCAAGCCCTACATCTGGGGGGGCGGCCATGCCCGCTGGAACGACCGCGGTTACGACTGCTCGGGCTCGGTCTCCTTCGCCCTCCACGGCGGCCACTTCCTCGAAAGCCCGCTTCCCTCCGGCCCGATGGAGAGCTGGGGCGAAGAAGGCTCGGGCCGCTGGATCACCGTCTGGGCCAACGCCGGCCACGCCTACGCCGAAATCGCCGGCTACCGCTGGGACACCTCCGGCGACGAAAGCGGCGAAACGGGGCCTCGCTGGCACGCGGAACTGCGGGACAACGTCGGGTTTGTTCCCCGGCACCCGGCTGGGTACTAGAGGAGCGCCTCCTGTACGAGGGGTCGTACCCCCTCCTCACTCAACTTCTTTGGGTGATCGTGGTCTGTCGGTCCGCGATTGTCGGCGCCCAAAAAGTACAAGCCGTTCGGAGGGGGTACGACCCCTCCCACGACACGCAGCTAACGGACGCTGGGTGGCAGTACCTGCAGCTCCCCGCAGAGACGAGCCGATGCTCGTGCCTAGCTGAGGCTGACGGGAGGGAGTCGGTGACCCCCTGAACGGCTTGTACTTCTGGGGCAGGAGCGTTCGCGGACCGAAAGATCACGATTCACCCCAGCAAGTTGAGAGAAGGGGGTCACCGACTCCCTCCCCCCACCCCACCCAAACAGCCCCCTACTCCAAAGCGGCTAAGCCTCAAGGGCCACTTTGTCCTTGCTTTCCGCACCGTCCCGGATAACTTCACAGGCATAGAGGGAGCAGCGGTAGACATACGTATGTCCGGCCTTACCAAGAAGTACGGCGAGGTGGTGGCGGTCGCGGGGATCGACCTGGAGATCGCCCAGGGAGAGTTCTTCACGATGCTGGGCCCGTCGGGCTCCGGCAAGACGACGACCTTGCGGATGATCGCCGGCTTCGAGGATCCGACGAGCGGCACGATCGAGCTGGCGGGCGAGGACGTCAGCGGCGTGCCTCCCTACGCCCGCGCGGTCAACACGGTCTTCCAGGACTACGCGCTCTTTCCGCACATGAGCGTCGGCGAGAACGTCTCCTACGGGCTGAAGGTGGCGCGGGTCGGCAAGGCCGAGCGCGCCCAGCGCCGCGACGAAGCGCTGGAGATGGTGCGGCTGCCCGGGTACGCGGAGCGCAAGCCGGGCGAGCTCTCCGGCGGCCAGCGACAGCGGGTGGCGCTGGCGCGGGCGATCGTCAACCGGCCCAAGGTGCTGCTGCTCGACGAGCCGCTCGGCGCCCTCGACCTGAAGCTGCGCGAGGAGATGCAGAGCGAGCTGAAGACGATCCAGGGCGAGGTCGGGATCACCTTCGTCTACGTCACCCACGACCAGGACGAGGCGCTGACGATGAGCGACCGGATCGCCGTCTTCAACAACGGCCGGATCGAGCAGGTGAGCTCGCCGCTGGAGCTCTACGAGCGTCCAGCCAACGAGTTCGTCGCCGGCTTCGTCGGCGTCTCCAACCTGCTCGAGCGCGAGGGCGGGCGGGTGACCGTCCGCCCCGAGAAGATCGAGCTGCTCGAGCCCGGCGCCGCGGCTGAGGGCCTGCGCACGGAGAGCGGCCACATCGTCGACGTCTCCTACGCCGGCTCGGTCACCCGCTTCACGGTCCAGCTGGAGTCCGGGGAGAGGCTCCAGGTCGTCAGGCAGAACGTGGAGAGCGCGTCCTCGGACGCGCCGTGGAGGCAGGGAACCGAGGTTTTGGTCGGGTGGCGACCCGAGCACGCGGCCGCCGTCGGAGGGAAGTCAACTAAACAGGAGGTAGCACCATGAGGAGAAGGGATGGCAATCCCGCCCGCGCGGCGTGGCTCGTCCTCGCCGCCCTGGTAGTGAGCATGCTCGCGATCGCCGGCTGCGGCGGCGGGAGCAGCAGCACCAGCGGGAGCAGCAATGAAGAAGCGCTGCAGAAGCTCGGCAAGGGCGAGGGGCAGCTGAACCTGATCTCCTGGGCCGGCTACGTCGAACCGGAATGGACCAAGCCGTTCGAACAGAAAACCGGCTGCAAGGTCTCCGACAAGGAAGCCGGCACCTCCGACGAAATGGTCGAGTTGATGAAAACCGGCCAGTACGACGGCGTCTCGGCCTCCGGCAACGCCACCGCGCGGCTCGTCGCCGCCGGCCTCGTCGCCCCGGTCAACACCGATCTCGTCCCCAACTACAAGACGGTCTTCAGCGACCTCAAGGACCAGCCGTACAACACCTTCGAAGGCGTCAACTACGGCATCCCCCACGGCCGCGGGGCGAACCTGCTGATGTGGAACGGCAACGACGTCAAGCCGGCGCCGGACTCCTGGGACGTGATGTTCGATCCCAAGATGGCAGCTAAATACAAGGGCAAGGTCAGCGTCTACGACGAATCAAGCTACATCGCCGACGCCGCCATGTACCTGAAGTTCCACGAACCGAAGCTGGGGATCGAAAACCCCTATGAGCTGAACGAAGAACAGTTCGACGCGGCGATCGAACTGCTGAAGGAACAGAAGTCCGCGGCCGACCCCGAATACTGGTCCGAAGCGGCCAAGCAGATCTCCGCCTTCGCCGGAGAAGACGTCGTCGTCGGCACCACCTGGCAGTACCAGTACTTCGCCCTCAAGGGTGAAAAAGTGCCGGTCGCAGCGAGCCCGGCGAGCCAGGGCTTCCTGCCGAAGGAGGGTGCGACCGGCTGGTCGGACACCTGGATGATCGCCAAGAACGCCAAGCATCCGAACTGCATGTACGAATGGATGAACTGGATCATCTCGCCGAAAGCCAACGCCGAGGTCGCCGAATACTTCGGCGAGGCACCGGCCCAGGAACTGGCCTGCAAAGAAACCAAGAACCCGAACTTCTGCTCCGAATACCATGCGGAAGAACCGGCCTTCTGGAAGCGGGTCTACTACTGGGAAACGCCGCTGGCCGATTGCGGCAACGGCGAAGAAGACTGCAAGGACTACAACGACTGGGTGAAAGCCTGGACGGAAATCAAGGGCTAGTAGTCCCGCTGGTCTGATTCATGTCGTCTGAAGCGGCTTTGCAGAGGAGGTCGGTGGGCCATCGGCTCGCCGGCCTCTTCCAGGGCCGCCGGCGCCTGCAGATAGGGGCGCTCCTCGCCGGCCCGGTGGGCTGGCTGGTGGTCGGCTACCTGGGCTCGCTCGCCCTGCTGCTGGTCGCCGCCTTCTGGTCGGTCGACCCGCTCAGCGGGCTGACCGTCAAGGAATTCACCCTCGAAAACTTCGAATCGCTGGTCAACGAACCGGTCTACAAGACGATCGTCTGGCGGACGATCCGCACCGCGCTGCTGGTGACGCTCACCGACGCGGTGATCGCCTTCCCGATCGCCTTCTACATGGCGAAGCTGGCGAGCCGCCGCGGCAAGGCGCTGCTGGTGGTCGGGATCCTGCTGCCGCTCTGGTCCAGCTACCTGGTCAAGGTTTACGCTTGGCGGACGCTGCTCTCGGCCAACGGGCCGATCAACTGGGCGCTGGAACCGCTCGGTCTGCATGGCCCGGGCTACGGGACCACCGCCGTCTGGCTGGTCTTCAGCTACCTCTGGCTCCCGTACATGATCCTGCCGATCTACGCCGGGCTGGAGCGGATCCCGAACTCGCTGATCAGCGCCTCCGAGGACCTCGGCGCCTCCCCCTTCACCACCTTCCGCCGGGTGATCCTGCCGCTCAGCTTCCCAGCCGTGGTCGCCGGCTCGATCTTCACCTTCTCGCTGACCCTCGGCGACTACATCACTCCGCGCCTGGTCTCCAACGACCAGTTCATCGGCAACGTCATCTACTCCAACATCGCCAACAACCAGCCGTTCGCCGCCGCCCTGGCGATGGTGCCGATCGTGGTGATGATCGCCTACCTGCTGGTCGCCCGGAAGCTGGGAGCGTTCGAGCATGTCTAGGCGGCGGCGATGAGGCTCTCGAGACGCTCAAGGATGCTGCTGCGGGTCGCGGTCGCGGTCGGCCTCGCCTTCATCTACATCCCGCTGATCGTGATCGTCATCTACGCCTTCAACTCGAGCAAGATCCTCGCGTGGCCGCCGCCGAGCTTCACCACCCACTGGTTCAGCCAGGCGTTCAAGAACGAAGCCGCGCGGGAAGCGTTCTTCACCTCGCTCAAAGCCGGGGTATTCGCGACGGCGATCGCGCTGGTGCTGGGGACGCTGGCTTCGCTCGCCGTCGCCCGCCACCGCTTCTTCGGCCGCGAGACGATCTCCTTCCTGGTGATCCTGCCGATCGCCCTGCCGGGAATCGTCACCGGCGTCGCGATCAGCAACACCTTCACCCAGGTGCTGAACGTTCCGCTCAGCCTCTTCACCGTGATCGTCGGCCACGCGACGTTCTGCATCGTCGTCGTCTACAACAACGCCGTCGCCCGCCTGCGCCGCCTCTCGGGCTCCTACGAGGAGGCCTCGGCCGACCTCGGCGCCCACACCTGGCAGACCTTCCGCCACGTCACCTTCCCGGGGATGAAAAGCGCCCTGATCGCCGGTGCCCTGCTCGCCTTCGCCCTCTCCTTCGACGAGATCATCGTCACCAACTTCACGATCGGCGCCGGCGAACAGACCCTGCCGATCTGGATCTTCTCCAACCTCTTCCGCCCTCACGAACTCCCGATCGTCAACGCCGTCGCCGTGGTGATGATCCTGATCTCGATCATCCCCGTCTACCTCGCCCACCGCCTCGGCGGCGAAGAGGCCAGCGCCCCGGGCAAAGCGGGCGGTGGCCGCTTCGAGGGCGGCGGCGTCGAGACCGAGGCCACCGCGGTTCCGTAACGGCGTTCGTCCTTATCGGGGCATATGCCCGGGAAAGGACGAACGCCGGTTAAATTAGTGCCCGGAGACGTGGAAGCAGGCCACGTCGTACTGCGACTTCTCGCTGTAGTGCTGACCTCCGGTCCCGCCTTCTTCGCTGTTGAGTTCCGGCTCGTTGAAGGGGGAGCCGGGCGAGGAGGACGAGTGGCCGGGGACGCGGCCGCCTTCCGCCTCGATTTCCTGACACGACTGGCTCGGCGGCCCTTTGCCGGCAGGGTTGCCGCCTCCGGCGAGGGCCGAGGGGACGTAGACACCGAGGACGAGAGCACTGATGACCGCTGCGAGCAGCAACCGTCTCATGACGTGCTCCTTTCGATGTTCCGGCTGATCAGCCGGTTACCGGGTCTACGTCCCTCCTCCGCCTCAAGTTCAATCACTTGAGGCGGAAGGCTGGAGCAGGTGTACCGTTTGGCCATGGCCGTAGAGAAAAGAAGGGGCAACTGGGCCCCGGACGGCCGCGCTGAGCGTGCTGCCGCTCGCCGTGATTACCGAGAGCTCTCCGCGGCCCAGCGGGCAGAACAAGTCTTCGAGTTGTCGCGCCTCATGTCTCAGATCGAGCAATCCGGCCGCCGCCTTTCTGGCCACGATTCATCGCGAAAGAGACAGCCGAAGGCTTAACGAGACGGTGGGAAGTTGCGCGGATCCGGCTTGGCCTCGTCCCGTTCGATCAGCTTTTCGAAGCCGAGGGCGCCGAGAAGATTCCCGAAGCCCTCTCCGATCAGTCCAAGTAGCTCAGCGAGCACGGTCTCAGGCTACCGCCCTACGCTGTTGTGGTGGAAGTTCTCAATCACCTCCGACCCGGATCTGCGGTGGTGTTCTTGGTTCTCGTGCTCGTTGTCTCGATCGTCGCCGGATCGCTGTTGATGATCGCTGTCTGCGTGCTGCTCCTGACGATCTTCGCTGGGCTCGCGTATCGCGCCCGCGTGATCAAACGTAATCTGGAACAGGACCGAGACTGAGCTCGTCTACAGCGGGATGTTGCCGTGCTTGCGCTTCGGCTGGTCGACGCGCTTGCTCTGCAGCATGCGGAGGGCGCGGATCAGCTTCGGGCGGGTCTGGCGGGGCTCGATGACGTCGTCGATGTAGCCGCGCTCCGCCGCTGAGTAGGGGTTGGCGAAGTGGGCTTTGTAGTCGTCGATCAGTTTCTGGCGGCGCTCGTCGGGGGTCGGCGAGTTGGCGATGTCCTTGCGGTAGATGATGTTGACGGCGCCCTCGGGGCCCATCACGGCCACCTCGGCGGTCGGCCAGGCGACGTTGTAGTCGGCCAGCATGTGCTTGGAGTTCATGACGTCGTAGGCGCCGCCGTAGGCCTTGCGGGTGACGACGGTGAGCTTCGGCACCGTCGCCTCGGTGAAGGCGTAGAGCAGCTTGGCGCCGTGGCGGATGATCCCGTTCCACTCCTGGTCGGTGCCGGGCAGGAAGCCCGGCACGTCGGTGAAGGTGAGGATGGGGATGTTGTAGCAATCGCAGGTGCGCACGAACCGGGCCGCCTTCTCGGAGGCCTCGATGTCGAGCACCCCGGCCAGGAAGGCGGGCTGGTTGCCGACGATGCCGACCGGATAGCCGTCGAGGCGGCTGAAGCCGCAGACGATGTTTTTCGCGAAGTGCTCATGGACCTCGAAGAACTCTTCGTCGTCGACGACGCGGGCGATCACGTCGCGCATGTCGTAGGGCTTCTGCGGGTCGTTGGGGACCAGCGTGTCGAGCTCGGCGTCTTCGCGCTCCGGGTCGTCGGAGGGGGCGAACCGCGGCGGCGCCTCGAGGTTGTTCGAGGGCAGGAAGCTCATCAGGTAGCGCACGTCCTCGAGGCAGCTCTCCTCGTCCTCGGAGGCGAAGTGGGCGACGCCCGACTTCGAGTTGTGGCTCATCGCCCCGCCCAGCTCCTCGAACTCGACTTCCTCCCCGGTCACGGTTTTGATCACTTCCGGGCCGGTGATGAACATGTGCGAGGTCTCTTTGACCATGAAGATGAAGTCGGTCATCGCCGGTGAGTAGACGGCGCCGCCCGCGCAGGGGCCCATGATCAGGCTGATCTGCGGGATCACGCCCGAGCACTGGACGTTGCGGACGAAGACATCGCCGTAGGCGCCGAGGGAGACGACCCCCTCCTGGATGCGGGCACCGCCGGAGTCGTTGATCCCGATCACCGGCGCGCCGACCTGGGCGGCCAGGTCCATCACCTTGCACATCTTCTCCGACATCACCTCGCCGAGGCTGCCGCCGAAGACGGTGAAGTCCTGGCTGAAGACGAAGACGGTGCGGCCGTCGATCGTCCCGTGGCCGGTGACGACGGCGTCGCCCCAGGGCCGGTTCTTCTGCATCTCGAAGTCGTAGGTGCGGTGGCGGACGAAGGTATCGAGCTCCTCGAAGGAGCCGGGGTCGAGCAGCTTCTCGATCCGCTCGCGCGCGGTCATCTTGCCCTTCGCGTGCTGCTTCTCGACCGCGGCCTCGGAGGCGGAATGGATCGCCGCCTCTCGCAGCTCGCGCAGGTAGGAGAGCTTCTCGTCGTGGGTTTCGGGGTTCCGCTCGCGCATGGTCGGCCGCCTCGCCAGAGTCCTTGGAGGCAGGCCGCGGCATTCTATTTGCGCGCGGCCCGGCGCGTCCCCAGACAGACGAAGGACCCGCCGGAGCGGGTCCTTCGTGCTTCCACGATGCGCTGCTGACCTTACAGAGCGGCGCTGATGAAGCTCTGACCGGTCAAAGTCCCGCTCAGCAGAACGGGCGCCGCTGCGGCTCCGCCAGCCGGTCGAGCACCGCTTCGAGGTCGGCTGCGGCGAGGCCCGACTCCTCGGAGGCGCGCAGCTCGACCCGGGTCCCGAAGCCCTTCTCGGCCATCCTCACCTCGAGCCCTTCGACGGTCTCGACCAGCTCCGCCAGCTCCGGCTCGGACTTCATCAACGTCCTCGAAACCTCGATCATCGCCCCCGGCTTCCACCAGCGGCGGCGCGTTCCTCCCTCGCCGGGCGGCTGGGATGGAAAGTTCAGCGCCTCGCGCGAGGCATCATCAAATCGGGCACAACCGCCGCCCACCCCCTAGAAAAACGCGCCGCCCTTGTATTCGCCGAAGACCTCGCGCATGGCGCCGCAGACCTCGCCGATCGAGGCGTTGGCTTTGAGGGCGGCGCGGATCGGGTGGAGGAGGTTGCCGTCGCCGCGGGCTACGTCGCGCAGGGACTCGAGCTTGGCGTCGACCTCGGCCTGGTCGCGGTTCTCCTTGAAGGCCGCCAGGCGGGTCAGCTGGCGCTGCTCGGACTCGGGGTCGACCTTGAGGATGTCGACGTCGTCGACCTGGTCGGTGACGAACTTGTTGACGCCGACGATGATGTCCTGGCCGCTCTTGTAGCGCTCGTGGTAGCTGAGAGCTGACTCCTCGATCTCGCGCTGCATGAACTCCAGCGCCTCGACCGAGCCGCCCATCTCTTCGACCTTGTCCATCAGCTCCCAGGAGCGCGCTTCGACCTCGTCGGTCAGCGACTCGACGAAGTAGGAACCGGCGAAGGGGTCGACGGTGTCGGCGGCGCCGGACTCGTACGCGATCACCTGCTGGGTGCGCAGGGCGATCCGCGCGGAGCGCTCGGTCGGCAGCGCCAGCGCCTCGTCGAAGCCGTTGGTGTGCAGTGACTGGGTGCCGCCGCAGACGGCGGCGAAGCCCTGCAGGGCGACGCGGATGATGTTGACCTCCGGCTGCTGGGCCTGCAGCGTCACCCCGCCGGTCTGGGTGTGGAAGCGGATTTTCATCGAGCTCTCGTTCTCGGCCCCGAAGCGCTCTTTGACGATCTTCGCCCACATCCGCCGCACCGCCCGGAACTTGGCGATCTCCTGGAAGACGTTGTTGTGGCCGTTGAAGAAGAAGGCGAGCCGCGGCGCGAACTCGTCGATCTTCAGGCCGCGCTCGAGCGCGGCCTCGACGTAGGCGATCGCGTTGGAGAGCGTGAACGCCACCTCCTGCACGGCCGAGCAGCCCTTCTCGCGGATGTGGTACCCGGAGATGGAGATCGTGTTCCATTTCGGCACGTTCTCGTGGCAGTACTCGAAGATGTCGGTGGTCAGCCGCATCGTCGGCTCCGGCGGGTAGATGTAGTTGCCGCGGGCCATGTACTCCTTCAGCACGTCGTTCTGGACGGTGCCGCGCAGCTTCTCGGAGGGGACCCCCTGTTCCTCGCCGACCAGCTCGTAGAGCAGCAGCAGGACCGCCGCCGGGGCATTGATCGTCATCGAGGTGGAGACGCCGTCGAGCGGGATCTGGTCGAAGCAGATCCGCATGTCCTCGATCGTGTCGATCGGGACGCCGGTGCGGCCGACCTCGCCGAAACAGAGCGGGTCGTCGGAGTCGCGGCCGAGCTGGGTCGGCAGGTCGAAGGCCATCGAGAGCCCGGTCGAGCCGTTCTCGATCAGGTAGCGGTAGCGCTCGTTGGTGTCCTCGGGGGAGGCGAAGCCGGCGTACTGGCGCATCGTCCAGAGCCGGTCCCGGTACATCCCCTCGTGGATGCCGCGGGTGAACGGCGGCTG
>Ga0207702_10000334_pt1 | contig 54042 bp, 47 predicted proteins | sample KBSCornC62_FD_184302 | JGI IMG/M metagenome (GOLD analysis project Ga0207702, IMG submission 184302) | Corn rhizosphere microbial communities from Kellogg Biological Station, Michigan, USA - KBS Corn C6-2 (SPAdes) (version 2) | ecosystem: Host-associated > Plants > Roots > Rhizosphere > Soil ...
GCCATTATCTCTCCATTTGTATCAGTGTTTACGGATATATTGCAGCGGATCGCACGCGAGCGCAAAGGGTTTAGCCGCGGACCAGCGATCGCAGCCATGCCTTGCCGAACAGCAGCAGGATCGAGGCGCCGTAGGCGATCGCGCCGACCGCAATCAGCACCAACAATATGGTTTCATCACGGAATACCGGCAATTGCGCCAGCCAGGCACCGGCGAATTTCGCGGATAGCCATAGTGCCCCCGCCAGGATGAGGCCGGAGGCGAGAAACTTCAGCAGCGCCTGCACCAGCGGCTTGTCGAATTCGAGGTAGCCGGCGCGAACCGCAAAGCCGAGCACCAGCAGCAGATTGATCCAGGCGCCGGTTGCGGTCGCCAGCGCCAGGCCGACCTGCGCCAGCGATCCCATCAACAGCACTTTCAGGGCCAGATTGACCGCAAGCCCGGTCAGCGACGCCTTGACGGGCGTCGCCGTGTCCTTGCGGGCGTAGAACGCCGAGACCGCGCTGCGGATCATCACGAATGGAATGAGGCCTACCGCATAGGCCGCGAGCGTGGCGCCGGCGACCGCGGCGTCGGCTTGTGTGAAAGCGCCGCGCAAAAACACCGCGCGCATGATCAGGTCCGGCACGGTGATGAAGGCGGCGACGAACGGCACCGACGTCAGCAGCGTGAACTCGAAGGCGCGGCGTTGCGACGCCATCGCGCCGGCATCGTCGCCGCCGGCGATCCGCCGCGACATTTCCGGCAGCAGCACGGTGCCGATCGCAATGCCGATCACGCCGATCGGCAGTTGATAGAGCCGCTCGGCGTAGTACAGCGCCGACAGGGCGCCGGCGGCGAGGAAGGTCGCGATGATGGTGTCGGCGAAGATCGCGACCTGGGTGCCCATCGAGCCCAGCGTCGCCGGCCCGATGGCGCGGAAGAACGCCCGGACATCTTCATCGAGCGCGAGCGGCGCGAAACGCGGCAGCCCGCCATGACGCGCGAGATCGCCGGCCAGCAGGAAATACTGCAGGAAGCCGGAGATCAATATGCCCCAGGCGGCGGCGTGGCCGACCGAGGGAAACCACGCGGCCACCGCCAGCGTCGCCATCATCGAGATATTGAGAAAGATCGAGGCGGCCGAAGCGCTGGCATAACGGTGCATCACGTTGAGCATGCCGCCATAGAGCGTCACCAGGGTGATCAAGAGCAGATAGGGAAAGGTGATCCGCGTCAGTTCGATCGCCAGCCGGCGCTGTTCGGAATCGTCGGCAAATCCAGGCGCCAACAGGCTGATGACCTGCGGCATGAACAGCCACGCCACGACCAGCAGGATCACCTGCGACAGGAACAGGAGGGTAAAAATGTGACTGGCGAACAGCCGCGCCGAGCCCTCCCCGTCCTTGCCATGGACGTGGGCATAGGCCGGAATGAACGCGGTGTTGAAGGCGCCTTCGGCGAAGATCGCGCGAAACACGTTCGGCAGCCGCCAGGCGACGTAAAACGCGTCGGCGACCGGTCCTGCGCCGAGGAACGCCGCGAGCATGATGTCGCGCGCGAGCCCGGTCAGCCGCGAGAGAAGGGTATAGCCGCCGACGGTGAAGATGCGACCGAGCATGAGCGCTTCTACCGCAAGCGGTGGCGCTTCAAAACGGCCAAATCAGGCGGAAACCGCGCCACGCACAGCCCTGATGATCCGATCCTGGGTCGGCTCGTCGAGATAGGCGTGCATCGGCAGGCTGATGACGTCGTCGGACAGTTTTTCGCTGACCGGCAGGCCGCCCTCGGCGACCGGATAATCCCTGTAGGCGGTCTGCTGATGCATCGATTTGACGTAATAGATCGCGGTCGGAATGCCCTGCGCCTTCAGGTCAGCGGCAAAACCGTCGCGGTCGACGCCCGCGGGCAGGCGGATGGTGTACTGCGCCCAGACCGAACTGCAGTCCTTGGCCAGATGCGGCACGGTGACGACATTGCCGAGGCCCCGCGCATAACGCTCCGCGACCTTGTTGCGGGCGGCGATCTCGTCGTCGAAGATTTTCAGCTTCTCGATCAGGATCGCGGCCTGCATGGTGTCGAGCCGCCCGGTCAATCCGAGGCGGACATTGTCGTATTTATCCGAACCCTGGCCATGGACGCGGATGCTGCGCAGGGTGGCGGCGAGTTCGGCATCGTCGGTGAAGATCGCGCCGCCATCGCCGAAACAGCCGAGCGGCTTTGCCGGGAAAAAGCTGGTCGCGGTAGCATGGCCGTAGGTGCCGAGCCGGCGGCCCTTGTAGCTCGCGCCAAAGCCCTGCGCCGCGTCGTCGAGCACGAACAGGCCCTCGGCCTCGGCGACCGCCGATATGGCGTCATGATCGGCGCTCTGCCCGAACAGGTCGACCGGAATCACCGCCTTGGGTTTCAGGCCCTGCTTCTTTGCCGCCGCCACGCCGCGTTTCAGCGAAGCCGCATCCATATTGAACGTCGCTTCATCGACGTCAGTGAATACCGGGCTGGCGCCGGTCAGCGCCACCGCCTCGCCGGTCGCGCAAAACGTAAAGGACGGGCAGATCACCGCATCGCCGGGACCGATATTCTTCGCCATCAGCACCATCAGCAGCGCATCGGTGCCGCTGGCGCAGCTCACCACATGCTTCGCGCCGGAGAATTTTGCCAGTTGCGCCTCGAGCTCGGTCACTTCCGGCCCGTTGATGAACTGGCAATGCGCGAGCACGCGCGCCACCGCCTCGTCGATCGATTTGCCGAGCCTGCGGCGCTGCGCGCCGATATCGATGAAGGGCACGGGTTTTAAGGTCATATGCTGGTTCATGACGCCTTCGAAGAAAAGTTGGAGGTTGGATCAGCCGACGACGCGGCGTGGGCCCTTAACAGCAGCGGCCGCGGCGGGTTTTGCCGGGGTTTCCAGGCAGCGGATCGCGATTTCGAGGCTGGCGACGCCTTCGTCGCCGGTCACCGCGGGCACGCCGCCGCCGCGAACCGCCGAGAGGAACGCGATCAGTTCGGCGCGCAACGGCTCGTCATGTCCGACCGGCAAATGCCGCATCGAATAGCTGCCGTCCGGCTTGAAGCCGAAACATTCGGTGACCTGGCGGGTCAGCAGATCGCCCATGACATATTTGCCGCGGGTCGCCACCGTGACATTGCGCGCCTTGAACGGCGTCAGCCAGTTGGTGTTGATATGCGCCAATACGCCCGAGGCGGTGCGGAACTGCAACAGCGCGATATCCTCGCGCTCGGCGACCGCACTCGACAGTTGCGGCTGCACCTCGACGATATCGGACTCGGTGAACCAGCGGATCAGGTCGATGTCGTGCACCGCGAGGTCGATGACCACGCCGACGTTCGACATCCGCGGCGGGAACGGACCGACGCGGGTGATCGCGATCGAAAGGATGTCCTCGCCGGAGATCGCCTGCTTGATCGCGGCGACCGCCGGATTGAAGCGCTCGACATGGCCGACCATCAGCGTCACGCCGGCGCGCTTGGCGGCGCTGACGATCTCCTCGCCCTCCTCCACCGTGGACGCGATGGGCTTTTCGACCAGCACATGAATGTTGTGCGCCATGGCGGCGAGCGAGATCTCGTGATGCAGATGGGTCGGCGCCGCGATGGTGACGGCATCGACGCCTGCCGCGAACAATTCGTCGACGGTCTCGAAGGTTTTGCAGCCTGTCAACTCGGTGACCCGGGTGCGATGCGCCGGCAGCGGATCGACCACGCCGACCAGCGTGGTGTCCGGCAGGCCGGCCAGCACGCGGGCATGATTGCTGCCCATGACGCCGGCGCCGATCACGCCGACGCGAAGCACGCGTTTCGCATCAGTCTTCCCGCCCGATGCGGCCCCTTTAGAACTCATCCCGTCGACCCCGGTATTGTCATCACGAACGCCCCGGGGGTTCTCCTAGCATGCCGTCATAAATGTGGCGAATGCCCTGAGCAAATCCGGAACACGTTTTGATTCAAAGAATTACACTGCTTCTTTGGCCGAATAGCCGGCCTGCGAGGCAAAATTGCCCGCTTTGCCGCTCAGGAGCGCTGGTAATCGTCCTCGATGCGGATGATGTCGTCCTCGCCCAGATAGCTTCCGGTCTGGACCTCGATCAGTTCCAGCAGGATCTTGCCGGGGTTTTCGAGCCGATGGACTGCGCCGATCGGGATGTAGATCGATTCGTTCTCGTGCACCGTCTTGACCAGTTCATTGACGGTAACCCGCGCCGTGCCGCGCACCACGATCCAGTGCTCGGAGCGATGGTGATGTTTTTGCAGCGACAGCCGGCCGCCTTCCTTCACCGTGATGCGCTTGACCTGGTGGCGATCGCCATTGTCGACCGACTGGTAAGAACCCCAGGGGCGATGCACCTTGAGGTGATTCTGCGTCACCTCCGGCGCCACCGTCTTGACCCTGGCGACCAGCCGCTTCAACCCGTTGGCATCCTTTTGCCGCGACACCAGCACCGCGTCCTCGGTCGCCACCACGACGAGATCGTCGACGCCCTCCAGCGCGACCAGCGCCTTGTCGGTCACCACGTTGCAGTTGCGCGAATCCTCGAACACGGCTGCGCCCTGCGCCGCATTGCCCTGGGCGTCCTTGTCGGACAGTTCCCACACCGCGTGCCAGGAGCCGACGTCGGACCAGCCGCAGGCCACCGGCACCACCGAGGCGCGCGCGGTCTTTTCCATCACGGCGTAGTCGATCGAGATCGCCAGCGCCTTTTCAAACGATTCGGGATCGAGCGTCACGAAGCCGAGATCGCGGCCCGCCTTGCCGACGGCTTCTCCGATCGCCGCAACGCTGTCGGCGTCGACCTTGCGGTATTCGTCGAGCAGCACCGAAGCGCGGAACATGAAGTTGCCGCTGTTCCAGAGGTAGCCCGCGTCGATATAGCCGGCGGCGGTCGCCGGATCGGGCTTTTCGACGAATTTTGCGACGGCGCGAACCTCACCCGCGATCACCTTGCCGGGACTGATGTAGCCATATTCGGTCGCCGCCCGCTCGGGCTGGACGCCGAAGGTCACGATGTGGCCGCTACTGGCGGCGACCAGCCCCTGCCGGCAGGCGGCGATGAAGGCCGCCGTGTTCTGCACGACGTGATCGGCGGCCAGCGCCAGCACGATCGCATCGCCATCGCGCGCTTCCGCAAACGCCGCGCCCGCCGCGATCGCCGGACCGGAATCGCGCCGCACCGGCTCGAGCAGGATGTCGGCCTCGCGGCCGATCTCGGCCAGCTGCTCCAGCACCATGAAGCGATAGGCCGCGTTGGTGATGACGATCGGCCGCTCGAACAGGCCTTCATCCGACACCCGCAGCACGGTGTCCTGGAAAGTGGAGCGTTTGCCGAACAACGGCAAAAACTGTTTGGGACGGACCTCGCGCGAGGCAGGCCACAGCCGGGTTCCGGCGCCGCCGCACATGATCAGAGGAATAATTCGTTGGTCCATCGGCGTTTCAAATCCTGTAGTAGCCGCGATACCACGCGACGAATTCGGCGATGCCGTCCGCAATCGAGACCCCGGGCTTCAGGCCGGTGTCGCGCAGGAGGTCGCTGACATCGGCAAAAGTCTGCGGAACGTCACCGGGCTGCATCGGCAGCATATCCTTTACGGCGCTACGGCCCAACTGCTTCTCCAGAAGCGCCACCACGTCGAGCAATTCTTCCGGGTGCTGGTTGCCGATATTATAGATCCGCGCCGGCGCAGCCCCGGCGGGCCCGGCAGGCGGAACGTGATCGATCAGACGCAATACTATACGGCTGGCGTCCTCGATATGGGTGAAATCCCGGCGCATCCTGCCATGGTTAAAAAGCTTGATCGGCCTGCCCTCGATAATGGCTTTGGTAAACAGGAAAATCGCCATGTCGGGCCGGCCCCACGACCCGTAGATGGTAAAGAACCGCAGGCCGGTGACCGGCAGCCGGTAAAGATGGCTGTAGGAATAGGCCATCATCTCGTTGGCCTTCTTGGTCGCGGCATAGAAGCTGAGGGGATGATCGGTCATGTCGCCGACCGAAAACGGCACCTTGGCGTTGGCGCCATAGACCGAAGACGACGATGCGTACAGCAGATGACGGCATTGGTTGCGCCGGCATCCTTCCAGCAGATTGCCGAAGCCCTGCAGATTGGCGTCGACATAGGCATCGGGCTGCTCGATGGAATAGCGCACGCCCGCTTGCGCGGCCAGATGCACCACCTCGGCGAAGCGATGCCTGGCGAACAGCTCGGCCACGCCAGCGCGATCGGCGAGGTCGGCCTGCACGAAGGTGAAGCGCGGATCGGCGCGCAGGATTTCGAGGCGCGCCTGCTTGAGCTTTGGATCATAATAGGCGTTGAGGTTGTCGAGACCGACGACGTCGCGCCCTTCGCCGAGCAGCCGGCGCGCGATGTGAAAGCCGATGAAGCCCGCCGCACCCGTGACCAATATCGTCCGATCCGACATCGTATCCCCAAAACCTCGGGCGCGGCCGGCCCCCGCGCGCCTTGGGCCTCTTTACCCACTGTGCGGAGGGGGTCGCAAGTGCCGGTTTGTGCGGCTATTGCCAGATTGGCTTTAAAACCATACCAAGGCGGCGAAGTTCGGCGCGCGGCGCCGGGTTGCGCTGCTTTTTGCCCACTTCCACGTCACATGAAGCGCGGATGCGATGCGCCAAATCCTGCTTTCCGTTCTCAAAATCCTGATCTCGGCGGCGCTGTTGTACCTCGCGTTGCGCAAGGTCGACCTCACCGCGCTTGCGGAGCGCATCGACCTTGCAAGTCTCGGCTGGCTGGCGCTCGCCATCGCCGTGACCTTCCTGCAGATGTTTGCAGGCGCGTTGCGATGGCGCGAGCTCTCGGCCGAATGCGACGCTCCGCTCACGACCCGGCAGGCGATGCACTACAATGTGATCGGAAGTTTCTTCAACCAGACGCTGCCCTCCTCGATCGGCGGCGACGCGATGCGGCTCTGGCTGGTCGCGCGCGGCGGCGCGGGGTGGCGCGCGGCGACCTATTCGGTTTTCGTCGATCGCGCCGTCGGCCTGATTGCGCTGGCGATCGTCGTCGTCGCGAGCCTGCCGTGGAGCTATAATCTGATCCGCGATCCGGACGGCCGTTCGGCGTTGCTGTTGGTTGATTTCGCAGCCCTTGCCGCCGGCGCGGGATTTCTGCTGCTCGGCCGATTGCCGTGGCCTTGGCTCAGGACATGGTGGGGCACGCATCATTTCTACGCCTGTTCGGTGATCACCAACCGCGCATTGTTCAGCGCGCAGCGCGGACCGAAGCTCGCGGTCTACTCGCTCATGGTTCACGTCCTCACCGTCGTGATCGCCTGGTGCGTGGTCCAATCGATCGCCGCGCCGGTGTTGTTCGGCCAGGCCTTTCAGCTGGTGCCGCCGGTCATGCTGATCACGATGATGCCGATCTCGATCGCCGGCTGGGGGGTTCGCGAGGCGACCATGGGGCTAGCGTTCGACTATGCCGGGCTCGCCACCAGCGAGGGTGTCAACGTATCGCTGCTGTTCGGCTTGGTATCGTTCATCGTCGGCGCGATCGGCGGGCTGGTGTGGATCTTCAGCGCCGAGAAGGCGGCCAAGGGCGCAGCGCCGGTCGAGATTCCCGAGCCTGTCCATATTCCCGAATAGGCCGGCGCGCTCAGGATGACCCTTTTCGAATTGCCCACCTCGCTTGTTGCTCTCGTCGCCGCCGCCCTGCTGTCGGCCGCGATCATCCTGGCGATCCGTCCGCTGTTGCTGCGCTTTGCGCTGGCGCGGCCCAACGCGCGGTCGTCGCACCGCGTGCCCACGCCGCAGGGCGCGGGCATCGCGGTGATCGCAGCAGCGCTGCTGGCGGCCTTTGCCATCATGATCTGCACGGGCGCCGCGGAACTGCAAATCCCGGCCGCGGTTTTCGCGGCGGTACTGTTTATCGCGATCGTAGGCCTTGCCGACGACATCAAGTCGATCGAAGTGGCGCCGCGCCTGCTGCTGCAGGGCGCTGCCGTCGCCGCCATCATCTTGACGGCTTCCGCCGACCTGCGGATCGTTCCCGCCTGCCCGTTCTGGATCGAGCGCGCGGTGCTGCTGCTGGCCGGCCTCTGGTTCGTCAACCTCGTCAATTTCATGGACGGACTTGACTGGATGACGGTGGCCGAGATCGTACCGGTCACGGCCGCCATGATGATGCTCGGCGCGCTCGGCGAATTGCCCGCCGCCGCCACGCTGGTCGCGGCGGCGCTGTGCGGCGCGATGCTTGGTTTTGCGCCGTTCAACCGGCCGGTAGCCAAAGTTTTTCTCGGCGACGTCGGCAGCCTGCCGATCGGTCTCCTGCTCGGCTGGTGCCTGTTGCAGCTCGCCTGGCACCAGCAATTTGTCGCGGCCCTGCTGCTGCCGCTGTATTACCTGCTCGACGCGACGGTGACGCTGTTGCGCCGGATCAGGCGGGGTGAGCCGTTCTGGGCGGCGCATCGCAGTCATTTCTATCAGCGCGCCACCGACAACGGCTTTACGGTATGGCGCGTGATCGGCGAAGTGTTCGCGCTCAACATTGCGCTCGCGGCGCTTGCGATCGGATCGATCTCAGCCCCCTCGGTCGCGATCAAGATCGGACTGCTGGTGATCGGCGGCATCGCGGCGTCGGCGGTGATGGTGCGGTTTTCCCGGCCGCGTTCACCGTAACGATTACGCGGCGGTCGAACCGAACTCGGGCACCGCATCCTTCAGGATAGCGCGGATGGTCACGCGGTCGTCGTGCGCGATCGCCTGCTCCAGCATCGCGATCCATTTGCGCAGCGCCTGCATCGGCGGCTCGTTCGGCTTGGCGGCCATGATGCCGGCAACGCCGATCTCGACCGGCGGCTCTTCGACCGCAAACAGGATTTCGTTGAGCCGCTCGCCCGGCCGCATGCCCGTGAACACGATCTCGACGTCGTGGCCGGGCTCCAGCCCCGACAGGCGGATCATCCGCTCGGCCAGTTCGACGATCTTGACCGGGTGGCCCATGTTGAGCACGTAGACCGCGACGTCGGCGCGCGCCGGCGTCAGCGCGTGGGTCGCCGCCGTCAGCACCAGATCGCAGGCCTCGCGAATGGTCATGAAGTAGCGGACCATGTCGGGATGCGTCACCGTCACCGGTCCGCCGGCCTCGATCTGCGCCTTGAATTTCGGCACCACCGAACCGTTCGACGCCAGCACATTGCCGAACCGCACCGAGATGATGCGCATCCGCGGCCCGCCGCCGGCCCGCGTCGCCAGGTCGTGATCGAGCGCCTGACAATACATCTCGGCAAACCGCTTGGTGAGGCCGAGCATCGACACCGGCTCGATCGCCTTGTCGGTGGAGATCATCACCATCGCCTTGGCGCCGGTGGCAAGGGCTGCATCGGCGACGTTCACCGAACCGAAAATGTTGGTCTTGACGCCCTCGCTCCAATCGCGTTCGAGGATCGGCACGTGCTTGAGCGCCGCGGCATGGAACACGATGTCGGGCTTGAATTCGGCCATCAGCCGCATGATCCGCTCGCGATCGCGGATGTCGGCGATCCGGCCCTCGATGTCGGCGCCGGTCCCGCGCGCGGTCAGCGCCTCGGTGATCGCATACAGCGCCGGCTCGGAATGCTCGATCACCAACAGCCGCGCGGCGCCGAAGGTCGCGACGCGGTTGCAGATCTCGGAGCCGATCGAACCGCCGCCGCCGGTGACGATCACGGCCTTGCCTTTCACAAGTTCTTCGAGGCGGGCATAATCGATTTCGACGCTCGAACGCAGCAGCAAATCCTCCACGTCGACCGTGGTGAGGCGCGGCGTATCGCCGGCTTCGAGCGACGGCAGGCGGCTGACGATCAGGCCGAGTCGCCGCGCCCGCATCAGCACGGCTTCCGGATGCGATTCCGGCTCGAACGCCGATGGCGTCATCACCAGGCGCAGGATCGGCTTGCCGCGGCGGGCGAAATCGCGGATCACGTCCTCGACGTCGTCGATGCCGCCCAGCACCGGCAGATTGCGGATCGACTGGCCCCGATCGGCCATCGACGGCGACAGCACGCCGACCGGCCAAACGCTCGTGACCGCGCCATTCTCGATTCCGCGCAACAGCACCTCGGCGTCCGCGGCGCGGCCGACCAGAAGCGCCGGCGAGGCGCCCTCGGTGCGGGCCTGGTGGCGGACCCTCGTGTAGCGAAAATACCGGTACGCAAAGCGCAACGCGCTGAGGAACGATATTTCGAGGAACCAGTACAGGATGATGGTGATCTTGCCGGCGAAGAAGGTGCCGCGAACATTGGGCGCGACGAAGATGTAGTCGAGCACCAGCAGCGCGAGTGTCAGCGCGGAAGCGACGCGCATGATGTTGAGCGCGTCCGGCAGCGAAATGAAACGCCATTTCGTCGTGGTCAGGTTGAAGACGTAACAGACCACGATGCTGAACAGGATGAAATAGGGCAGGATTTGCAGCAGCAGCGGCAGGCGCTCGTGGAAACCCAATCCCCCCTCGAAGCGCACGTAGAAGGCAACGAACAGCGCAGCCGCCGTCGCCAGCGCGTCATGCAGCGCAATCAACGCGTTGCGCGAGGTCAGGCTTGAAAGACGCGTCATGTCGCTGGCCGCAGGCAAACAATGGCTGGTGGACTTGCTGCTGATAACTCATCTTTCCCGTGCATGCCAGCCGTCCTCATCTGGCGAAACCGGCCGGCGCGGCGTCGCGAAGGCCCTGCCCGAGCAGGGTTCCCCCGGCGATACCGACGCCGAGGACATACATCCAGCCTTCATGAAAATCGAACAGGTGAGAATTGAACAGCGAGGTGAATATGTTTTGCACCACCACCAGCAATCCGACACAGGCGATCAGCCCTTCGCCGCGGAACATCAGCAGGTGCACCAGCCACATCGCGTACAGCACGACAATTCCGGCCGCGCCCCACTGAACCGCGACGTTGAGCGTCTGGTTGTGCGGGTTGCCGATGATCTCGGCGGAGGCGCCGGTCTGGCCGATCGCGGCCTGCTCGAACAGCCCGCGCGTCGATCCGGTGCCGTGCCCGATCACCGGTGCCTCGGCAAAGAACCGCAGCGACTTGCGCCAGAATTCTAGCCGCATGCCCATCGACGTCGCGGCGTTTTGCTCCCTGTACAGATGATACTGACCGGCAAAGGATCCGATGGTCTGGCGCAGTTGCGGCGACCCGGTCCAGGCCAGCGCCGCCAGTACGATGCCAGCGCAGGCGATGATCGCGATGCTTCGCCACTTCAGGTGTAGCGCCGCGAACACCGCCAGCATGATCGGCATCGTCACCAGCGCAGTTCGCGACACGATGACGAATGCCATGTTGACGACGAAACTCAGCGCCAGCGCCGTCAACAACAAAGCCGGCCATTTTTTTCCGGCGCGCAGCTGGGTTATCACGGGAAAAGCCAGCGCCACCGCGCACAGCGCGAATTCCTGGCTCTGGTCGATATAATTCTTGACAAAGATGCCGCGCTCCTGGGTTTCCAGCGTCGCCTTCATGGTCCACGCCGGGTGGAACGCGACGATCCACGACATCACCATCAAGAGGCTGCAGGAAACCAGGAATGCCGTGAACACCCACATGACGCGCGGCGAGCGTTGGTAGCGATAGAACAGCAGCGGCAGCACCAAAAGCTTTGTCGTGGGCAGGATCGCATACGTCCGCGCGCCCCACGGCGCGTCCGACCACAGGGTCCCGGCCACAGCCAGCGCAAACAGCGCCACCGGCAGCAGGCAGATCGGCTGCTTCAGCGACGCCAAAAACGCCCGCGGCGCGATCGTCGGTGCGACCGCGATCAGCCATATCGCGATGAAGATACCGGCGAGCGACGTCGACCATGGCAGGAACAGCGCGATCAGGACGGCGACGACATCGGCCGCCTTCGCCCAGGCCAACGGATCGCGCCAGGCCGGCCGCACCGAGCCTTGCTGCGCCACCGCTGCGTCGGCGTTCACGTCCGGCCGCTCCGGGCGCGATCGACCAGCGAGGTCGTGCTGTGGCCCGCCAAAATCTCGACCAGCCTCACCTCGCCGCCGTGAGCCTCGACGATCTCATGGCCGACGACCTGCTCGCGGGTATAGTCGGCGCCCTTGACCAGCACGCTCGGCTTGACGTGCGTGATCAATTCGAGCGGCGTGTCCTGTTCGAACACCGCGATGAGGTCGACCGCCTCCAGCGCCGCCAGCACTTCGGCGCGGGCGCGCTCGTTCTGCACCGGGCGATCGGCGCCCTTGAGCCGCTTGACCGAGGCGTCGCTGTTGAGGCCCACGATCAGCCGGTCGCAGGTCGCGCGCGCCGCCGTCAACAGCTTGACGTGGCCGGGATGCAGGATGTCGAAGCAGCCATTGGTGAAGCCGATGCGCAGGCCTTGCTTGCGCCACTCCATGAGCTGCGCGTCGAGTTCGTCCGCCGTCGCGACGATTTTTTCTTCGGCCGCGAGAAACGCATGCGGCAGGATCTTGCGGCGCAATTCCGCCCGCGTCACCACGGCAGCGCCCTGCTTGCTGACGGCAACGGCGGCCGCCGCATTGGCCATCCGCAGCGACGTGTCCCAGTCGGCGCCCGCCGCCAGCGTCACCGCCAGCACCGCGGCCACCGTATCGCCGGCGCCGGAGACGTCGCGAACCCGGACCGGCAGGCCCGGGACGTGAATGGCCTCGCCATTGCGCGGCACCAGCGTCATGCCGCGCTCGCTTTGCGTCACCAGCACGGCCTCGCAATCGGCGAGCTGCATGATCTCCTGCGCGCCGTCGCTGATGCTTTTGTCGGTGTCGGCGCGGCTGCGGGTGGCTTCGGAAAATTCCTTGCGGTTCGGCTTGAGCAGGGTCGCGCCGCGATAGATCGCGAGATTGGCGCTCTTGGGGTCGACGATCACGCGCTTGCCGAGCTTTTTCGCCGCATCGATCACGTGACGGATCACGCGCGCGGTCAGCACGCCCTTGGCATAGTCGGACAGCAGCACGATGTCGGCGCGCGGCAACAGCGGCAGCACGGCGTCGATCAGCTTCTGCTCGACCGCCGCGGAAGCCGGCGCGGTCGATTCCCAGTCGGCGCGCAGCATGTGGGTCGAAAAATGCTCCGAGACAAAACGCACCTTGCGCGTCGTCGGCCGGCCCGGATCGGACACCAGCGCGCTTTCGATCCTGTCTTCCTGCGCCAGTTCGGCTTTCAGCCTGGCGCCGGCATCGTCCTCGCCCACCAGGCCGACGAACAGGCAGCGCGCGCCAAGCGAGGCGATATTGCGCGCCACGTTGCCGGCGCCGCCGATATCGGTCTCGCTGCGCTGCACGGCAATCACCGCGGCCGGCGCTTCCGGCGAAATCCTGGACACCTCGCCATAGACGAATTCGTCGAGCATGAGATCGCCGACGCACAGCACGGTCTGGCGGGTCATGGCTTGCGACAGGGCGTCAAAATCGAACATTTTGCTCGTTCTCTGTTGGCTTCGGCGCCGTCAGCGGAAACGGTCGGGCCGGTCGAGAAATTCCCTGACGTAGCTACCTACCGAATCTTCCAGCGCCGTGAAGCCGCCATTGTACCCGGCGCGTTGCAGCCGATCGACCTCGCTTTGGGTGAAGTATTGATAACTGTCCCGGATCGATTCGGGCATATCGATATATTCGATGTTAGGCTTCGCCCCCAGCGCGGCGTAAGCGGCCAACATCAGGTCTTTAAAGCTGCGCGCCTTGCCGGTTCCGACGTTGAAGAGACCGCTGACCGATGGCGTCGCCAACAGCCACATCATCACCCGCACCACGTCGTCGACATAGATGAAGTCGCGCCGCTGGTCGCCGTCCGCGATGCCGTCGCGATGCGACTTGAACAGCTGCACCCTCGCGCCCGACCTGATCTCGTCGAAGCGCTTTGCGAGCACGCTCATCATCGCGCCCTTGTGATATTCATTGGGCCCGAACACGTTGAAGAATTTCAGGCCGGCCCATTGCGGCGGCAGCCTCTCGCCGCGCGCCGCCCGCTCCGCCACCGCCATGTCGAACAGATGCTTGCTCCAGCCGTAGAGGTTCATTGGCCGCAACGTCCTGAGCGTCGCAAGTTGCGGGTCATCGGCAAAGCCTTGCGCGCCGTCGCCATAGGTCGCGGCCGACGAGGCATAGATGAACGGGGTCGAGTGCACCGTGCACCAGTCGAGCAGCCGCATCGACAGCCGGAAATTGGTTTCGATGACGAGGTCGCCGTCGGTCGCAGTGGTCTCCGAAATGGCGCCGAGATGGAGCACGGCATCGAGCCGGCGGCCGTTGAGCCAGGCCGGCAATTCGGAAGGCGGCAGGATGTCGGCCAACTGGCGCTTGGCGAGGTTGCGCCATTTGCCGTCATGGCCCAGGAGGTCGCAGACCGCGACGTCGCTGCGGCCCGCATCATTCAGCGCGGCCACGACGTTCGATCCGATAAAACCGGCACCCCCGGTCACCAACAGCATGCAGAAGTCCCCACGCGTATCGCAGCGGCAGCTTTGCCCCAGTCCTGTCCGGCAAGCAAATTGGGCCGCCGACGGCCGTGGACGCTGCCGCCTGACTTTACCTGCCGCCGGGGAGCGGCTACCGACAGGGCCGAATCGGCATCCATTAATACATGAACCAGGATTCATCATACCAGGCAACGCGCGAGGATGCGGCCGACACCAGGCCGATCCTGATCGTGCCCTATATGTGGATCGGCGACTTTGTGCGCGGGCACACCGTCGTCAGGGTGCTGAAGCAGCGCTGGCCGAACCGCCCCGTAGATGTGCTGGTGACCTCCCAATGCGCCCCACTGGTCGATTACATGCCCGGCGTGCGCGCTGGCGTGGTCTGGGACCTGCCGCGGCGGCGGCTGGCGGTCGCCAAGCAATTCGCCCTGGCGGGCCGGTTCCGGGCCAGCAACTACGCCACCGCGCTGGTGCTGCCCCGGACCTGGAAATCGGCCATCGCGCCGGCGCTGGCGGGCATCCCGGAGCGGATCGGGTTTGTCGGAGAAGCCCGATTCGGCCTCATCAACCGCTGGCGCTGGGGTGAACGCCGCCTGCCCCGCTTCATCGACAAGAACGCCGCCCTCGCCTTGCCCGACGGCGCGCCGCTGCCGCCGGAATGGCCGGTGCCGCAACTGCAGGTTTCGGTCGAGGAAAGCCGCCGCTGGCGGCAGGCCAACGGGCTCGGCGACGGCCTGGCGATCGCCTTGGCGCCGGGATCGATCGGCTCGTCCAAGCGCTGGACTTATTATGCCGAAGCCGCAAAGCGCTTCGCCGAACAGGGTTTTGACGTCTGGGTGGTCGGCGGCCCCGCCGAACAACAGATGGCGGCGGAGATCGTTGCCGCCGGCGGATCGCGGGTCCGCGACCTCACCGGGCATGATTTGCGTAACGGCATTCTGGCAATGGCCGCAGCCAGCGTCGCGATCTCGAACGATTCGGGCCTGATGCATATCGCGGCCGCGATCGGCACGCCGACCATGGGCATTTTCGGTCCCACCAGTCCCCATCTCTGGGCACCGTTGAACGGGCTGGCGGCAACCATCCAGACCAGGACCGTCGTGCCGTGCCAGCCCTGCCACCGCCCGGTCTGCACCATGAACGACCATCGCTGCATGCGCGATATCCCTGCAATCGATGTGGTCGAGACCGCGCGCCGCGTGCTGGCCGAGACTGCCGCGCAACGGGGCATGTGATTCCGGCATCTTGCTCGCCGAAGCTGGCGTCATAAGATCGGCGCAAGCAGGAAGGGAGCCAGGTGATGAGCGATATCCGCTTCGGATTTCAGGCGGCGGCCGCGGGAGACGGCTCCGAGACCGACCAGGAACTCTATCAGGACCTGCTGGACGACTGCGCGCTCGGCTCGCGCCTCGGCTACGACGCCGCCTGGCTGCTGGAACACCACTTCAGCGACTACTATCCGACGCCGAGCCCGCTGCTGCTGATGGCGCACGTCGCCGCCAGATTTCCCGACCTGTCGCTCGGCACCTCCGTGCTGGTGCTGCCCTGGTATCATCCGCTGCGGCTGGCGGAAGAAATCTCCATGCTCAACAGCCTCACGCGCGGCACCTTGCATCTCGGCATCGGACGCGGCACCGCGAAAATGGAATACGACGCCTACGGCGTCGACATGAACGAAGGCCGCGTGCGCTTTGCGGAAATTTTCCAGATCGTCGAGCACGGGCTGAGCGGGAAAGAATTCACCCACCATGGAAAATTCTGGAACATCGACCGTCCGATCCGGCTGCGCCCGGAGCCGATCAGGAAGCCGGTGAAGTTTTACGGCGCGATCGGAAGCCCCGCGAGCGCCGAGGTGATGGGCGATCTCGGCATCGCGCCGATTTGTCTCTCGACCTTTCCCGACGGACTGCTGACAAAAATCCTGGAGCGCTGGCGGAAGCGCGCCGGCCGCAAGGCCGATGGTGCGATCCTGCCCATCTCCGTGAAAATGTTCGTCGCCGACACCGACGAGGAGGCGCGCGAAATGGGACGGCGCCACTACCCTGCCTATTTCGCGTTGCAGGCCGATCATTACGAGGCCGACGCCAACCCCTGGACCGACATTCCCGAATACGCTGATTTCAGCCGGATGTTCGCCAACTTGCGCAAGCTGACCGATCCGGCCAATCTCGATCCGTTTCTTGATTCCAACCTGGTCGGCAGTCCCGAGACGATCTGCCGCCGCATCGACGCGCTGATCGCGCTCGGCTTCAACTATTTCATGGTGTCGAGCGCGACGCCCGGCACGCCGGTGGAATTGCGCCGTCGCATGATGACCCGTTTTGCCAAGGAAATCTGTCCGCGCTATTCGCGGGCGATGGCGGAGATCGCGTGAGCCAGATCCGTCAGCTCAGCGTACGGTAGACTTCCACGATCCGCGCCGCCTCGGCATCGAGACTGAATTTTGCGATCACCCGCTCGCGGCCGCGCGCGCCCATCGCGGTGCAGGCGGCGGGATCGCGCAGCAACGGCTCGAGTGCCGCGACGAGCGTATCGGCATCGCCCGGCGGGATCAGCACGCCGCTGATGCCATCCTCGACCACAAGTTCGGCGGCGCCGGCGCGCGCGGCCACCAGCGCGGCGCCCGCCGACATCGCCTCGATCAGCGTCAGGCCAAAACCTTCGTTGCGCGAGGTGAAGGCATAGATCGTCAGCCGCTGATACCAGCGCTGCACTTCTGCGATTTCCAGTTCGCCGGTGATGACGATGCGCGATTGCAATCCCGCCGACTCGATGCGTTTTTTAAGTTCGCTCGCGAATCCGCTCTGCTCCACCGCGACCGCGCCGACGATGACCGCCGTGAAATCGGGATAATTCGGCAGCAAGCGGCACATCGCCTCGACAAACACGTCGGTGCCCTTTTGTGCCCGCACCCGGCCGAAGCAGCCGATCGCGAAGCGGCCCGGCAGACCTGCTTCCGCGAATGCCGCGGCGCGGTCGGCCGGCGGCGCGTAGCGATCGGTATCAACGCCATGCGGGATCACGGTCGCGCTGCGCTTGAGGAAGGATGCTGACACATCTGAAGTTGCGATGATCGCATCCGTTCGCCGGATCAACCAGCGCGTGATCCAGCTGTGGTGACGTTGCGCCGCCGAGGTGAACACCAGTTTTAGCGGCCAGCCGAGCGCACGCAGCACGACGCCAATGATCATCTCGTTGTTGCGCCGCGCATGCCAGATCAGCGGCGTGCGCCGGCGCCATAACGCAAACAGATCCGCCACGCCCATCCGCGCGATACCATCAGGCGCATCGGGGCCGAGCCACGCCGCGCACAGCATCGAGGCCAGTTTCGGCGCCACCATGCGATTGGTGGCGGTGACGCCGGAATAGCGCCGGTGCAGGTTAGGCACGATCAGTTGCAGATCGGCGGCGGAAATGGTCTCGATCGGCACAAAAAACTCCGTTTCGCGCAACTCCTATACGCAACATTAAGCATAGTGGCCAGTTCAGGCCTGCCGAAACCCACTCTTCACCGCGGCCCGGCTAGCATCGCACCCATATCAGGGAACGGGTAAGCCCATGACCGTGCTTGTCACCGGCGGCGCCGGCTATATCGGAAGTCACATGGTTCGCGCGCTGGTGGACGCCGGCGAAAGCGTCATCGTGATCGACAATCTGTCGACCGGCTTTTCCAATTTCCTGCCCGAGGGTGTGCCGCTGTTCATCGGCGACGCGGCCGACGAGAACCTCGTCGAGGGCGTGATCACCTCACACGAGGTCGAGAGCATCATCCATTTCGCCGGATCGGTCGTGGTGCCGGACTCGATGCGCGATCCGCTCGGCTATTACCGCAACAACACCATGACCACGCGCAGCCTGCTCAACGTCGCGGTCAAGTGCAACATCAACCGTTTTATCTTTTCGTCGACGGCTGCCGTCTACGGCAATCCGGATCAGGTGCCGGTGCCGGAGACCGCGCCGACCCGGCCGATGTCGCCCTACGGGTCATCGAAGCTGATGACCGAGATCATGCTGCACGACGTCGCCACCGCGCACAACATGAACTATGTCGTGTTGCGCTACTTCAACGTCGCCGGCGCCGATCCGCGGGCGCGCATCGGGCTTGCCACTGTCGGCGCCACGCATCTCCTGAAGATCGCGGTCGAGGCCGCGACCGGCCAGCGCGCCAAGATCGACGTCTACGGCACCGACTATCCGACGCCGGACGGAAGCTGCATCCGCGACTTCATCCATGTCAGCGATCTCGCGCAGGCGCATCGCTCGGCGCTGGCCTACCTTCGCAACAACGGCCGCTCGACCACGCTGAACTGCGGCTATGGCCGCGGCTATTCGGTGCTGGAAACCATCGAGGCGGTGCGGCGCGTGTCGGGCCGCAATTTCGCGGTTCAATACGCTGCGCGCCGGCCGGGCGACATCATGACCATGGTGGCCGACACCAGCCGCATCCGCGCGACGCTGGACTGGATGCCGCAATACGACGACCTCGAGACCATCGCGACGCATGCGCTGGCGTGGGAAACCAAGCTGACGTCCGAGCGCAACGCCGATCAGCAGCACGCGGCGTCGGCGTAACTATTCACTACGTGGCTCCACCATCGCCACCGTGATCCAGTGCGCCTCCAGCGCCGGCTTTATCGCGCCTTCCACCTCGATGGCGCTTTCCCAGGCCGATTGCACCGACACCGCGCGTTCGACCAGCCCGACCAGACGGAATTTGCCCCGCACCCGGGCGCCCGACTTGACCGGACTCATGAAACGGACCTTGTCGAAACCGTAGTTGACGCCCATGCGGGTGCCTTCGACGCCCGGCATGACGTCGAAAGCGAGCGTCGACAGCAGTGACAGCGTCAGGAAACCGTGCGCGATGGTTCCACCGAACGGCGTTTCGGCTTTGGCGCGCACCGGGTCGACATGAATGAATTGATGGTCTCGCGTGGCATCAGCGAAGGTGTCGATCATGGACTGATCGACCGTCAACCAGTTCGAGGTCAATACATTGCCGTTGAGAAGTTTCCGGTAGTCCTCCAGCGCGATCAATTTGGCTCTGATCGCCTCGGCCTCTGGCTGCATGGCCTTCACTTTCCCTGGCGCAAACACTTCTGCCGGGCGCTCGCCCGCGGCCCCGTCGCCGCGCACTGATCAGACGAAATTTGGGAGGGTGCAAGCCCTTCTTTTGGCTTGAAAAACCCTGATATAGCGGGCAAGGAGTCATCTCCTGGCAGACCTGACGCGCGCCGACCGATACCCGGTCTCCGCCGTCAATGGAACGCGGATGACCGAGCTTCCAAAAGAACTTTCAACAGAACTACCGCGAAAGATCACCGACGATCCCTATGGCGCGGCGATCCTGATTCGGCGCCTGATCGTGGAACAGGGCGCAGTCTATTGGCGGCGCTATCTGATGGCGTTCGCCTTGATGGCGGTATCGGCCGCGACCACCGCGGGCTCGGCCTATCTGCTCGGCAAGGTGATCAACCAGGCCTATGTCGACAAGAACGTCCGCGGCATCGCCATCCTGTCCGGCGTCACCGTCGTGATCTTCATCATCAAGGGGGCGGCGACCTACGGTCACCAGGTGATCCTGTCGAAGATCTCGAACGCCATCCTCGCCAACAACCAGCGCCGGCTGTTCGCAAAACTGATGACCGAAAGCGTGGCGTTCTTCTCGGAACGGCATTCCTCGGAATTCTTGGCGCGGCTGACCGCCGGCGCCAATTCGGTGACGCAGGTGCTCAGCCTGCTGATCAACGCGGTCGGGCGCGATTTGCTGTCGCTGATCGGCCTGATCATCGTGATGGTGACGCAGGATCCGTATATGGCGCTGTTCGGCTTCCTGGTCGCGCCGCCAGCGATGCTGGTGCTGCGCAAACTTGTAAAGCGCATCAAGGGCCTCGCCCACAGCCAGTTCACCGGCACCGCCGACATCATGGAGACGATGCAGGAATCGCTGCAGGGCATCCGCACGGTAAAAGCCTTCGCGCTGGAGCAAACGATGCGCAAGCGCATCGACGTCAGCATCAGCGAGGTCGAGCGCACCGCCAACAAGATGGCGCGGGTCTCCAACCGCTCCAGCCCATTGATGGAAACGCTCGGCGGTTTCGCGATCGCGGGCGCGCTGATGTATGGCGGTTACCGCGTGGTGGTGGCGGGCGCGACACCGGGCGAGTTCTTCTCGTTCCTGACCGCGTTCCTTTTGGCCTACGAGCCCGCCAAACGGCTGGCGCGGCTCAACATCGAGCTCAACTCCTATTTGATCGGCGCACGAAAACTGCTCGAGATCGTCGATGCGCCCGCTACCGAACCTGCCGATGACGACAAGCCGGCGCTGAAACTCGGCGATGCGCGCGTCGAGCTACGCGACGTTTCGTTCGCCTATCGCCCCAACGAGCCGGTGCTCAACCGCATGAGTTTTGTCGCCGAGCCCGGCAAGGTCACCGCGCTGGTCGGTCCCTCCGGCGGCGGCAAGTCGACGGTGCTGGCGTTGCTGCTGCGGTTCTACGAGGTGACGGATGGCGCTATCCTGATCGACGGCCAGATGATCTCCGGCGTGTCGCGCAACTCGCTGCGGCACCAGACCGCCTATGTCGGACAGGACGTCTATCTGTTCCGCGACACCATCCGCGCCAACATCGCCTTCGGCAAACCGGGCGCCGGCGAGGACGAGATCGTCGCCGCCGCAAAAGCCGCCTGCGCGCATGAGTTCATCGTGGGCTTTCCGCTGGGTTACGACACGCCGGTCGGCGAGCACGGCACGCAACTGTCCGGTGGCCAGCGCCAGCGCATCGCGGTGGCGCGCGCGCTGGTCAAGAACGCGCCGGTCATCCTGCTCGACGAGGCGACCGCGGCGCTGGATTCGGAATCCGAACAGGCGGTGCAGGAGGCGATCGAGCATCTGTGCCGGAACCGCACCACCATCGTGATCGCCCACCGCCTGCACACCATCATGCATGCCGACGCCATCCTGGTGGTCGAGGGCGGCGAGATCGTCGAACGCGGCCGGCACGACGACCTGCTGCGGCGCGGCGGGCGCTACGCCTCGTTCTTTCGTCTGCAACAGCGCGAAGCGGGGCCGGTTACTCTGGCGCCGGTCAGCGCAACCGCGTAAACAGCCATCCGCCTATCCGTCCGTAACCCTCCGAGACCCCCTTCATGACCACATCCTTTGTCATTCCCGCTCCGCCGCAAGCCTCGATCCCGGTTGTTGGCGAATCCAGGGCCTTTCCGGTTCGCCGCATCTGGTGCGTCGGGCGCAATTATCTCGAGCACATCCGCGAGATGGGCAATGACGAGCGCGCGCCGCCGTTCTTCTTCGCCAAGCACGCCGACATGCTGGTGGCCGACGGCGGCACCGTGCCCTACCCGCCGCTGACCAAGGATTTGCATCACGAGGTCGAACTGGTGGTGGCGATGAAGAGCGGCGGCCTCAACATTCCCGCCGACAAGGCGCTCGATCATGTCTACGGCTACGCCGTCGGCATCGACCTCACCCGCCGCGACCTGCAGATTGCCTCGCGCAAGAAGGAACGTCCGTGGGAAGTCGGAAAGTCGTTCGACTATTCCGCCCCCTGCTCGGCGATGCAGCCGGCCTCGAAGATAGGCCATCCCTCGAAGGGCAAGATCTGGCTGACGGTGAACGGCACCGAAACCCAGAAGGGCGATCTCACCGAACTGATCTGGAACGTGCCGGAAATCATCTGGCAGCTCTCGCAACAGGTCGGGCTCGCCGCCGGCGACATCATCATGACGGGAACGCCGGCCGGCGTGTCGCAGCTCAAGCCGGGCGACCAGATCGAATGCGGCGTCGACGGCGTCGGCACGCTGAAAGTTTCGATCGGCCAGCCGGAGAAGTGAGGATTTTCCTTGGCCTGTAGGTGGCTAGGCGAAGCCGTAACCCGCCATTTCGGAGAACGGAGCGGCGGATTACGCGGAGTTTATCATCGGGCGCGCATTCCCGCGACCCGTTGGCAAATCCGCCTTACACGCTCATGCCCGCGCCATCGCTTGCAGGCCCTTGAAGGTCAGCCGCTTGGGATCCTTGACGCCGGCGAGATAGAGTCCGCGGATGAAGGCGGTAATGGCGTCGCGATCGCAACCGGTCAGCGCCATCACGGCGTCAACGGCAATCCTCTGGGCGTCCATCGGCTTCCTCGCGCGGGTGGCAAGATATCAGCTCAACCGTAGGCGTCGCCGCTTAACGCGGCGTTAACCGTGGCGCACGATGGCTGATTCAGCCGCGAGCGCGAATACGCAAAACAACGCATGCCAGGCGCGACGCGGGCGACGTCGCGCCTGGCATCATCAGGCCGTCTTGTCGGTGATCAGGCCGGTGCGCGTGTCGTTGCTGTCGCCCATCTGCTTCTTGATCATCTGCGCGATCTGGTCGTTGATCTTCTGCTGCTGGGCGGGAGGCAACGCCTTGAACTGGTCCTCGGTGAGACCGAGCTTGGCCAGCATCTCGGCGTGCAGCCGCTGCGCCGGCGTCATGTTGGCCCATTGCTCGAATTGTTGGGCCGCGGTCTTCGCCGGGCTCGCGTCCAGAGCAGACGAACCGGAGGCTGACGCCGCAGCGGGAGCCGACGAACTCGACGATCCCGCAGGTACCTTCGACGACGCCGGGTAATTGGCAAAGTTCGGCACCGACGACGCCGGCACAATGGAAACAGTCATCGATGACATGGCGGACTCCGCGAGACTGCGGAAACTCAAGCAACCGTCGTGCCACCGGCAACAAGAGGAAAAGATTCGCGCTTTCAGCGCGTTAGCAACGCGCTTTGGCGGACAGAATCTGCCGGCTCAGGGCGCGTGAGAAAAATCTGCCGGAAAAAATTGCCGGGGAGATCCCGCGAGCCATAGCGTTTTCGAGCGAACTGGAGGCCGGTTCGCGCGAAGAAAACGCGTCAAAACGAGAATCGTCAGGAATATCGCATCACGCCGTCATCGACCTTGCCGAAGCGCAGCGTCACGATGTCGAGCGCGTAGTTCTGGTACAGCCGCCACGGCCGCTTCGAGCCTTGTTTGGGCATTTTCGCGATCGAGCGCTGCACATAGCCGGAAGAGAAATTCAGCGACGGCATTTCGGTGACGCTGGGATCGACGTTATGGGGCATGCACTGCTTGTAGCCGCGGCGATCCATGTAGTTGATCAGCCGGCAGACATATTCGCAGGTCAGGTCGCATTTCAGCGTCCACGAGGCGTTGGTGTAGCCGAAGGCAGACGCCATGTTGGGCACGTCGGAATACATCATGCCCTTGTAGTTGAGGGTGCGCGCGAAATCGACCGCGCGGCCGTCGACCTCGACGGCGAGGCCGCCGAGCACCTGCAGGTTCAATCCGGTCGCGGTGACGATGATATCGGCCTCGAGTTCGCTGCCGTCCTTCAGCCGGATACCCTTGGGCGTAAAGGTCTCGATCTGATTGGTGACGACGGAGGCGCGCTTCTCGCGGATCGACCTGAAGAGGTCACCGTCGGGCACCAGGCACAGCCGCTGGTCCCAGGGATTGTAGCGCGGCGTGAAATGCGTGCCGATGTCGTAATCCGGTCCCAAGGCCATCTTGACGCCGCCGAGGATCAATTGCTTGACCCGCTCCGGCTTGCGTCGCGCCAGCTGGAAGAAATACATCCCGAACAGCACGTTGCGCCAGCGGATCAGATGATAGGCGAGTTTTGCCGGCAGTTTTGCGCGCAACTTGTTCGCCACCGGATCCTGCGCCGGACGCGCCACCACGTAGGTCGGTGAGCGCTGTAGCATGGTGACATGCGCCGCGGTCTTGGCCATCTCCGGCACCAAGGTCACCGCGGTCGCGCCCGAGCCGATCACCACCACGCGCTTGCCGGCATAGTCGACGTCGTCGGTCCATTTCTGCGGATGCACGATGCGGCCGGAAAAATCTTTCGCGCCCGGAAATTCCGGCGAATAGCCGTTTTCGTAATTGTAGTAGCCCGAGCACATGAACAGGAAATTGCAGGTGAAGCTGATGGTCTCGACCGCGCCCTCGCCCGCGACGCGTTCGGCTTCCACGGTCCAGCATGCGTCGGGCGTCGACCATGACGCGCGCTTGACCCGGTGATGATAGCGGATGTGCTTGTCGATGCCGTTCTCGGCCGCGGTCTCGCGCACATAGTTCAGGATGCGCGGCCCGTCGGCGATCGCCTTCGGCTCGGTCCACGGCTTGAACGAATAGCCGAGCGTGAACATGTCGCTGTCGGAGCGGATGCCGGGATAGCGAAACAGGTCCCAGGTGCCGCCGATGCAATCGCGGCCCTCGAGGATGACGTAGCTCTTGCCGGGGCATTTCTGCTGCAAATGAAAGCCCGCGCCGATGCCGGACAGGCCGGCGCCGACGATGAGCACGTCGAAATGTCCTGATGGCCGATCTTCTGACGTCATCGCGATCTCCCAAATCGGAAACGTGTATCCGACCGATGGCGCAGCCAGTCAATCGACAAGCCTGCCAAAACGCCAAATTAAATTAACCACATTGCCGCATCGGTATTTTCGGGGCCGAAGCGAGCGCCCGGATTTAAGCAAAGGTAGCGAAAAGCCGCCTTTAATTACCGTCGCCGTCTCCTGCGCCCATCGCAACGCCTGAGAGTACACCGTGAACTGGATACGCTCTGCATCCATCGTCGCCGCCGCCGCCATCGCAGCCGCGCTTGTGGTGTGGGGCATGCCGCGAAAGGTGATCGACGAACACCGGCACGCGCGCCAGCTGATGCTGCATTTCGCGTTCCAGCGCCTGGATGATCCCGTCATCGTACTCGGCGACAGTCTTGTGGAAGCGTCCACGCTGCCGCGGTCGGTCTGCGGCCATCCAGTCGTCAATGCCGGCCTGAACGCCGCATCCACCGCGAGCGATCTCGGCAACTGGCTCACGGTGGCGCTTGGCGGCAAGCGCGCCGCCATGATCATCGTCGCGCTCGGCACCAACGACGCGCTGGTCGGCGCAAGCCGACAGGAATTTTCCGACCGCTATGGCGCGCTGCTGGACCAGCTCGCGAAATTGTCTCCCCGGCTGGTCGCGCTCGCCATTCCGCCCGTCGAAGCCAGGCTTCGCATGACCGTCGAGCTTCGGGACCAGGCGATGAAGACAATCGGCGAGCTCAATGCCGCGCTGCCCGATCTGGCGGCGCGACATGGTGCCGCATTCGCACCGCTGCCTGACATGCCGACGCCGCACACCATCGATGGCGTACACCTCGATGCCAACGGCTATCTGGTTTGGGACAAGGCGATCATGCAGGCCGCGGCGGGGGGGTGCGGCTAGATCGGCTGCATTTTACGGCACCCCACCCAAGGTTTTGTTCACCTAAACCGGCTAGCGTCACAAGGCCGCGCAACCGATCCGCGACCGGTTCCACCTGCAAGCACCAACGATGCCCGCAACGCCAACGTCAACGCCGAACAAGCTGCTGGGACTGGAAGCGCTCCGCTTCCTGGCCGCGTTCGCCGTGCTGATCTGGCACTACGTGCATTTTGCCTATGTCGCGGACAAGCCGGTCGGCCTCGTCAGGGATCAACTGCCGCTCCACGATCTGCTGCAGCCGTTTTATTCGGCCGGCAAATACGGCGTCTGGGTGTTCTGGTGCATCAGCGGTTTTATCTTTTTCTGGAAATATCGTGACGCGATATCCGACCGATCGATGCGTGGCTGGACGTTTTTCGTATACCGGCTGTCGCGATTATATCCGTTGCATTTTGTCACGCTGCTGATCGTGGCACTTCTGCAGGCGATCTATTTCCGCTCGCACGGCTATTTCTTCGTCTATCAGGCCAACGATGTCAGGCATTTCCTGCTGCAGATTTTCATGGCGAGCGATTGGGTCGCCCAGAACGGCAACAGTTTCAACGGGCCGATCTGGTCGATTTCGGTCGAAGTCCTCGTCTACTTCGCGTTCTTCCTGATGCTGGGATTTGTCACCAAATCTCCCTGGCTGAATCTCGTGGTGATCGCCGTGTGCCTCAAGGTCGGCGGCGAACTGTCGGCCTGTCTCGCCTTCTTCTATGCCGGCGGGCTGGCGGCCATGACAAGGCAATCCCTGACGTCGATGCGCTTGATGGTTGCGCTCGAACGCATTGGCTGGTGCGTTGTCGTCGTTATTCCCGTTTCGATATGGCTGTTCGGATGGCAGGCAAGGATCGTCGACTGGATCATGCTGCTGCCATACACGTCCATTCTGCTGTTCTGCCTGACTTGCAGGATCGCCCTGCCGGCGCCGCTCGGAAAGCTGCTGGAGGCGGCCGGCAACATGACCTATTCGAGCTATCTGCTGCATTTCCCGATCCAGCTTCTGATCGCCCTGGGCTTTGCGATGTCGGGAAATCCGATCCCGTTCTATGACGGCTGGTTTTTCGCGGCCTTTATCACGACGACGCTGTTGGCCTCCTGGCTGACCTATCGCTATTTCGAGGCGCCGGCCCAGAGCTTGCTTCGCAGCACGCTGCTGGCCTCGACATCAACGCCGCGGAGTGATCGCACGGCGCCAATACTGCGCCAATGAAAAAGCCCCGGATCGCTCCGGGGCTTTTTGTATTTCGCAGCCTGAAAATCTCAGTAGCGGTAATGATCCGCCTTGAACGGGCCTTCCTGCTTGACGCCGATATACTCGGCCTGGTCGGGCCGCAGCGTGGTCAGCTTGACGCCGATCTTGGCGAGGTGCAGGCGGGCGACCTTTTCGTCGAGCGACTTCGGCAGCACGTAGACCTTCTTCTCGTATTTGCCGCCCTTGTTGTTGGCGAACAGTTCGATCTGCGCCAGCGTCTGGTTGGTGAAGGAGGCCGACATCACGAATGACGGATGGCCCATAGCGTTGCCGAGGTTCACGAGGCGGCCTTCCGACAGCAGGATGATGCGGTGCTTGTCGGGGAATTCGATCTCGTCGACCTGCGGCTTGATGTTGGTCCATTTCAGGTTACGCAGGCCGGCGATCTGGATCTCGTTGTCGAAATGGCCGATGTTGCAGACGATGGCGCGATCCTTCATCGCCCGCATGTGGTCGATGGTGATGATGTCCTTGTTGCCGGTCGCGGTGACGAAGATGTCGGCGCGGGGCGCGGCCTCTTCCATGGTGACGACTTCGTAGCCTTCCATCGCCGCCTGCAGCGCGCAGATCGGATCGACCTCGGACACCATGACGCGGCAGCCGGCCTGGCGCAGCGAGGCGGCCGAGCCCTTGCCGACGTCGCCGAAGCCGGCGACCATCGCGATCTTGCCCGACATCATCACGTCGGTGCCGCGGCGGATGCCGTCGACCAGCGACTCGCGGCAGCCATAGAGATTGTCGAATTTCGACTTGGTGACGCTATCGTTGACGTTGATCGCCGGGAACAAGAGCTTGCCGCTCTTTTCCATTTCATAGAGCCGATGAACGCCCGTCGTGGTTTCCTCCGACACGCCCTTGATATTCTTGGCGATCTCGGCGAACCAGCCCTTCGGCTTTTCCTTCAACAAACGCTTGATCAGCGCGAAGAACACTTCCTCTTCTTCCGAGCCCGGCTTGTCGAGAAACGCCGTGTCGCCGTGCTCGGCGCGCAGGCCGTGATGCACCAGCATGGTGGCGTCGCCGCCGTCGTCGAGGATCATGTTGGGCGTGCCGCCGCCATGCCAGTCGAACAGCTTTGCGGTGTAATCCCAATATTCGGTCAGCGTCTCGCCCTTGACCGCGAACACGGGAATGCCGGCCGCCGCGATCGCCGCCGCGGCATGGTCCTGGGTCGAATAGATGTTGCAGGAGACCCAGCGGATGTCGGCGCCGAGCGCAGCCAGCGTCTCGATCAGGACCGCGGTCTGGATCGTCATGTGCAGCGAGCCCGCGATGCGCGCGCCCTTCAACGGCTGCTTCGGGCCGTATTCCTCACGCGTCGCCATCAGGCCCGGCATTTCGGTCTCGGCCAGCGAGATTTCCTTGCGGCCGAAATCGGCGAGCGCGATGTCCTTGACGATGTAGTCGGAAAAGCCGGTTTTTTTCGCGGTGGCGGTCATGTGATGGATTCCTGATTTTCTGCGTCATGGCCGGGCTCGTCCCGGCCATCCACGTCTTCGTTTTGTGGCAAAGACGTGGATGCCCGGCACAAGGCCGGGCATGACGTCCTAATTGTTATGCGGCAGTCTACGCAAATCCTGCTTACACCGCGCCCTTCAGCGCGCTGACGAGATCGGTTTTCTCCCAGGAGAAGCCGCCGTCCTTTTCCGGCGCGCGGCCGAAATGGCCGTAGGCGGCGGTGCGGCGGTAGATCGGGCGGTTCAGCTTGAGCGAACGGCGGATGTTGGTCGGCGTCAGCCGGAACAGCTGCGGCAAAACCTTTTCCAGCTTCTTCTCGTCGACCTTGCCGGTGCCGTGGGTATCGACCAGCACCGACATCGGGTCGGCGACGCCGATCGCATAGGCGACCTGGATGGTGCAACGGTCGGCGAGACCGGCGGCCACCACGTTCTTGGCGAGGTAGCGCGCGGCATAGGCCGCCGAACGGTCGACCTTGGTCGGGTCCTTGCCGGAGAAGGCGCCGCCGCCATGCGGGGCATAGCCGCCATAGGTGTCGACGATGATCTTGCGTCCGGTGAGACCGCAATCGCCGTCGGGACCACCGACCACGAAATTGCCGGTCGGGTTGACCAGGAAGTCGGAATTCTTCTGCGGCATCCAGCCCTTCGGCAGCGCCGATTCCACCGCGGTCGAGATCATCTCCTTGATCAGGCCGGGCGAGTATTTCTTGCCGTTGCGACTCTTCTCGTTGTGCTGGGTCGAGACCACCACCTTGGTGCAGCCGATCGGCCTGCCGTCGACATATTTCACCGTGATCTGGCTCTTGGCGTCGGGCTGCAGATCGGCGAGCTGGCCGTTGCGCCGCTTCTCGGAGAGAACTTTAAGGACCTTGTGCGCGAAGTAGATCGGCGCGGGCATGTAGGAGCCCTTTTCGTAGACTTCGCTCTCGTTGCAGGCGTAACCGAACATCATGCCCTGGTCGCCGGCGCCCTCTTCCTCACCGCTCTTCTTTTTCTTGGCGTCGACGCCCATCGCGATATCGGGCGACTGGCCGTGCAACAGCACCTCGACGTCCGCGCCGTGATAGGAAAAGCCGTTCTGGTCGTAGCCGATATCCTTGACCACGCCGCGGGCGATTTCGGTGAGCAGTTCGCGGTCAACCACCGACTTGCCATGGATCGTCCGGAACAGCTGGCCGCGGCCTTCGCCGGCGATCACGATCTTGTTCGTCGTGCACAGCGTCTCGCAGCCGAGCCTCGTGTTGATGGCGCTGTTGTCGGCAATGCCGAGTTCGACGTCCTTGGTGAGGAACGCATCGAGGATCGCGTCCGAGATCTGGTCCGAGACCTTGTCCGGATGCCCCTCTGAAACCGACTCACTGGTGAACAAGTAAGACTCGCGCATCAACCAACCCCTTATTTCCGCCGGACCTCGGCGGGTCCCGATCGTGTGTGTTCCTGAAATGTCAGTCGCGACGGCGCGAGATGACGTAGGATTCGTCGTAGAACCAGAGCCCGTTATGCCTGCGCAAAACCTCCCTGGCGGCATCGAGAGTACGGCCGCTCTGGGCCATTTCCGTCAGCCGGTCGTCTTCAATCTGGGCGACATACACTGCCGCGTTCCAGGCTGCAAAGGCCGTCGAGGTTCCGATCGAGCCGGTCACCTCGTTGGGCAGCGCTTCCATATCATAGCGAAAGATCGAGCGGTTATCTGCATACGCATTAAAGTTAAGATCCCGCCCGGCCGACCCCAGCTCATATTTCACCGCGCGCAATAGCTCATGACGGCTGACCGCGAAAGGATTTTCTCCCGGCCATACCGCCTGGATCATTTCGAGGCCCGGATCCTGCCCGTGGGAGTGGATTCCGATCAAACGGCCCCCTGCCCGCAGCGCCCGCGCCAGGGGCGCGATAATGCGCTTGGCGCGGAAATTCACCGAGGATTTGGCCCGGTAGGGCTGCGAGGCGATGATCAGGTCGAAATTGGCCTCGGAACGGCCGGCCCGCGGGATGATCGAATCAAGCAGGAAACGGTGGTCCTCCCGGTACAGCACGATCGCCACCGGGCGCTCGTAGACCGGCATGCCCGATTTGGGACTGACATTGGCCCGCCAGTTCTGCTCCAGGAAGTGTCCCAATTCGGCGATCTGGGCCTCGAACTCGCCCGAGGAGGCCCCGCGCAGCGCCACCTCGTGCCAGATCATGCCCGAAGCCGCCGCCTGTGATTTCGGCGTCAACCACGGCGCCTCGGCATAGTACATGTTGGTCAGCACGAAGACGGTAGCGGGATGCTCGAACAGCCGGTCCGGCACCTTGTCCAGCGTCAGCCGGACATCCTCCAGTGAGAGCTCCTTGCCCGCGATATAAAGCGGCATATGCGGAAAGCGGCCGTGCATCGAGCGCATCACCCGCGCCAGCACGGTGCCGTCGCCGCAGCCGGCGTCGAACACGCGCAGCGCCGGCGGCCGCGGATGGATGCTGGACAGCTCCAGCGCCACCCGCTCGGCGATCACCCGCTTCTCGCTGCAGGTGTGAACGAACAGCAGGTATTTTTGGCGGTTCTCGAAGAAGCGGAAATTGCCGCGGGGGTCGCGCTTTTCCGGCGGCACTTGCAGGCCACGCGGCGGCACGATCCCGCCGGGCGTGGAAGCGGCGATATAGGCCTGGATGCGGTCCAGCGTATCGATGGTGATGCGCTTGCCCTCGCGCAGGCGGTGCACCAGCTTGCCGTCATTGACCGCGCGGCGCCCAAAGGTCGATTCCGCCATGTCGGCCTCGCGGCAGAATTCGGTGATCTGGCTCAGAATCTCGTCGTTTTTCATCGTACGCGGATGGGGCCGGGATTGGGGGGACGGTGGGCAACAGCTTGGCGCGGGGTTGTCCTACCATCATCTGCCCAACCGGGGAAATGCGTCCCGCGCCGCTCTTCCCGGAAAACATCGCGGCATGCCCCGCGCGACCGCGGCAAGCGATATCGACGGCATTTTCAACCTGGGCTATATCAGGTGAAATCAGGGGATGGGGCACTCAGGGCGCAAATGCTCGGAAGAAGTTGGCTGATCGTGTTACTGCTGGCTGCTGCAACGCCGGCAGCCGTCCAGGCGGGCTATCTGGACGAAAATCCGGACGAGGTTTTCTCCGACGTCTATCAGCGCCTGGGCGCGTTGCCGGTGGCGGCGGCGCGAGACCCGTATGTCTGGCTCCGGCTGCAGGAGCTCAAGCGCGAGCCGTGCGATCAAAAGAGCATCGGCGACCTGGCGCTGGCGCTCGACAAATCAGGCTATCGCCGCGAGGCCGCCAACGGGCTTTACCGGTTCGTGCGCGACTGCGGCGCTCCCGTCACCGCCTTGCAGCAATCCATCAACATCTACCTCAAGCTGACGGATTATCCCGCCGCCGTCGAAGTGGCGGACGAATTCATGCGCCGCGCGCCGACCAATCACGATGCGCATTACCTGCGCGGCATCGCGCTCGAAGGTACTGGCGACCTGGCGCGGGCACTGGCCGATTATTCCGACGCCATCGAGCTCTACGGTTCGGACAAGAAAACCATTTCGAGCCGGGTGTTCCTTCACATGGCGGGCGTCTATGCGAAGCTCAACCGGTTTTGCGAAGCGACCGCGCCGATCAACATGTGGGTTTCGCTGGACCCTGCCACCCGCGACACCAGCCAGACCCGGAAGATCATGTCGGACTATGAAACGAAGGGCAATTGCGCGTCATCGACCGAATTCCAGAAGGAAAGTTTTCCGGTTCGCGGGCAGCAGAACGTGGTCATGGTCAAAGCCGAAATCAACGGCGTGCGCGGGCTTTTCGTGCTCGACACCGGCGCGAGCTACACGTCGGTGAAATCTACCTTCGCCACCCGCGCCCATATCCCCCAGACCGACGCCAGCGAGATCACGTTGAGCACAGCCAACGGGTTAGCCAAGGCCAGGCTTTCGAAAGCCGACAAGGTCGCGCTCGGCAGGCTGACGGCGACCAACGTTCCGGTGGCCGTCCAGGACCTCGACGGCAAGAGCTACGGCCCCGGAGTCGACGGCTTGCTCGGGATGAGCTTCCTGTCGCGGTTCGATGTTCAGTTGGCCAACGGCTCGATCGAGGTGCGCACGCGCCAGCCCAGGAAATGATCCTCCAGGCCCGGGACTACATCGGCCTGACCATGAAATTCAGCGTCGCCTCGTTGGACGGCGCGGCGGCGCCGACCCTCGGCGCGGCGCTCTGCACCACCACCGGTCCCCCGCCGGTCACCGGCTGTGACAACGAGTATTGTTGCCTCGCGGCGCCGACGACGGGCGCGGAAGCCGGCACCGGCACCGGATTGGCCGCGATATAGGTGGTGAGGAAATTGCCCTCGATGGTCTGCGGCATGCAGAGATTGAGGTAATCGCGGATGCTCCGGCCCGATGACAGGCTCCGCGCCGTCTCGAGCCATGGCTACGAAGAGCCGAATTCACGCCGCCTCACCCGGCCTCGCCCTGACGAAGCGTCGCAACATACCGCCCCGCGTCCTCGGCGATCCGCTGCGCCTCGATGCCGATCTCGCGCAATTGCCCGGTCGGCGAGACGATATGGCCGCAGAAATAAAGCCCGGGCGCGGCGGTCGCCCGCCCCGTCACGCGCGGCGCGCCACGCTCATCGAGCACACCATCCGCATCGGGAATCAGCCGGCGCAGATCGGAACGGAAGCCGGTCGCAAGAACGACGGCATCGAAGCGTTCCTCGCGGCCGCCGGCAAACACGACGCCATCCGGCGTGAAGCGGTCGATGCCGCCGCGCACCTTGATGGAGCCGTCGCGAATCCTGGCGAGCGTCCCGATGTCGATCAGCGGCACGCGGCCGTCCTCCTCGATCATCTGCCGCGGCCCCTTGGCGGCCCGCTGCAATCCAAGCTTCTCGATCGAGCCAACCGCAAGCCGCAGGATCGGCGCGTTGATGGCGTCGACCAAGCGCGCCGGCAAGGATTGTTGCAGGATCGCCCACGACAGGATCGGAAAACCAAGCAGGTCGCGCGGCAGAATCCGGACCGGGCCGCGCACCGCCAGCGCCGTGTCGATGCTCGCCTCGGCGAGATCGAGCGCGATCTCGCCGCCCGAATTGCCGAAGCCTATCACCAGCACGCGCTTTCCGGAAAAAGCCTGCGGGTTGCGGTAGTCGCTGCTGTGAATGAGAAGGCCGCGATAGGTTCCCGAACCGGGCCATGCCGGCCGGTAGGGCGTTTCGGCCATGCCCGTCGCGACCACCACCACGGGCGCCGAGAATTGCCACTGCCTGGTCTCCGCCCGCCATTGCGCGCCGTCCCGCCCGATGCGGGAAACCGTCGCGTCGAACGTGGGCTGAATGCCGAAGCGCGCGGCATAGCTTTCGAGATAGTCGACCATCTGCGCGCGCGACGGATAGGCCGGGTAGCTTGCCGGCATCGCCATATCAGGCAGGCCGGAATGCCTGCGATCGGTGTGCAAATGGAGGCGATCGTAGTGCCGTCGCCAGGCCGGGCCGACCGTATCGGCCTTCTCGAGCACGGCGGGATTGAAGCCCGCTTGCCGCATCGTCACCGCGCATGCAAGCCCGGCGGGACCGGCACCGACGATGATGGCGTCGGGATTTCGCAAGGCGGCCTCCGCAGTCGGACCGGGTTATTTTCCCCAGACGTCGTTGGCGACTTCGACCGCCAGGCGCAGCTTCGCCCACTGCTCTTCCTCGGTGAGGATGTTGCCTTCCTCGGTGGAGGCAAAGCCGCATTGCGGCGACAGCGCGAGCTGGTCGAGCGGTGCGAATTTGGCGGCCTCGTCCAGCCGGCGCTTGATGTCGTCCTTTTTCTCCAGTTCGCCGGTCTTGGAGGTAATGACGCCGACCACCACGATCTTCTTGCCCACCGGCAGATAGCGCAGCGGCTCGAAGCCGCCGGCGCGATCGGAATCATATTCGAGGAAATAGCCGTCGTAATTGGTGCCGGCCAGCATGGTCTCGGCCACCGGCTCGTAACCGCCGGAGGAAATCCAGGTCGAGCGGAAATTGCCGCGGCAGACATGCGTGGTGATCACCATGTCGGCGGGACGTTCGGCGATCGCGTAATTGATGATGCGCGCGTAGATTTCCTGCAGGCCCTCGGGATTGTCGCCGCGCTCGCGGGCTTTTTTCAATTCGTCCTGCGAGCAGAGATAGGCCCACACCGTGTCGTCGAACTGCAGATAGCGGCAGCCGGCATCGTAGAACGCCTTCACCGCCTTGCGGTAGGTCTTGCCGAGATCCGCATAAAACTCCTCGAGATCGGGATAGACCTGCTTCGAGATCGACTTGCGGCCGCCGCGGAAATGCAGCACCGCCGGCGACGGGATCGTCATCTTGGCGGTGACGTGGGCCTGATCGCACAGCTTCTTCAGGAATTTGAAGTGATCCAGCATCGGATGGTCGGCGGGAAAATCCAGTTTGCCGATCACGCGGACGGCGTCATGCCGGGTCTGCACCCCGGCGAACTGGATGCCTTCAGACGGGTGAAACAACTCGCAGCCGGTCAGCTTTGCCAGAAAGTCAAAATGCCACCAGGAGCGGCGGAATTCGCCGTCGGTGGCGAGCCTGAGCCCGGTGGAAGCTTGCCGGTGCACCACCTTTTCGATCTCGATATCTTCGGCCTTGCGCAAATCGTCGGCCGAAATTTCGCCCTTCTCCAGTTTGGCGCGCGCTTCCTTGATGCGCAGCGGCCGCAACAGGCTGCCGACCTCGTCGGCGCGGAACGGGGCTTTTGTTCTTTGCATGGCGTTACTCCCAATTCAGTGTGCGGCGCCGGAAACGCCTAGATAGCGTTCGAGCACCGCGGGGTCGGCCTTCAAATCCGCGCTCGCCGCATCGTGCACAATCGCGCCGCGTTCCAATATCACAACACGGTCGGCGAGCTGCAAAATCTTTTGGGCATTCTGTTCCACGATGACCGAACAGGTCCCGCCCGCCCGGGTGATGGCGCCGAGCGCCCGCAGCAGCTCCTCGACGATGATGGGCGCGAGCCCCTCGGTCGGCTCGTCCAGCAGCAAAACCTTCGGATTGAGCGTCAGCGCGCGCCCGATCGCCAGCATTTGCTGCTCGCCGCCGGACAACTGGTTGCCGAAATTGCCGCGGCGTTCCTTCAATCGCGGAAACATTTCGTAAACCCTGTCGACGGTCCAGTAGCCGGGCTGCGCCACCGCGGTCATGTTTTCTTCCACCGTCAGGGAGCGGAAGATGTTGCGCTCCTGCGGCACCCAGCCGATGCCGGCCCGCGCCCGCTGGTCCGGCCGCATCGCGGTGATGTCGCGGCCGCCGACCGCGATGCTGCCGCCGAAGCGGCGGGTGACGCCGACGATCGAGTTGATCAAGGTGGTCTTGCCGGTGCCGTTGCGGCCGAGCAGCGCCAGCACATGGCCCTCGGTGAGCCGCAGCGACATGCCGGGCAGCACCACGGCCTCGCCATAGCCGGCCCGCAGGCCCTCGATCTCGAGCAAATCAGGCATCGGCGGCCTCGCCGAGATAGACCGCCTTCACTCTGGGATCGCGCGCGACTTCATCCGGCGATCCCTCGACCAATAGCGCGCCCGCGACCAGTACGGAAATGCGGTCGGCGAACGAGAACACCAGGTCCATGTCATGTTCGATCAACAGCACAGTGACGTCGCGCGGCAGGGCCGCGACCGCGGCCAGGATGTCGTGGCGCTCGCCTTCGGGAACACCCGCGGCGGGTTCGTCGAGCAGCAGCACGCGCGGCTTTGTCGCGATCGCGACTGCGATCTCCAGCAGCCGCTGTTTTCCGTAGGGCAAGGTCGCGGTCGGCTCGTTCATGACGTCGAGCAGATGAAAGCGCGCGAGATTTTCCGCGATCTCGGCATTGACGTCGTCGCGCGTGCCGACACGCCGCCACCAATCGCCGCCGTGACCGGCGCGTTCCGAAACCACGAGCCCGATGGTCTCGATCGGCGTCAGATCGGCATAGAGCTGGTTGATCTGGAAGGTGCGCGACAGCCCGCGCCGCACACGGTCGTGCACCGGCAAATCGGTGATGTCACCGCCTTCGAGCAGGATACGGCCGCCATTGGGCTTGAGCACGCCGGTCAGCAAATTGATCACGGTGGTCTTGCCGGCGCCGTTCGGCCCGATCACGGCGTGACGGGCGCCCGGCGCGATGCGCAGCGACAGGTCGTGGGTGACCTTGAGGCCGCCGAACTGCTTTTCCAGCCCTCTCGTTTCCAGCGCGAAATTCATGGCCCCTCGCTTTCGGGAACCGCAACCACGGCTTTCCGGCCGGCGAATTGCCCGATGACGAGGTTCGGCGCCCACAGGATCCAGCGATGCAGCCGCTGTCGTCCGACCATCACGATCACCACCAGCACGAGGCCGATCCAGAACTGCCAGTATTGCGGCGTGATCGAGGAGAACACTTCCTGAAGCATCTTGAACACCACGGCGCCGATCAGGCCGCCATAGAGATAGCCGGTACCGCCGAGCACCAGCACCAGCATCAGATCGGCGGAACGCTCGAACGACAGCACGTCGAGCGAAGCCAGCGCCGTGGTCTGGGTGAACAGCGCCCCCGCGATCCCGGCATAGAACGCGGCGATGGTGTAGATCGCGACCAGCCGGCGGTTGACGGGAATGCCGATCGCGGACGCCCGCAGCGGGTTGTTGCGGATCGCGCGCAAGGAGAGGCCAAACGGCGAATGCACGATCCGGCGCGCGAGCAGGAACATCAGGAACAGGACGATGAGCGAATAGAAGAAACCGGTCTTGCCGAACATGTCGAACGGAAACAGGCCGAGCAGCGGCTGCATCTCGATGCCCTGCAGGCCGTCGGTGCCGCCGGTGATATCGGAAAATCGTTCGGCCAGCGCTTCGAGCAACAGCGCAATGCCAAGCGTCACCATCAGCCGGGTCAGATCAACGCCCCTGATCACCAGGAAACTGGTGAGAAAGCCGAGTACAGCCGCGGCGAGGCCGGCCGCGACCAGCGCCAGCGCGGGCTGCGTGATCACGCCATGCACCGCCAGCAGCCCGGCGCAATAGGCGCCGAGACCGAAGAAGGCCGCATGTCCCAGCGAAACGATGCCGGCGTAACCGAGGATGAGATCGAGCGACAGCGCGAACAGCGCCAGCCGGACGATCTCGGTCATGATCAGATAGCGCGAGGGAAACGCAAGGCCACAAGCCGCTACCGCGAGCCAGAACACGATCTCACCCGGACGCCAGCGCGCCTTGAGCCTTGCATGATATCCGACGTCGGTTGGCGTGCTCATCTCGGTTCAACGCGAGGCAGTGCGGCCGAACAGGCCGTTGGGACGCCACAGCAGGATCACGATCATGATGGTGTAGATCACGAACGGTCCCATCTTGGGCACGTAATATTTGCCGGCGACGTCGCTGATGCCGAGCAACAGCGCCGCCAAAAACGGCCCGGTGATGCTGGAGGAGCCGCCGACCGTCACCACGATCAGGAAGTAGATCATGAATTTCAGCGGAAAATACGGATCGAGGCCGAGGATCTCGGCGCTCAGCGCGCCGCCGAGGCCGGCCAGGCCGCATCCGAAGGCAAACGTGAAGGCGAATACCTGCGGCACGTTGATGCCGAGGCCGCTGGCGGCGCGCGGGTCATCGACCGCGGCGCGCAGCCTGGAGCCGAATCGCGTCTTGGCCAGCACCAGTTGCAGCGCAAGCGTCAGCAGGCCGCAGATCACGATGATCATCAGCCGGTAGCGGCCGATGCCGACGCCGAACACATCGAACTGGCCTTCCAGCGCCGCCGGCAGTTTTATGAAGATCCGCGACGATCCCATGATGTAGTCGACCGCGGCGACCGACATGAAGACGAGGCCGATCGAGAACAGCACCTGGTCGAGATGGCTTCTGGCGTAGAGATGCCGGTACAGCGAACGCTCGAACAGCGCGCCGATCAGGGCGCTGGCGACAAAGGCCAGCGGCAGGCCGAGGAAAAACGGCCAGCCGGCCTGGTTGACCAGCACGGCGCAGACATAGCCGCCGGCCATCGCGAACGAGCCATGGGCGAGATTGACGAAGTTCATCAGCCCGAGCGTCACCGCGAGACCGCACGCCAGCACGAACAGCAGCATGCCGTAGGCGACACCGTCGAACAGATTGGTGAGGACAGCGGTCACGTTGGATATTCCGAACTCGGGTTTAAGAGCCCCTCACCCGGATCGCACCGGACGATGCTTCGCATCGCCGGGAACGATCCGACCTCTCCCCGCAAACGCGGGGCGAGGTTGAAGGTCACCGTATCCCGGATGGAAGTTAGCGCCTACGGCGAATGTCACCCTGCTCCCTCGCCCCGCGCTCTTGTCCGCCGAAGCCCGCCTTCGGGCGAAGGCGGATGCGGGGAGAAGGTTGGGGTGAGGGGCAAGCCACAGACACAAAACTCACTTCTTGGTCTTGCCGGGATCCTTGACGGCGTCAAAAGTCTGGAACTCGACGTTGTAGAGTTCGCCGTCGACCTTCTCGACCTTGCGGATGTAGACGTTCTGCACGATGTCGCGGGTTTCCGGATCGATCGAGATCGGGCCGCGCGGACTTTCCCACTTCATGCCCTTCATCGCCTCGATCAGCCCGTCGCCGTCGGTCTTGCCGCCGGTCTTCTTCAGCGCCGCATAGATCAAGTGGATGCCGTCATAGCCGCTCACGGCCATGAAGCCGGGACGCGAGCCGAACGCCTTCTTGTAGGCGGCGACGAAATCCTTGTTCATCTGCGACGGGTGGGCCGCGGAATAGATATGCGCGGTGACGGTGCCGAGCGCCGCATCGCCCATGCCGTTGAGCAGATCGTCATCCATGACGTCGCCCGGCCCGATCACCTTGATGCCGGCCTTGTCGAGACCGCGCTCGGCGAACTGCTTCATGAAGTTGCCGCCCTGGCCGGCCGGCACGAACACGAACATGGCGTCAGGCTTTGCATCCTTCATGCGCTGCAGGAACGGCGCGAAGTCCGGATTGGCGAGCGGCACCTTCACTTCTTCGACGATCTGACCGCCGCCGGCGACAAAGTGCTCCTTGAAGAAGTTCAGCGCATCGTTGCCCGGCGCATAGTCCGAGGTCAGCGTCGCCACCTTCTTGATGCCGTTCTTGACCGCCCAGTCGCCGATGATGGTGGAGGACTGCGCCAGCGTAAAACTGGTGCGCACGATATAGGGGGAGCGCTCGGTGATGATCGAGGTGCCCGCGGCCATCACCACTTCCGGGATCTTGGCCTGGGTGGCCAGCGGGGCGGCGGCAAGCGCCGCCGGCGTGACGCCGAAGCCAGCGATGAAATTGACCTTGTCGTTGACGATCAGTTCCTGCGCGATGCGCTTGGTATTGGCGGGGTCGGCTGCGTCGTCCTTGAGAATGATCTCGATCTTCTTGCCGGCGACGCTGTCGCCGTTCTGCTGCATGTACAGCTTGACCGCATTGTCGATCTGCTTGCCGGTCGAGGCCTGGCCACCGGTCATCGGCAGGATCAGGCCGATCTTGACCGATTCCTGCGCGCCCGCGGGCGAGAGCGACAGCGCGCCCAAAAATGCTGCGCCGATCGCGGCGCGCGACAACAACTTCGTGCAGTTCAACATGAACACCCTCCCCTGATCGTTTCGTGCTTCGAACCGAGTCCCCGGCCGTTGCCGCACCTTAGCCCGGATTGTTCAGCCGTGGCTGGGCCCGGCATGGCGTCTCAGCCGGGCGGTCTTGTCAATCGCGACGATGGACGCACCCGGCCTGTCCGCGCGCTCTTCTACATCATCGCGCCGCTCCGCAAAGCCGCTTTGGTCGGCATCCGTTCTCCAGGCCGCTTGGAGTATCTAATTACCTTTAAGCGTGTTAACGGCGGCTCTGCAAATTTACCGTATTCTCATCGGACCAACGCCGGCCGCGGCGATCCATGCCGCCCGGCCGACCAGAGGCTCAGACGCTCCGCAAATGCCAGTCCGCGTCCATCATGTTGCGGTCCTCGCGGCCCTCGCCCTCCTCGCAAGCGGGCTGAGCGGCTGCGGCACCATCAACGAGAAGCTTGCGGATGGCGTCGGCGACTATGTCCCGCAATGGATGGGCGGCGAGCCGGGGGATGTTCCGCCACGGCCCGGCACCGCGAAATACGACGCGTTCCAGAAAGAGCAGGAACGAAAGCGGCTCGAAATCAAGACCAAGGACGACCCCAGCAATCCGACCACGTCGTCGTCCGGGCTGAGCGCGGTGCACTGAAGACCGTAGCGTTTTCGAGCGAAGTGGGTGCCGGTTCGCGCGAAGAAGACGCATCAAAACAAGAATGCGGAGTACAGCATGACCCGGGACCAGCTTGTCGGAACGTGGAAGGTCGCCACCTTGAAGGCGACCAGCGGCGGAAAGGTGAGCTATCCGCTCGGCGACAGGCCGGAGGGTTTCGTCACGATGACGGCAAGCCGGTTGTGGCTGTTGTTCGTCGACGCCGCGCGCAAGACGCCGGTGACGCCGACGCTGACCGACGCCGAAGCGGTCGCAGCGATGAAGTCGCATGTCGGATGGACCGGCACATACGCGCTCGCGGACCAGGCCGAAGGATTGAGACTTACCGCCCGCGTCGATGCCGCGTCGAGCCACGCGATCACCGGCAACGACCGCGTCTATTTTGTGCGGCTCGACGGCGACCGGCTGACGATGAAATCGCCCGAGACCATCGTGCCGATGACGGGCTTGCCGAGCGTCGTCGAGATCGAACTGGTGAAGGCCGATTAGCCCAAGACTGGGTCACACAAGACCGGCTAGCCCATGAACACCACGGTCTTGCGGCCGTTGAGCAGCACGCGATCTTCCAGATGATGGCGCATCGCGCGCGCCAGCACCCGCCGTTCGATGTCGCGCCCCTTGCGGACGAGGTCTTCGGGCGTGTCGCGATGGCTGATGCGCTCGACGTCCTGGTCGATGATCGGGCCTTCGTCGAGCGCGCTGGTGACGTAGTGCGCGGTGGCGCCGATCAGTTTGACCCCGCGTTCATGCGCCTGATGATAGGGCCGCGCGCCCTTGAAACCAGGCAGGAACGAGTGATGGATGTTGATGCAGCGCCCGGACAGCTTTGCGGACATGTCGTCCGACAGGATTTGCATGTAGCGCGCCAGCACCACGAGGTCGGTTCCGGTGCGGCCGACCAGATCCCAGATCGCGGCTTCCTGCTCGCGCCTGGTCTCCTTGGTGACGGGCAGGAAATGAAACGGTATCTCGCCGAAATCGAGATTGCCGTAGGTCTCCCTGGGATGATTGGAGACGATCGCGGTCGGGATCATTTCAAGCTCGCCGGTGCGCCAGCGGTAGAGGATGTCGGCGAGACAGTGATCGGACTGCGAGACCAGCAGCATCACCCGGCGACGGGTGGCGCGGTCGCGCATCTGCCAATCCATGCCGAAGCGGTCGGCGATCGCGGTAAAACCGGTTTGCAGCGCGGCCAGATTGACCGCGAGATCGGCCGCATTGAACACCACGCGCATGAAGAAATGACCGGTCTCGACGTCGTTGAATTGCTGCGCGTCGAGGATGTTCTGGCCGTTATGGGCCAGGAACGTCGACACCGCGGAAACGATGCCGGGGCGATCCGGGCAGGACAAGGTCAGGACGAACTGATGGTCGGACATGGCGGATGATTTTCGCGGCAAGAAGGACGGGAACTTGGGCCCTGCTCTATCACCGGCGGCGGCCTTGCGCCAATCCCGGCCGAGGGATCATGATGAAACAAAGCCGTTGAACAAACCCTCGGCAATCGGCGTTAGAGCAAAATCATGGCAGACCGGCTGAACGGCTATCGCATCCTGATCCTGGAAACGCGCGAGGAAGCGCAATTTTCCCGCCTGCTCACCGAGCAGGGCGCCGACGTGATGCAATGTCCGATGTTCACCATCCACGACGCGCCGGACACGGCGCCGATCGAGGCCTGGATCAGGCGTTTTATCAAAACGCCGTGTGACGATCTGGTGCTGATGACCGGCGAAGGCCTGCGGCGGCTGATGAAGGTCGCGCGGCGGATCGGCCTCGAAACTGATTTCACCACCGCGCTCGGCAAGTCGCGGAAGTTCGCGCGCGGCCCAAAACCCGGCAAGGCGCTGCGCGAGATCGGGCTGGAGCCGCAGGTCACGACGGAAAAGCCGACCTCCGAAGGCATCATCGAGATGCTGGCGCGGTACGATCTCGGCGGCCATCGCGTCGGCCTGCAGCTTTATCCCGACAAGGATCATGCAAAACTGATTGGCGCGATCGCGGCGCAGGGCGCCGAGCCCGAGACCGTGCTGCCCTATGTCTATGATGCGGAGGCCGCCGACACCAACATCGTCACCGCGATCGGCGAGTTGGCGCAAGGCCGCATCGACGCCGTCGCGCTGACCAGTTCGGGCCAGGTCCGCCGCCTGATCGAGGTCGCCAGGGCGCATGGCTGCGAGACGCAATTGCGCGAGGGGCTGGCGCATACGCCAATCGCGTCGGTCGGCCCCGTGGTATCGGACGAACTCGCATCGCATGGCCTGCGCACCGACATCGCGCCCGCCAACGAGGCCTATTTCATGAAGCCGCTGATCTCGGCAATGGCGGCAGCGCTCGGCAAGACCCCGCCGCGCTCGGCGACGCGGCGTTGAGCAAAACCGTTATGCTCCGTTCACGCTTGCCGCGTGCTTCGCGCAATATTCCCGCCACATCGCACGGTACGCGGCCTCCGCCGCCCTCGTATAGTGTTGGGTGTTACCCGACGGACTCGCCAGAACCTTCGCCGATAGCTCCGACCGCAACGCGGCGAGATAATCGGGCTGCGAAGCATATTTCACCGCCAGATCGACATATCCGGCTTCACTGTCGGCCACCCATTCATGCAGCCCGACGGAAGAAATGACGGCGCCCGCGGCCCTGCTCGCCTGGCCATTGCCGAGCTTGGCCAGGACGGGAACGCCGACCTGCAACGCTTCCCAGGTGCTGACGCCGCCATTCTGCGGAAAGGGATCGAGGCAGATATCGATGCCGTCATAGGCCGCGAGATGTTCCAGGCGCGGCGACGAACCCAGACACCGGACGCGTTCGGGTGCGACTCCATGCGCAGCGAACCGCGCGACGATGAGTTCGCGCAGCGCCGCGTCATTGAGCGCACTGGTTTTGATCGTAATCCTCGATGTCGGGAGCGCCTGAAATATCCGGGACCAGACCCGGAGCGAATCTTCCGAAATCTTCTCCAACCGGTTGAACACGCCGAATGTGACATAGCCGTTGGCAAGGCACGGCGGCTGCAAGGCAGGCCTGACCGATGCAGGCAACGCGTCGATCGTCATCAGGCACGGCAGGTCATAGACCTTCTCGGCGAACAAATGACGGACTTCAGCCGGTATCGAAACGGGATCGGAGAACAAATAGTCGATCTCCGGCATGCCGTCGCCGCTGGCGTGGCCCCATGCCGTGACCTGAACCGGAGCGGGCTTTCGGGCAAACACCCTGAGACGATGTCCTCCCGTGAACCCCGACAGGTCGACGAGAATGTCGATCCGATCCGATATGATCTGCTCGGCGAGTTGGTCGTCGGTCAAGCGCCAGGCGTCGACCCATTTGTCGGCGAAGCGCTGGAAGCCGTCCGTAATGGAATCCCGCAGACTAGTGCACGAATAGCAAAATATTTCGACAACCGACTTGTCGTGGTTGCGCAACACCGGTCCGAAGATCAATGCCGCGGAATGATCCCTGAAGTCGGCCGATACATAGCCCACCCGCAGCCGGCGATGAGGATCGCAAACGTTTTGCAGCCGCTCCGCCGGGATTTTTGGGACCTTCGATCCGATTTGAGTCCACCACACCTTGCGGAACTGCTGATGCTCGGGAAATTCCGCGCGAGGATCGAAATCGAGCGCGAAGATCTTCCTGGTGATGGCTCCCTCATTGTCGGGCTGCATCGCCAATGCGCGATCATAAAGTTCGATCGCTTCTGCCGTTCTGCCCTGAAGCGCGACGCATTGGGCAAGTATCGTCAGCGCCTCGACGGACCGCGGGTCGTTGCGGACGGCCCTTTCGCAATTCTCCAGCGCCTCCGTCAACTTGCCGAAGCTGGTCCAGAGCCGCGCCTGCCCAAGCAGCGCCGCTTCCAGATCCGGCGCCAGCGCGAGCGCTTTGCCGTAGTGGTCGAGCGCACCCTGGATATCGCCCATCTCCGCAAGCACGCGGGCGCGATTGGCCAACGCTTGGGACAAATCGGGCTTGAGCCGCAGCGCATGGTCGAAGCTCGCCATCGCTTCATCGAATCGCTTCAGCTCGACGCTGGCGAGGCCCCTGCCATTATATGCGAGGGCATAGAGCGGCTGCATGCGAATGACCCGCTCGAAGACCTGCAACGCCTCGTCAAGGCGCCGAGCCGTCAACAATGCGTTGCCGCGATTATAGATGGCATCGACATAATCGGGCTTGAGCGCCAGGGCCCGGTCGAAGCTCTGGATCGCGCGGTCAGGAAGATTCAGCTTGAGAAAGGCATTGCCGAGATTGTTGATCGCGACCGGAGAATTGGGGCGAAGCGCGATCGACTTTTCGTAACTCGCACGCGCCTTCTCGAATTGGCCCATGTCGGCCTGGACCACGCCCAGATTGCTGAGCAGTTCGGCGGACTTCGGGTCGACTTGAAGCGCCCGCAGCAAAATGGCTTCGGCCTCCTCGAACTCGCCGACCTCCGATTTCGAAAGACCCAGAAGGTGAAGCGCGTCGAAATGATCGGGAAGATTCTCGAGCACCTGCAGGCAAAGCGCCTGCGCCTCCCTGGCGATGCCCGCTTGGTGCAGCCTCAGCGCCTTGTCCAGAATTGGACCCGCGGCCTTGCGATGCTGCTTCCTGGCGCGGTCTCTTTGGAAAGCGCTCAACCCTGCGGTTTTGTTCATGGACGGCCGGACGACGGTGTGAGGAATAAACGGGAACGCGCGCGACTCGACGGGAACTGTTCGCAGCAGCCGGACAATATTTGATTCGGCGGCCCCAGGGTTAGCTCACGCGCCGAGGCTCGGGCGGCAGTTCGGCCGCAGATCCCGCCGATGGAACAGAACGCCGGGGCTGCGACCGCGAAAGCCGCGCTTTCAGCTCAGTACCGCCTCGGCTTCCGTAACGGCGCAGAGCACGTGATAGAACGACGACGCCGGAATGGTCGCTACCGTCGAGCGTCCCTCGCCGTCGAATGTGTCGTACCAGCCGCCGGCGACGGGATGGCTGAGATAGTGCTGATCGAGACGCGCCAAGGCGTCGCGGGCTTCGGCGGGGGCACCCGCCTCGCCCGCCTCCGCCTGCGCGATCCAGGCTTTTGCCATTTCGGTCTGCGGCCAGCAACGCCGGCTGCGCCGCTTGATGTTGCCTTCGGCATCGCCCTCGTCGACCAGGCAGCCGGCCTGATCGCGATAACGCAGCGCCGATTTGAGCAACTCGCCGCGATAACGCCCGGTCGGACAGCCGGTGACCCGCTCGAATCCCTTCAACAGCCAGACCCATTCCGCCTGGTGACCGGGCTCGACGCTGACCGGCTCGATTTTCGACCAGTCATCCTCGAAATATTCGCCAAGCACCTGCTTTTGCTTGTCGTAGAGGTTGGCGAGGAACAGCGCGAAGAAATCGCCGGCGCGGTTCTGGAACACCGGGTCATGGGTCGCATCGAAGGCTGCGATCATCGCCTCGAACAGATGCATCTGCGGATTTTGCCGCCGCGGCATCGAAGCAGGCCGGCCCTCGAGAAACCCGCCATGGGGCGAGCGCAATTCGGCGTCGAGATAGCCGCACAACGCGTCGATCTCGGCGCGAATCTGGGCATCGCGATCGAGCGCATAGGCGCTCGCCAGCGCCAGCAGCACGAAGGAGTGGTCATAGGTATCGCGCAGCGGATCCAGCACGCTGCCGTCATGCGCCAGTGTGTGGACAAAGCCCGGCCGGCCGTCGGGGCTTTTGGCTTTTGTCAGAAGGTGCTCCAGCCCCTTCAGCGCGATCTCGCGGCCTTGCGGATACCAGCCGAGCTGGGCGCCCTTGGCAAAGCAATAGATCTGCCGGGCCTGCACAAACACCCGCCGCGGCGCCGGCCGATCGGCAAGGCCGTCCGGCGTGAGGCGGTCGATAAAGCCACCGGTCGCAGCGTCCCAGCCTTGTGTCGACCACAACGGGAAGGCCTGGTCGATCATCCGGGCCTTCAGTTTGGCGACAATGTCGGCTGAATCGGACTGATTTGCCGCCTGTGAAGCATCGTTGTCAGCCATTGCGTTCCCTAAAGAGGCTTCCAGCGCCGATAGAAGCCGTCTGATATCATGTAAAAGGCCACGCGCAATCGGCCCGAGAAGGAAGGAATGGCGATGACCGGGCACTTCAACACGCTTGAGACGCAAAGAGCTCCATGTCAGCGGATGACAAAGTGAGGGTGCTGGTGACCGGCTCCGACGGATTTGTCGGACGCCATCTCGTGCCTTATCTCGCGCAATGCGGCTATCGGGTGATCGCCGCCTCGAGAGCAGCGGCGAGCTTCGAAAATCCGGACGTCATCGGCGTGGCGCTACCCGATCTCGCCGAGCCGCTCGATTGGCTACCATTGCTGGGACAATGCGATGCGGTGGTCCATCTTGCCGGTATCGCCCACAAAACCGTGCCTGACGATCTGCATGATCGTGTCAATCATCTGGCGAGTGCGGAACTGGCCCGCGCGGCGGCCGAATGCGACATTAAACACCTTATCCTGATCTCGTCGATTGCCGCGCAATCCGGCGCGTCCTCGGATCGTGAATTGACTGAGGACACGGCGCCAAAGCCCGTTAACGCCTATGGCCGCTCGAAACTCGCGGCCGAAGCGGCGGTTCGCGCCGCCGGCGTCCCCTTCACGATCCTGCGTCCGGTCGTGATCTATGGCGACGGCGAAAAGGGAAATTTCGCCACCGTGCACAGAATCGCGCGATTGCCGATCCCGCTGCCGATCGGCGCGCTGACCGCGCAACGATCGATCCTTTCGATCGCGAATTTCTGTTCGGCGATCGCAACGGTGTTAACCAATCCGCGGATGCGCGGCGAGACCTTCATCGTCTCAAACCCTGTGCCGGTCACGGTGCCCGACCTGGTCGCGCGCTACCGCATTGGCCTCGGCCGGCCGCCATGGCTGATTTCGGTGCCCGAGAAATGGCTAGAACTGGCTCTGAAGGCGGCCGGCCAGAGCGCGACGTGGGAGCGGCTCGGCCGCCCGCTGGTGGCCAGTCCTGCCAGGTTGATCGGCATGGGCTGGAAGCCGGCAGAACCGTCTTCCGCAAGCCCCTCGGAGGTGGTTTGAAGCCTATCCCGGAGCCGAAATATCGGAGTAAATGAGCAACTTGCGCGACCCGGATGGCTGCCGTATCTAGCGACGGGCAACCGGCCCGATGCTTCCGGGCGAGGCTACCAACCCTCAACCGAGGCCGGATCGGCCCCTTTGGACCCGAAAATTGCAGGACCGCACCCTCGTTACCATTGCTGAGACCGAAACGATCGAGGAAGCGTTTCGGCGGCTCAACATCAACATGCTCGGCATCCTGTTTGCCGAGAATGGCGATGGGTGCGTGGTCGGAGCGGTCACCGATGGCGATATCCGGCGAAAGCTGCTTGCCGGCGGCTCCATTCGCGACGAGGTGGCGACCTGCATCAACCGCAATTTCGTCTGGGCGCCCACAGGCGGGCCGCGCGAGCAAATCCTGAAACTGCTCGACCAGCGCGTCCATGTCGTCCCGATCCTCGACAATGAATGCCGCCTGGTCGACGTCTTCAGCCGCGACCTGTTCCAGCTCGACGAAGAGAACGAGGTATTCGCGCGGGCGCGCTCGCCGGTCCGGATCAGTTTTTCCGGCGGCGGCACCGACCTCACCCACTACTTCGTCGATAATGACGGCGGCGCGGTCATCAACGCCACCATCGCAATGTATGCCCATGCGACGTTGCGCCGGCGCCAGGACAAAAGCATCCGGATTTATTCGCACGATTTCAAGCAGACCGTCGAAGCCGAAAATCTCGCGGTGCTCGGCAGCGACGGCGATCTCGCTTTGATCAAGTCGGTGGTCCGCCTGATCAAGCCATCTTACGGATTCGACCTCGAAGTATCGGCCGATTTTCCGATCGGCTCGGGCCTTGGCGGCTCCGCCGTGGTGTCGTCGGCCATCATCGGTTGCTTCAACGAATTCCGCAGCGACCAATGGGACCGTCACGAGATCGCGGAAATGGCGTTCCAGGCCGAGCGGTTGATGCTGAACATTCCCGGCGGCTGGCAGGACCAGTACGCCACCGTATTCGGCGGCTTCAATCACATGGAGTTCTTCTCCGATCAGAACACCATCGTGCCGCTCAGGCTCGAGCCCAACATCATCGCCGAACTCGAGGAGAGCCTGATCCTCTGCTACACCGGGTTGACCCGCGACGGCGGCGCGGTGCATCGCGAGCAAAAGACCCGGCACCGGTCGGACGACGCGGTTGCGGCCGCGACCCGGCAAAAGGAAGTCACGCGCGAGATCAGGCGGCATTTGCTGCGCGGGAAATTGCTCGATTGCGGCCGGCTGATCGACGAGGCCTGGCACGCCAAGCGCCGCTTCAGCCCGGCCATCAGCTCGATCGAACTGGACGGCATCTATGAATTGGCCAAGGCCAACGGCGCGATCGGCGGCAAGCTGCTCGGCGCCGGCGGCGGCGGTTATTTCATGTTCTTCGTGCGGCCGTTCGAGCGCTATCGGCTGATCACCGCGCTACAGGAAAAAGGCCTGCGCTGCTCGCGCATAGCGTTCGAGGCGAACGGCCTGCGCACCTGGAAATCACGGCTCCGGAATTGAACCAGGCTGACGCAATGAACAAGGTTTTGGGAAACGAACAGCCGAAGCAGCCCTTGAAAATCGGCGACCGCGCGCTTGGCGAAGGCTATCCCTGCTTTGTCATCGCCGAGATCGGCAACAACCATAATGGCGACTACGACCGCGCGATCGCGCTGGTCGATGCCGCGGTCGCCGCCGGCGCCGATTGCGCGAAATTCCAGATGCGCAAGCTGGACGAGGTTTATCGTGCCTCCAGCCTGTCGGGCAAGGACGACGACCTCGCCGTCGAATACACCCTCGACCTGCTCCGCCGTTTTGAACTCACGACCGACCAGCAGCGCCGCATCGCGGCCTATTGCGCGTCGAAAGGCATTCAATATCTCTGCACGCCATGGGATGCTTCCAGTGTCGCGACGCTGGAGACATTTGGCGTACAGGCCTACAAGGTCGCCTCCGCCGATCTGACCAATCTCCCGTTGCTGGCGAAGCTGGCCGCGACCGGGAAGACGCTGATCGTCTCGACCGGCATGAGCACGTCGGAGGAAATCCGGGTCGCGGCGAAATTTCTCGACGACCGCGCGGCGCCCTATGTGCTGCTGCATTGCCAGAGCACGTATCCTGCCGCGCTCCACAACATCCACCTGCGTTTCATGGAAACGCTGAAGACGATCCATCCCGCCGTCGGCTATTCCGGCCATGAGCGCGGCATCGCGGTCTCGATCGGCGCGGTGGCGCTCGGCGCGGTGGTGATCGAGCGCCACATCACGCTCGATCGCGAGATGGAAGGCCCCGATCATGCCGCAAGCCTCGAGCCGGAGGAATTCAAGGCGCTGGTCACCGGCATCCGCGAAGTCGAGGCGGCGCGCGGCGAGCCGCTGGCGGAACGCGCGCTGAGCCAGGGCGAGCTGATCAACCGGGAAAACCTCGCCAAAAGCCTGGTCGCCGCGCGCGCGATCGCGGCAGGCTCGGTGGTGACCGAGGACGACATTGCCGTGAAGAGCCCGGGCCAGGGCCTATCGCCGCTGAAAATGCCCGCGCTGATCGGCCGCAAGCTCGGCCGCGCGATGGCGGCGGACGACTACTTCTTTCCGAGCGACCTCAGCGACGGCGTCGCCAAGGCTCGGCGCTACCGGTTCGATCGTCCGTGGGGCGTGCCGGTTCGCTATCACGACGCCGAGAAATTCCTCGAGGTCTGCCAGCCCGACATCATCGAGTTCCATCTCAGCTATAACGACATGGAGCGCGACCCCGCGGCGTATCTGTCCGCCACCTATGACCTCGGCTTTGTCGTTCACGCGCCCGAGCTGTTCGCCGGCAGCAAGCTGATGGACCTCGCCACCGCCGATGAGGGCCTGCGCCGCTATTCGCTGGAACAGACCCAGGCGGTGATCGATATCACCCGTGGCTTGAAGAAGTTTTTCCCGAGGACAACGCGCCCGCCGATTGTCGCCAATATCGGCGGTTTTACGATGGACGAGCCGTTGCTGCCGGAAGAGAAAGCGGAACGCTACCGGATTTTCGCCGCCAGCCTCGCCGAACTCGACCTCGACGGCGTCGAACTGATCCCGCAGACCATGGCGCCGTTCCCCTGGCATTTTGGCGGCCAACGCCACCAGAACATTTTTATCTTCCCGGAGGAATCGGCGGCGTTCTGTGCGAAACACGATTTGCGGATGTGCGTCGATATCTCCCATACAAAATTGGCCGCCAATCATTTCGGCTTCGATTTCGCAAAAGGCCTCGCGCAGCTCGGTCCGCATACGGCCCACCTGCATTTCGGTGACGCCAAGGGTCTCGACGGCGAAGGCCTGCAAATCGGCGACGGCGAGATCGATTTCGACGAGATCGGCGCCGTGCTGCGCAAGCATGCCCCCGCCGCCTCCTTCATTCCCGAGATCTGGCAGGGCCACAAGAATATGGGCGAGGGATTCTGGACCGCGTTCGAACGTCTCGAGGGACGGATATGAGCGCCGGGAACCGAAAGCGCACGCTGGCGGTGATCGCGGCGCGCGGCGGCTCCAAGGGAATTCCGCACAAGAACCTGATCGATCTCTGCGGCAAGCCGCTGATCGCCTGGACGGTGCTGCAGGCCGCCGCCGCGCGCGGCGTCGATGTCGTGGCGGTTTCCTCCGACAGCGACGCCATCCTGGCCGCCGCGGAAGCCGCCGGTGCGGTCGGCGTCCGCCGTCCCGACGATATTTCCGGCGATCTCGCCTCCTCGGAGGCCGCGTGGCTGCACGCGCTGGAGCAGGTCGACGGCAGATCGGGGCCGTTCGAACGTATCGTTGCGCTGCAGGCTACCTCCCCGATCCGGGAAGCCAGCGATATCGACCATGCGCTCGATGCTTTCGAGCAGCAAAAGCTCGACAGCCTGCTGTCGGTCTGCGAGGTCGAGGATTATTTTAACTGGCGCATCGGCAAGGATGGTCCGGAGCCGATCAATTACGACTATCATGACCGGCGCATGCGCCAGCAGATCGAAAAACGCTATCTCGAAAACGGTTCGTTCTACGTCTTCATCCCGAGCCTGCTGCGGGAGACGAAAAACCGCCTCGGCGGCCGGATCGGGATGCATGTGATGGAGCGCCACAAGATGTTCCAGATCGACCGCCCCGAAGATATCCGGCTGTGCGCGGCCATCATGAGCAGCTACGGCTATGCGTAACCTCGAGCGCTTCTCGCTGCAGGGCCGCCGCGCCATCGTCACCGGCGCATCGCGGGGAATTGGGGCGGCGATCGCGGCAGGGCTTGCGGACGCCGGCGCCGAAGTGTTCGGCCTCAGCCGCTCCGGCACCGCGCCCGAGGGCGTCGCGCCGGTGGCCTGCGACCTCGCGGACGACGCAGCGCTGCGGCGGGCGATCGACGTCTTTACCAGGCGGCACGATCGTCTCGACGTGCTGGTCAATGCCGCCGGCATCAGCCTGCCCGCCAAAAGCGCCGCCAATGAGCTCGACCGGTTCCGGCAGACGCTCGCGGTCGACCTGACCGGCGTCTATGCGACCATTCTGGCCGCCTACCCGCTGCTCAAGAACGCCGGCGGCAGCTCGGTCATCAACGTAACCAGCATCAATTCGGTGCGCGGATTTCCGGGCAATCCCGGCTATGTCGCCGCCAAGGCGGGACTGGCCGGATTGACGCGCGCGCTGGCGACCGATTTCGCCGCCGACGGCATCCGCGTCAACGCGCTGGCGCCCGGCTATGTCGCAACCGCGATGACCATCACGAGCTTCAACGATCCCGCGATGCATGAGGAGCGCCGGCGCCACACCATGCTCGAACGCTGGGGCAACCCCGACGACATGGTCGGCGCGGCGATTTTCCTGGCCTCTCCTGCATCCGCCTACATGACCGGCCAGGAGATCTTTGTCGACGGCGGCTGGACTACCAAGGGCCTCGCCGTCGGTACCGGTGACAAGACGTGAAAGCGCATGGTCCTCGCATCGCCGAGCGCATCGGCTTCATGCAGGGGCGGCTGTCGGCGCTCGTCGACGGCAAGGTCCAGGCGTTTCCATGGAACGAATGGCGCGAGGAATTTCCGCGCGCCAAGGCGATCGGCCTTTCCCGGATCGAATGGACGATCGATCAGGAGCGGCTGCGCGAAAATCCGTTGACCACGGAAAGCGGCCGCGGCGCGATCTCGCGGCTCTCGCGCGGCAATGCGGTCCAGATTCCGAGCCTGACCGGGGACTGCTTCATGCAGGCGCCGTTCTGGAAAGCGGACGGCCAAACGCGGGAGGCGCTGCTCGCCGACCTCGATCTGGTGCTTGCTTCTTGCGCCGCGCTGAGGATCGAATTCGTCGTGATCCCGCTGGTCGACAACGGCAAGATCGAAGAGCCCCGGCAGACCGAGGTGCTGCGGCGCGCGCTGCTCGATCGCGCCGCGTCGCTGTCGCGGCATGGCACCAGGATCGTGTTCGAGTCCGATCAGCCACCCGCGCAGCTTGCGCAATTCATCGAAAGCTTTCCGCAGGAGCTCTTCGGCATCAACTACGACATCGGCAACAGCGCGGCCCTCGGCTTCGACTGTGGCGAGGAAATCGCCGCCTATGCGCCGCGCATTCTCAATGTGCATGTGAAGGATCGGCTGCGCGGCGGAACCACGGTGCCGCTCGGCACCGGCGCGGCGGAACTCGCAAGGGCGATCAGGTTGATCGAAAACAGCGGATACCCCGGACAATATGTGCTGCAGACGGCGCGAGCGGACGACGGCGACCACGCCGGCGCACTGGCACGCTATTTCGGCATGGCGACGCAATGGATCGAGGATGCGGGCCGATGAAGCTGGAACTCGACGGCCGGGTTGCTCTCGTCACCGGCGCCAGCCGCGGAATTGGCCTCGCCATCGCACGGATGCTCGCCGCGGAAGGTGCGAAGGTCGCGCTCGCCGCGCGCGGCCATGACAGCCTCAAGCAGGCCGTAGCCGGGATCGGCGGCAACGTCTCGCACCACGCGGCCGACGTCACCGACCCGGCGGCGGCGCTGAAGCTGGCAGCGGACGTCGAAAAGAAATGGGGCAAGATCGATATCCTGGTCTGCAACGTCGGCAGCGGCGCCTCGGTGCCGCCGGGGCAGGAAAACGCCGCCGAATGGCGCCGCGTCATGGACATCAACCTGTTCGCGACCACGAACATGATCGAGGCGGCGCGGCCCATCATGCAGCGCGGCAGCGGCGATCGCGCGATCGTTTGCGTGTCGTCGATCTGCGGCCTCGCCGCGCTCGGGGCGCCCGTCGCCTACTCCGCGGCCAAAGCGGCGCTGAACGCCACCGTGCGCGGCCTCGCCCGCCCGCTGGCGCAAGACGGCATTCGCATCAACGCGGTCGCCCCCGGCAATATCCTGTTCGACGGCGGCACCTGGGCGCGCAAACTCGCCGAGAACAAGCAAGGCGTCGACGACATGCTGGCGCGCGAGGTTCCGCTGTCGAACAGGAT